>Ga0081539_10004170_pt1 | contig 16402 bp, 21 predicted proteins | sample TabmetS4T2R2_FD_71023 | JGI IMG/M metagenome (GOLD analysis project Ga0081539, IMG submission 71023) | Tabebuia heterophylla rhizosphere microbial communities from the University of Puerto Rico - S4T2R2 | ecosystem: Host-associated > Plants > Roots > Rhizosphere ...
GCGACTGGCGACGAGCACGCGCTGGCGCTCGCCCGCCAGATCGTCTCCGACCTGCACTCGGCCGCGCCGCCGCTGCCGTGGGACGTGGCCGAGCCCGAACCGCCCGCGGAGGACCCGGACGAGCTCTACGGCCTCGTGCCCGAGGACTTCCGCCACCAGGTCGACCCGCGGGAGCTGATCGCGCGGATCGTCGACGCCTCGCGCTTCGACGAGTTCAAGGCGCTCTACGGCGAGACGCTCGTCACCGGGTTCGCGCGGATCGAGGGCTACCCCGTCGGGATCGTCGCGAACAACGGCGTCCTCTTCGCCGAGTCGGCGCAGAAGGGCGCGCACTTCGTCGAGCTCTGCTGCAAGCGGCGCGTCCCGCTCGTCTTCCTGCAGAACATCACCGGCTTCATGGTCGGCCAGGAGTACGAGGCGGGCGGAATCGCGCGGGACGGGGCCAAGATGGTCATGGCCGTCGCGAACGCCGAGGTGCCGAAGTTCACCGTCGTCGTCGGCGGGTCGTTCGGGGCCGGCAACTACGCGATGTGCGGCCGCGCGTACGGGCCGCGGCAGCTCTGGATGTGGCCGAACGCGCGGATCTCGGTGATGGGCGGCGACCAGGCGGCGACCGTCCTGACGATGGTCGGCGACGCCGATCCCGACGAGATTCGCGCGAAGTACGAGGCCGAAGGGAACCCGTATCACTCGACCGCGCGGCTCTGGGACGACGGGATCGTCGACCCGCTCGACACGCGGCGCGTGCTGGCGCTCGGGATCGCCGCGGCGCTCAACGCGCCCATCCCCGAGACGACCTTCGGGATCTTCCGGATGTAGCGCGGGCCGCCCGACGCTGGTAGGACTTGCGCGTGCGCGTCTTCCGGCGCAGGAAGCAGCGGCTCCGTCAGATCGGCGAGTCCGAGGCCTACGGCCGCGCGTACGGCGACCGGACGCAGCAGGTCCGGATCGTCAAGCTGGAGCCGAAGCGGCCGCGCTACGAGCTGCCGGTGAGCGGCGAGAAGCTGCGCCAGGCGTTCGCGAGGCGGCTTGACGCGCGAGAGCGAGAGTCGAAGGAGGTCTGATGGGCTGGAGCGTCGTCGACGTGCACGAGCTCGAGGGAGAAGGGCAGGGTGGCGCCGTCCGCTTCGTGCGCCGAAAGCTCGGTTGCGAGGCATTCGGAATCAACTGGTTCGAGATCCCGCCGAACGTGAAGGGTCACGAGCACGACGAGACGACCTCGGGCCAAGAGGAGGTGAACGTCATCGTGGCCGGCTCCGGTGTCTACAGGATCGAGGGCGAGGAGGTGCCGGCGCGGCCGGGGACGTTCTTCCGCTTCGACCCGGAGACGACGCGCGTCCCGGTCGCGGGCCCCGACGGCATGACGATGATCGCGATCGGCGCTCGCCGCGGGAGCTACGAGCCGCGCGGGCCGTTCTAGGGCTTACGCTGCGCTTCATGAACACGATCGAGCTCACCGACGAGGAGCTCCGGCTCGTCCACGAGGCCCTCCACGCCTTCCTCGACGACTTCGGCCACGACGAGGTCGACGTCCTCCGGCAGATCAAGGCGCTGATCGCGAAGCTTCAAGCGCGGGCGTAGGGGCGCCGGCGCGGTGGTCGTCCGGCTCGTGCTCTGGAGCCTCGCGGACTCGAAGACGACGATCGCGGAGCTTCGCCGCTACCTGCGCGACGAGTCGGTCGACGAGTTCGAGCACGTGGCCGGGCTGCGCTTCAAGGCCTGGATCTCGGACGAGGCCGGCGAGCGCTGGGGCGCCGTGTATCTCTTCGAGAGCGCCGAGGCGGCGGAGCAGGAGCTGCCGGGCCGCGTGCGCGAGCTGATCGGGAAGGACCCGGAGGTGGCCGAGCTCTTCGACGTGGAGGCGACGGTCGAGGGGCGGTTCGCGGTCGAGGAGCTCTCGCGCCGCGGGCTCGCGTTCGAGAACGGCTAGAAGCCGCGGTGGCGCTCGTCGAGGAGCGCGCCGACGACGAGCAGCGCGAGCCCGAGAGCGACGTAGACGAACGCGTTCGAGACGGCGCGCGCGCGGCCCGCATGTCCGTAGTAGTACGGGGTGCTGATCGGCGCCGCGGACGAGAAGAATGCGCCGCCGACGCACAGCGCGCCGACGATGTAGAACGTGTTCGAGAGCGTGTGACGGAGGTCGCGGTCGCCGAAATGGGCGATCGCCCACCCGAGGGCGAACGTCACGGCGACGAGGATCGCGAGCACGACGACGAAGCGGCGCAGCCCGACCAGGATCGCCCGTCGAGTCGTGGTCGGAACCGGCCGGGCGCGCCGCTCGCCTCGCGCACGCCGTCGCCTCGGCTTCGGCGGCGGCGGCTCGCGGAGCTCGCCGCTCAGCGGCGTCAGGCTCGTACGTCGCGGGGGCTCGGCCATTCGCTAGAGGATGACGTCCTCGGCGGCCGTCGCACCGTCGGCGAACCGCTCTAGGCGGTACGGCGAGAGGTCGTAGTCGGTGCCGCCGTCGAGGATCTCCTCGGCGAGCGCACGCCCGACCGCGGGCGACTGCATGAAGCCGTGGCCGGAGAAGCCGCACGCGGCATAGACGCCGTCGGCGATCCGGCCGACGACGGGGTGCGCGTCCGGGGTCATGTCGTAGAGGCCGGCCCAGCCGCGGTCGATGCGCGTACGTGCAGCGGCCGGATAGCGGTGCGCGAGGCGCTCGAGCCGGTCGTCGTAGACGCTCTCGTCGACGGTCGTGTCGGTGCCCCAGCGCGGCTCCATATCGGGCATCGCGAGGACGAGGCGGTCGCCGCGGCGGCGGAAGTGGAAGCCGGTCTCCGCCTCGACGACCATCGGCAGCCGTTCCGGGAGGTCGAGCGGGCCGGTCTCGAGCAGCTGGCGCGCGAGCGGCCGGATCGGGAGCTCCGTCGCGAGCTCCGCCGACCACGGGCCGGCTGCGACGACGAGGACGTCGCGGTCGAGCTCACGCGCATCGGTGCCCTCTCGTAGCTCCACGTCCAGCTCGCGGGCACGCCGCACGAGCTCACGCGTCACCCCCGGCGGGTCGGCGACGCCGTCGGTGCGGCAGGCGAAAGCGCCGAGAACGTCGTCGGCCCGCACGCCCTCCGGAACGTCGACGCGCTCGACCGGAACGCCCAGCTCCCGCTGCATCGCCGCGCGCCGCTCGAGCGCGGCGAGGCCGTCGCGCGTCGTCGCGAGGAACACGTATCCGACCTGGAGGAAGAACGGCGGGCCGAGCTCCTCGAAGAAGCGGATGCTGTCGCGCGCGAGCCGCACCTCCGCCGCGGTCGAGAACTGCTGGCGGACGCCGCCCATCGCCTTCGAGGTCGAGCCGCCCGCGACCTCGCCGCGGTCGCAGAGGACGATGTCGCGCGCCCCGCGGAGCGCGAGGTGGTACGCGACGCTCGCGCCTATCGCGCCGGCGCCGGCGACAACGACTCGAGCCATCGCGCGAGCTCCCCTCGCTCGGTCTCGGTCAGCGTGCGGAGCGGCCGGCGGACGTCCTCGCGGACCGGCACCCCGCGCCACGCGAGCACCGCCTTCAGCGCGGCGAAGCGCGGGAAGCGCTCGATCGCGGCGCGCAGCTCTCCGAGGCGCACCGCGCCTTCGGGCGACGGCTCGCGAACCACCTCCGCCACCTCTTCGGGGAACGCGGCCGCGAGACCCGAGACCGCGCCCGCAGCACCCGCGCCGAGCGCGGCGTCGACGAGCGCCTCGGCGCCGACGAAGACGTCGAGCCCCTCGACCAGGTACGGCTGCACGCGGTCGAAGGGCGAGTCGGAGACCTTCAGCCCTGCGAGGTTCGGCGCGCTCTCGCGGACGCGCTCGACGACCTCGAGCGGGATCGCGTACCCGCTCACGCGCTCGAACTCGTAGAGGTAGAACGGCGTCGGCGCGCAGGCGCGCGCGGCGGCGACGAGATGCCCGGCGAGCTCCGCCGGATCGAGCGCGTAGTACGGCGGGGCGATCACAGCGACGGCGTCTGCGTCCGTGCGGGCCGCGTGGGCGGCGAGTCGAACGGTGTCGGCGGTCGACTGCGCGCCCGCATGAACGGCGACCGCGAGGCGCCCGTCCGTCCACTGGATGAAGAGCTCGGCCGCGCGCATCCGCTGCTCGAGCGGGAGTAGGAACCCCTCGCCGGTCGTCCCGAGCGCGAGCAGCCCGTCGAGCCCGCCCCGGACGAGGAAGTCCACGTACGGCTCGAACGCGCGCTCGTCAACGGCCTCGCCGCCGTCCTCGAGCGGCGTGATCGCAGCGGCCAGGGCTCCTTTGAGCATGGCCGAACTCTATGTTGGGTCTGGGGATTCATCGACACGAACTCGACGCAAGCGATCGACGCAGGGCGCCTTACCGTTTTTGGGCGGATGCCCTCCAAGCGATCCGCAACAATCGACCCCGAGACGCTCCGAACGCTTCGCGACGCGGCTCGCGAACTGCTGAGCGACGAAGATCGGCGCTCGGACAGCCTGACCGCGCGCGGAACCGCTCTAACCGGTTTCGTCGGCGTGGTGCTGTCGCTTTCTGCTGCTGCGGTTGGAACACTCGGCCTCGCGACTTCGGAAGCCAGGCTGGATCGCTGGGCGACAGCCGTCGTCGGAGGCCTTCTCACATCTGCGCTCGTCTCGCTGATGGCTGCCGTCGGAATCGTCGTCTGGACGGTCATCCGGCCATTTCCTGGAACCACCATCTCCCTCGGCGACACCGAGCGATGGACGCAGCCGGAGTTCACACAGCTCGAGGCGGTCGTCGTCTACGCCTACCTGACCAACGGCTACAGGCAGGCGCTCCGCTCTGAGCGACACCGAAACAACCGGAAGGCGCGCTGGCTTACGCGCGCGTACTTGATCGTCTCCCTCGGACTGGCATTCGTCGCCGTTTCCGCTGCGCTCGCTATTGTTGACCGCTACGTGATCGGATGAGCCGCCACGAGCCACCAGTGCAGGCCGACGCGGGAGGAAAGCCGCCACCGCCCTTCCAGTTCCCGGAGCCTCAGATGGAGGAGATCGGGAGAAGCCTCGATCAGCCCGACCCGAAGCGGCAGCGTGATCGGATGGCGCGGGAAGGCGAGCCGCAACCGCCGTTCTGGTTCCCCAAGCCACAGATGGAGGAGATCGGGATGACCCTCGAGGAGGTCGAGCGTAAGCGGCCTTCGTGGCTCGCGCGGCTGCTTCGTAGAGGAAGCGCCAACCCTCGTTAGGGTCCGCCGCGTGAGCGGCCTGCGCATCGAGCGGGACGGCGCCGTCCTGCGGATCACGCTCGCCAAGCCCGAGCGGCGGAACGCGTTCGACGCGGCGCTGATCGCGGAGCTGACCGAGGCGTTCGCGCCGGAGAACGTCGCCGACGCGCGGGCGGTCGTCCTCGCCGGCGACGGGCCGAGCTTCTGCGCCGGCGCGGACATCGACTGGCAGCGGTCGGCGCTCGACCTGACCTACGAGGAGAACGTCGAGGACGCGTTCCGGCTCTACCGGATGTGCGAGACGATCGACAGCTGCCCGGCGCCGGTCGTCGCGCGCGTGCACGGCTTCGCGCTCGGCGGCGGGTCGGGGCTCGTCGCGTGCGCGGACGTCGCGATCGCAGCCGAGGACGCGACCTTCGGCTTCTCCGAGGTGAAGCTCGGGATCGTCCCGGCCGTGATCTCGCCGTTCGTGCTGCCGAAGATCGCCGCCGGTGCCGCGCGCCGCTACTTCCTCACCGGCGAGCGCTTCGACGCCGCGACGGCGCTTCGGATCGGGCTCGTCCAGGAGGTCGCGCGCGACCTCGACGCGGCGGTGGACGCAGCGCTCGAGCAGCTCCTCTCGAGCGGCCCCGAGGCCGTTCGCGCGGCGAAGCGGCTCGTGCGCGAGCGCCCCGGGGGACGCCGAACCGCCGAGATCGCGGCCGGTCTGCGCGCCGGCGCGGAGGGTCAGGAAGGCCTACGCGCGTTCCTGGAGCGCCGGGCGCCGAGCTGGCACAGCGGCTGAGAACCCCGGCAACCGCAGCACGAACGTCACGCCCGGCCCGGTCGCACCGCCCTCGACGGTGCACCGGCCACCGTGGGCCCGCGCGATCGCGTCGACGATCGCGAGTCCGAGGCCGACGCCGCCGTCCGCGCGCGAGCGAGCCGGATCGGAGCGAGCGAAGCGCTCGAAGATCCGGTCGCGCGCGTTCGGAGCGAGCCCGCGGCCGCCGTCCGCGACGCGCAGCTCGAGCTCAGCCCCTGGCCCCGCCGTCGCCGAGAGCTCGATCGGGTCGCCGGCCTCCGTGTACTTGACCGCGTTCTCGAGTAAGGCGTCGAGGGCGATCCGCAGGCTCTCGCGGTCGGCGCGCACGACGCCCGCGACGAGCGACCCGAGCCGCCACGCGCGCGGCGCGACCTCCGACCAGCGCATGAAGACGTCCTCGAGGAACGGCTCGACGTCGATCTCCTCGAGGTCGAGGAACCCCTCCTCCCCGGCCTTCGCGAGCAGCAGCAGCCGCTCGACGATCCGCTCGATGCGCGCGAGCTCGTCCAGCGCCACCGCGATCTCCGGTGCCGCCTCCCGCTCGACTCGCTCGAGCAGCTCGAGGTGGCCGCGAGCGATCGTCACCGGCGTGCGGAGCTCGTGCGAGGCGTCGTGGAGGAACCGCTCCTGGCGCTCGAGCAGCGCCGCGCGGTCGGCGGCGAGCTGCTCGACCGCGCCGAGCGCCTGCTGGCGCCGCCGCGCGTGCCAGACCATCGCGAGGAACATCGCCGACATCAGCGGCACCTCGCTCAGCTCGCCCCAGGCCTGCGTCCCGTTGGCGATGTCCACGCGGATGAGGATCGCGGTCGAGGCGACGACGCCGCCGAGGGCGACGAGCGTCGGCCACGGACGCCACGTCCGGAAGCCGTAGAGGAGCGTGAGGCTGACCCAGATGAAGTGGAACGGGATCGTCTCCCAGCTCTGCCAGCGCCACATGGCGACGAGGTTCGCCGCGGCGAAGACGACCCACAGCGTCTCCAGCGACCTACGCCGCAGCAACCCGATACCCCGCGTGGCGCACGGTCTCGATCGCGCCCGCGCCGAGCTTCTTCCGCAGGCGGCGGATGCAGACGTCGACGACGTTCGAGCCCGGGTCGAAGTGGTAGCCCCAGATCTCGGAGAGGAGCCGCTCTCGGCTGACGACCTCGCCCGCATGCAGCACGAGGTGGTGGAGGAGACGGAACTCGCGGTCGGAGAGATCGGCGGCGCGGTCGTCGAGGAGCGCCTGCCGCCGCGCGAGATCGAGCCGCAGCCGGCCGGCCCGCACGACGTTCCCGTCCCCGGGCGCGTGCCGGCGGAGCTGGACGCGGATGCGGGCGATCAGCTCGTCGAGCGAGAACGGCTTCGGGAGGTAGTCGTTCGCGCCGAGCTCGAAGCCGCGGAGCTTCGTCGGTAGGTCGGTGCGCGCCGAGACGATGACGACAGGGACGTCGGGACTCCGGCGCCGGAGCTCCGAGAGGACGGCGAGGCCATGCACGCGCGGAAGCAACAGGTCGAGCACGACGAGGTCGTATCGCGACCGCTCCGCGCACCTGAGCGCCTCGGCCCCGTCACCGGCCGAGTCGACCGCGAAGCCTTCCGCCTCGAGCCCCCGCCTCAGGAACGAGAGGATCCGCGGCTCATCCTCTGTGACCAGGATGCGCATCGCCAGCGGCGCGACGATACATCGCATTACCCGCAAATGACACCCGCATGACACGTTTGTCATTTGCGCCCGTCACAGCGCGCTCTCAGCGTAGGTTGCCGGCGCGGTGGCGCAGCAGACGCGACCCCCCGGTGCTGCGGTCCTCGAGCCCCACAGCCCGAGTGAGGCGCCTGCGCGCGGTCGGTTCCCCTTCCCGGACGGCGCCGCGCGGCACTGGATCCTCTCCTCGATCTTCTGGCTGACGGTCGTCGACCTCTTCGGCCTCGTCCTCGCGACCGAGTTCGTGACGCCCGAGGCCTTCGGCGGGATCTCGTGGCTCCAGTTCAGCCGCGTCCGGCCGTCGCACGTGAACGGCGTGATCCTCGCGTGGCTGACGATGATGTACTTCGGCGCCCTCTTCTACATGCTCCCGCGCCTCGTCGGCACGCGCGGGATGTGGAGCGAGCGCCTCGGGATCGTCTGCGCATGGGCCTGGAATGTCATGTTCCTGCTCGGGATCGTCGCGCTGCTCACCGGCCACAGCCAGGGCCGCGAGTACGGCGAGCTGATCTGGCCGCTCGACATCGCGCTCCTCGTCATCTGGTGCGCGAACGTCGTGAACATCCTCGCGACGGTCTCGATCCGGACGATCCGGCCGATCTACGTCTCCGTCTGGTTCTTCATCGCGAGCCCGCTCTGGCTCGCGGCCGACTACGCGATCGGGAACGTGATCTGGCACCCCGGCCACGTCTGGGGCGCGCCGTCGGGAGCGCTGAACGCGAGCCTCTCGGACGCGATGCTCAACTGGTGGTACGCCCACAACCTGTTCGGCCTCTGGCTGACGCCGATGCTGCTCGCGCTGACGTACTACATCGTCCCGCGCGTCACCAACACGCCGCTCTACTCGTACACCCTCTCGCTGATCAGCTTCTGGGGGATGGCGTTCTTCTACACGGGCGTCGGCGACCACCACATCCTCCAGTCGCCCACCCCGGCCTGGCTGAAGACGATCGCCGAGGTCTCCTCGTGGATGCTGCTCGTCCCGGTCTTCGCCTTCACGATCAACATCCTCGGGACGATGAAGGGCAACTGGGACCAGTTCTTCACGAACCTCCCGCTGCGCTTCACGATCACCGCCTTCTTCTTCTACTTCCTCGTGAACATCCAGGGCGCGTTCGAGGCGATCCAGCCGTTCAACAAGCTGACGCACTTCACGAACTTCGTCGTCGCGCACGCCCATCTCGCGCTCCTCGGCGCGTTCACGATCCTCGGGATGGGCGTGATCGACTACATGGTCGCCCAGATCTACGCGAAGCCGCTCTTCTCCCGGAGCCTGAGCGAGTGGCAGTACTGGCTCGTCACCGTCGGCTTCACCGGCTTCTTCAGCGTGCTCACGCTGGCCGGCTTCCAGCAGGGCTTCAACTGGGCGGAGGGCATCCCGGAGGTGAACGTCCTGCCGCAGCTGCACGCGTACTACATCGCGCGCGGGATCTTCGGCGCGATGATCGTGGCCTCCGGAATCGTCCAGATCGTCAACGTCTTCCTCACGATCCGGATGAACACGGCGGAGCGGCGGCGGCTCGAGACGCTCCGCGTGGCCGAGGCGATCGCTCCCCCGCCGGTGGCGACGTAGATGGCGGACGACGGGCATCCCGAGATCCCGCGCGGCTGGGTCCGGCACCCGCGCGAGCGGATGCTGATCACGCCGCTGATGGCCGGGCTCGGCGGGCTGGTCGCGTTCTTCACCGTCGTCTTCATCGTGGTGTGGCTGCCGATCCACACCTTCGACCCGCCGCCGTCGGCGGACTGGGCGCCGCTCGCGAACGACGCGCTCAAGGGCCGGAACCTGTTCGCGTCGAACGGCTGCTACGTCTGCCACTCCGGCTACTCGCGGCCGCAGGACGTGCGCGCGGCGCTCTACTTCCTCTACCCGAAGGTCTCGCAGCCGGGCGACTTCTACGGGAGCGACCAGTCGCCGAACCTGCTCGGGACCGAGCGCACCGGCCCCGACCTCTCGCAGGAGTCGGGCTGGCATCCCGACGACTGGCAGCGCGCGCACTTCTGGGACCCGCGCTTCGTCGACCCGAAGTCGCTGATGCCGGACATGAAGTCGCTCTTCGACGACAAGCAGGTCGACCAGCTCGTCTCCTTCGTCGAGGAGCGGAGCGGCAAGTCGGGGCTCCTGCGGTACGCGGGCCAGCTCTACGCGAAGCACATCGTGCTGGCGAACCAGGGCTTCCCGGAGCCGTACACCGGTTTCCAGGGCGCGCACAAGCCGATCGTCGAAGGGAAGCCCGACTCGGCCATGCATCCGCCGAAGGGCCAGCTCGAGGAGGCGCCGAACCTCTCGCAGATCGACCGGAGCTACTGGATGGCCGGCGACCCGCTCCCGGTCACCGAGGGGAACCTCCTGCGCGGCAAGGAGGTCTTCCTCGAACGCTGCGTCGGCTGTCACGGGCTGAAGGGCGACGGGAAAGGCCCGGGCGCGACCTTCATGTCGCCGCCGCCCGCCGACTTCACCGACGCCGACGACGCCTGCTGCGGCGGCGACACCGGGCCGGGCGACTTCTACTACCGCATCCTCCGCGGCTGGCCGGGGACCGCAATGGAGAACTTCGGCGAACGGCTCTCGGTGGACGACATCTGGCGCGTCGTCCTCTTCGTCAAGACGATCCCGAATGGCACGCTGAAGCCGAACGTCCTGCCGGAGCCGAAGGACTACATCGTCTGGCAGCCGTCGAAGGAGCTGCTCGCGTGGGTGAAGTCGCGGCAGCAGCTCGCGAACAACGCAGCCTTCCAGAAGAAGCCCGTGACCGACCCGTACATGCAGGAGGCGATGCGCGTCTTCCCGGGCCTGTCCCCGGCCGACAGCTTCACGATCAACGACGGCAAGACGCGCCTGTCCCTGGCCGACGCGGCCGCCGGGATCAGGGCGATCTACGACGACATGCTCAACCGCGCCTGGAGCGACGCGGCCGCCCGCGGCGAGAACCTGCCGGCCGAGTCGCAGAAAGCGCTCCCGCCGACGGTGCCAGGGCAGCAATGAGGCGGCTGACGCGCGTCCTCTTCGTGCTGGCCGTCGTGGCCTTGGCTGTGCCGGCCGTGGCCCTGGCTCACGACCAGCCCGAGACGAAGCAGGCCCGCTGGGTCATGACCGACTGGATGATGGACACGTTCTTCATCTTCTCGGGCCTCGCGCTGGTGGCGTTCCTCGCCGCCTGGAAGGCCGGGCACTTCCAGGAGCTCGACACCGCCGGCTCGATCCCGCTGTACGTGCACGAGGAGGATTACTACACGCCCGAATGGGCCTACGACGACGAGGAGTGGACCGATGGAGAGCGGTGAGTCCCCGCAGCACGCGCAGGCGTACTACCACTACCTCCAGGCGCACCAGGAGACGCTCCACGTGCCGGCGACCTGGCAGGTCGACTACCTGGCGCTCGCCTGGCTCTGGGGGTTTGCGATCGTCCTGGGGCTCCTCACGCTCGTGTGGATCTGGCAGTACCGCTCGACGCGGCAGAGGGCCGGCATCTACCCGATCGACAGCTTCGGCGGCTACACGACCGAGCTCGCGGGGCCGGCGACGGCGTTCTTCCTGCTTCTCACGGCCGTCCTCGTCGCGTTCGCCGTCGCGCTCATCGTCGGCCACCTCGTCTGGGGACAGAAGTTCTGATGGCCGTCGCCGCGGCTCCGTACGTCTCGTATTCGTCCGCGACGGTCGCATTCGTTCCGGCCGCGTCCTGGCCGCTCGTCTACAGCGCGCTGCAAACACTCAAGGGACATGTCCAGGAGTACCCCGGCTGCCAGCGCCTCGAGGCGTTCGTCCAGGTCGAGCCCGAGGGCGCCGTTCGCGTCCACTGCTACACGACCTGGGACACGCCGGAGCAGCTCGAGGCGTTCATGGAGCGCGGCTACACCTTCGAGCGGATGCTCCACGACGTGGCCGAGCTCCCGATCGAGCGGACGTACCTGATGGAGAAGGTCTTCTGATGGCCGGCGAGCAGCCGCGGCGACCCGCCCGCCCGCTCTTCGGCTACCGCGACGTCGGCGAGGACGTCCGGCACTCCCGGCGGGCGACGACGCGCGCTTGGGTCATCCTCGCCGTCCTCGTCGCCTTCTACCTCGGCTGGACGCTGATCGTCTATTTCTTGGAACCCGGCCTGCGCTAGGCCGGCCGTGTACCTCAAGCACCTCTCGTCGCTCCAATTCCTGACGTATTGCTCGTTCTTCGCCGTCGTGATCGCGGCGATCTTCCGCTTCATGCCCGGTAAGGCCCCGCCGCTCCGGACCACGCCCTACTCGGACGAGGAGCTCGGCGCGCACGACCGCAAGCTCGCGAAGTACTTCGTCGCGGGCGGCGCCTTCCTCGTGCTGGGAAGCGTCCACATGGTCGTCAAGAACCTGCCGTGGGTGGCCGAGTACCTCGCGCGCACGGGCTACGCAGGCCACCTCGTCCGCGACCTGTCGAATACGCACGTGATGATCGTCGGCGGCGGGACGCTGCTCGCGACCGGCCTCTGCTGGCGCGTGCTGCCCCGCATCGTCGGCCGGCCGCTCGCGAGCGAGGGCCTCGCGCAGTGTGCCTTCTGGTTCACAGCCGCCGGGCTCGCGCTCTTCTACGTGTCGCTGGTCGGAAACGGGATCGCGATCGGCCGCCTGGTCGAGCACGGTTCGGACTACCAGGCGGCGAAGACGCATCTGGGCAAGTGGTACAAGGTCCCCACAGGGATGGGCGCCGGGGTCATGGGCCTCGGGTACTGGTGCTTCGCCGCGAACGTCGGCCTGACGGTCTTCCAGTCGCGGCTCGTGAAGGTCCCGAAGCCCCAGTGGCACCTGTGGAAGTTCCTCGCGACCGGAGCGGCGGCGCTGACCGTAGGGACCGTGCAGGGCGTGATCCAGGTACAACCGGCGAAGGCGGACTGGCTCTACCGGGCCGGTCACGCGGGCGAGTGGATCGACCCGATTAGCCACGCCCACATCAACCTCGTCACCGGGCTGACGATGCTCGTCGCGGGCGTGCTCTTCGCGCTCCTGCCGAGCCCGCCCCCGCGCGAGGTAGCGAACCGCTGCTTCTTCGCCCTGCTCGGAGGCTCGCTCGCGTTCTACGGGGCGACGCTCTACCTGGGCTTCCACGAGGGCGGGCTCGTGGTCGGGAAGGGCTTGACGCCGGAGCAGGCCGAGGAGGCGACGCCGATCCACCCGTTCTTGATCATGGGCGCCGGCATCGCGATGTTCGCGGCGTTCTGGCTCCTGCTCGCGGTCGTCGTGCGGTCGGTGCGGCGGAGCGGCGGCGCAGAGCGGCCGCTCGTCCTGGCCGGTTGCGCGGCCCTCGCCGTCGGAACGCTGCAGGGGCCGATCCAGGCGGTGCCCTCGGTGAACGAGCTCCTCGACCGCGGCGGCGAGGCCGGCGACATCGTCGTGAACCTCCACGCGCAGCTGAACATGCTCGGCGGGCTGATGGCGATCCTGGTCGCGCTCGCGCTCGTCGTGCTCGACGCCCGGTGGGCGCGCGTCCGCATCGTCCTGCCGTGCGTGGTCGGCGGGATGGCCGTCTACTACGCGGGCGGAATCGCGTTCGCGGCCGTCGAGGCGCATGGCGTCGAGCACGGGCGCTCGTTCGCCTCGGCGGTCTCGGCGCTCGAGCCGTGGCAGGCGCTCGTCCTCGTCCCGGCTGCGCTCGTCGTCCTCGCCGGCTTCTGGACGTACGCGCGTGCGGCGTGGCGGCTCACCGCGCCGCAGCGCGCGGAGGGACGCCGGGCGATCGCCGCCGCGCCGGGCCTCTACACGGGGAAGATCCCGAACCGCGTGCGCCGCCGGAGTCCCGCCGCGCTCGCCGGCTACGAGCTCCCGCTCGGGCTGATGGGCTTTCCCGGCGTCGGCTGGCTCTTCGCCGGGTTCCCGTTCACCGCGTCGATCCTGCTCTGCGCGGGTCCAGCGCTCGCGTGGGCGGTGATCCCCGTCGCGTTCACGCCGTTCGGCGAGGGCCCGCTCCGCGAGATCGGGTGGAAGGTCGAGCTCGCGTACCTCCCGACGAGCGCGCTCCTGTCGAGCGCCGCGCTCTATCGGACGCATGCGCGCCGGCGAGCGCGATTCCTCGGCCGGCCGCCGCGAGGCCGCCGCGCGTGGCTGCGGTCGTCGTACCGGACCCGCGTTTCGGTCGCGGCGGGCACGATCCTCGTGCTCCTCGTCTCGCTGCCGTTCCTGCCGGCGGTCGCGGGGATCGGTTCGAGCTCCGTCCGCTACAGCCACGAGACGCGGTTCACACGCGAGACGACCGGCCAGTACCTCGCGTCCGCGGGCGGGCCGGTGAAGCTGTTCTCGTGGAGCGACCCGCAGAGCCCGTACCCGCGCGACGCGCTCCGGGTGCGTTCGGTCGGGTCGCTGCTCGTCCGCGCGGCGGCCGTCGACTCGCCCGGCGCCTACCAGCTCTACGACCTCGATCACGGAGGCTCGGTCCCGCTGCGGGTGCGCTCGCGCACGCCGACGACCCTCGCGCTCGCGCCTTCGCGTCCGCTCCACCCCGGCCGCTACGCGTTCGTGGCCGCGCACGAGGGGATGTTCGGCGGTCGGGACTACGACTACCTGACGGTGGTGCGGCCGGGCCAGGCGGTGACGCCGATCGCGTCGAACCCGAACGGGCGGGCGCCGGCCGTCGCCGACGCGGTGCTTCCCGTCGCGACGGTGCTGGTCGCGTTCGCGTTCGCGCTGCTGCTGCTCCGGTCGTTCCGCGCTCGCCCGGCGGGGCAGAAGGCGTTCTGGGCGCTCGGATTCGCGCTCTTCGCCGCTGCGGCCGCGTGCGAGGCGGCTGCGCAGCGGAGCGGCTGGTCGCCCGCGCTCTTCCGGACCTACTACCTCTGCGGTGGCGTCCTCACCGTCGCGTACCTCGGCGCCGGCTCCGCGTGGCTGAAGCTCCCCCGCCGCGCGCGAGATGCTCTCCTCGGCGCCCTCGCGGTCGCGACTGCGGCGGCGATCGGAACCGTGCTCCTTGCCCCAGTGGACACGGCTGCGATCGCCGCGACCGCGGGAAGCCGGCCCCCGGCGAACGGCGCGATCGGCGGCCATGCGTTCCTGTGGGCTATCGCGCTGAACTCGTTCGGAACCGTGTTTCTCGTCGGCGGGTCGGCGCTCTCGATCCTGCGGCGGCAGCGCGTGCGGACGAACCTCTGGATCGGCGGCGGTGCTTTGGTGGTCGCCCTCGCAACGGGGCTCTCGCGGACGGGCGACTACTCGCTCGTCTACGCCGGCGAGCTCGTCGGCGTTGCGCTCATGTTCTGCGGGTTCACGCTCGGGCCGCCCGCTCGCCCTCGCAAGGCCCCTGCGCTGGAGCCCGCGGCGGCGGCGCGATGAGCGCTTCCCCCGTCCCCGCTCGCCCGCTCCGCCGGATCCGGCCCGAGCACCGGCCCGCAGTCGAGGCGCTCGCGCGCCGGATCGCCGACCAGGTCGCACGGTTGCTCGCCGAGGAGGCGGAGCGCGACCCCCGTCTCGCCGCGGCCCTTCGCGCCCGCTGACCACGCGACCGGCCGCGGCGAACATGGCTGGAAACGCCGATGCGCTCGGCGCGCTGCGCAGGCAGCATGGCCATCGTGGCACGAACGTCGAGGAACGGGCCTACGAACTGGCCCAGCGCGCGCTCGATCAGCAGGAGACGGCCCTCGAGGACCTGCGGACGCGAACGGCGACACTCCTCACGGCCACGGCCCTTGTTGTGAGCTTCCTAGGCGCGCGCACACTCGACGGCGCATCCAACCGAAGCCTCGCGCTCATCGGGCTCGCGTTCGCCGTCGCCTGCGTCGTCCTCTGCGTCTCGATATTGGCGCCGCGCCGAAACATCGCGGCGCGATGTCCGGAGCTGCCGCGCACGCGCACTTCGTCGCAGCCGGGGCCGCCGTAGATGAGGCCTACTCTGCACTTGCACGCTGGATCGACTACGTCTGGGACGCGAACCAGCTCGTGATCCGCAGGCTCGACCTGGCCCTCGACGCTGCCGCGCTCATGCTCGTCACGGCTCTCGCGGTGTGGTCGCTGGGGCTCGCGATAAACTGAGCCCGATGGCTCCGAAGAGCCCAAAGCCGGCGCCTACGCCGCCTCCACCCGGCGTGTTTCTGCCGGAGAGCGGCCCGCGAACCGACTGGCCGAAGAAGTAGCCCCAAGCCGCCTCCAGCGCCGTGCGCAAGCTCCTCGTCGCGAACCGGGGTGAGATCGCGCTCCGAGTGTTCCGCGCGTGCCGCGGCCTCGGGATCGCGACCGTCGCCGTCGCGGCGCCAGACGACGTCGCGTCGCTCCACGCCCGCTCGGCCGACGAGACGGTCGAGATCGCGAGCTACCTCGACGCCGCCGAGCACGTCCGCGCCGCGACAGAGACACGAGCCGACGCGATCCACCCCGGCTACGGCTTCCTAGCGGAGAACGCCGACTTCGCCGAGGCCGTCGCGGCCGCTGGGCTCGTCTGGGTCGGCCCGTCGCCGGAGGCTCTCCGCGCAGCCGGGGACAAGCTGGAGTCGAAGCGGATCGCGCGCGCCGCCGGCGTTCCGGTCGTGCCCGAGGGCGAGCCGGGCGAGATCGGGTTCCCGCTCCTCGTCAAGGCCGCGGCCGGCGGTGGTGGGCGCGGGATGCGGGTCGTGCGCGAGCCAGCCGAGCTCGAGGAGGCACTGAGCGCTGCGAGCCGCGAGGCCGAGGCTGCCTTCGGCGACGGGACGGTCTTCTGCGAGCGCTACGTCGAGCGCCCGCGCCACGTCGAGGTGCAGCTCCTCGGCGACGCGCGCGGCGAGATCGTCGTCCTCGGCGAGCGCGACTGCTCGATCCAGCGCCGCCACCAGAAGGTGCTCGAGGAGGC
>Ga0081539_10004171_pt1 | contig 16396 bp, 14 predicted proteins | sample TabmetS4T2R2_FD_71023 | JGI IMG/M metagenome (GOLD analysis project Ga0081539, IMG submission 71023) | Tabebuia heterophylla rhizosphere microbial communities from the University of Puerto Rico - S4T2R2 | ecosystem: Host-associated > Plants > Roots > Rhizosphere ...
GGTGAACGGCACCACGCTCCAGCAACGCCTGACCGCCGGGCACCTCGAGGCGCGGACGGTGTTCCGGATCTGCGGCGAGGTCGCCTCGGCGCTGGCCGCCGCACACGCCGACGGTCTGGTGCACCGCGACATCAAGCCGGCGAACGTCATGGTGACCGCGGCCGGCGCCAAGGTGGTCGACTTCGGCCTGGCCGCCGCGGCCGGCGAGGGCGAGCGGGAGGAGGTGGTGCTCGGCACCCCGGCGTACCTCGCTCCGGAGCGTCTCACCCACGACGTGGTCGAGCCGGCCAGCGACGTCTACGCGCTCGGTGTCCTGCTCTACCGGCTGCTCGCCGGCAAGTCGCCCTGGTCGGTGGACAGCACGACGCAGATGCTCTCGGCGCACGTCTACATCGAACCGGCGCCGTTGTCGGCCCTGCCCGGCGTGCCCCCGGAGATCATCGACCTGGTCAATCGATGCCTGCGCAAAGATCCGGCGGACCGTCCGACCGCGGCCGAGGTGTCGGCGATGCTCGCGGCCGCGGCCGCGGCCGCGGGCCGCCTGCCGTCGCCAGGTACGGATCTGGTGCCGGTACGCCGGCCGGACCTGGTCCTGGATGAGCGACCCACCGGGCGCCGGCGCCGGACCCTCCTGCTCGCGGCCGGTTTCGCCGTGATCCTCGCGGCCGCCGCCCTGATCTGGCTGACCTATCCCGGTCGCGGGGAGCGCGCGGAAAACACCGCTCGGATGATGATGCCGGGCGGCGTGCCCGCGTCGAGCACCGCCACCGGCCCTGATCCAGGGACGTCCCGGTCGGGCGCTTCGGACGCCGCCGGCCCGGTCGGCGGTTCGCCGCCGGAGGCGACCGCGGCGGACGCCGGTGCGCCGGAGCTGCGGCTGGCCAGCCCGGCGGCGGGAACCGTGCCGACCACGCCCGCCGGGAGTCCAAGCAGCTCCGCTCCGACCGCGACACCGACCGGGCCGCATACGAAAACGCTCACCTCCCCGGGCGGCTCGGTGGTGGCCAGATGCGGGCCCCTGGGCAGGGCGACGCTGCTGTCCTGGACCCCGACGCCGCCGTACACCGTGGTCCGGATCAACAGCGGCCCCGCCTACCTCGTCTATGTGGTGTTCGCCACGTCGACCTCGCGCATCCGGATGAACGTCACCTGCGAGGCGGGCCAGCCGGTTGCCGCGGTGGTGTATCTCTGAGCCGGCCTACGACTCGGCGTACCGGGTCGGCGGGAACGGGTTCTCCTCGCTGAGCGGTACGGTCTCGCCCTCGTCCTCCTGACGCGCGGCGACGCCCTCGATGTCCTGGTACACCGGGTCTTCCGTGCGGTCGTAGGGAAGCGCCGCGTCGGCAGCCGGCGGCACGTCCGCCGAGTCGTACGGCTCGACGCCGGCCTCGACCCGCTCCCGCTCGGTACGCAGTTCCAGCTCGTCGTCGTTCGGCCGGGCCGACGCGCCGCCGTGCTCGCGCCGGTCCCGGGGCGGAACAGGAACGTCGCTTTCGAATGGTTCGGACATCACGCCTCCCACATGGCCGCGATCGCGTACGCCTCGATCTTTCCCCCGACCGCTGACGATAACCAAACTGTCGGACCCGCACGGTAAGACTGGGTGCATGGCGATCTACTACGGCGGCGACTACAACCCGGAACAGTGGCCCGAGGAGGTCTGGCTGGAGGATGCCCGGCTGATGCGGCGGGCGGGGGTGAATCTCGCCACCGTTGGCGTCTTCTCGTGGGCCCGGATCCAGCCGGGCGAGGGGCTGTTCGACTACGAATGGCTGGATCGTGTCCTCGACCTTCTGCACGAGCACAGCATCGCGGTCGATCTCGCGACCGGCACGGCGTCCACGCCGCCGTGGGCCACCACCCGTTACCCGGCGATGCTCACCCGCACCCGGGAGGGCGCGATCCGCTGGCCGGGCAGCCGGCAACACTGGGCGCCGACCTCGCCGGACTACCGGCGGCTGGCCACCGAGCTGGTCACCAACACCGTCGAGCGATACAAGAACCATCCCGCGGTCGTGCTCTGGCACGTGAACAACGAGATCGGCTGCCACACCGTCTACGACTACTCCGACCAGGCCGCGGCGGCGTTCCGTGACTGGCTGCGGGCCCGATACAGAACCATCGACGCGCTCAACGACGCCTGGGGCACGATGTTCTGGTCGCAGCGCTACGGCGACTTCGAGCAAATCGTGCCGCCGAGGCTCACGCCGACCAGCGTCAATCCCGGCGGACTGCTCGACTTCCGCCGGTTCAGCTCGGATGCGCTCCGGGAGGTCCTGCGGATGGAGACGAAGATCATCCGGGATGCCGGCGCCACCCAGCCGATCACCACGAACTTCATGGGGGCGTTCCCGCCGGCCGACTACTGGGGCTGGGCCGACGAGATCGACGTGATCTCCGACGACAGCTATCCCGACCCCCGCGATCCGGAGTCGTTCCGGCAGACCGCGTTCGCCCGCGACCTCATGCGATCGCTCAAGCCCGGCAAGCCGTGGATCCTCATGGAGCAGGCGCCGAACTACGTCAACTGGCGGGCGAACAACCGGCCCAAGGCGCCGGGACAGATGGCCGCGCTGAGCATGCAGGCGGTCGGCCGGGGCGCCGACGGCGTGCTGTTCTTCCAGTGGCGGCAGGCCGCGGCCGGCTCGGAGAAGTTCCATTCCGCGATGCTGCCGCACGCCGGTCCGGAGACGCGCACGTTCGCCGAGGTCGAGCGCTTGGGCTCCGAGCTCGCCGCGCTGACCGGCCTGCCCGCGCCGGGCCGCGACGCCCGGGTGGCGATCGTGCTCGACTGGGAGAACGGGTGGGCGATCGACCAGGACAACCACCCGGCCCGGTTCGACTATCTGGCCGAGGTGTGCGGCTGGCATGCCGCGTTCCACCGGCTCAACGTCCAGGTCGACATCGCGCGGCCGGAAGGCCCTTTCGACGGGTACGACCTGGTCGTGGCGCCGAGCCTGTATCTGCTGCGGGACGCCGGCCCGCTCGTCGCGTTCGCCCGGGCCGGCGGCCACCTGCTCGCCACCGCTTTCACCGACGTGGTGGACGAGCACGATCGCTTCCTGCCCGGGGGATTCACCCGCCGGTTGGGCCCGACGTTGGGACTGTCCGTGATGGACTTCGACGCGGTCGTCCCCGGCGAGGCCACCGTCCACTGGGGTGAGCTCCAGTTCACCGGTGACGTGCTGGCCGAGGTGCTGCGGTTGGAGGGGGCCGAGGTGCTGGCGACCTTCGGGACGGGTGGGCCGGCGCTCACCCGGCACGAGACGGCGTACTACCTGGCGACCATGGCCGACGACGCGGGTAAGTCGGCGGTCGCCCGCCACCTGGCCGAGCGCGCTGGGATCGAGCCGGTGGTGGCCGACCTGCCGCCCGGGGTCGAGGCGTGCGCCCGAGGCGGGGTCGTGACGGTCATCAACCACACCGCGTCCCCGGTCACCGTCGAGGGTGAGACGCTCGAGCCGTACGGGTACCGGGTCCGCCGGCCGTGAGCGTCAGCCGTCCTTGCGCAGCATCGGGATCACCGGGGCGAACGCGTCCATGAACGCCCCGCTGATCCCAATGTAGGAGATGCCGAGCTCGTCGCGGCGCCGGCGTAGCGTATCGGCGATCTCCTCGGGCGTGCCCACCAGGAAGGCGATCCCGCCCGCCGCGGCCATGGCCCGGGGGTCACCGCCGACCATCATGCGCGACGTCCAGTCCGGGATGGCGTTCGCGGTTTCCGCGACCGCGGCGATGTTCAGCTGTAGCTCCAACTCGTCGAACCGGCTGCCCGCGAACTCGCGCAGGGCGGCCACGGTCCGGGCGAGCTCGTCCTCGCCGGTGTGCGGCGGCAGCCCGAGCGCGACGGCGTCCGCCTGCTCGGCGGCCAGCCGGAGCATGCGTGGCTTGCTCGCGGCCACCAGGATGGGCGTGGGTGGCAGGTGGTCCTGGCCGATCGGGCGGGCCTCGCGTACCGCCCGGATCGTGTCGGCCACCCGGCGTAGGCGGTCGCCCGGGGTGCCGAAGTCGGCGCCGAGTCGTTCCGCGTCCCGGTCGGCGGCCGGCCGCCCGGCGCCGATGCCCAGCTCGAACCGGCCGCCGGTCAGGAACCGCATGGTCTGCGCCTCCCACGCGACCAGCCCGGGGTTCCGGTTCGGTGCGCTCAGCACGTACGTGCCGACGCGCAGCGTCCGGGTCGCCGCCGCGGCGCTGGCCAGCGCGGGGAAGGGGGCCGGGGTGTTCAGGGTGTCCGGCAGCAGCAGGGTGTCGTAGCCGAGTTCTTCCGCCCGGCGCGCGGTGGAGGTCCACTGCTCGGAGGTCTCCGCCCGCCCGGTGACGACCCCGAATCGAAAGGTGCGCTCAGTCATCCGCCCATCCTCGGCCCGCGCCGGCCGACCGGCATCGGTTCCCGGGAGGCGCCCCGCCTACAGCGGCGGGCGTAGGCCGCATCCTGGCGTACGGCCACAGGCGTAGCCCCGGCCGCGCGGTCCGCGGCCCTAAAACCCTGGCCTTGATAACCGTTCGGTAACGAAGCTGCCGGTTCTGTTGCGTACATCACCACCCAGGAGAAACGTTTTGCCCAAGCGATTTGCCTAAACGATTCGGCGGATCAGATGAGCAGTGATGACACCTCTCCTACGCGGTCAGAGTCAGCCGGCCGGCCCGTCGGTCTGGTCGCTCCGGCCGGTGTCGGCGGCAGCCACCCCGCAAGCCGGCCCGTCGACCCGGGCGTCCATGTGGGTGTCGACCGCGGCAATCCCCGGAAGCACCGGCCGATCACCCCGTCGACAACGCGCAGGAGGTGCCAACCGGGCTCCGTGGCGATCTGGCGGTACCGTCCTAGGGGCCGCGTTCCGTTCCGCACGCAGTCGCCGGGCAGTGGACGCCGCTTGCCAAGAAGCGGACGTGACGGACAAGGTTCGCTCGGGAGAGGTCCGTCTGGGGTAGACATGGCGAAGATCGGAATCAGCGACGTGGCCGCCGCGGCGGGCGTGTCGATCTCCACCGTGTCCGTCGTGCTGAACAACGTCGAGTCGGCCCGCGTGCACCCCGAGACCCGGGAACGCATCTGGCAGGCGGCGAACAAGCTCGGCTATGTGCCCAACGGGCTGGCCCGGGGCCTGCGGCTGCAACGGTCGGACATCATCGGCTTCCTCAGCGACGAGGTCGCCACCACCCCGTACGCCGGCAACATGATCCTCGGTGCGCAGGAGGCCGCGCGGGCGTCCGGACGCCTGCTGATGGCCGTCGACACCCGGGGCGACGCCTCCACCGAGGAGGCCGCCCTGACCTCGCTGCTGCAGATGCAGGTCGACGGCGTGCTGTACGCGGCGATGTACCACCGGCACGTCGGCATGCCGGAACAGGTGGCCAAGACGCCCACGGTCCTGGTCAACGCGACCACCGAGGACCCGTCGATCTCCTCGGTCGTCCCGGACGAGCACGGCGGCGTCCGGCTGGCGGTGTCCGAGCTGCTCGCCCATGGGCACCGGCGCATCGGGTACGTGGGCAGCATCGAGCGGATCATCGCGACGCCCATGCGCCAGCGCGCCTTCCGGACGACCATGCGGCGCGCCGGTGTCACCGTGCCGTCAGAGTGGGTCACGGCCGAGACGCCCACGGCATACGGCGGCTATCAGGCGGCGCTGCGACTGCTGAAACTGCACGACCGTCCGACCGCGGTGTTCTGCTTCAAGGACACCATGGCCCTGGGCGTTTACCAGGCGGCCCACGAGCTCGGGATCCGGATCCCGGACGATCTGTCGGTCGTCGGCTTCGACAACCTGGAGCTGATCGCGGCGAACGTCCTGCCCGGGCTCACCACGGTCTCCCTGCCGCACTACGAGATGGGTGCCTGGGCCACCGACCAGCTCGTCGCCCAGATCACCGACCCCGCTACGCCGCCGAAGCAGATCAAGATGCTCGGCCGCCTGCACCGGCGCGATTCGGTACGCCCGCCGCGTATCCCGTAGTCGCCGGGGCCGTTTTCCGTACCCGATAGTCCGTCCCCCGCACGGTCTCATCGGCCGATCCCCCCTGCCCCAAAACCCCTCCGCGCCTAACCGCGCGCCCCAGGCCCCGATGGAGGTCCGCATGAGCAATCACATCCGGCGCCGCCCGCCGCTCGCCGCGCTGGTCACCCTGACCGCCGTGGCGACGGTGCTGGCCGGCTGCGGCACGGTCGACAACAGCAAAGGCGGGGGAGGCGGGACCAGTGGCGGCGGCCAGGTCACGCTGTGGACCCACAACGCGGGCAATCCGCAGGAACTCGGCGTGGTCAACCAGATCGTCAGCGACTTCAACGCGAGCCAGACGAAGTTCAAGGTCGTCGTGCAGGCATTCCCGCAGGCGTCCTACAACGACGCGGTAGTCGCCGCGGCCACCGCGAAGAAGCTGCCGTGCCTGCTGGACATCGACGCCCCGAACGTGCCCAACTGGGCGTACGCCGGCTACCTGGCGCCGCTCGACCTGCCGCAGGACCTGGTCAGCAAGAACCTGCCGAGCACGCTCGGCAACTACCAGGGCAAGCTGTATTCGATCGGCTATTACGACGCGGCGCTCGGCCTGTTCGCGCACAAGTCGGCGTTGGAGGCGGCCGGCGCCCGGGTGGCCACGATCGACAAGCCGTACACCGCGGACGAGTTCAACACCCTGCTCTCGAAGATCAAGTCGGCGGCCAAGTACCAGACCGCCTTCGACCTGGGCACCGGCGACACCGGCACCGAGTGGTGGACGTACGGCTACTCGCCCTTCCTGCAGAGCTTCGGCGGCGACCTGATCGACCGCAGCACGTACCAGACCGCCAAGGGCGTGATCAACGGCGATAAGGCGCTGGCCTGGGCGAGCTGGTTCCAGGGTCTGGTCAAGCAGGGCTACACGCCGGCCAAGTCCAGCCCGGACGCGTTCGCGGACTTCGTCAACGGCAAGTCGGCGATGGTCTGGTCCGGCATCTGGAACTCGTCCAATTTGGACAAGGTCAAGGACGGCGTCGTCATGCCGCCGCCCGATTTCGGCACCGGGGCGAAGATCGGTGGCGGCTCCTGGCAGTGGGGCGTCAGCTCGGGCTGCAACAAGCAGGACGGCGCGCTGGAGTACCTGAAGTTCTCGCTGAACACCAAGTACCTGTCGCAGTTCGCCCAGAAGCAGAGCGTCATCCCGGCCACCGAGGACGCCGCGGCGATCACTCCGGGCTGGCAGTCCGGCGGACCGAAGCGGTTCTTCCTGGACCTGTCCAAGAAGGATGCGCTGATCCGGCCGCCCACGCCCGGCTACCCGTTCCTGACCACGACCTTCGCCAAGGCCGCGCAGGACATCATCGCCGGCGGTGAGCCCAAGAAGATCCTCGATCAGGCCGCCTCGGACATCGACGAGAACCTCAAGTCGAACGACAACTACGGCTTCTGAGCCGATCCCCGTGGGTGCGGGCCGCGACAAGCCCGGCAACCGAAGGGCCGCAACGCTCGCCCGCACCCACCCGTGGAACCGGACCGGAGGGGTCCCATGAGTATTCAGACGGCGGCGACGGCGGCCGAACCCACGATCCAGGCCAAGGCCGGTGCGACCACGACCCGCGCCCACCGGCACGAAGCACGCAGCGGCATCCTCATGGTCGCACCCGCCGTCGTGCTCCTGCTGGTGTTCTTCTTCATCCCGGTGGTGCTGTGCTTCCTGCTGGCGTTCACGAACGCGCGGCTGATCTCGCCCACCCCGGCCCACCTCACCGGCCTGGACAACTTCACCCGGTTGTTCCGGGACCCGGTCTTCTGGGCGTCGCTGCGCAACACGTTCTACTTCGCCGTGGTGGTGGTGCCGCTCCAGTCGGGGTTCGCGCTGCTGCTCGCCTTGCTGATCAACGTGCGGATGCGCGGCACCAACTTCTTCCGCACCATGTACTTCATCCCGGTCGTGACGTCGATCGTCGTCGTCTCGATCCTGTGGCGGTTCATGTACCAGCCGCACGGCCTGATCAACTCGATCCTGCAGACGGCGTCGTTCAACGTCGTGCAGGGCACCGACTGGCTGAACAACACGGCCTCCGCGATGCCGGCGATCATGTTCATGTCGATCTGGCAGGCGGTCGGATTCCACATGGTCATCTGGCTGTCCGGCCTGCAGACGATCCCCGAGGAACGGTACGAGGCGGCCGAGCTCGACGGCGCCAACACGTGGGAGAAGTTCCGCTACGTCACCTGGCCCGGGCTGCGCGCCACCCGCACGTTCATCCTGGTCACCATCACGATCGCGGCATTGAGCCTGTTCGCGCAGATCAACGTCATGACCGACGGTGGCCCGCTGAACTCGACCACGACGATGGTGTACCAGGCCGTCCGCACCGGATACCGGCAGCAGGAGACGGCGTACGCCTCGGCGATCTCGTTGATCTTCTTCGCGTTGGTGCTCGCGGTGTCGCTGGTCCAGCGCTACCTCACCAGGGACAAGGACTGATCATGGCCATCGACACCACGGCTGCGGCACCGGCCGTCACCAGCGCTCATGGACGCCCCCGGCACGAGACCGGCTGGCGGCGCGCCGGCGGGTACGCGGGCCGGCTCGTGCTCGTCGTCTTCTTCGCGTTCCCGATCGTGTTCATGTTCGTGTCCTCGCTGAAGCCGGACGACCAGATCTTCGGGGACATCAGCTCCATCAAGGCGTTCCTGCCGGTCGGGCACGTCTCGCTGGACAACTACGCGACCGTTTTCGACACGGTGCCGGCCGGCCGTTTCCTGCTCAACTCGATCGGGCTGTCCGTCGTGACCGTCGCGCTGGGCCTCTTCGTGAACAGCGTCGCCGCGTTCGCGTTGTCCCGGATGCGGTGGAAGGGCAGCGGCATCGTGCTCGCCGCGATCATCGCAACGCTCGTCGTCCCGTTCGAGACGTTCGCGCTGCCGCTCGTGTGGTGGGTCAACAAGCTGCCGTGGCTCACCGTCCGGGGCGGCGTACCCCTGTGGGAGTTCGGGTGGCTGGACACCTATCGGGTGCAGTTCGTGCCGTTCATCGCGAACGCGTTCGCGATCTATCTGTTCTACTCCTATTTCCAGAGCATCCCGAAGGACCTGGACGAGGCGGCGCGGGTGGACGGGGCCGGCTGGTTCCGCATCTATCGCAGCGTGGTGATGCCACTGTCCGGCCCGGCCATCGCCACGGTGTCGATCCTGACCTTCCTGCCCGCGTGGAACCAGTACCTGTGGCCGCTCATGGTCATCCAAAGTGAACAGTTGCGGCCGGTGATGGTCGGCGTCTCGTACTTCTTCCAGCTGAAGGTCCAGTGGGGAGCGATGATGGCGTACTCGACGCTCATCACCATCCCGGTGCTCGTTCTCTTCCTGTGCTTCCAACGGGCCTTCATCGGCAGCATCGCGGCCAGCGGCGTCAAGGGCTGACCATGCTGTATCTGCACGACCGTTGGATCTGGGACAGTTGGCCGATCGACGACGGCGACGACCACCACCTGTTCTATCTCCAGGCGCCGCGGAGTCTGGGCAATCCCGACCTGCGGCACCGGTCGGCGTCGATCGGGCACGCGGTCAGCGCCGACTACCAGCACTGGACCGTGCTCCCCGACGCGCTGGGACCCGGCGACCCGCCGGCCTGGGACGACCTGGCCACCTGGACCGGATCGGTGGTCCGCGGCGACAGCGGGTCCTGGCACCTCTTCTACACGGCCATCTCCCGCAAGGAAGGTGGCCGGGTCCAGCGGATCGGGCGTGCCGACTCGGACGACCTGATCACCTGGCGACGGTACCGGGACCAGCCGCTGGTGGAGGCCGATTCCCGGTGGTACGAGACGTGTGAGCTGATGAGCTGGCGGGAGGTGGCCTGGCGAGACCCCTGGGTCTTCCGGGACCCGGGTGGCGACGGCTGGCACATGCTGATCACCGCACGGGTGCGGTACGGCCCCCGGCTCACCCGCGGCGTCCTCGGGCACGCCCGTTCCGCCGACCTCGACCGGTGGGTGGTTCATCCGCCCCTCACCGAGCCGTCCGGATTCGGGCAGATGGAGGTGCCGCAGGTGTCCGTCCTGGGCGGGCGGCCGGTGCTGACCTTCTGCTGTCTGGCCGCGGATTTGTCCGAGGAACGCCGGCGGGCCACCCCGAAGTCCGGTATGTGGAGCGCGAGCGCCGGATCCCTGCTCGGCCCGTTCGACGTCGAGGGTGCGGTGCCTCTGGGCGACACCACCCTCTACGCGGCGCACCTGGTCGGCCAGGACACCGGCCGGCCGGGACTGCTCGGCTTCCGGTACGAGGAGGACGGCGTGTTCGTCGGCGCCATACCCCTGCCCGTCCCGGTGCGCCTCACCCCGGACGGCACGGTGGCCGAGCTACCCCCGGCCTGAGTACTCCTCGTCGGTGACGTGGGCGCCCCAGTCGGTCTCCGGGCCCTGTTCGCCCTCGGCGAGGGCGTCCCACATCGCCAGGTGCGCCATGAGGTGATCGGGCGCGGCGCCGTGCCAGTGCCATTCGCCGGGCGGCGTGTAGACGGTGTCCCCGGAACGGATCTCGACGATCTCGCCGCCGCGCGCCTGCGCCAGTCCGCGCCCGTCGACGACGTGTAGCGTCTGCCCGTTGGCGTGGCTGTGCCAGGCTGTACGGGCGCCCGGGGTGAACCGGACGAGGTTGACCCGCAGCCGCGAGGGCGCCTGGCCCCGGGCGATGACGTCGAACCAGACGTCGCCGGTGAACGTCTCGGCCGGACCCTTGGCGGTCGGCTGTTTCGGCTGGATCTCCACGGTTGTCCCTCTCGCGTACGCGGCCCGCAAGCACCGGAATTCGTCCTCCAGGGGCAAACGGGCCATAGCCGGTCGGACCACTACAGTTCACCCGACCGGTCCGACCGCTCTGGCCGGCCCGATGGTGCGGGTGATCTCACCGGCCGACGATGATCACTCCGGCCGCTTTTGCGGCTCAAAGCTAGCCTGGATCGGGTCGTATTCTCGATACCGGCGGCCGATGGATCCCAGAGCAGTGGCGGTTAGCATTTAGGCGGACTCAGCTCACTAACCCCGGCAGGGTGAAACGATCCCGGAAGAGAGAATCAAATTGGACTTTTGGGACCTCACTGTGCTCATCTTTCGGCGTTGGAAGGTTGCGCTTCCCCTGCTGCTGATCACCATCGGCGGGACCGCCTTCGTGGCGTTCACCGCCAAGCCGGACTACGTGATGACGTCCTACGTCCAATTCATCCCGGCGAAGGTCGCTCCGGAGGACAATCCCACCGCGGCCTCGCTGCGTAACCCGTGGAACCAGCTGGGTCTCTTCACGCTGGGCCAGGCGTCCATCTACGCGACGCAGGACCAGGGATTCCTCGACTCGTTGGAGGCCAGCAACCACACCACCAACTTCACCCTCACCATCACCTACCCCAACCCCATCGTGACGGCCGAGGTGGTCGGTAAGAGCCCGGCGGACGCCCGGGACACCACCGAGCTGGTGATCAGCCGGTTGCGCGACTCGGCGGAGGCGCTGCAGAGGCAGTCCCGCGTGCAGGACGCCGACATGATCGCCACCCAGCGGCTCGACGCGGGGCAGAACCTGTCGCCGTCGGGCAGCAAGGTCAAGCGCGCCATCTTCGCGGTGGCCGCCGCAGGTCTGATCCTGACCGCCGGCGGGACCGTCGGATTCGACGCGTTGATGCGCCGCCGGGCGCGCAAGCGCCGGGAGCGGGAGCGTGCCGAGCTACCCCATGAAGCTTCCCCCGGCCTGACCAGCGGCGAGGTGACCGCGTTGTCGAGGGCGCCGGTGGTACACGCCGATCCGGCCGAGACGATGGTCCAACCGCGCGGCCTCACGCCGCCCGACAGCTCTGCCGAGCAGCCGGCGGCTCTCGCCGGCACGTCACCGTCCGCGTCCATGGAGCGGACCGCGATCGTGGTGAAGCGGGTGACGCCGGTGGTCAAACCGGCGTCGAGCGCCAAGTCCAAGCGGCCGCCGCAGACGGCGACGTACCGCTCGGTGAACGCCCAGAACGAGCCCACCGGTGAGGACCACGAGGCGGTTCCGTCCGCCACCAACGGGAACGCGAAGCCGACGTCGGACGTTCGGGTCGTCCTGCAACCCAAATGGGTGGGCGGCGAGAACGGCGGGAAGCCGAACTGACCGATCGTCGGTTTGCCGCCACTGCCTGAACACCCGACAGACCGGGGCGATACGCGGCCATATTCTGGGCGAGCGCCGCACGGCGCAACGGATTCCCGCCAGTGACCTGGGCGTCGACCCGGTGGATGAGGGGGCCTGATGGCCGCGGTGACATGCCGACTTTGCGACCAACCGCTGACCGAGACCTTTGTCGACCTGGGTATGTCGCCGCTGTGCGAGAGCTACGTACCGGCGCACAAGCTGGACGGCCCGGAGACGTTCTATCCCCTGCACGTCCGCATCTGCTCGGCGTGCCTGCTGGTGCAGTTGCCGGCGTATGTGCCGGGTGAGGACATCTTCTCCGACTACGCGTACTTCTCCTCGTACTCGACTTCCTGGGTCGCGCACGCCAAGCGGTACGCCGACGAGATGACCGACCGCCTCGGCCTCGGCCCCGGCTCGCTCGTCGCCGAGGTGGCGAGCAACGACGGCTACCTCCTGCAGCACTTCGTCGCCGCGGGGATCCCGGTCATCGGGGTCGAGCCGGCCGCGAACATCGCGGATGTGGCGCGGGCCAAGGGAATCCGCACCGAGGTCGAGTTCCTCGGCGCGCGGACGGGTGCCGAGGTCGCCGCGAAGTACGGCCGCGCCGACCTGGTCGCCGGGAACAACGTCTACGCGCACGTTCCCGACATCCGTGACTTCACCGCCGGTCTCGCCGCCCTGGTCAAGCCGACCGGCCTGGTGACGCTGGAGTTCCCGCATCTGCTACGGCTCATCGAGCGCAACCAGTACGACACCATCTACCACGAGCACTACCAGTACCTCTCGCTGCTGACCGCGTCGCGGGCGCTGGCCGCAGGCGGGCTGACCGTGGTCGACGTCGACGAGTTGAGCACGCACGGCGGCTCCCTGCGCGTGCACGCCCGCCCGGCCGACGCCGCAGGGGAGCCGTCGCCGGACGTCAAGGCGGTGCTGGCCGCCGAGGAGGCCGCCGGCCTGCACACGTTGGCGGGCCACGCCGGGTTCGCCGGGGCGGTCTTCGGCATCAAGCGGGACCTGGTCTCCTTCCTGCTCGCCGCGCGCGCCGAGGGCAAGACGGTGGTCGGCTACGGCGCCCCGGGCAAGGGCAACACGCTGTTGAACCACTGCGGCATCCGGTCGGACCTGGTGGCGTACACGGTCGACCGCAGCCCGCACAAGCAGGGCTGGTTCCTGCCGGGCACGCACATCCCGATCCACCACCCGGACCGCATCGCGGCGGACCGTCCCGACTACGTTCTCGTCCTGCCCTGGAACTTGCGCACCGAGATCAGCGAGCAGCTGAGCTACGTGCGTGACTGGGGAGGCCGGCTGGTGTTCCCGATCCCGAGCCTCGAGGTGGTCTGACATGAAGGTCGTGCTGTTCTGCGGCGGCCTCGGCATGCGCATGCGGGAAGGCCCGGCCAGCGCGCCGAAGCCGATGAACATGATCGGCGACCGGCCGCTGCTCTGGCACGTGATGCGGTACTACGCGCACTTCGGCCACACCGACTTCATCCTGTGCCTCGGCTACGGCGCGTCCGCGGTCAAGGACTACTTCGTCCACTACGACGAGACGCAGTCGAACGACTTCACGCTCGTCGCCGGTGGCCGCAACATCGAGATGCACAGCACGGACATCACCGACTGGAACATCTCCTTCATCGACACCGGGTTGCATTCGAGCATCGGCGAGCGGCTGATGCGGGTCCGGTCGCTGGTGGAGAACGAGGAGATGTTCCTGGCCAACTACGCGGACACGCTCACCGACGCGCCGCTGGACCAGTTGGTCGCCCGTTTCCGGCGGTCGCCCGAGGCGGTGGTGAGCATGCTCGCGGTGCCGCCGGTGTCCACCCACCACGTGGTCGAGGTCGGCGACGACGGCGAGGTGACCGGGGTACGCGCGGTCGCCGAGCTCATGCAGTGGGAGAACGGCGGGTACTTCGTGATGCGCCCGGGTATCTTCGACGTGCTGCGCAGCGGCGAGGACATGGTGCCGCAGGCGTTCCATCGCCTGGTGCCGCAGCGGCGGCTGCTGGCCCACCGGTACGACGGTTTCTGGCGCGCCGCGGACACCTTCAAGGACCGGGCCGAGCTGGAGGACATGTTCCACCGTGGACAGTGCCCGTGGATGTTGTGGGATCCGCACCACGGCGGCAGTTCGATGCTGACCGTCTCCGAGCTAGCGCCCGCGAGCGACCCGGTTCTCGCCGGCTAGGCACGTGCTCAGCCTCTCGATGGCCGGGGTCCGGTCACTGGTCGCGGTCGGGGCGCACCCCGACGACATCGAAATCGCCGCCGGCGGCCTGCTGTTGTCGCTGGCGGCGGCTCGTCCCGGGGTACGCGTGCACTACGTGCTCTGCTCCGGGACTCCCGAGCGGCAGGCCGAGGCACGTGCCGCCGCGGCCGCGTTCCTGCCCGGAGCCGAGCTCTCGTTCGCCCTGCACGACCTGCCGGACGGGCGCCTGCCCGCGCACTGGAACGCCGTGAAGGACATCCTGCACGCGTCGTTCGCCGTGCTCTCCCCGGATCTGGTCATCTGCCCGGCGCCGAACGACGCGCACCAGGACCACCGCCTGCTGGCCGAGCAGACGCCGACGGTCTTCCGGGATCAGCTCGTGCTGCACTACGAGATCCCGAAATGGGACGGTGACCTGTCCCGGCGCAACCTGTACGTGCCGCTGCCGGACGACATCGCCCGGCGCAAGGTGGAGCTGCTGCACGAGTCCTTCCCATCGCAGAAGGCCCGGGACTGGTGGGACGACGAGGTGTTCCTCGGCCTGGCGCGGCTGCGCGGCATGGAATGCCGGTCCCGGTACGCCGAGGCGTACGACTGCGCGAAGGCGGCCGTGCGGTTCGAGTAACCTACGCCACCAGCAGCTCCGCGTCGACGCCCAGGCGGCGCAGGTGCTCACCGATCTCCGTGCGGTACGACGGGTTCGTGATGATGACCGCCCCGGGCTTGAGCGCCGACAGCGTCTCCGGGTCGTCCACCCGGTGCGCGGTCAGCGGCAGATACCGGCCCCACTTGCGCGGGTTGACGTCCACCACCGCGGCGAGCCGCTTGTCCGCGTCGGCGAACGTCAGGAACTGCACGCCGCGCGAGCCGGCGCCCCACAGCACCGGCCGATCACCGCGCTCGACCAGCTCACCGATCCGGTCCCGCCACGCCTTCTTCTCCGCCTCGTGCCGCCCCATGAAGCCGCTCACCGCGTCCAGCTGGCGGGCGCGGTCCTCCGGGCCGGGGATCGGCCGGTCGCCGGCCCGCGGTTCGGCGTCCGCGTTCGCCGACATCTCGATGAAGCGGAACATGCCGCCGAAGAGGGTGCCGGTGTCCTCGACCCGCCAGCCGGCCCGCTCCACGATCCGCACCAGCGAGTAGGCGTCGAAGTACGACACGTGCGGGTAGATGACCTCCCAGCCGGCCGTGGACAGGTCGTAGCAGGCGTCCGGGACCTCCAGGTAGCCGTGCACCTTGCGGTCGTCGGCCCGGTCCCGCAGATCGGCCAGGAACTCGTACGGATCGTCGATGTGCTCGAACCAGTGCCGCGAGGTCACCAGGTCGAACTCGGGCAGCGCGGCGCCCCGTGGTGCGTAGCCACTGTGGAACTCCGCGCCCGAGGGGTCCGGGCCCTGCGGTCCCGCGTACATCGCGTCGTACCCGGTGCCGGTGGCGCCGGCGGTGTGGCACAGCTCCCGGAGGAATTCGCCCTGCCCGCAGCCGACGTCCAGCACCCGCTTGCCGCTCAGCCGGTACCGGCCGGCCAGATGTTTCACCAACTCGGCCGAGAACGCCTGGAACGCCGGGGAGTGGTGCAGGTTGGTGTCCATGGTCGTGTCGTAGACCATGACCGCCGGGTCGAACGCCACGTTCCGGACGTACGCGCAGGACGGGCAGTACGCCAGCACCATCCGGCCCACCGGGCTTGCCGCCGCGGCGCCGGCGTCCGCCCAGTGCACGCCGCAGAGCACCGGAATGTTCCCGAGGTCGGCGAAGGGGACGAGCGTGGCCTCGGCGCACGCGTCACACACTCGGGACACGGAGTTCTCCTATGTCTCTACGGGTAGGTCAGGATCCGGCCAGGCGGGCGACGATCGGCGCGGCGACGGCCGGGTCGCCGCCGATGTGGATGTAGTCCAGCCCGTACTCCTCGCGGCGGCGCTGGAGTTCTTCCACGCAGAATGCGACGCTACCGTGCAGCACGGCGGGTGAACCAGCCAGCACGCCGGGATCCGAAACGTTCGCGGCCAGGCTCGAGACCCACGGCCGGGCGCCCGGCGAATCGGTCAGATTCAGCGACAGGATGGCCGTCTGATACCGC
>Ga0081539_10004172_pt1 | contig 16395 bp, 14 predicted proteins | sample TabmetS4T2R2_FD_71023 | JGI IMG/M metagenome (GOLD analysis project Ga0081539, IMG submission 71023) | Tabebuia heterophylla rhizosphere microbial communities from the University of Puerto Rico - S4T2R2 | ecosystem: Host-associated > Plants > Roots > Rhizosphere ...
TGACAAGATATTTTTCATGTGCGAGATCTCATGGGAAATGCTGTCGAGCCGGGAATTGAAGATTAATTACAAGCAGATTCCCGATCGAATTCGTGAGTACTTTGGACCTCGCGTGGCCACGGCAGAGGAAGATCACTGGCGCCACGATCTGCTCTCGCAAACAATGCTCGTTCGGGACGATGACGGATATTACCGGCCCGCCCACAAATCTCTGGTTGAATTTTTCTCGGCGTACAAATTGGCGGCTGCGATTGGCGCACTGAAAGACGAGTATGTTGAAGCGGCCCGAAAACACGCGAACGTCAATAGAAATCTTCAGCCTGTTGAGCAGCAATGGTCGGTTTACTTTCGTGCCACCGGCGGAGAGGGACAAGTTCTTGCACCTCTTGCACGTTTCGCTAAAGAGTCAACCAAGGAGCTCGAAACGACATGGGCGCGAGTCGAACGTGACGATGCGACACATGAATTTATCTTCTTGCTGAGTGGACAGAGCGCTCTGTTGCATTACGTCAAAAACCAAACTTCATCCTATATCACTGACGTCACAATCGCAGCTCGAGCATTGGAGGTGGCTGCCTTTTCGGGAGACTTGCATGGTACTGATCTGGCAGGAGCGATCGTAAGAGACTGTCGTTTGAGCAACTGTAACCTGAGCAACGTCGATCTCTCCCGCTCATCATGGCTCGGAGGAAGTTTTCGTCAAATATCGTTTGATCACGCCTCACTTCTGGGAGCCTCCTTTTTCGATGTCAGGTTCGTCAATGTGACTCTTCGGGACGCCGATCTTTCTGACAGCAACTTTGAAGTGAGCCCACACTACGTCGCTATTGTCGGCGGGATCTGGTGTACTAGTGGTGACAAAGAAATACTTCTCGTCGTCGCCGATGACGCTCGTTTCATTGCCATCACTCCAAAAACTTTAGCCGTGCAGGAGTTGGCCCAACCTAATCCGAAGGATCAAGAGCTAACGAGTATAGAGCTCACGTCATGGCTATTGAAACTAAGTAATACGTTAGATCTGGGCGGCGACCTTGGTCATGTATCCTTTGACGGCAGCGGATGGCAGCGGGGTTGGGATTGGACAAATCGGAAACTTGCCGACGGACTAAAGAGTACGTTTACGAAATCGACTGCAGCAGGTGGTAATGTTGAGATACTTGACATTCAAGTCATGGTCGAGGCAACAGGGCACATCTTATTAAGTGTGACCGTGGACGATCCAAGTGATCACTTTTCATCGAAAGCAGTGTCACGAGCGATGGCTCTCAGCAAAAACGGAAAGCAACTTGCCGTAGTTTCTGGCAACTTTAACGCCTTGGAAATGGTATCGATCCGCAGAGGCGTCTCAGTTCAGGGTATACCATTGCTGGACTTCCAGGGCAGCGCACTTGAGCGACAACCACATACAATCGACAATCGCGGGGCCGCCTTTAGCGCCAGCGGAAACATTCTTGCGATCTGTGAACGTCCAAACGTTGTCGGGTTCTGGCGGACTAGCGACGGCGAGTTCATCGGGCGTGTGGTTTTTCAGACTGCGGCGCGCGGATGTATCGTGGATGGTGCAACTGGTCTACCGTCGGAGTTTGTAATGGCAAACTCAGATGGGAAGGATGGTTGGATCGTTGAGGCACTGAGCTAAATAATTTTTTCATTGACAGACGAAAATCTGAGCGCTAAAGTCCCGCAACCCCCTCTCACAGACGAAGCGGGCCGACCTTGTGCTTACGACACAAAGCCAGCCCTAACCATTAACCTTCTCTCGAAAGGCTAACGATATGACTACGCATGGTAGTAGCGCACCCGAGCGCCACGCAACACCTCACGCAACAACTTTCACCACAAACAACACAATCAGCGATGCTGTCAGACGTCGAGCACACGCGCTCATTAATGACCACACCATCGACCCCAGCGAACGGGTCTGGATTCGTTACGCCCTGGAGACGAATGATGCTGCCGGGCTCACGGAACTGGTGCGCCGCGCTGATGCCGGTGAACCAATCATCGATGATTCACACCTGCTGGAATCTACTGAAGAGATTTCAATCGAAGAAAAGCTCGAACGGCTTGCGGCGATGATCTGCGAGGCTGACGGTCAGCCTGAAACCAGATCCGCGGCACTGCTCGTTCTCATGTCAACACTTGAAAATTCAACCGAGCCGAAAGTCTTGGCCAATCATGTAAAGCACATCGCCTTCACTCGCTGCGGTGAGTTGAACTGCTTCGGCATGGTTGACGCACAGATTGCCGCGATCGAAAGCGAGCTGCTGGTTAACTAGAGAACTCAACAGAACCGAGCGCTCGATGTAGTGTCTCAGTTTGAATTACGCCGAAGGCGTTCGCTAATTTCAGCCCAGCGGTTGGAGCGCCAGCGACAACCCTGGGTCATGAATTCTAAAACACGCAAACCCTGAAAGGGTTCGATGTTGACGAACCCTTTCAGGGTTAGAACGCCTTTAATGTGATGGGTCCCAGGGTTCTCGCGATGCTCGAACCCTGGGCTAAAATTAGCGAACGCCTTCGGCGTATTCATCCAAATTTTCAATCTGCTTCAACTTTTCCGTCAGCAGTTCCTGTTCGCGCAAATTCTTCGTCATTGTGATCGCACGCTGAATTTCCGCACGCGCCTCGGGGAAGTGGCCCATTTTCATCAGCAGATCTCCGCGAACGCTATGAAGCAGATGATAGCCAGCCAGCGCTGAATCACCTGCGGGCGTGGTGATGGCATCGAGGGCATCGAGTCCGGCGGCGGGGCCGTGGACCATGCTGACGGCGACGGCGCGATTCAACGCCACGATCGGAGATGGCGCGGTTTGCATCAGCGCGTCGTAGAGTTGAACGATCTGTGCCCAGTCAGTCTCTGCGGCTGTGCGAGCGCTCATGTGACATGCCGCAATCGCTGCCTGCAAAGCATAGTATCCAGCGCCGCCACCGAGTCGTTGCGCGTATTCAAGCGCGGACATTCCTCGCTGAATCTGCGCGTCGTCCCACAAAGAGCGATCCTGATCCGGCAGCAAGACGGCCTCGCCGTTGCTGCCAAGGCGAGCCGCCGTGCGCGCCGCATTGAGCTCCATCAGAGCGAGAAGTGCTTGAGCTTCAGACTCGCCGGGAAGAAACTGGACCAGCATACGTCCGAGCCGCAACGCCTCATCACAGAGTGCCGCCCGCATCCACTCCTGTCCTGACGTCGCGGTATGCCCCTCATTGAAGATCAGATAGACCACGGAAAGTACGGACTGCACCCGGCGCCGCAACTCGTCCCCGCGCGGCGTCTCAAACGGCACATGAGCTTCCGAGAGAGTCTTCTTGGCGCGAAAGATCCGCTGTCCGATCGTTTTCTCAGGTAGAAGAAAGGCCCGCGCGATCTCCGCCGTAGTGAGGCCACCGATCAAACGCAACGTAAGCGCGACGCGTCCTTCTACCGGGAGTATCGGATGACACGCGGTAAAGATCAGCCGCAGCACGTCATCGTCGATCACTTGATCCAGTGCCTGGTCCATCGCCTCTCCGAGCTGCTGCTGTTGCACCTCAAGCTCCCGAGCAATTTCTTCGTGCTTTTGTTCAAGCATCTGGCCACGGCGCAGACCATCGATGGCACGCCGCTTTGCCGCCGTCATCAGCCACGCAGCGGGTTTTTCAGGGACACCTTCTTCGGGCCAGTGCTCGAGGGCCGCAACGAGGGCGTCCTGCGCAAGTTCCTCGGCAACGCCGATATCGCGAGTGACGCGCGCAATCGCAGCGATGAGCCGCGTCGACTCGATCTTCCACACCGCTTCTATCGTGCTATGGACATCGCTCATGTTCGCCTGAGGCCATCTTAATGGCCGTCAGGCAAACACGCTACCGATGTACATGAGTTGGCGGTGAAGGACGATATGGCGTTCCGTCTGACCACTGTTGCGTTGGGATTACGAACTGCGTCAGGTGCTGGAGTGGGTCAGCAACTGCGATGACAGGAGAACCCGGCAGATTGGCTCCCCAGATCGCGGGGTCGGTGTCGGAATAGAAGAACATGAGGTGAGGAGGCCAGTGTGGTGCGCTGGCGCCACCGTATCCCTGCTTCCCCATCATGTAGCACATCGCGCCTGGTTCCATGACCGGCAGTTCGTTCCGGGCGAGAGCTGCGACGGTGACCTCGTTCACCTGAGCCAGCGTTTGTCCTGCGATCGCCAGCTCGGCGATTTTCCTGACACGAAAGAGATAGGTACGCGCGGCTGCCGCATTGACACAAATGGGAACGCGCACTTTCGAATCCCCGTAGTCCGCATCCGCGGCAGATGTCCAGGAGCGTCCCACGATACATACAAAACCGTTCTTGCCTTTCACCGCAGTTTCGAAACCTTGACGGCCAAGGACCAGCACCTCTGCATCGCGCGAAATCGACTCAGGTGCGGCAGTGCGCGCCAAGGCTATTTCGGCTTCACGGTCTGCCATGAAGTATTGGTCGATCTTCGGATAGCGCGTCCTGGCGTCCTGTGCCATCGCCTGATGCGCCATACTGAGCACAACGAGCAGTACGAAGCTCTTGATTACGATTGCTGCAATCTTCTTTTCACGCATAATTCTCGCTCCTGACGCTCAGTTCTCTTCCGGGGCCGGCACAAAGAAAATCTCTCGCACCTCGACCGGAAAACGACACGCCTTAGCGCCCTTGCGCGCCCACGCAAACACCTCGTCTATGTCAGCGCATTCCAGTATCCATAAGCCGCCCACGTGCTCCTTGGCCTCGAGGTACGGTCCATCGGTGAGGAGCAGTTCACCGTTGGGCTGTGGCCGCAAAGTGTGAGCCGGGCCCAGCCCACCGGCGAACTTCCTGACACCGGCAGCGATCATTTCGCAATTGAGTGCGTGAATCTCCTCGATAATCGTTTCATCCTGTGTGGACGGGTCGAAGTTGTCGGGAAGGTAACCAGAAACTAAATATTGTGGCATGTCGTCTCCTATAAATGATTTTAGCCGGGCCATTTTGCCCGCCTTCACTATCATGACGAACGGCGAGATCAGATTTCTACAAGGCGTCCAGAAAATTTTAGTTATGTTGTAAACTACGCCAATGATGCCACGCCGCACACTTCGAATCATCGCCTGGATTCTGCTGTTTGTCCTTAGCACAACTGTCGTGGAAGGCTACGACGTGCTCTCGGGTGCAAACATCACCAAAATGTTTTGGGAGCCATTCAGAGGGTGCTTCGGTTGAGAACAAACCCAACGGTCTTTGTTCTACCGCTCTTACTTTTATTCCTGATTGAACCGAGTGCCTTTTCGCAAACAGCTACTCCGGGCGTTGGCACCGGCAAGAATTGGTCCTGCCTGAAGCGAAAGGATCTCCTACGCGATAACGAGGGACGCCCGGTGTGGCTAACCTCTGCGGAGTTGCTGGATCGCGTGCTGAAAAAAGAGCCGGTTGAGAGGCCGGGTCCACTCGGAAAGAACAACCTTCGGGGAGTGGTGAGGCTTCGGATCTTAATCAACAATCGCGGCGAAGTTATTTGCGCGCAGGGAGTCGATGGGCATCCGCTGGCGATTGGTCCGGCGATACATTCTGTGCGCAGATGGACTTTCAAAGCTTTCATGGTTAATGGAAAGCGGAAGTCTGTGGCCGGTGTACTAGACCTTCCGTACGATTTTAGTATTGACACTGCTCCGGCACCGGAGTAAAGTCCGGCCCACTTTCTCCCCCGCTCACGTTACCGTACATCTTCGCGATTACCCAGGAGGTAAATTACCTTGAAGCTTACGTCTACCTTCCTCCTTCTCTTAACTATCGGTTTGGTTACCGGCGCGGTATTGGCACACCGCAGGCCACCGGCAAATTACTCATCGCCAGTTACCATGGCCCAGAACCCAAGTGCCACCGTCCAGGTGGAACTCATAACGATCACAAGCACTGGATTTGAGCCCACCGAACTCACGCGACCGAACGGCCGGTTCCTGCTCGCAATTGATAATCGCAGCGGGCTGGATGACATTCAGTTCTATTTCGAACGTGAAACTGGCGGCCCGGTGAATGTTCCGCTCAACCATCGCAGCAAACTAGCGTGGCGCGACATCATCGATTTGCAGCCCGGAACGTACATCCTGCGAGCTCGCAACGATGACAGTTGGCGTTGTCGTATCACGATCACGAGATAGTTTTTACCAGTACCTCTCAGCAAGACGGTGACTACTATGACTCCTCCCAAACTCTCAACATTTCCGGTAATAGTGAAGTATGCAGCTTGTTCCACCATCCTGCTGCTATGGTTTGCTTTTCATGTCGTGCCGGTTTGCGCGGACAGCACTGACGGCAAGACCCTCTGGCACTGCAACCCGGCGCGCCGGCCGGCTCCTACGCTCTCAGCGAGCTCGACAATATCAACCCCTTTAATGGCTCGCTGAACTTTCGCTTACCTCTGTTGAATATCGGTGGTCGCGGCACCGCCGGTTATGTGATGACGTTGCCGGTTGAACAGAAGTGGGTGATGCACGTGCAGCCGATCTATCAGTACGTCTACGAGGACGGCGGCAACGGGCCTTTACCAGATCCGCAGGTTTCTTATCTCTACTTTCCGACAGCCAACTGGTGGTCCGGGATTAGACCGGGATATGGACCAGGTGTGCTACAGGGGCGAGTCGCGCAACTGGACGCGCAAGTATGTCCTGATAGCGTCATGCGGGCAGTTATGACGCTCACGCGCCTCACGTTCACTGCGCCTGATGGCACTGAGTTTGAGCTGCGCGATGCAAAGACGGGTGGTGTAGCTGCTGGTGTGGGTCTGTGCGACCAGACGGGCTTCAATCGTGAAAAGATCTTCGTCACTGCCGATGGCAGCGCCGCAACGTTTATCTCTGACACGAACATTGTCGACTACATCGCTGTTCCGAACTCCGGCAACGATCTCTTCTACCCGTCAGGTTATCTGCTTTTACGTGACGGCACACGTTATCGTTTTGACAACGGCACCGTCACGTGGCTGCGCGATCGCAATGGGAACAAAATCAGTTTCACTTACGATTCGTTCAAACGCGCTACCGTCATCAAAGACTCGCTCAACCGGCAGGTCTCGATCACCTATGCGACGTCGAGTGTTCTTTATGATGAGATCATCTACAAGGGTTTTCGCGGCGTCACTCGCACTGTGCGCGTGAACTATGCATATCTTCAGGATCCGGGTTCATTACGATCCGGGTATGCGGTTCAAACCTACGCGCAGCTCTTTCCGATCTCGGGCTCGTCAATGAATGTGAGCTACAACCCGAAAATAGTTCGCTCAGTAACCTTGCCAAACAACCAGCAATACCAGTTTCAATACAACTCTTACGGCGAGCTGGCGTGTGTGGTGCTGCCTACTGGCGGCGCGTTTGAGTATGACCATGCTTCGGGAGTCGCAGGTGATCCGAGCGGCCTTACGACTGGCTTCGAGGGCTCATTGAATGTTTATCGCCGCGTCACGACAAAGCGTGTTTACGCCAACGGCACGGCACTGGAAAGCAAGCTGACGTTCAGCAATACGGAGAGCGTGCCCTGCACGGGCTGTGTGGTGGTGGACCAGTTCGGTAGCGACGGCGTCACTCGCCTCAGCCAGCGGAGACTTTATTACGAAGGCAACCCTCTGCTTTCGTTTTTCCAGGGGCCGACGGAGTACTCGCCATGGAAAGAGGGAAGAGAGTATCAATCGGAAGCCGTCGCAGCGAATGGGACCACGATCCTGCAGCGCGTGACGCACACCTGGCAGCAACCTGCGGCTGGTGCATCGTGGCCCTTGACGCAGCCGGAAACAAACTCAGCCGCCAAAGGTAACAATCCTCAGGTGACCGAGATCAGCACGACGCTCGAACCGTCACAGGTGAATAAAGTTTCGAAGCAGACATTCGCTTACGATAAGTACACGAATCAAACCGACGTTTATGAATACAACTTTGGTACTGGCAGTGCCGGTGCGCTGGTCCGGCGCCGCCACACTGACTTCCTGAGTTCAGGTTACGACACGCTCAATCCCAGTTCGTCAAACCCGGATTTGAATCTCACCAGTCATATTCGAAGTTTGCCAACGCAGACTTCCGTCTTTGACGCTGCGGGCGTAGAACGGGCGCGATCGCTTACGGAATACGACAACTACGCACTCGATGGCGCTGATTGTTTACACAGCTTCCATTGTCCACTCGTGGCGCGAGCGAACATCAGCGGTCTCGATTCGCTTTTCGGGACGAGCTACACCAAACGCGGTAATCCGACTACTTCGACCAGCTATTTGTTAGCAAATGGGGCGGTGACTGGGTCAGTGACGAGCTACTCGCAATATGACGTTGCGGGTAACGTCGTGCGGGTTCTCGATCCGCGTAGCACGCTTGCAAACAACATTGCGACGACCATCGAATACGACGATCGCTTTGGTATTCCCGACAACGAAGCGCGTTCTAATTCCGTGCCGAGTGAGCTGATGGGTTTCACGTCCTTTGCCTTTCCCACGAAAGTTACAAACGCGCTCGGTCACACGTCTTTCGCGCAGTTTGATTATTACCTCGGCCAACCAGTGAATGGCGAGGACGCCAACGGCGTGGTCGCGAGTGGTTCCTTTGATGACTTCCTTGATCGGCCGACGCAGGTCCGGCGCGCGATCGATACTGGAGCTGAGAACCAATCCACCTTTGCTTATGACGACGCACAGCGGATCGTCACCGTCTCGAGCGATCGCGATAACGCTGGTGACAATCTGCTGGTCAGCAATGTCGAATACGATCAGCTCGGGCGCACGATTGCGAAGCGGCAGTTCGAAGGCGGTGGGAACTACATCGTCATCAAGACTGAGTACGATGCTCTTGGGCGTCCTTATAAGAGTTCGAATCCATTCCGTCCGTTACAAGGTGAAACTGTAGCGTGGACCACGCAGCAGTTCGATGCGTTAGGCCGCGTGACTTCCGTCACGACGCCGGATACCGCCGTAGTCAGCACGAGCTACAGTGGCAACACCATCACCGTCACTGATCAAGCCGGCAAAGCAAGAAAGAGTGTTACCGATGCATTAGGACGTTTGACTGACATATATGAAGACCCGGCAGGACTGAATTACCAGACCAGCTACCTGTACGACGTGCTGGATAACCTCGTGAGAGTCACGCAGGGAACGCAGCAGCGCTTCTTCATGTATGACTCGCTCAAGCGATTGATTCGTACACGAAACCCGGAGCAGCGCACGCTGCCGAGTTTGAATCTTTTAGATCCGCTCACGGGCAACAGCTCGTGGTCCATGAGTTATGAGTATGACAACGCCAGCAACTTGAGATTCAAAACCGATGCTCGTGGCGTAGTTACTGAAAACCGCTACGACGCGCTGAATCGCGTCACCACCATCCTGTACCGCGTCAATGGCCAGCCGGATCCAAACACAGGCGACGTCGAGTATCTGTACGACAACGCGAGCCTTGGCAGAGGACGCCCGTGGCTGACTTACAAATGGGGAGCCAAGCCCTCGCACACTGCGGTTGGCTACTACGACGCCACAGGTCGAGTGAAGCAGTTATATAACTTATTCGGTGATGGACAGGGCGGCTGGTCTGCGGGTTATGAAGTCAGCCGTAACTACAACCGGGCCGGAGCCGTGACCTCGCAAACCTATCCATCCGGAAGAACAGTCAGCTATACCTATGATTTAGCCGGACGCACCCGCAGCTTCACCGGATATCTTGGCGACGGCACACTACGCACGTACGCTACCGGAATCGACTACGCGTCGTGGGGCACGCTCAGTCGTGAGCAATTCGGCACGAATACCGCAGTCTACAACAAGCTTCACTACAACATTCGCGGGCAGCTCTGCGATGTACGCGCGTCAAACTCAAGCGACGAGTGGAGTGGTGAGCTCGGCGCGCTGGGCAATTACTACAGCACGAATGGTGTTCCGTGCAGCAGCGGTTCTGATAACAACGGCAACCTCGTGAAGAGCCAGACGATCATCAACAGTTACTACATGGAAGATCGTTACGATTACGATTCCTTGAATCGCCTGACCGGCGTCAGTGAATATCAGAACGGGGCCACGCTCACCGGTACGCAGCAATATGATTACGACCGCTGGGGCAACCGCACGATCAAGCCCATTTCCACTGTCGGACTCAACAAACAGTTCACCGTCGATCCGGTAACGAACCAGCTCGGCGTGCCTGGTAATCAGCCCGGCGAGCTGACTTACGACAACGCCGGCAATCTGGTTAGAGACACGTACACGGGCGGCGGCGATCGCGTCTACGATGCCGACAACCGCATGACTGCGGCGCAAGGCAATCTCGCGGTCTGGAACTACTACACCTACAACGCGAATGGGCAGCGCGTGAGACGCAAGGTCAACAACGACGAGACGTGGCAGATTTACGGCATTGACGGTGAGCTACTGGCCGAGTATGCGGCCAACGGAGCAGTAGCCACGCCGCAAAAGGAATATGGCTATCGCAACGGTCAGTTGCTGGTAACGGCGGAACCGGTAGCGAATGTCGCTTTGGCTTCCAATGGAGCAACAGTCACAGCCTCTTCCACCCTGTCACCGTATGTAGCCGCGAATGTGATTGACGGCTCGCGTCGAGCCGTCAACGGCACAGGCTGGCTGGACAACACCTTCAACAGCTTTCCCGACTCGGTTGAGATCAGCTTCAACGGCAGCAAGACCATCAGCGAGATCGACGTGGTCACGCAACAGGATGATCCGCAGAATCCGGTGGAGCCGACTCTCTCACAGACCTTCAGTCTTTACGGGATAACGGCCTTCGACGTGCAATACTGGAATGGCTCAGCCTGGACCACGGTGCCGGGCGGCAGTGTGACTGGAAGCAACAAGGTCTGGCGCCAGTTCACCTTCGCGCCCATCACGACGAACAAGATTCGCGTGGTGGTGAATGCCGGCGCTGACAACGCCTTTAGTCGTGTGGTTGAGGTCGAAGCATGGATCAACGGCTCAAGCAGCATACATTGGCTGGTGAGCGATCACCTCGGCACCCCGCGCCTGATCATCGACCAGACGGGCACACTGGCGAACGTGAAACGTCACGACTATCTGCCCTTCGGTGAAGAGCTATTCGCACCCACCGGCGGCCGCACCAGTGCGATGGGCTACGTGGCTGGCGAAGGCATCCGGCAGCAGTTCACCCAAAAGGAACGGGATGTTGAAACCGGACTCGATTACTTTCTAGCCAGATACTACTCGTCTACACAAGGTAGATTTACCTCACCGGACGAATTCAGCGGCGGACCAGACGAGCTTTACTTCTTCGTTGACGATGCTTCTGACAACCCCACATTCTACGCCGACCTGAGAAACCCACAATCGCTGAATAAGTATCAATATGCTTATAACAATCCGCAGCGATACATTGATCCGGACGGACACGATGCAGACGAAACCTTGGACCAGGAACCCCGGGGACAACAACAACCCACACCCCACCCTGGACCTTGGGTGCCTCGCAAGATTACGGAAGCCAATCCTTACGGCTTGCAGATGGACGATCCGGAAAAAACCAAGACACGACTTGACGGACTTGAAGCACAATACAAGTGTCAGCAAGGCGACTGCAGTGGTGTTGATAAGATGATTCCCCCGGTGCCGATTCCACCGTTAGTAACGCCGGCGCCACTTCCTGCCCCCCAAGAACCTGCGACTCCAACAGCCGCACACCGTAAAAAGGGAACAACAAACCCGGCAAATTTACCGAAGCATCAACGAGGGACCAGGAGAAAGCAAAAAGATCAGGGAGGTGAGAAGGCGGATCCGCGCAGAGTTGGAATGCCTTTCCATAAAAAGAGACCTAAGGATTGGCCCGGAGGACCTTGGCCGTCGCGACCTAAACCATCTCCATCGCCAGAATCACCGGAGACGCCAAAGAAACCAGATCCTAACCAACACCCCACCCGCACCAAAGCAAGTTGTCAAAGATCCCAACCGCGACACACGTTTACAAGGTTAACGCTGCATTTCACCGTGTGAACGTGTAAAGCACTGCGAACGATCGGAGCAGAACTGAGCTTCTTACACACTTTGATGTTGCCCCGTCACACTGCCGCGGGCACTGTCAGCCACACGACATGCCGTGCGGGGTAACAATCCCTATGCAGACTGGCAGGTTTTAGTGTGCACTATCGGTCTACCGCTTTTCTCTCAGTTCTTTCAATGCGGCAAGAGCCTGGGGATGACCTTGCGCAGCAGCTTTTTGATACCAAAAAAGAGCTAGCCGCAAGTTTTGCTTCACACCCATTCCTCGTTCATAGCACGCACCAAGCGAATACTGAGATTCAGCGTCTCTTTTTTTGGCCGCTCTCGAGGCCCAATAAACGGCTGCTTTGAGGTTAGGTTTGAGTCCGATGCCGTGAAAATAATTGTAAGCCAGTTCTCTCTGGGCATCTGAATTACCTTGCTCCGCAGCCTTCCGGTACCACCTAGAAGCCTCTTTTTTGTTGGCCCTAACGCCTTTACCATTCTCCAACGAGACTGCTAAGTAAGTTTGAGCCGGCGCATAGCCTTGTTTAGCCGAACTGAGAAGATAGCGGTATGCGGTTTTGTAGTTCTTTTTGACACCAACCCCATGTATGTACCAGTTGCCCAAAGCAAACTGGGCACGCTTTTCTCCCTTTGCCGCCGCGGATTTGAGTAATTCAACTGCTTCTGGTCTGTGAGCTTCCGCATCGGGCAAAGTAGCCAAGTGGTGAGCAACTGCATACATCGCTCTAGCGTTTCCGCGTTCCGCACGTCTCTTCAGTTGATCAATATCATGATTTGTATTTTTCATATTCAGACTCGCTAATCAGGTGCCGTGTGCGGGCATGAATTACCTCGGTGTTGCTAACCGACCGAGACGGAAGAGAGCCGAACAAGACTCAAGCTGCAACAGTTCAACAAATCGTTGCGATTGTAGAGCAAACAGAGCAGGATAATCCTAATGCTACTCGCGCCGAGATACTACAGCGAGTTGATGGATTTTTCCGTGGTCAGCCTGATGCTCCACGCCTTGCTGCCCAGTATGGCGGTAGCGCTTCAGATTGGGCGAAAGTTACTAGTTGGTCCTACAAAGCCGCGGACGGCGCGATTGTCGAGGTTCACGCTTACCAGCACATTCCGACCGGTAAGATTGTGGAGTTCAAGAGTATATGGGGGAGATAGACGAATGAAAGACGAAGAGTATTACCAGAAAATCGAAGAATATTACCTTCGAGGCAAGATTGTGGCCATCTGTGAGGCTACATTGGCTGAGGAGATTGGAATCATCGCCGCATCTCGACGCCTAAGTGCATTAGGCTTGGAATTGTTCGATGGTCGTCATGAAGACTTTATTATGTTCGATGGGGTGTATACAGAAACTGATCACCTTCCAGTCGACAAAGAGCGCAGGAACTGGAGTGCGGAGGCTCTCAAGCGAAAAGATGCGGAGATCGCAGAAGCAGAAGCGTTTTATAAAAACGATGTAATTGCAGCCTGTACGAGACTAATAGAACGGTTTGTGATCTGGAGTGATTTCAGAGTCTAGACTAGACGAAAGCACTCTTCAAGTTTGAGTACGTTGTGAACCTGAACGCCGCGGTCACACGAGCGCTATTGGCCCCAAGTGACAGCGTCCTTCAGGTTTGCAAAGAAACATGAGTGGACATTAAGGGACTCGGATCACCTATTCCGTCTTTATTCAGATCTCCGATCGAGTATGACTCGGTTGAAACACTCAACTTCTCGGAAAGCCTCTTGGCAGCTGAAACTCCCCCTTGCATTCCCCCAACCCCGGCGTTAACATGCAGCCATAATTTGAAACAATAAAGCGGCTTTTTCCTTAACCTTCATATATTTAAATTTCCTGGCCGGAGGTTCAAAATGAAAAGCCTGAAAGACATTCTCGCGATACTGGTGGGAATCGCAGCCGCCATCGGCGCCATATATTACTTCTACAGGTTTGTGACCGACCCGAACCCTGCCGGCGGCCACACATCGGGATGGATCGCGCTCGGGCTGGCAGCAGTCGCCTTTGTTTGTGGTTTGATATACTTCCTCGGCCACGTAAACAAAGAGGAAGAGATTCACATTACGCAATAGCGGCGCTCGCGCTTTGCTGACAGCGGGTCGAACACACACTGCTCCCCGCTGCAATAAATTTGCGCCCGCCAACCGACACCATATTGGACGCCGTTTGTGCACCTACCAAACCGGCTTACGTGCGCAGGCGGCGCCCTTTTTGTAAACACGATTTCAGATCTCAAAGGAGACTCCTGTCGAGATGTTCCCACTCCTGTTCATGCTTTTCCAACAGCCGCAACTTCGCGCAACGCAGCCGAACTATTTCTTCCCCGTTGTCATGTTGTTGCTGGTTGGCGGAGGCGTCGGCTGGTTGATCGCTGCCGTACTCGGTTTCGCCCGGTCGCCCGCGTTCGGGCCATCCGCGCGCTGGTTCTCATACGCGGCGGTCTGCATGATTATTTATCACCTCCACTTTCTGCTGTTCGGCATCTTTGCCGTGCTCGGCATCTCGCAAAACTCCGTTGACCTCAGCATGGCGCTCGGCATCGGCGCTTTCTTCAACCTGTTTGTAGTGCTCGGGTCGATCTGTGCGATTATGGGGTTTGTTAGAATGACGAATCCGAGATGAATAAGAAACTATTTGCGGTCGCCGTGTTTGTCCTCGTCGGAAGCGCGGCGATTGTCTTTTTAGTTGCCTCACCGAGCTCAACTCCTACTGCTTCGAAGGATCAGTTTGTCCGGCAGCGTGGCGGTCGCTTCATGATTGGGCAAAAGCCGTTTCGGTTCGTCGGCGCAAACGTGGCTGTCATGTATCGCGACGAAGATCGCGCGCGCATGCCGGAGACGCTGCGACAAGCGGCGCAGGCCGGGATCAAAGTTGTACGCGTGTGGGCGTTTGGTGAAGGTGGACCAGACGACGTCAAGCCGATGGCAGATTTTGAAGACTGGCCGCGGCATCACTACTTCCGACGTGCGCCGGGCGAGTGGAACGAAGATGCTTTCGTGCATCTCGATAAAGTCATCGCCGAGGCGGCTAAGAACAACATCTACGTGCAACTGTGTCTGACGAACTGGTGGCGCGACACGGGCGGCGTGACTCAGTACCTGCGCTGGGCCGGAATCAATGATGCGGCCGACGACAGTTACAAGTTTGGCATCAACAACGAGAAAGCGATCCTCTTCTACTCGAACCCTGAAACACGTCGACTCTATCGCGAGCATCTCGAAAAACTCGCCACCCGAAGAAACACGATCACGGGAGTTCTCTATCGCGACGATCCGACGATCTTTGGTTGGGAGTTGATGAATGAAGCACAGGTGATCACGGGTCGTTGGGCTGAGCGGCGGGCATGGTTTGAGGAGATGAGTGCGTATTTGAAGTCGTTGGATCCGAATCATCTGATCGCGCCGGGCGCGTGGGGATACCGGTCGTCGTCCGAGCGCCGTGAGTGGCTCTTGGATCATGCGATTCCGACGATCGACTATTGCGACGTTCATAGTTACCCGCGCGACGATCACGACAGCTTTGTAGATTCACCGAAAGCGTTGCAGGAGTTTATCGACAATCGCGCGGCCGCGGCGTACTCGTTGCGAAAGCCGCTTGTGCTTGGTGAGTTTGGAATGGGAGTCGAAGGACACAATGGCGCATCGCAGCTCGAGTGGTACCGCGCGTTGTTTGACGGAAACGCGCGCGCGGGAGCGGGCGGCGCGATGTTCTGGATACTGACGCCCGATGCGCGCAGAGGTTATGGCGTGACTTATTCCACGTCTCGCGATCAGCAGTTGCTTGGTGAAGTTGCACGTGCGTCGCAGATGTTTGCGGCGTTGCAGACGGAGGAAGTGCCGTCGCACTTGCAGGCGAGTGAGCGACATTTGATACCGCGGCAGTTTGCGTGGGACCGCGGTGAAGATGATGAAGCAACGTTGCCGCAGATGATCGTCCGGGAAGACAAGTCGATCCTCTATCAATTCAAACCGCAGATGGCGAGTGCGGAGCGGTTTGAGAAGATTGGTGAGGGCTCTGGATACATCTGGGGATTTGGGTCGGGTTATCTCGACTATACGGTGCCCACTCGCGCCGACCGGCGCAAGGTCAGTGAGATCGTCGTGCGCGCGCACATCCAACCTGTGTTGCCCGTCGACTCGCCATCTGGTTTCGTGAAAACGCGTGTCACCTTGTTTGTTGAAGGATGGAACGCCGGCTCGCGTTTGATTCCTGTGGAGCCGCAAGGACAACCAATCATCCAGGAGTGGCGCTTGACTGGCATGTTCCTGCGCCTGCGCGCCATGCGTGGACTGCCCCTGAAGATCCGCTTCGCCGTCACCCCCGAATCCGACTGGCTCTACGGCGTCAACATCTCCAACTGGCCCGAAGGCTTTGATTCGAAAGACGCACGCCCCGTCGAGGTCGAGCTAAGGCATTGATTAGCCA
>Ga0081539_10004173_pt1 | contig 16388 bp, 13 predicted proteins | sample TabmetS4T2R2_FD_71023 | JGI IMG/M metagenome (GOLD analysis project Ga0081539, IMG submission 71023) | Tabebuia heterophylla rhizosphere microbial communities from the University of Puerto Rico - S4T2R2 | ecosystem: Host-associated > Plants > Roots > Rhizosphere ...
GAAGGCGCTCGCGTCCGGCGCGATTGCCGTGCTGCGCGAAATCTCATACGGCTTAAGCTTAAGCCGCCTGCCGTTGAGCTTCGGCTCGGTGGTGTCATACCAATCGGTGACGCGCAAGCCGATGCTCTCGGTGATGGGCGCGCGCCAGCCCGCGCTGCTCGCGCCGCCCGCCTCAAGCCGCCGCTCCGCGAGCGAGAAGCGCGCGGGCGAGTTGCCTAACACCTCGTAAGCGAACCCGACGCCCGCGCTGTCCGCCGCGAGGAGAGAGCCTTGCTGTAAGGCTCTGTAATCGGCGATTGCGCCAGTGACGAACACCGTGCGCCTGCCGGAAGCGTCCAGCGCCCCGAAGGCTGGATCGCCCGCGCCGTAGATGACGCCGCCGTCGCGCAAGGGGAGGATGTGGAGGATGATATCCGTTGCTGCCACTGTGTCGCGGTAGCTACCCCGCCCGCCGTTCGCCCATGCGCGGATGAATCTGCCGCCGTTGGCATACGCCTGTCCGCCCGCGTAGAGCGTCCTGCCGTCCGCCGACCATGCGACTTTGCTCAAATCACCATTGCCCACGCCGCTCGTGTCTGGCGTGTAAAGTAGCGAGAGGTCGCGTGACGAGAGCACAGCCACCTGCGTGGAATTACGAAACCCTACGGCGAGGCGCGAGCCGTCGGGCGAGAAGCTGACGGCGAAGGGCTGTTTGCCTTGCGCCGCGCTCTGCTTGGCAAGTAGGCGCAGACGCCCGCCTGCGCCCACGTCAATCGGCGCGTAGAGGCGGATGAAGCCATCATCCGAAGTGGTCGCCAGCCGGTTCGTCCGGTCGAACTCCGCGCCGTAACTGTCCGCGCCGTAGTCCGTGTCCTCGCCCGCCAGAGAGTAAGTCGCGGTCTGATAGACGCGGACACCGTTCTTGCCGCCGAGCGTCGCCGCTAGGAAGCGTCCGTCGGGTGAATAGGCGAGATGAAAGACCACATTCGGCAACCCGCTCAGCCGCCGGACGAGCCGCCCGCTCTCGCGGTCGAAGAGGTAGATGCTTTCATGTAATCCATCAACGGATGTCCACCCGGCGGCGGCGATGGTGCTGCCGTCGGGCGAGATGGCGACTGCGTCCAGCTTGCCCTCGTTGCCTGCGCCTAGGGCTGGGCGAATCACACGCAGCAGTCGCCCCGCCGGGAGTTCCCAGACCCGCACGGTCTTATCAGCAGAGGCTGTCACGAGATAACGGTTCGCGGCATCCACGCCGATGCGCCTGATGACGGCGGTGTGCATCCCCGTCTCGACGCGCAGGACAGGCTCGCGCGACGGCTCGCCCGTTTGCGCCCTCGCGCTCTGAGCGGCGGCGGTCAACAACAGCGTTGCGATGAGTAAGAGGTTCAGCGGGCGGGGCATGGGAGGACTCCTTTGCTTTCTAGATGCGCAGCGACGCGGGCGGCATTATCCACGAAACCAGACGGGATGGCACTAGACTTCAAGCATTATGACAATTCTACCTTGTCGTAGATTTCTTCGAGCGCGAGTGAGCACTGGATGGAGTCTAACTGCACAACGTCTGCGGGCGAGCGATACTCTGTGAGCAGCCAACGCGCGTCCGTCTGTCGCGCATAGTGTTCGACCCTGTGCTCGTCCTGCGCGACGAGCAGGTATTCGACGAAGGAAGGGATTGAACGATAATCGCTGAACTTGCCGGCGCGGTCGTAGCGCGCGGTTGATTTCGACAGGACTTCGACGACCAGCACAGGGTTGAGCAGCGTGTCGAAGTGTTCGTCTTCAAACTGCGGCTCGCCGCAGACGACGACCACATCGGGATAAGTGTAGAGTCCGGTGGCCGGAACTTTGACACGCATGTCGTTCACGTATGTTTTGCAATCGCGCTTCTTCAGTTGCGCGCGAAACTCTGAGGCGATGTTGACAGTGATCAGATTATGCTCTTTGCTGGCCCCGGTCATGGCGAATATCTCGCCGTCGTAATACTCGCTCTTGTACTCGGAGGCGCGCTCGAAGGCTAAGTATTCTTCGGGTGTGACGTAGCTCTTTTTGGTTCGGCGAGACATAAGATATCCCCTTGCGGCGCGTCGGCGGCGTTGAGTATAGCACCGCGTCGGAGCGTGACCTATAGTTTCGACAGCGCGGCATGAAGCGTCTCGACGGCGAGCGCGGCGGCGTGGTTCTTTCGCGCGGGGAGTCCGCCGAGCGCGGAAACGATTCGCGCGCGTGTAATCTGCGCGGCCTCTTCGAGCGTGAGTCCTTCGAGCATTTCGGTCAACACAGAGCCGCATGCGAGCGTCGGCGCGCAGCCGTATGCTAGGAAGCGCGCCTGTTCGATGCGCCCGTCCGTGATGCGGAGCGTGAGCTTGAGACGGTCGCCGCAGACGGGGTTCGACTGTTCGGCGGCGGCGTCTGCGTCCGCAATTTCGCCGGCGTTGCGCGGGTTGGCGAAATGGTCTTTGAAGAGTTCGGAATAAGGCATGATCGGGTGTCGGGTGTCGGGTGTCGGGTGTCGGTGTCAGCAAAGTTTCTTTCCGACACCCGACACCTGACACCCGACACCTATGCGTTAAAGCAGGCGCGTTCGGCCAGAGCCTTCTGGTAGAGCGGCGAGAGGCGTCGGAGGTTTGAGACGGCGCGTGGGAGGGCTTCGAGGACGTAGGCTATCTCTTCGCCGGTCGTGTCTTTGCCGAGGCTGAAGCGTATCGAGCCGCGCGCGAGTTCGTCGTCTCGTCCGAGCGCGCGTATCACGGGCGAGGGTTCGAGCGAGCCGGAGGAGCAGGCCGAACCCGTGGAGACCGCGACGCCTTGCATGTCTAAATTTATGAGCAAGCCCTCGCCTTCGATGTAGCGGAAGGAGATGTTTGAGATGTTCGGGAGACGACTTTCGCGGTCGCCGTTGAAGACTACGTCCGCGACGCACTCTTCGACGCCCGACTCGAATCTCTCACGCAGACGACGCATGCGAGCGACGCGTTCGTCGAGTTCCGCACGCGCGAGACGCGCTGCCTCGCCGAAGGCGACGATAAAGGGAACTGCCTCCGTGCCGCCGCGCCGTTCGCGCTCTTGATGGCCGCCGACGTTCTGCGGCGCAAGCCGCGTCCCGCGCCGCACATAGAGAGCGCCGACGCCCTTCGGCGCGTTCAACTTGTGCGCGGACATCGAAAGAAGGTCGCAGCCGAGTTGTTCAACGTCAACGCTCATGCGGCCAAGAGCCTGAACTGCGTCTGTGTGAAGCCATAGGTGGCGTTGGCCCGCCGCGCGACGTTCGCGCACGAGCGCACCGATGTCGGCGACGGGTTGGAGCGTGCCTATCTCGTTGTTGGCGAGCATGACGGTGACGAGAACCGTGTCGTCGCGTAGCGCCGCGCGAACGTCCGTAGTGCGGACGATGCCGTTCTCGTAAACGGGCAGACGCGTAATCTCCCAGCCCCGACGTTCGAGCGCGTCGCAGATGCCGCGCACCGAAGAGTGTTCGATTGCGGAGGTGACGACGTGGCGTCCGTGTTGTCGGTTGTGCTCGCAGAGGCCGCGAATGGCGAGGTTGTTGGCTTCCGTGCCGCCGGAGAGGAAGACGATTTCGTTCGGGCGCGCGCCGACGAGCGCGGCGAGTTCGCGTCGCGCACGGTCAACCGCCGCGCGCGCCTCCTGCCCGTAGAAGTGAACGCTCGAAGGGTTGCCGAACTTCTCCGTCAAGAACGGCAGCATCGCCTCGACCACGCGCGGGTCAACGGGCGTCGTCGCGCTGTTGTCCAAGTAAACTCGGCGCATAGAAGCTGTCGGCGAATAGCTGTTAGCGAATAGCTGTTAGCTTTTAGCTCACGGCATCCGCCGTGGGGCGCAGTGTCGCCGGTGACATCAGAACCTCGTTCGTCTGCTTTTAGCTAACAGCCAATAGCTAATAGCCAATAGCTAAAAATAATAATCAACCTGCGGTCGCGGTCGCGGCATCAAAGGCTGCGAAAGTGCCTTCCGCGCGGCCTTTTCCGGGAGAAATCGAGCAGTCCGAGTCTAAGCTTCGTTGAATCGGAGCGTCAAGCGAGTTGGAAACTTGGCCGCGCGTTGTTGTAATCTTCCCGCTGGAACTCGTCCGCTAGTTTGTTAGCAGGAGAATGAAGAGATGAAGATGCGCAGACAGTTCATCGCCCCCGCACTCGTCGTCGCAATGCTTTTCGCCGTCGTCGCGTCCGTCGCTTCGGCCAACGCGCAAGGGCAGCAGTACGGCGCTCTGGAGCGCGGCTACCGCACGGGCTACTCCGACGGCTTTCAGGCCGGGTGGTCTGACCAGTTGAAAGGCGCTGCGGCAGACTTCCGCTCGAAGGCCGACTACCGGAGCGCAGACCGCGCATACATCGCGGCCTACGGCTCGCTCGAAGACTACCGCGACGGCTACCAGCAAGGCTTCGAGACCGGCTACGACGCAGGCTACAAGCGTCAGGGCTTCGACTCCGAAATCCCCGCAGGCGGCATCACGCGCCGAGGCGCTTCGCCGCGCGAGACCGCGAGCAGCGAAGGCACTGAGCGCGGCGGCGCTCCGAGCGACGCGGGCGAAAGCAGTTCGCGTGCGGGACGCACGAGCGACTCGACGGGCGTCGTCGGTTCGGACGTGATTCTCCTCGTAGAGTTGCAGAACCGACTTACGACCGACGTGAGCCAGCGCGGCGACCGTTTCGAGGCGACCGTGATTGGGCCGCAGGAGTACGCGGGCGCGACCGTCGCCGGAAAGCTTCTCGACGTTCGCCGTCCGCCGAAGGCGAAGGGCACGGCGCTCCTTCAGTTGGACTTCGACCAGATACGCTTGCAGGGCGCGAGCGACTGGCAGGAGTTCAACGCGCAGGTCATCGAAGTTATCCCGACGGCGGGCGTGGAGACGGGCGCGGGCGAAGTTGACCCAGAAGGCGGCATCCACGGCAAGAGCACCGCGAAGGGCGACGTTGCGAAGGTCGGCGCGGCGGCTGGCATCGGCGCGATAATCGGCGGCATCGCGGGCGGCGGCAAGGGCGCAGGAATAGGCGCCGTCATCGGCGGCTCAGCCGGAACAGCCGGAGTGATGAACCAGCGCGGCAAAGAAATACGCCTCGAAAAAGGCCAGCAACTACGTATCCGCGCCAGCAACCGAATGCGTTGAAATAGTAGCCAGTAGCCAGTAGCCAGTAGCCAGTAGAGAATTCACTGAGCAGCGTGTTCATCGCAAAGCTTCAGCATTCGACGTGCGAAGCCTACTGGCTACTGGCTACTGGCTACTGGCTACTGGCTACTTATGATAGTCACCCTTCTCACCGACTTCGGAACGTCGGACTACTTCGTCGGCGCGTTGAAGGGCGCGCTCCTCAACGTCAATCCCGCGGCGCAGGTTATAGACATCACACACGACATCGCGCCGCACGACATCGAAGCGGCGGCCTTCACGCTGCTCGCCGCGTTCGAGACTTTTCCGCGTGGGACGATTCACTTGACGGTCGTTGACCCCGGCGTCGGAAGCGCGCGCCGCGCAATCGTCGTCGCAAGCGAACAACACACGTTCGTCGGGCCTGACAACGGAGTGTTCGGCTACGTCTTCGAGCGTCTCGGCAATTTCCGCGTCTTCCAAATCACGAACGAAAAGTTTTTCCGTCCCCGCGTGAGCGCGACCTTTCACGGTCGAGACATCTTCGCTCCCGTCGCGGGCGCTCTCTCTCGCGGCACACGCCCCGAAGAACTCGGCCACGAAGTCGAAGATTTCGTGCGTCTCGCTTTCGCTTCGCCCGAAACGACAAGCGACGGCACGCTCGCCGGCGTCGTTCTTCACATTGACCGCTTCGGCAACTGCGTCACGAACATCACGCCGCGCGACCTCGACGAAGAGATGATACGCGGCGGCGCGACGCTGCGCGTCGGCGGAAGGGAAGTTCGCGCGTTCCGGCGCTTTTTTGCTGACGAAGGCAGCGCCCCCGGAGAGCCGTTCGCAATTTGGGGAAGCGCGGGCCTGCTCGAAATCGCCGTCTTCCGCGACTCCGCCGCGCGCACGCTCGGCGTCTCGCGGGGCGCGCGCGTCGAAATCAAAAAGCCGTGAATCGTAAATCGTAAATCGTGGACAGATGAAAGCCAGTTCTTTCTATTCACGATTTACGATTTACGATTCACGGCTTTGGAAGCCGAGGAGTGGCTCAGGTCGGGCGTCGAGCCTTTCTTTGAAGGCCGGAGCGAGGCGAAGTTTTTGTTCCGCGCGCCCGTGTGGTGTCTGCGAAAAATCGCTTGAAGGCGAGACGCGCGCCGGTAGCGCCGGTTCAACTTGTAACACGCAACGCGCCTCTGCTATGTTCAGTCAAACCAAACTCGAAGGACTGCGCTTCATGGACAAAGAAGAGAACAAGACTGGGGCGGCGGCCAAGTCGCCCGCCGGATTAGAGGGCGTCGTCGCCGCCGAGTCTTCAATCGGCGACGTTGACGGCATGCGCGGCGTCCTCATCTATCAGGGCCTGAACATTCACGACCTCGCCGAGCACTCGAACTTCGAGGAGACGGTCTTTCTGCTCTGGCACGGGCGTTTGCCGAAGCGCGACGAGTTGGACGCGCTGCGAGCCGAACTCGCGTCCGACCAGAAGCTGCCCGACGAAGTTCTCTCTCTGATGCGAAGCTTTCCGCACGACGCCGAACCGATGGACTCACTGCGGACGGCTGTCTCCGCGCTCGGCTTCTACGACCGCGACGCGCGCGACCTCTCGCGCGAGGCCGCGTTGCGGACGGCGACAAGACTGACTGCGCAGTTTCCCATCGTCGTCGCCTGCATCGAGCGTCTTCGCAAGGGGCTTGAGCCTGTCGAGCCGAAAGCGGGTTTGAACATCGCCACCAACTTTCTCTACATGCTCAAGGGCGAAACGCCCGCCGAGCGCGAGGCGCAAATCATGGACGCGTGTCTCATCCTACACGCAGACCACGAACTGAACGCCTCCACCTTTACGGCGCGCGTCGTCGCCGGGACGCTCGCCGACATGTACGGCGCGGTCACCGCCGCGATTGCCGCGCTCTCAGGCCCTCTGCACGGCGGCGCGAACACCAACGTGATGAAGATGCTGCTTGAGATTGAAAGTCCCGAACGCGCCGAAGAGTGGTTGAAGGACGCGCTCGCGAAGAAGAAGAAGATTATGGGCTTCGGCCATCGCGTCTATAAGACCGAAGACCCGCGCTCGTTTTGGCTGCGTCGCTTCTCGAAAGAGATGGGCGAAGCGAAAGGCGAGACGCGCTGGTTCGAGATTCTCGAACGCTTGCGCCAACTCATGTTCCGCGAGAAGAAGCTCTACCCGAACGTTGACTACTACTCCGGCTCGGCCTACTACATGATGGGAATCCCGCTCGACCTCTTCACGCCCATCTTCGCCGTCAGCCGCATCGCGGGCTGGACGGGCCACATACTCGAACAGTATGCGAACAACCGCCTCATACGCCCGCGCGCCGAATACGTAGGCCCGCGCGACGTGCCTTACGTCCCTATCAACGAGCGATAAACGGCGCTGGTTTTAGTAAAAGGATTAACCACAGAGACACAGAGGACACTGAGGATGCACAGAGAAGAACTTAGAACTTCAGATTTGAGATTTTGAAATCCTCTGTGCAATCTCCGTGTTCTCTGTGTCTCTGTGGTAAATCCTTCCTTTGCAGTTCCAGTAAAAAGCTTCAAGATTACATCTGCTCGTCCGCCGACGGCCCGTAGATTGACGGCACCGGAACGTCGAGCAGCCGCAGATAGACGGAAAGCTGCCCGCGGTGGTGTATGAAGTGGTTGATGGCGAACGAGCGAATCGCAGCCAACCTCGGTATCTCGAAGATGACATGCTCGCCGTTGCTCAGACGCCAAGGCTTGAACAAGTTCTCCTCGTCAATCGGCTGTTTCAGAGCCTCGACGGCGGCGGCGACGGTCTGGTCTAACTTCTCGACTAGCTCGGCTGACTTCGTCGGCGCGAAGGGAACGTAAGCTCCCGATGCGAAATTCAACTCGTCCTGCGTAACAGCAGGGACTATCAAACTCGGAAGCTCCGCGATGTGTCCGGCGAGACGACCGAGCGTCATGGACTTTTCGTGCGGCTTCCAACCAAGCGACTCCTCCGGCACGCGTTCGAGCAGGCGTCTCGCCGTCGCCGCCTCGCGCTCAAGCTCCTTCGCGGTCGGTTCAAGGTAGTTCATATTCGTCCTCTCAGATATTTGGGGAATCTCGAAATCGAAAGCAATCTACGCTTCAACACGACTTCTTTCAAGCGCGGCGCGCGGATTCTCGCCGTCTGTGAAACGCTTCATCTCCGGAGTCGCGCGGGCGACGGGCACGAGCCAGATAAAAAGAGTTGAGAGGATGAGCGCGAGCGTGCATGCCGCGCCGCCTTCGATGCCGTAAGGGCCACCGCCAATCCAAGCGGGGCCGCCGTCCGTGAAGCGTAGAAGGGGCGCGGGCGTTATCTTCGTGATGCCGCTGACGGGCGAGCCGAAGACCGCGCCCTGAAAAAAATTCCAACCCCAGTGAACGCCGAACGGAAACCAGAGGCTTCGCGTGCGCCAGTAAGCGACGGCGAGCCACGCGCCCGCGAGCACCGTGTTGGCGAAGGTGAAGCCGGGGACGACGTTCGGGTTCTCAAGATGGCCGAGCGCGAACGGAACTGACACCGGCACGAGCGCCACCGCCAATGGCCACGAACGCATCAACGTCTGCAAAGCGTAGCCGCGAAACATAACCTCTTCAGCCGCCGCTCCGATCATGAAGATGAAGCACGACGCGAAGAGCGTCCGCGCCGTCGCCGGCGCGTCGAACTGCTGAGGCAGACTGAAACTGTAGCCGCCAAACAACGCGCCCGCGCCCGCCGCGACGCCGAGCGAGACCGCGCCGACGGAAAGTCCCAAGAGCGTGTCTCTCATCCACCTTCGATGCAAAGCCCAGCCGAGCGCGCGCCACGGCAAACCCTCGAAGACGAGTCCGCACAGCCAGCCGAAGAGAGCCGCCGGAGAAAAAAGTATGACCGACTGGACGACGAAGCCCCAGTTGCTCTTAACCAAAAACCACTTGCTCGTCGGGCGCGGCAGCGCAAGCAGAAACGCGAAATCGGTGACGACGAAAAGTACGTACGTCACGACCAACGTCAAGACCGCGAAGACCGCGAGACGCCAGACGCTGCGCAGACGGCCCGCGTCGTTGAAGACCAAGTGTTGAATGTCCATCATGTTTCGGTCTCAAAATCGAGCGCAACTATAAACGAACACGCGCCGACGAGTCGAAGACGCGCGCGATCGCGCCGCGCAAGAAAGGGAAGGAATGCGAAGGCGCGCGGCGGCGTGGTAAACTCGCGCGCGAATTTATGGACGAACAAGGCGTCGAGTCGAAGGAGTTGAAGAGAGCGCGCCGGCGCGGCGCGCCGTGGCTGTTCGGCAGCCTCGTGATGCTCCTTCTCTCCGTCCTCGTCGCGCTCCAACTCTTCGGCCTCTGGGAGATTTTCACGCCCGTCGCCGCCAGCGACACGCTCCTCATCTACGCGCTCTCCACTCTTAACTTCGTAGCCTTCTTTCTCTTCACCTTCATCTTCATACGAAGCCTCCTCAAACTCCGGCGCGAACGCCGCGAGCGACAACTCGGCTCGAAGATAAAGACGCGCCTCATAGTCTATTTCATCGCCGTCAGCCTCCTCCCGATAACGGCCATGGCCGTCTTCTCCTACATGTTCTTCAATCGCTCGCTTGAGAAGTGGTTCGGGAGTTTCCCGCAAGACGTTGTGCGCCAAGCGCGGCTTGCGAAAGAAGAGAGCGACCAAGCGCGCGAAAAATCTCTACGCATGACGGCGGAGACAATCGCAACCGCCATCGTCAACGGAGGCGAGCAAACGGGCGACCAAACGCCGAACATTCTCCGCCCCTCGGACGCGCTTCTCAGAGCGTTCGCTTCGGACGCAGACCTCGCTTTCATCTTGATAACCGACAGCAGAGACGCGTCCGTGCAGCAAGCGGTCTTCAACGACCGTTCAGCGTTTGAAAAGACTCAACTCGACGCGATTGCGCGGCGCGCAAGCGAGCCGGGGGCGGAGGTTTTCAACGCGGAAGTCGGGGGCGTCGCATTCGATGTCGCTCAAACGCCTCTGCCGGCGTCTCAGCTTCTCATCGTCGCGCGCGAGCGCGCGGCGGGCGATAGTCTCGACAGTCTCGTCGCGCGCGCGCAGACCTTTGAAGACTTCAAACGCAATCAACGTCGTGTGCGCCTGCTCGGCCTCTCGACGCTCGGACTCCTCACGCTGATGCTCCTGTTCGCGGCGACGTGGAGCGCGATTCATCTTGCGCGCGGCATCGGGACGCCGATACGCAAACTCGCCGAAGCCGCCGACGAGGTCGCGTCGGGCAATCTCGGCCACAGGGTTGAGGCCGTCACGGACGACGAACTCGCGATCCTAGCCGACGCGTTCAACGATATGACGGCGCAACTCAACGAGAATCGCCGACGCCTCGAATCCAACGCCGCCGAACTGCGCGACAAAAACCTCGCGCTCGAAGAGCGTCGCCACTACATCGAAACGGTCTTGCAGACGGTCTCGACCGGCGTTATCTCGCTCGACGAAGAAAACCGCGTCACGACCATCAACGCAGCCGCGCTCTCTATGCTGCGGCTCGAACAATCGCCCGCGCCGCAGACGCCGCTCGCCGAACTCGTCAGCGCCGACGACAACGCCGTCCTCGAACGCGTCCTCTGGCGCGCGCGCGCGCGCGGACGCGCGACCGAGCAGATGGAACTCGCACGCCTCGCCTCGCTCGAAGCTAACGGCGACGGCAGCAACGTCGCGGGCGGGAGCGTCATCCCGGTCGCGTTGACGGCGACCGCTCTGACGGCACGAGCGCAGACGGGTCGGCGCGGCGTCGTGCTCGTAATCGAAGACCTTTCGGAGCTTCTCGCGGCGCAGCGCGCGGCGGCTTGGAGCGAGGTTGCGCGCCGTCTCGCGCACGAGATAAAGAATCCGCTCACGCCCATCCAACTCTCAGCCGAACGCATCGCGCGCTCTTTCCGTCGCCCTTCCGAAGCGGATGAAGGCGTTGGTGTCGAGAGTCAGGCGCGTCGCGGTGAAGGGAACGGCCATGCGCCGAAGCGTGAGCGCGTGGCGCGCGTCGTCGAAGAGTGTACGACGACGATCAGCCGCGAGGTCGCGGGTTTGAAGGCGATGGTTGACGAGTTCACGCGTTTCGCGCGTCTGCCGCACGCGCGGCTCGAACCCGCCGACTTGAACGAGGTCGTGCGTCAGGCCGTCTCGCTCTACGAAGACCGGCTTGAAGGCGTGAGGATGGACGTTCTGCTCGCGCACACGCTCCCCGGCGCGCTCCTCGACCCCGAACAGATACGCCGCGTCTTCGTCAACCTGATTGACAACTCGCTCGAATCGCTCGCCGAAGCCGAAGGCGAACGCCGCATCACGATTGCGACGGGCCACGACCCCGCGCGCGGCCTCCTCATCGCCGAAGTCGGCGACACGGGACACGGCATCGCGCGCAACGACTTCGCGCGTCTCTTTCAGCCCTACTTCTCGACGCGCGGACGCGGCACGGGTTTAGGACTCGCAATCGTCCACCGGATAATGACCGAGCACGGCGGACGCATACGCGCCGAGTCGAACCGCCCGCGCGGCGCGCGAATGATTATTGAACTTCCCGTTGCGGATTAGAGGTCGGCGTTCACTATCCACTGACCTCTGGCCTCTGACCTCCGGCCTCTTTATGACTGATTCGATTCTCATTGTTGACGACGAACGCGGGATACGCGAGACGTTGCGCGCCGTTTTGGAAGACGAGGGCTTCGAGGTTGAGACATCGGCGTCGGGCGAGGAGTGTCTGAAGACTTTGGAGCGTCGGACGTTCGGGTGCGTGCTGTTGGACGTTTGGCTTCCCGGTATTGACGGGCTTGAGACTTTGTCGCTCATGCGCGAGCGCGGGACAGACGCGGCGGTCGTGATGATTTCGGGGCACGGGACGATTGAGACCGCCGTGCGCGCGACGAAACTCGGCGCGTTCGATTTCATAGAGAAGCCTCTATCAATCGAGAAGACCGTGCTCACGATTCGCAACGCACTGCGGCAACGTGAACTTGAACGCGCGAACGCCGCGCTCGCGGCTGAGTTGCGCGACGAGTGGGTGATGGTGGGCGAGTCGGTCGGTATGCGCGCGCTGCGGAAGCAGATTGACTTGGTTGCGCCGACGGACGGGCGCGTGCTTATCTACGGCGAGTCGGGGACGGGGAAGGAGTTGGTTGCGCGCGCGATTCACGCGCGGAGTCTGCGCGCGAACGCGCCGTTTGTGGAGTTGAACTGTTCAGCCGTGCCGGAGGAGTTGATAGAGTCGGAGTTGTTCGGACACGTGCGCGGGGCGTTCACGGGCGCGACGCACCCGAAGCGAGGGAAGTTTGAGTTGGCCGACGGCGCGACGCTTTTTCTCGACGAGATTGGCGACATGAGCGCGCGGATGCAGGCGAAGGTTCTGCGCGTGCTCGAAGAACAAAGGTTCGAGCCTGTGGGAAGCCCGACGCCGATGCGCGTTGACGTGCGCGTGCTTGCGGCGACGAACAAGCGTCTGGAAGTCGAAATCGAGCGCGGCCATTTCCGCGCAGACCTTCTGTTTCGCCTGAACGTGATTCCGTTTGAAGTGCCGCCCTTGAGGGAGCGCGCCGAAGACATCCCGCTTCTGGTCGAACACTTCAACCGCAAGTTTTCGCTCGCCTACAAGAAGAAGCCGAAGCGTTTCGAGCCGGAAACGTTCGACGCGCTGCAAGCCTACACTTGGCCGGGGAACGTCCGCGAGTTGCGAAACACCGTCGAGCGCGTCGTCATCATGCACACGGCTGTGAAGGTCGCGGTGTCGGACTTGCCAGTGCTCGGCGGCGAAGAGATGCCCGTACAGCCTACGCGCTTCTCTTCGTTCCGCGACGCGAGCGAGGCGCACCAGCGCGAGTTCATACGCTCGAAGCTCGCAGAGGCCGAAGGCAACGTCTCGCGCGCGGCGGAGTTGATGGGGATGGATAGGAGTCATCTGTACCGGCGCATGAAGTCGCTCGGCATCAACGTGCGAGAGGAGCGTGCCGGCACAGGCTGACGGTTAGGACGCCGCCCGCATGAACATCCGCCACCGGACGGTACAGCCCGCCCGATATTTTTGTGACTCCTGTGCTGGACGTTATATCCTCTTGTGGGTGACACCTGACCGATGAATGCAGCAGAAGACGAACCGACCCCGGCTCAGCATGAAATCCAACGGCTCGCCGCAGACCCCGAGTTTCGGCGGGAGGCGCTTCACTTCGCGCTCCGCGCGGTGCGAAGGTACGGCTTGCCGGAGTCAGCGGCGGAGGACATTTGCCAGTCGGCTATGCTGAAGCTGCTTCAGAAAAGTTGGTGGGAGCCGGGGATAGAGCATCCGCGCTCCTACATGTTTGTGGTAGTGCTCAACGAAGCGCGCAGACTTTATCACAAGGAGACCGGCAGGCTTCAGAAAGAAGGATACCAACCCGTCCCGCTCGACGATGTAGACGTCGCTTCCACCATCCCCGACCCCCTCGAAGATGCCCAACACATGGAGTCCATGCTCCTGCTGAGGGAGGTCATGCAGTGCCTCGACGAAGACGAGCGCCTATTGTTTGAACTCTGGCTCGATGGATATTCCTCCAGAGACATAGCAAAAGAAATGCACTTACACGGGAAGAAAATCTCCCACACGACCGTGGCTGCACTATTGAAGCTGATTAGGAAGAAAGTAAAGACCTGTATCCTCGGCTGAGGCAGGCGCGACAAAGGGGACGTTGCTAAGCCAAATCCCGTTGAGTCAATGTGGCTTTTGGATATGAACGCGAACCTACCTGGAGGAAAACACCTCTTACTTAGTGAGACCCGCAAAATGAATTTTTGTAAAGTGGCAGGTGGCTTTACAAAAATATCATTTTGCGGGGCGCGCACGCGCCCGCGATGGCGCAGCTAGGCGAATAGTGGTAGGTGGCTTTACAAAAATACCATTTTGCGGGTCTCTACTAATAGAGGCGAAATATAACCGTCGCCTCGCTCGTTCATCCTTGGGAGGGGAAAGAAAATGAACCTATGTCGAATAGAATGCAGGAGACCGAAGAGTATGATCTGAAGTCGGCTGAAGACGAACTTGTAGACGGGTTGTTACACAGGTGGAAATTCTTTCTGCCTTCTCCAGACTTGGCGGAGGACATTCTACGCCTGAACCGAGAACTCGGCGCAGCCTACTTTGACAGAGAGTACGCTGCCCTTGACGCGCGCGAGGAGCAGGCCGAAGACGTAGAGTGGTTCAGGCGGCTGTCCGGGCATGCTTCAAAAATCCTTTCCCATGACGGGGAGGCGGACGGCGTGCACCGCGGGGAATCCGGAGAAGAGGAGTTGTCATTCTTGCGGGCCTCTATCTCCGAAAGAATCTTCAACCACCTCACCATGCTCGCGCGCAGCCGTTACGCCCTGCAAGGGGGGGCTTTCTCTCTCCGCGAGGAACTGACGATAGGGCTGGCCGAGAAGATTGGCCTCGGCTTATACCTGCACCGCAAAACCTCCCGCGAGCTGCACGACAAGGCCGAAAACGTCCTGCTCCGGCTGGCTGGCGAATTCCAGCATTGGTTCGTGGATGCGAAGGACGGCAAGGACGGCGCGGCAGAAACCACCTGGGGGATGATCTACAAGGAAGGTAAGGATGTCATCCGCATAGGGGGCTTTTATTATTTGATCCTGACGCCCGACGTGGAGGAACGGGAGGAGTTCGACGGGAGTAAATAAGCGGCGGACGCCAGAATTATCTTGCTGCGGGCGGGGGGAGGCGAATAAAATCCCCTCGCTTTTTTAATTCTTGCTCAGAAGCCCAACTCCTCAGTCCGCCATGACCACAAGCGCCGTCAGAATACTCCACGCCTCCGACCTTCACATCTCGGTTTACGAACGGCTTCGCTCGCCACTTGACCTTCTGGGCGACCTCGACGACCCCCTAGACATGTCGGCCCGTGGCGTCGCAGACAAGCAGCGGCTGTTGAAGAATCTCATCAAAGCGTGGCGGGAGAAGAGGGCCGCCTCCTCCTACGACCCGAAGGCCCTTCACGCGCTGGCCGAGTTCATCTACGAGAACGCGAAGAGGAAGTTGGACGCCGACGGCAAGGAGATTACGGAAGAGGGCGATGGGAAACTGGACGCCGTCATTATCACGGGCGATCTTGCGACCACCGGCAGCGTGGACGATGTCGAGATGGTGGAGAAGTTCCTGTCGGCAGAGTTCGACCCCAGGGTTCCGCACCGTAGCGTGGAGGGCGACTACAGGCGCGCGACCCTCTCTGCGGTGACGATACCGATCTTATGTCTCCCCGGCAACCACGACCGCTTCGTCCCTACCCTTGACCTGTACAGACACAAATATCCGATATTCTTCGCGCCGGGCGGCACCGAGTTTGACCTCCAGATCGCCAATTACAGCCACGCCTCTGTCCGCGACCCCGTCTTATTGACGGGCGACCTCTCGCAAGGCCAGAGGCTGAAGGTCGCCGTGCTAGGGGCCGACCTGACGTTGCGGCACTTCGGAGAACACGAGGGCTTCTACGGTTGGCTCGCGCAAGGGAAGGCCCACGACGACACTTGCCGCAGTCTTGTGGCCGCGACGAGATGGCTAAGAAAACAGAAAAGTGAGGGCGACATTTTATGCGTGCTCTGGGCGATTCACTTCCCGCCCGCCTTCCCCGGAGTTCGCCGCCACAGCCGACTCCTCGATGAGAGAAAGTTTATCGAAGCGGCCAACCGGGCTGGCGTTGACGCTGTGCTGGCCGGGCACACGCACCAGCAGGCGACTTACCGTAGACCGGCGATGTCTTTCAAAGTTTTCTGTTGTGGCACGACAGCCCAGCACGAGCCGCGGGCCTCGGTCGGAGGCCGGGACGAGCAGGACCCGGCAAAAGGAAATCTTTTCCAAATTATCACTATCACTGCCGATAGTGGAGGGCGCGTCGAGTTGTCCGCCAAAGATTACCGATATTCGAACGCAGGAAGCCGCGATGGGCCGGCAGATATGCGCTGGGTGGAAGTCCCCGCAGCTTTCTAGTGATTAAGAGAGAACGGCACCGCGACGTACGGAGTCATCTCTACAGGCGCATGAAGTCGCTCGGCATCAACGTGCGAGAGGAGCGCGCGGGGACGAGTTGAAGTTTAACGATTGCTTCGTTGGCGAGTTGAAGTCGTCAACGAATTTTTATTGACGACTGCTCACGACCTCGTTTGAACCCGCGCCCGCCTCATTCCACTTCGCCGTGTCGTGTTCGATATAGACATGCGAATCAGTAGTTGAAAAAGACAGACAAACAAGAGATTGAGTAGAATTTTCTTACCATGGAAAACCTACTCATAGAAATCTCCCTGTTTGTCTGTCAGGTGTACGATACTTCGCCTGAGACC
>Ga0081539_10004174_pt1 | contig 16387 bp, 19 predicted proteins | sample TabmetS4T2R2_FD_71023 | JGI IMG/M metagenome (GOLD analysis project Ga0081539, IMG submission 71023) | Tabebuia heterophylla rhizosphere microbial communities from the University of Puerto Rico - S4T2R2 | ecosystem: Host-associated > Plants > Roots > Rhizosphere ...
CCACACCCCCCCCCCAGGCCCGCCCCCCCCCCTCCCGCCGGTCCGCAGGCTGAGTACAGGGCCACCGTGTGCTTCCCCCGCGCGGTGGCCCTTTTCATGGGCGCGGCGTACACGGACGATCGCGCTTTCCGGTTGGGAGGCGGCAGGGACTGGGAGCGCGATCCCTACCGTCATGCGCTGCTCGCCCGGTTGACGTTCGCCATGAGATAGCTGCAGAACGTCGACCGGGTGCACGGGGAAGCCGCAGCGTCATGCCGCGTCCATGCCCAACCGCGTGGAATCGAACCTCTGGACGCTGCCAGAAGCCGCGGAGCTCAGATCCCGAACGACCCAGACGGGAAGCTGGAAGGGGTCATCGATGTGGGTCTTCTCGTGACGTTGCGCCTGAAACGGCGGGATACCGGCGCCGCCAGGCAAGGACGCAGGGAGGGAGACAGGTCGGCGACCTTTCCCCGACCGAGCGACGCAGCATGGCGGTGATCGGCGCCCGCCGTTTCAGGTGAAACGTTGCGAGAAGGCCCACTACTAGATGCCCATCACGCGCTGGGCCTCCTCCAGCCCACCCTCGAAGTGTGAGGCATAGCCCATGACGTATGCCTTGGTGCGCTCCTCGCGCGGGTTCTGCAGCACATCGAGCGGTGGGCCCTGCTCGACGATCAGGCCCTTGTCGATGAACACCACCCAATCGGAGACCTCCTGGGCGAACGGCAGCTCGTGCGTGACCAACAGCATCGTCATGCCGTCCTCGGCCAGCTCGCGCATGACCTTCAGAACCTCGCCGGTCGACTCGGGGTCCAGCGACGACGTCGGCTCGTCGAACAACAGCACCGTCGGGCGCAGCGCGAGCGCGCGCGCGATCGCGACGCGCTGCTGCTCGCCGCCCGACATCTGGTCCGGATAGGCGGTGGCCCGGTGGCCGAGGCCGACGCGGCGCAGCAGCGTCACCGCTCTCTCGATCGCCTCGGACTCGGGCACGCGCGCCGACTTGATCTGCGCCAGCATGACGTTCTCGACCGCGGTCAGATGCGGGAACAGGTTGAAGCGCTGGAACACCATGCCGACGGTCTGGCGCAAGCGCGCGAGGTCGCGGCACACCAGGCGCTCACCGGAGAACACGGGCTCGCCGCCGATCTCCATCTCTGCCCTGTCGGGCCGCTCGAGCAGGTTCACGCAACGCAGCAGCGTCGTCTTGCCGCCGCCGCTGGAGCCGATGATGCTGACGATCTTGCTGCGCGGCACCTCGAGGCTGACGCCCTTGAGCACCTCGCCGCGGCCAGGGTAGGACTTGACCAGCGCGTCGATGCGGACGACGAGGTCGGCCGGCCCCCCGTTGCTCTTGGTCGCGTCGGTCGTCATGCTGCGACTCCCTTCTCGAGCAGTTGGCGCGCCAGTCGCAGGCGGCGCCGGCGTCGTGGCGCGAGCGGCACGCCGGCACGGATCTGACGCTCGAACCAGAGCAGGCCCTGCGACAGCGGGTAGCACAGCGCGAAGTAGAGCGCCGCGATCACGACGTAGACCTCCAACGCGCGGAACGTCTCCGACGCGATCAGCTGGCCCTGCGACATCAGCTCGGCCGCGGAGATCGTGACCAGCAGCGACGTCGACTTCAGCAGGTCGACGAGCATCGTGTTCGTGCCCGGCAGCGCCGAGCGCATCGCCTGCGGGAAGATCACCTGAGCGAACGTGGCGCCGCGGCTGAGACCAAGCGCCTCCGCGGCTTCCTGCTGGCCCGCGTGCACGCCGGCGATCGCGGCGCGGAAGATCTCCGACAGGTAGGCGCCGTAGAAGATGATCAGGCTGAGCGCGCCGGCCTGGAACACGGTGAGCCGCACGCCCTGCGACGGCAGACCGAAGTAGGTCAGGAAGATGATGGCCAGCAGCGGGATGTTCTTGAACAGCTCCGTGTAGACCGCCGCGGGTGTCCGCACCGCGCGGACCTTGCTCAGGCGCATCAGCGCGAGCACGAGGCCGAGCAACGCGGCGCCGATGAAGCCGACGATGGTGAACTCGATCGTCTTGATGAGCGCGTCGAGAAGGTCGGACGTGTAGTCCCCCCACTCGACGTTGAACAGCGCAGCCAGGGCTGGCATCTGCATCACCTCGGGTCAGGCCCTCAGATCGAGGGCGCGGTCCAGTCGGACGGACGGTCGACGCCTCGCCGCGCCGCCGCCGTGTCCTTCGACGGCGTGAGGAACTTCTCCGGCTCGCCGCCCCACTTCTTGATCAGCCTTGCCATCTCGCCGTCCGCGTACATGGCACGTATCTCCTTCGAGATCGCTGCCTCGAGCTTGGGCGCCTGCCGCGGCAGGTAGAAGCTCGTCTGGTAGGGAGCGAAGAAGGCGTACTCCGGGTGCTCCTTGACCTGCTGCGCGGTGGGCGGCGTGAGGTACTGGGTCTCGATGTGCTGGTCGGGACGCTGCTTCTGGTAGTAGACGATCAGCAGCGGGTCTAGGAACCCGACGTCCAGCCGCCCGGACGCGAGGTCGTCGAAGACCCCCAACGCGTTGGGATAGGCGCCGAGCTTGGCGCCCGGCACCGCCTGAATCGAGTCGACCCAGACGTAGCCGGTGACGGTGCCGAGCCGCTGGTTGCGCAGGTCCTCGATCGTGGAGTAACGCTTGCCCGACTGCACGCCCATCGCCGGTGGCGAGTAGTAGGGCGGATCGGTGAACAGGCCCTGCTTCTGACGCTCCTCCGTCCACGCGACGCCGCCGATTGTGATGTCGACCCGGTGCGACTGGACGCTGCCGAGCATCCCGTTGAAGTCAGTCAGCTGCGGCTCGATCTTGAGGCCGAGCCGATCCGCGATGCGCTGGAGGATCTCGCCGTCGAGCCCGACGATCTCGCTCCCTCGGATCGCCGAGTAGGGCATGTAGGACTGCGCCGCGACGCGCAGCACACCGGGATCGATCGTGTCGAGCTGCGCTGCCGCACCCGAGGCGCGACGGTCGTCCGAGCCACAGCTCACCGCCAGTCCCGCGCACATGCAGAGCACTGCAGCCGGCAAGAGGCGCCGCAATCTCATCTCACACATCCCCCAAAGTCGGCTTGATATATTCAAACCGCGACGAACGATATATCATGCCCTAGCGATGTCAAGAGGCGACCCGAGCGACAGCCCTGACGTCGTCGTCGTGGGCGGCGGCGCGATCGGCGCCGCGGCCGCGTACGAGCTCACTCGCCGCGGCGCTCGCGTGACCGTGCTCGAGCGCAGCGGCGAGCCGAGCAACTGCTCGTCCGGCAGCGCGGGCCTGATCTGTCCCAGCCACGCCGAGGCGCTGGCGAACCCTGCGGCCGTGCGCGCCGGTCTCGGGTTCCTGACCCGGCGCGACAGCCCGTTCGGCCTGCGCCCGCGCCCCTCCCTCCTGCCGTGGCTGGCGCGATTCGGCGCGGCGTCGCTGCCGCGCCGCTCCTCGCGCGCCACGGCACTGCTGCGGCGACTCTCCGAGGTGAGCCTCCGACTGCACGAGGGCCTGGCGCACGATGGGCTCGCGACCGGGTTCGCGCGGCGCGGGACGCTCAGCGTGTTCGAGTCCGAACGCACGCTCGAGCGGGCGAGGCGCGGCCCGGCGCTCTCGCCCGGCGCCCTCTTCCTCGACGCGGCCGCGGCCCGCGAGCTCGTGCCCGCCCTCTCGCCCTCCATCACGGGCGCGCTGTATCACCCCGACGACGCGCACTGCGACCCCGGCGCTCTCGTCGACGCGCTGCTCGGCGCCGCGCGCGAGCGGGGCGCCGAGCTGCGTACGGGCGTCGAGCTGCTGCGATTGCGCCGCGCCAACGGCCGCATCACCGCGCTCGAGACGACGGCGGGTCCGGTCGCAGCCGGGGCGGTCGTGCTGGCGGCGGGCACGTGGTCGCGCGCACTAGGGAGCGAGATCGGTCTGAACGTCCCGCTCGAGGCGGCCAAGGGCTACCACGTCGAGCTCGAGACGCACGCCCTGCATGGCGGGATACCGATCTACATGGAGGAGGCGCATGTGATCGCGACGCCCCTCGGGGGGCGGGTGCGGCTTGCCGGGACGCTCGAGCTCTCGGGCCTGGACCTCCGCGTCGACCCGGTCCGGGTCGCGTCACTGGCGCACGCGGCGGATCGCACCCTGGCGCTTCCGCGGGACGCTCGCACGGTGCGGGTCTGGCGCGGGCTGCGCCCGTGCACGCCCGACGGGCTGCCGATCGTCGGCCGCGCGCCGGGCGTGGAGAACCTCGTGCTCGCCACGGGACACGCGATGCTCGGCATCACGCTCGCGCCGGTCACGGGTGAGATGGTTGCCGGCCTGCTCGGCGGCGAGCCGGCGCCGCACGAGCTACGGCCCGAGCGGTTCGCGCAGCGTTCGTAGGAGCCGACCGGGGCCTCGTCCGTCCATCGACGTTTGATATATCTTCCTCCCATGGCTGTCCCGTCTCAGATCGCGGATCAGCGCGGCGAGGGTCTCACGCGCGCGGAGCGCGCCTACCGCCGCCTGCGCGAGGAGATCATCACGGCCGAGCTCGCGCCCGGCACCGTCCTTCGCGAGGACGAGCTGATGGAGCGCCTCGAGACCGGACGCACGCCGATCCGCGAGGCGGTTCAGCAGCTCATCCGCGACGGCTTCGTCACGGTGATCCCGCGGCGGGGGACGTTCGTCAGCGCGATCAACCTGACCGACCTCGCCGCCATCTACGAGGTCCGCGTCCACCTCGAGGGCTGGCAGGCACGACTGGCGGCCGAGCGTCTCACGGACGCGGAACGGGCCGCCGCCGGCGCACTCATCGAGGAGCTCGAAGCCCTGCGGGCCGAGGACGGGAACGAGGCGCTTCTCGAGCTCGATCGCCGCATCCACCGCTTCGTCTACTCGTGCGGGCGCAACGACTACCTGGCCGACACGCTCGACCAGTACCACAACCTCTCGCTGCGCATCATCCACTTCGCGATGAAGCGCTACCCCGCGCTGACGCCGAGCCTCGATCAGGTCGTCCACGACCAGCGCAAGCTCCTCGACGCCATCCGCCGCGGGGACGGCGACGAGGCCGAGCAGACGGCGCGGGAGCACGTCCTCAAGTTCGAGCAGGCGATCCGCGGGCTGATCTGAGCGCCTACAGAGAACGTGTAGCTCCGTGTAGCTCCAGACAATGCACCGGATCAACGTCACGTTGGACGACGAGCACGCCGCGAAGCTCGCCGCGCTCGCGGAGCGCACGCGCGTCCAGGAGGGCACGCTCGCCCGGTCCCTGCTCTCCACTGCACTCGACGGCGCGGATCCCGATCCGGCACACATCGTTGCGCTGCTCGATGGCATCCCGGGCGCGTGGGAGCGTGCCCAGGAGGGCCTTGGGCAGGCCGCACGGGGCGAGGGCGTCCCACTCGACGAGCTCATCTGACTGGCGACCGTCATCATCACGCCGCGCGCCGCGCGGGGCATCGACGATGCGATACGTCAGCTCGGGTTGCCGCCTGACACCCGATCCCGCGTCGCCCGATCGCTACGGCTGTTGCAGCGGTTTCGCCTCGCGGGTCGCGCGCTCGAGGGCCGCCGGGAACCCATGCGGTTCATCGTGGGCCCTTGGCCGTGGATGATCCTCGTCTACGTCTACGACGACGGGGACGATCGCGTTTCCATCGTGGCGATGTACGACGCCCGATCGTCGATCGCACCAGGCCGGTGAGCAGCCCGGCGCGGCCGCAACCGTCGCGGCCACGCCGACCGCGCAGCTCACATCTCCATGCCGCCGTTGACCGCCCAGACCTGCCCGGTGATGTACGACGACGCGTCCTCGCACAGGAAGTACACGACGCGGGCGATCTCCTCCGGCTCCCCGAGGCGGGCAAGCGGGATCTTGGCCTTGATGCCATCGAGCACCTTGTCGGGCACGCTGGCGACCATGTCGGTGTTGACGAACCCGGGCGCGACGGTGTTCACGGTGAGCCCCGGACCCGGCTCCAGCAGCTTCTCGGACTTCTTCAACGCGTGCGCGGCCTCGCGCGCGAGCGTCATCGTCAGGCCGAACATCCCCGACTTGGACGACGCGTAGTTCGCCTGGCCGATGTTGCCCTGCTGGCCGATGACCGAGGAGATGTTCACGATCCGCCCGCTGCCGCGCTCGACCATGTGCGCCAGTGCCGGCTTTGACATGTAGAACGCGCCGGACAGGTTCACGCGGATGACCCTGTCCCAGTCCTCGTAGGTCATCTTCAGCACCGGCTTGTCGCTCGTGATGCCGGCGTTGTTGACGAGGATGTCCAGGCGGCCGTGCTGCTCGATCACCTCACGGACGACCCGCTCGCAGTCCTCGGGATTGCCGACGTTGCCCCGGTGCACCGTGCCGTGACGGTCCTCGGAGACGTCGATGTCCTTGATGAAGCGCGCGGCGGCATCGTCATCGCGCGTGTAGCCGGCGGCGACGATCGCTCCCGCCTGGCCCAGGCTGCGCGAGATGGCGGCGCCGATCCCCCTCGTGCCCCCGGTGACCAGCGCGACGCGTCCCTCGAGGGCGCGGGGCCCGAGAGCCGATCCCGTTGGAGCCTCGTGAGCGGTGGTCATGTTCCCCTTCTCCCTCTCCCCTCCCCAGGGGAGGCTCGTTGCTCAAGGATCCGATCGCTCTGACAGCCAGGCGGCGATCTCCGGCCAGATCTCGTGCCGTGCCCGGGAGCCTGCCATGAGACCGATGTGACCGCCAGGGCGATCGAGATGCTCGACGTCCGCGCTCGACACGAGGTCGAGCAGCGGCAGTGTTCCGCGGCGCGGCGCGATGTGGTCCGCGCCGGCCGTGACGACCAGCAGGTTCTGCTCGATGTTGCGCAGGTCCACCCGCCGGTCGCGCAACCGCAGCGTGCCCTTCACGAGCTGGTTGCGCTGGTACATCGCGACGATCCACTCCGAGTAGGCGCGACCGGCGAAGGGCGGGTTGTCGGCCACCCACTTCGCCATGGTCTGGTACGCGTCGCGCCGGGCGGTGCCCTCGAGCACCTGCTTCCAGAGGTTGCGATACGTGGTCCAGTAGTTCGTGACCGGCTTCATCAGCTTGTTCATGACGTCAACGCCGCGGCCGGGGATGGCCGACATCGTGCCCGCCACGAGCTCGGCGTCGAAGTCAGGCCGGCCGACCCACTTCGTGTACAGCGAGTCGCTCGTGTCGATCGGCGTCGTGAGCAGGACGAGGTTGCGCGCGGCGCTCTCGGGATCGATCGCCGCATGCATCGCGGCGAGCGCGCCGCCGATGCACCAGCCGACGAGCGTCAGCTCCTCCTGGCCGCTTGCCCGGAGCGTCTCGCGCATCGCCCACGGCAGCTCGTCGCAGACGTAGGTGTCCAGCCCGATGTCGGCGTCCTCCTCCCCTGGGACGCCCCAGTCGACGAGGAAGACGTCATAGCCCTCGTCGAGCAGGTACTCCACGAACGAGTTGCCCGGCCGCAGGTCGAAGATGTCCGGCCGGTTGATCAGCGCGAACACGAGGAGGATCGGCACCGGCTTGGTCCGCTGGTTGGAGCGGTAGCGGTAGAGCGTCGTCGTGCGGTGCGTCCAGACGACGTCCTTGGGCGACGCGCCGATCGTCGCGTCCTGCGTCGTCAGCAGGATGTTGGCCATCTCGATCGCGGCAACCGGCGTCCGGGCGATCTGGGCCAGCGTCGGTGCCACGCGTCAGGTCGCCGACTTGCGTCGCCGCGACGGCTCCGCGGTCTTCGAGCTGTCGCCGTTGCCCGCGCGTGGCGCGGCGCCGTTCACCTGCGCGTCGCCGGCGAGCGCCTCGACCCTGCTGCTGAGCCGCTCGACCTCCTGCAGGACCATCTCCAGCTTGTCCTCCGTGCGCGCGATCTGGCGCGCCAGGCGCGTCAGATCGGGCCGTCCGGCAAGACGCAGGTTGCGGACGACGAGATCGATCGCGCCGTTCGTGATCTGCGTCACGCCCATGACGTTCTCGGTCGCGCGCACGAGCAGCGAGCCGAAGCTGTCGCGCGAGACGAGGTCCTCCATGGCCTTCGCGACCTGGGCCTCTGTCTCGTTGTAGAGCCGCTGCACCTCGTCCGCTGGACTGGGTCGGTCCTCAGCCACGTTCACCTCGCTACCCGGGGTCGCGGCCACTCTATCCTCGCCACGTGGCAGCTGAGCAGCCGAGCGCGCTTGGAGAGATCATCCGCCGTCAGCGCGAGCTGTCGGAGATGTCGATGCGGCAGTTCTCGCAGTTGGTGGGGATCTCCAACCCTTATCTGTCGCAGATCGAGCGGGGGCTTCGCGAGCCGTCCGAGCGGGTGCTCGAGTCGATTGCGACGGCGCTGCGCACGACGTCCGACGCGCTGTACGAGCAGGCCGGGATCGGAGAGGACGAGCCCGAGCTGGACGGCCCGTCCGTGCCCGACGCGATCCGCGCGGACCCGCACCTGAACGCCGCCGAGCGGCGGGCGCTGCTGGCGGTGTACCAGGCGTTCGTGGAGGGCCGTGGCCCGCGGACGCGGCGGCGGCGCGCGCCCGTGCCCGTCCCGCCGGCCGACGCCTGACGAACCAACAACCGGCGTATTGACCTGGGTGCGCCCGTCCGGAGAGCATCGGCTCGATGCTCCGCCGGGTCCTCGGTCTCGTGGTCGCCATCGCCATCGTGGCGCCGGCGCAGGCACATGCCGTCATGGGAGGCTCGAACGTGCCGGCCGGCGCCGCGCCATATGCGGTGGCCCTGCTGTCCGGCACCTCGCGCGACGGCGAGGACTTCCAGCGCGTGTTCTGCGGCGGCAGCGTCGTCGGCTCGCGCACCGTGCTGACCGCGGCGCACTGCGTCAGTGCGACGCGGGGTCGCCTGGAGGTGCTCGTAGGGCGCACGAACCTGCTCGATCTCGGCGGGCGCCGGGTGCGCGTCGCGGCGATCGCGGTCCACCCGGCGTTCGACCCGGTCACCTTCCACGCGGACGTGGCGCTGCTCACCCTGGCGGCGCCGGCGGGCGTCACACCCGTTGCGCTGCCAGCACCGGGAGATGAGCCGCTGTCGGCGCCGGGCGGGCGGGCCACGGTCCTCGGCTGGGGCGACCTCGCGGAGGGCCAGCGCACGCAGACGGCCTGGCTGCAGGCGGCGAGGGTGCCGATCGTGAGCGAGAGCGCCTGCGCCGGCGCGCACGGCCCGACGCTTCTGTGCGCCGGAACGCTTGGCGTCGACGCATGCCAGGGGGACAGCGGCGGCCCGCTCGTGGTCGGCGCCGGCGGGCGCACGGTCCAGGTCGGCGTCGTGTCGAACGGGCGAGGCTGCGGCGCGTCGGCCGGGAGCTATGTGCGGCTCGGCGCGCCCGAGGTCGCGAGCTGGACGGGGCGGGAGACGGCGCGGCTGCGCGCCGCGTCGAAGCCCGCCCGGCCTACCCGGCGGGCACGGCGGGCGCGATGACCCGGTAGCGCAGCGTCGCGCCGGAGCCCTCGACGCTCAGGTCAGCAAAGGGGTTGCGCGGTCCCTCCGGGACTACGCGGTACAGCGCGTAGAGCTGGGGCAGGAAGACGCCCCAGTTGCCGATCTCCTCGGCGCAGTGCTTCGCCCACACGAGACCCTCCTCGGGCGTCTCGCGCTTCCGCGCCCCGATCGCCGAGGACCGTCCGACCAGTCCCTCGTCGGTCGGCGACCACTGGTGCACGCGGTAGCCCATCGGGTCGGGCGCCTCCACGCTCTCGGGCCCGAAGCCGAGCCCGGCGACAATCACGCAATGCTCGTGCACCACGACGTCCCCGACATGCGCGGGCACCTCGGCGGGGTCCTCGAAGCGGATGTAGAGGTTCTGGAACGTGCCGTCCGACCACGTCTGCGGCGCGAGATGCACGCTTCCCACGGGATCGCCGTGGCGCGGCGGGACGACCCAGGTCAGGGGCTCGTGCTCGGTGGGATGCCAGAGCACGAACCCCTTCCCCATGTTGCTCCAGACTCAGTCGATCATCCGTGCGGTGACCCCGTCGTGGCGCCAGTCGAGGTGGGTGCCGAGCTCGTCCTGCGTGACTTGGTGCTCCATGAACGGCACCCTCTCAGGAAAGCGCGGTTGCCGACGTGCGGAGGATCAAGGCATGAGATTCCTCGTCACGGGTGCCACAGGCCACGTCGGACCGGAGCTGATCTCGATCCTTCTCGAGCGCGGCGAGTCGGTCCGCGCGATCGTGCGCGACAGCTCGCGATCGCTGGGACCGGACGTCGAGACGTTCGCCGGCGACCTCAACGACGCCGCCACGCTGCGCCCTGCGCTGGACGGCGTGGACGGCGCCTTCCTGCTCAGCGGCTACGACGACGTGGGGTTCGTGCGCGAGCTGCAGGCGGCCGGGGTGTCGCGTGCGGCGCTGTTGTCGAGCAGCGCCGCCCCTACTCGCGACCTCTCAAACGCCGTCGCCGCCTACCACATCCGATCCGAGCGCGCGCTCGAGGAGTCCGGGATCCCCACCGCGTTCCTGCGGCCCAACAGCTTCATGTCCAACGCCCTGCGCTGGCTCCCGCAGATCCGCTCGGGAGAGACGATCAGGGAGTCGTTCGCCGAGGTGCCGATCGCGACGAACGATCCGCGCGACATCGCCGCCGTCGCCGCCGTCGCCCTGCTCGCCGACGCGCCCGAGACCCTCGCCTACCGGATCACCGGCCCCGAGGCGCTGCGAGCGGCCGAGCGCGTGGCGATGCTCGGCGAGGTCCTCGGTCGCGAGCTGCCGTTCGAGCCGCTGTCCGACGAGGAGGCGCGGCGCGAGATGAGCGCGAGCATGCCGTCCGAGTACGTCGAGGCGTTCTTCGACTTCTTCGTGAACGGAGCGGTCGACGAGACCACGGTCCTGCCCACCGTGGCCGAGGTCACCGGCCGACCGCCGCGGACGTTCCGCGAATGGGCCGAGGAGCACGCCGGCGAGTTCGGCAGTGCCGCGCCATCCTCCGCGAGCCCGCCGTGAGCGCGGCCATCCTGGGCGACTATCGCTCATGGTGCGTCTCGCTGCTGACAGGGGTACGGTGATCCGGCGATCGTGTCGATAGTCCTTCCATGCGTCGCTCTCTGCTCCTTGGAATACTGGTGCTCGCTGCCGCCCTTGTCTCGCCCACGGCCGCGATCGCCCGCGACTCCGACGCGCCGGCCGGCGCGCCGAGCTACTGGCTTCCTCCAGAGGCTTGGGTGAACCGCCATTGGCTGCCCTACAGCGAGGACGATCTTCGCGCGGCGCTGGGGCTGCGTGACCGGATCGCGCTGCAGAGCGCCATCAGTGACACACGAAGCCTGGCCGACGTCGCGCGGCGGAAGGGACTGCGCCCCGCAGCCGTCGTGGAGCGGCTCATGCGGCCCTGGCGTGGGCGCGTGTCTGCCGCGCACTACGGCGAGCTTCGGTCGCGGGCGATGCGCACCTTCACCCAACCGCACCTCGCCGTCCACATGTTCTTCCATCCGTTCCACATCGACGTCCTCAACCAAGACTGGCAGAAGCTGTTCGGCGTCTCGGTCAGCCAAACGTACGCCGAGATGAACCGGCGCGGGCTGTCGTACGAAGAGGTCGCGAAGTTGCACCGGGGCGCGCGTGTCCCTCTCATCGCCGAGCTGAGAGCGATGTTCCGGCGTGTCGCCGAGGAGGGCGTGCGCCTGGGCGAGGTTTCGCCGTCCGAGGCCCGTCGGTTCGCCGCCTTCCAGTCGGCGACGATCCGGCAGTGGCTCACGTACCGGTCCAATCCGTCGGCGCGGGCGGCGCGCGCCGCCAGCATGATCGCGCTGTGCCCACTCCACGGGTCCTGATCGTAGGCTGATCGACCCGTCCGGCTTGTCTCAACGACAGCCCGTCGGCCTAAGGCGTGACTCGAGGCTTGGGCGAGATCATCACGGGACGGCCATCGCGGTCCGGCCGGTGGGCTGGGGCCCCCTGCGGTCTGGCACCCCGTGCGCTCCCGGCCGCGACTGCTCGGCAACCGCGGCCATGATCGGCGGCCAGTGCTCGCGCAGCGACTCGCTGCCCATGAACAGCCCAAGGTGCCCACCGCTGGTGACCCGCCGCACCACGTCGCGCTCCGCCGTCCCGGCGTGATCGGCCAGCGCGAACACCTGCTCGGGCGGCGTGATGTGATCGTCCTCCCCCGCAAGGAGGAACAGCGGACACGTGATGCGCCCGAGGTCGACGCGTTCGCCGCCCACCTCGAGCGTGCCCGCGACGAGCCGGTTGTCGCGGAAGAGCCGCTCGACGATCCACAGGTAGAAGCGACCCGGGATGTCCTGCGTGTGCTTGAACCAGTCGTCGAACGCCGGGTAGCGCTCCAGGTGCTCGGGGTCGTCGAGGTTGCGAAGGAGCTCAAGCTGCTTGGCCACCTCGCTCTCCGGGCGGATCACGATGAAGCCGTTGAGCATGTACTCGCCTCGCAGCACGCCGTCGCCGAGCGCCACAACCTGCTCGTAGAAGTCCATGCCCGGACCCCTGCGGAGCGCCTCGACGTAGGCGTGGATCACCGCCTCGACCGTCGTGTCCTTCGTCGCCTGCGTGGCGCCCACCCAGTCCAGGCTCAGACAGCGCTGCAGCCCCGCCTCTCGGATCGTCTTCACCGGGCTCTGCAGCCGCGAGTAGTCGACGATGCACGAGCTGTGACCGGCCTGCGGCGGCAGCACGAGCGTCAGCACCACGTCCGCCCTGCTGCGGCCCGTGAAGTCGCGCAGCCGCGCGATAGGCCTCTCGAAGACGACCTCGTGCGGGGACGCCCAGACCGGCTCCCTGCGGTCGGTCATCGCATGTATCCACTCGACGAGGTCCCGCGTCACCGACCAGGGACCGAGGCCGCGGCCCAGCGCCTTCGCCGAATACGCTGACCAGCCGGTGACCCCGGCGGTCCAGGCGTTCAGGGCGCTGGGAACCAGATGACCGCCGAGGTCCGTGGTGAAGGCCTCGGCGACCGGGGGACAGCTCGCATACGACATGCAATGACCCTTCTGACTGACTGTGCAAGCAGCGTGACAGGGCGGGTGGACGGCCCGGCCTGCTTGGAGGTGGACGAGTGACTGCAGGGGAAGGACGGGCCGCCCTGGTGACGGGGGCGGGAAGCGGCATCGGTCGCGCGATCACGCAACGACTGGTCGACGACGGGCTACGGGTGCTCGCCGTGGACCTCAAGCCCGATCCGGACGGGCCGGGCGAGCCGTTCGCGGCCGACCTGACGACACGCGACGGCAACCGCGCCGCCGTCGATGCGGCACTGGAGCGGTTCGGCCGGCTGGACGCGATCGTGCCCAACGCGGGCTTCCAGCATGTCTCGCCGGTCGCGGACTTCCCCGAGGATCGCTGGGACGCGCTTCTCGCGATCCTGCTCACGAGCCCGTTCCTGCTGGCTCGCTACGCCTGGCCGGCGCTCGTCGAGGCGGGAGAGGGACGCATCGTCGTCATCGCGTCCGTCCACGGCCTGGTCGCCTCGCCGTTCAAGGCGGGCTACGTCTCGGCGAAGCACGGCGTGATGGGGCTCGTGAAGACCCTCGCGCTCGAGGGAGCGCAGCAGGGGATCACGGCCTCGGCGGTGTGCCCGGGCTTCGTGCGCACGCCGCTCGTCGAGGCCCAGATCGCCGATCAGGCCAAGGCGCACGGCATGCCGGAGGACCGCGTGCTGGAGGAGGTCATCGTCGCTCCGCACGCGGTGAAGCGGCTCATCGAGCCGTCGGAGGTGGCGGACGTCGTCGCCTTCCTCCTCGGCTCCGGCGGGCGCGCCTTCACCGGCGCGCCCGTCACGCTGGATCTCGGTTGGACGGCGCGCTAGGGGCCGGAGCGCTGCAAGCACTGCGGGCGCCATTCCCGCTCGGGATGGCGCCCGGACACTACTTGGCGCGTGAGCGCTACTTGATCAGCTCGCGCCCGGCGGCGGCGTAGGCCTCCGCCACGTCGCGCGTGAAGCGCGCCTGCGCGTTGGCGACGGTCGTGACCCACTCGTACGGGCTCGCCTTGCCGACCTCCTCCTGGAGGTCCGCGATGCTGGCGAGCGCGCGCTCGTAGGTCTTCAGGTACGACTCGCCTGCCTGCTTGCCGGCGGCGATGATGCGCTCGTTGAGCTCACGGGTGCGTGTAGCAAGCTCCTCGACGTTCTGCTCGGTCTTGATGGCCATGGTGGCCCCCTTGGGGATCGCGTTCTCTCTGGTGCGTGCTGTTAGCACGTTAGCAGAATCAACAGCTAACAGCTAGCGCCCAAGCGCCTGGTCATCAGCCGGCGCTCACCCCCCTGTCGGGACCAGATGGGTGCCCGCTCCGGCCAGCGCGCCGAAGAGCGCTCCGAGCATCGTGTCGCGCAGCTCGGTGATGTCGACGTCGCGGCCGTGCGTGAGCCAGTCCAGGCACGCGCCGTCCAGGAACCACAGCCAGGCCTGTACGGCCGTGCGCGTCGCGGGTCGCTCCCCCTCGGTGCCGAGACCCTCCAGGATCCGCTGGGCGGTCGTGTCGCGCACGGCGCCGACGATCTCGCGAACCTCGGGGATGCCGCCGCTCTCGATCAGCTTGCGGTAGCCCTCCCGGTGGTCGTCGACCCAGCGCAGGAACGCGTCGAGGCTCGCGGTGACCTGCTCGATCGGCGGGAGCGTCGGGTCCAGGGGCTCGGTGCGGTTCTTGAGGTCGTCCGCCGCAGCGGTAAGGGCGGTCGCGAAGAGCTGGCGCTTGCTGGGGAAGTAGTGGTAGAGCAGCGCTTTGGAGATCCCCGCCTCGCGCGCGATCCGCGACATGGAGAGCTCCTCATAGCCGTGGGTGGCGAAGAGCTCCGTCGCTCGTGCGACGAGCTGCTCGCGCCGCTCGTCGCTGTGCAGGCGCGCGTAGGCGCGACGTCCGACCATTGGTAGTCAGGGGCGCGGTGCCGTGTTGGCCCGTTTCCCCATTCCCCTTTCAATCCGTGCGTGCGGTTTTCCCGCACACGGCTTACCGATGATCTTCCTGGTGGTCACGACGCGAGCCCCGGGTAGCGGATGGTGCCGCGAAGTCGGTAGAGACCATGAGCCTCAAACCATTCGCGCGTCCAGACCTGCAGCTCGCCGGCGCGTAGGTGACGGCCATAGCGCTTGCGCATCAGGCCGCGCAGCCGACGCTCGACATAGCGGTCGATCTGGACGAACTTGCCGGCGGCGTTGCCGGTGCGAAAGTAGTTGCCCCAACCGCGCAGGATCGGGTTGAGATCCGCGATCACCTCGCGGATGTCATGCCCGGCGCGGCCCTTGCCCGTGAGGACCTTGATCTTCTGACGGACGCGCTTCATCGACCGCTGCGACGGCCAGCGCTGCAGGTAGTAGCGACGTACGCCGCGCTGCAGCAACCGCCCCGACACGCGGGCTCTGAAATGACACCCGAGGAAGTCAAGGCCCTCCCGGCCTTCTGCGAGGTCAACCACCGTCGTCTTATCCGGGTGCAGCTCCAACCCCAGTCCAGCCAGCACACGGCCGGCCAGCGCGCGGGCCGCCTCGGCCTGGGCGCGGCCGCGGCACAACACGACGAAGTCGTCCGCATAGCGCACGAGCCTGCCGTGAGCGCCGTCGGCGAACACCCGATCCAAGGCGTGCAGGTAGACGTTGGACAACAGCGGCGAGATCACCCCGCCCTGCGGCGTCCCGGCGACCGAGCGCCGCAACGCGCCTTCGTCCATCACGCCTGCCCGGAGCCACTGGCGCACGAGCTTGAGCACACGCCGGTCCGAGACTCGCTCGGCGACCATCGACAGCAACCGGTCGTGGTCAATCTGTGAGAAAAAGTCGCGGATGTCGGCCTCGAACACGAACCGGTGCCCGTCGCTAAACGACCGACGCAACACCTCCTTGGCCTCCGTGGCCGACCGACGCGGCCGGAACCCCCACGAGGCCTCCAAAAAGTCGGCCTCAAAGATCGGCTCCAGCACGATGCGCGCGCCCTGCTGAACAACCCGATCCTTGACGGTCGGGATGCCCAACGGCCGACTACCGCCCTGCGGCTTGGCGATCAACACCCACCGGACCGGCAGCGGGCGATAGCGACCCTCCCCAAGCTCGGACTGGATCTCGCCCAACAGGCGCTCCACCCCGTACTCGGCCACCGCAGCCAGCGTCTGCCGGTCGATCCCGGCAGCGCCCCTGTTCCTATGCACACGCCGCCACGCCTCCCGCAGGACGTCACCCCTGCAGATCCGGTCAAACAGGGCGTGAAAGCGCCTCCCCGGCGACCGCTTGGCGGCCACCCATAGCCTGCGCTGAAGTTCTCGCACATCACCGCCGGTGGCCACCAACCGCGCCATTTCGCCGGCAGCGTCGACGGGCAAACGCCCGCCGGGGTGATTGGATCGGAACGCTCCGACCATGCCCTCACGCTTACCTCCACCACAGCCACGACCAAAGCGAGGGCCCTGAGCCGGGCTGACTTCGACGGAGTCCGGGTTTGTAGGTTCCCTCTCTTCATTGATTGAGGGAGGGAGTCGGAACGTACCGGGCGGCGCGCCCGGCCTCGAACTCGGCCGGGGGGATGTCGCC
>Ga0081539_10004175_pt1 | contig 16385 bp, 10 predicted proteins | sample TabmetS4T2R2_FD_71023 | JGI IMG/M metagenome (GOLD analysis project Ga0081539, IMG submission 71023) | Tabebuia heterophylla rhizosphere microbial communities from the University of Puerto Rico - S4T2R2 | ecosystem: Host-associated > Plants > Roots > Rhizosphere ...
GCCTGGGTGCCCGGTACGGTCCCGGCGAGATGGCGCTTTACCTCCTGGCCTTCAAGAAGGGCGTCTCGTTCGCCGAATTCGTGCCGACCCAGCAGGACCGCACGTGGCTGCCCCACGCGCGCGCGGTCGGAGTCGAGTCCGACCGGGAGTACGGTCTGGCCGTGCTGCGCGAGCTGGACGCGGAGACGACCCGGCGCTCTGTGGCGTACGAGCGGGCCGGTGTGACCCGGTTCGCCGATCTGCGGTCTGTCGCGGCCGAGGAGGGGCGAGCCGCGCCGATGCCGCGGATCCTCTGTGTCATCGACGAGTTCCAGGTTCTGCTCGCCGGGAACGATCCGATGGCGACGGAGGCGGCCGGCCTGCTCGAGTCGCTGGCGCGCAAGGGCCGCTCGTACGGGATTCACCTGGTCCTCGTGAGCCAGACAGCGCTCGGCGTCGAGGCACTCTACGCCCGGCGCGACTCGATCTTCGGCCAGTTCCCGGTGCGGATCGCCCTGCCCGGCGGCGGTGATGTGCTGGAGCCGACGAACGACGCGGCCGCCGGGTTACCACTTGGCACTGCCGTGGTCAACACCGCGGGCGGCCTGGGCGGGCCGCGAGGGGCCACCCGCGGCCACGAACGAATGGTCCGGTTTCCCGACCCGCACGCCGACCGAGACGTGCTGAGCGACCTGCGCCACCGGCTGTGGGGTGGGCGCGACCCCGAGGCGATGCCGCCACGGATCTTCGCCGGCTACGCGAACCAGCACCTCGCCGACGACCCGACCTACCGCGCCGCGCTGGCGGGGCGGTCGGTCCGTCCGGCCGCGCTGGTCGGCCGGGTGATCGACGTCAATCTCTCCACGGCCGCGTTCACGCTGGACCCGTCTCCCGGGCGGCACCTGGCGATCTTCGGCTCGCAGGCCTCAGGTGCCGACGTACTGGACGCGGCGGCCCGGAGTGTGGCCGCCGTCCATTCACCCCGTACCACGCGGTTCGTCATCGCCTCGCTGGTTGCCGAGGGTGATCGGCTCGCCGAGGCGCTCGCCGCGGAGATCGGGCATCGTCAGGAGGTGGTCGTGGTCGACGCGGCAGGCCTCGCCGCCGAGCTGGACGTGGAACGTCCCGGTTACCGGGTGGTATTCGGCATGGACGCGGCCGGCCCGGAGGCACTGTTCGGGTTGCGGCAGCTGCTGCGCGAGGGTCCTAGCCGCGGCGTGCACCTGCTGTCCTGGTGGCGGGGCCTGCGCCGGTTCAGCGAGGAGACCGACGGCGGCACGGGCCGCGACGACGTCGCCGGGCTGCTCTTCCTCAACGTGCCGGAGCCTGAGGTGGCGCTCATGCTGGGCCACCCGGTTGACTGGCAGCCGCGGCCCAACCGGGCGCTGCTACACGATCGCCATACCGACCGGACGGTGACGCTCGTGCCGTTCGTCCAGCCGGAGAGCCACGCGTCATGACGGACTGCACCGAGCCGCACCCAGCCCCGCCACACCACCGCCCCGCACGCGAGGGCCAGGAGGGCATGGCCATGAAATCACTGCCATGACCGATCAGCAGCAGACCACGGACCCCGGCCCGGCACAGGCCACGCCCGTGCCCCCTGACCCCTGGGCGGATTACCTGGCCGCCGCGCAACGCCTCGACGCGGTCCGGCGGGCCGCGAGCACGGCCGCGGTCGAGCAACAGGCGGCCGTGACGGCCGCGCGGCAGGAACTGGCCGCCGTCCAGGCGCGGCTCGCCGCCCAGCGGGCCGGCATGATGCGTGACCTCGGCGTACCCGAAAGTGAGCTGATGCCGCAGCCGGCCGAGCGGGAGGCGGCGACCCGGGCGGTGGCCGGCGGCCCGGTCGCCGCGTTGGCGGCGCTGCAGCAGGCTCTGGCCGCCGCCGACGCCGCGGACGGCGCCGTCATGGGGCCGGCACCTGCCCGGCACTGGCGGCCGTGGGCGCGCAATCTGCTCATCTACGGGCCGTTCGCGGCTGCCGTGCTGATCGTGCAGATGGTCCTGTACCTGGTGGCACCGCAGGAGTCGATACCGACCTACGCGCTGCTGTGCGGGCTCAGCATGCCGGTGCTGGCGTTCGGCCTGGGCTGGGTGACGATCGGCTTCGTGTACGGCGGCGAGCCGGGCGGGGTCGACCGCACTCCGATCATCGGGGCCATCGCCTGCCTGACACCCGTCGTCCTCACCTGTATGAGCGTCGGCCTGATGGCCTTCTTCCGCTAGGAGGCCGGCAGGAGGACGCCAGCTAGGACACCAACTAGGAGGCCAGAGCGGCGGTGAGATCCACCTCGACCAGCTGGCCGCGGAAGCCGAGAGCCGCCACGCCGAGCAGCGTGCTCGCGGTCTTGAACGCCGGAGCCAAGGGGGAGGCGGTGAGTCGCCGCCAGACGCCGGCGAGGACGGCACTGTCCGGACTTACCACGTAGATCACCGAACGGACCACGTCGGCGGGTTTCGCTCCGGCCGCTTCGAGGACCGCGAGGCAGTTGGCGATCACCTGGTCGGTCTGCGCGTCGAAATCGCCCGGAACGCCTACCACGTTGCCGCCCAGGTCCAGCGGGCACTGGCCGGCCAGGTGCGCGAGACGGCCGGCGGGCGAGATCGTCACGTGGCTGTACCCGGGCGGCTCGTGCACGGTCGGCGGGTTGACCTTCTCGATCATCCGGTCAGTATCGCCACGGCCGGCGGCCGCGGACATCGATTATCCGGCAGCTGCGGGCCGCCCTCAGTGGGCGTTGATCAGGGCCATCGCCTCGGCGCGCACCTTGCCGTCGTGCTGGAAGGCGCCCCGTACCGCGCTGGTCACCGTGCGGGCGCCGACCTTCCGGATACCGCGCATCTCCATGCAGAGGTGCTCGCACTCGAGCACGACGATCACCCCGCGCGCCTCGAGCTTCGCCATCAGCAGGTCGGCGATCTGCGAGGTGAGCCGCTCCTGGACCTGCGGGCGGCGGGCGAACACCTCGACGAGCCGGGCAAGCTTCGACAGGCCGGTGATCCGGCCGTGCGGACCGGGAATGTAGCCGATGTGCGCCGAGCCCTTGAACGGAAGTAGGTGATGCTCGCACATGCTCATCACCTCGATGTCGCGAACCAGCACGAGTTCCTCGTGGTTCGCCTCGAACGTGGTGGTGAGCACCTTCGCCGGGTCGACCCGCAGGCCGGCGAAGAGCTCGGCGTAGGCGCGGGCCACTCGGGCCGGCGTACGCTCCAGCCCGTCCCGATCCGGATCCTCCCCGATGGCGATCAGGATCTCGCGGATCGCCTTCTCGATCCGCCCGAGGTCGACGGCCTGCTCGACCGGGGTGCCGGTGAGCTTGCCGTCGACCAGGCGGGCGGCGAGATGGTCGAGATCGTCGTCCGTGATCAGTTGCTGCCTTCCGCGATGCTGCCGTTCGAGTGCGGCCCGACGGCGATCTGGCCGTCCGCCTGGGCCTGAGCCTTCAGCTTGTCCCGCTCGGCGGGGGTCAGCACGGGCGGAGCCTCGGACGGCAGCCGCTTGCCGAAGCCGTTGAAAGGCGACATCGGCGGCCGCTTGACGACCCGGTCGCAGATCCTGTCCATGTCCTCGCGGGTGATGGTCTCCTTCTCCATCAGCTCCAGGACCATGTTGTCCAGCACGTCGCGGTACTCGACGAGGATCTCCCACGCCTCGTCGTGCGCCAGCTCGATCAGCGCCCGCACCTCGGCGTCGATGTCCGCGGCGACCGCGTCCGAGTAGTCCCGCTCGTGGCCCATGTTGCGGCCCAGGAACGGCTCGTCGCCACTGGTGCCGTACTTGACGGCGCCCAGCTTGGAGCTCATGCCGTACTGGGTGACCATGGCACGGGCCAGGCCGGACGCCTTCTCGATGTCGTTGCCGGCGCCGGTCGTGGGCTCGTGGAAGACGAGCTCCTCGGCGGCCCGGCCGCCGAGCGCGTACGCCAGGGTGTCGATCATCTCGGCCCGGGTCTGGGTGTACTTGTCCTCGGTCGGCAGCACCAGCGTGTGGCCGAGCGAGCGGCCGCGCGGCAGGATCGTCACCTTGTGCACCGGAGCCGAGTGCGGTAGCGCGTACGCCACCAGGGCGTGCCCGCCCTCGTGATAGGCGGTGATCTTCTTCTCGTTGTCGCTCATCGCCCGGGTGCGCCGCTCCGGACCGGCGATGACCCGGTCGATCGACTCCTCGAGGAAGTAGTTGGAGATCGCCCGCTTCTCGTTACGGGCGGTCAGCAGGGCGGCCTCGTTGATCACATTGGCCAGATCCGCCCCGGAGAAGCCCGGCGTCCGGCGGGCCACCGACTCGAGGTCGACGTCCGGCGTGAACGGCTTACCCTTGGCGTGCACCCGCAGGATGGCCTTGCGGCCCTCCATGTCCGGATTGTCGACCGGGATCTGCCGATCGAACCGCCCCGGGCGCAGGAGAGCCGGGTCGAGGATGTCCGGCCGGTTGGTCGCGGCGATCAGGATGACGCCGCCCTTGGTGTCGAAGCCGTCCATCTCGACGAGCAACTGGTTGAGCGTCTGCTCGCGCTCGTCGTGACCGCCGCCCATGCCGGCGCCGCGGTGCCGGCCGACCGCGTCGATCTCGTCCACGAACACGATCGCCGGCGCATTCGACTTGGCCTGCTCGAACAGGTCGCGGACCCGGCTCGCGCCGACACCGACGAACATCTCGACGAAGTCGGAGCCGGAGATGGAGTAGAACGGCACCCCGGCCTCGCCGGCGACCGCCCGGGCGAGCAGCGTCTTACCGGTGCCGGGGGGGCCGAACAGGAGCACGCCCTTCGGGATCTTCGCGCCGAGCGCCTGGTACTTGGCCGGGTTCTGCAGGAAGTCCTTGATCTCGTGCAGCTCCTGGACCGCCTCGTCGGCGCCGGCCACGTCGGCGAAGGTCGTCTTCGGCGTGTCCTTGGTGATCATTTTCGCCTTGGACTTGCCGAAGTTGAGCACCCGCGAGCCGCCGCCCTGCATCTGCGACATGAACAGCAGCAGCAGGATCACCAGGATGGCGATCGGCAGCAGATTGATCAGCAGGCTGAAGAGGATGTTGTCGCCGGAGACCGTGGCGTCGACGGTGCCGCTGATCCGGCCGGCCGCCTTCGCCTCGTTGACCTGGGTCCAGAGGTCCCGAGTGTCCTCGTACGGATACTGGATCTCGATCCGGTCAGTGCTCTTGCCGTCGTACCTCTGCGGCTGGGCGAGATCGATCTGGAGCGTCTGCTCCTTGTCCTTCAGGACGACCTTCTCGATGCCGGGCTGATCGAGGCGCGCTCGCCCCTCGGAATATTCGACCCGCTGGTAGCTCGGACCACTGGTGAAGAACGAGCTCAGCGCGATCACGCCGATGATCACCAGAATGATCCAGACCACCGGGCGGCGGAAGAAACGCGTACGTTCCATACTGTTGTCGGGCGCCAAGCGCCCGGACCCTCCTGATCGGCGTCCTGGTCACCTCAACGTCGCCGCCTGGCCGGCGGCTGCCGGTCCGATACCCCCCGTGTCGGCGGCGAATCGTCCCGGCCCCTCCGGCGCTCGTGACACTGCGCCATCGGTCACTCGACGGTACACCGTGGGTGCCCTGCGCGGTCCCGTGAGCCCGTGGGACGGACCCCCGTCGGTGCCAGTGCTGTTGCCACGAAAGCTGGCCGAAACCGCCCATAAAGACGAATTCTGAGAAAGTGCTGAGAAAGCCTTCAGCTACGGGCGTACACCTCTGGTTTGAGAACGCCCACGTACGGCAGCTCGCGGTAGCGCTCGGCGAAGTCCAGCCCGTAACCGACGACGAACTCGTTCGGGATGTCGAAGCCGACGTACCGCACCGGGACCTTCACCTTGACCGCGTCCGGCTTGCGGAACAGCGCCACCACCTCGACGCTCGCCGGCGAGCGCGACTGGAGGTACTTCATCAGCCAGGACAGCGTGAGACCGGAGTCGACGATGTCCTCGACGATCACGACGTTCCGGCCGGTGATGTCGCGGTCCAGGTCCTTGAGGATGCGCACCACCCCCGACGACGTGGTGCCCTGCCCGTAGGACGAGACCGCCATGAATTCCATCTCGGTGGAGGGCCCGTGCCGTCCCAGCGCGCGGGCGAAGTCGGCCATGAACATGATCGCCCCCTTGAGCACGCAGACCAGCAGGAGACCGTCGTCCATGCCGGCATGGTCCGCGGAGACCTGCTTCGCCAGCTCGGCGATCTTTTCCCGGATCTGCTCCTCGGAGATGATCACGTGGTCGATGTCGGCGTCGTACCAGGAGCCCTCAGCCATGGGCTAAGACTGCCCCATCACCGTGCCGGCGAGTCCTGTGGGTCTGCGGTCCGGCCTCGGAAAACTGCTCGAAATGAACCGGTTCCGGTCGCGAGGGCCGGAATCGAACACGGGGAGTGACAACTCTCACAAGTCAGCCGGACACCCGATCGAGTGCGTCTCCCCGGCGCGCCACCGCGATGCCGCCGGGCAGGTGTACCGGGCCCTGGCCGTGCCAGCCGGTGATCAGCGCGTCGAGCGCGGCGATGTGGCGGTGCGAGAGGTCGCCGGGCGGGGCGCCGAGGCGCCGGGCCCAGGCGTGCAACACCCGGGTACGGACGGCGGGCGGCAACCCCGCCAGCTCGGCGACGTGTACGGCGTCCCCGGCCGACCGGGCGCGCCCCAGGGCCTGCTCGGCGAGACCGTCCAGCACGTCGTTGTCCGCGCCGATCTGCGCCGCCGAGCGTGCGAGGTTCGCCACCACCCTCGGACCCAGCGCCGCCACCAACGCGGGCAGCGCCGACCCGCGGACCCGCGAGCGCGCGTAGGCCGGATCGGTGTTGTGCGGGTCGTCCCACGGCTGGAGCCCGAGCACCGCGCAGGCCGCCCTGGTGTCGGCACGGGAGACGTCCAGCAGCGGGCGGACGAAGACGCCCCGCCGGAACGGCATCCCGGCCAGCCCGTGCGGTCCCGCGCCCCGGGCGAGGGCGAGCAGCACCGTCTCGGCCTGGTCGTCGCGGGTGTGTCCGAGCAGCACGGCGCCGGCACCCAGCCGGGCGGCCGCCGCGGACAGGGCCTCGTACCGGGCCGCCCGCGCGGCCGCCTCCGGGCCTCCGGGCCGGCCGGCCACCGACACGGTGGCCACCTCGACCGGATCGAACCCGCGGTCCCGTGCCCAGCCGGCCACCTCCCGCGCCCGCTTGCCGGAATCCTCCTGCAGCCCGTGGTCGACCGTCACGAGCCCGACCCGGCGGCCGACGAACCGGGCGGCGGCGGCCAGCGCCAGCGAGTCCGCCCCGCCGGAGCAGGCGACCAGGGCGAGCCCGTCCGGCAGCGCGTGGCGGACCGCCAGCCGGACGGCGGCGACCGGCGCCGGAATCCGGGCCACTATCCGCCGATCGCGGCCTGCGGACCGTGCACCCGCGCCACCCAGGCATCGGGGTCGCCCAGCTCGTCGAGCCGGGGCAGGGTCAGCGGGGAGTCGAAGATCTTGTTGAAGCCGGCCATGCCGACCCGATCGACGACGCCGTGCACGAACTTGCGGCCCTCCGCGTACTGCCGCATCTTCACCTCGATACCGAGCAGCCGGCGGATCGCCTTCTCCAGCGGGTTGCCGCCCTCGCGGCGCTGGTTGAACTTGGCCCGGATCGACTCGACGGTCGGGATCACGTCCGGGCCGACGCCGTCCATCACGAACTCCGCGTGCCCCTCGAGCAGGGTCATCAGCGCGGTGAGCCGGTCCAGCACCGCCTTCTGCGCCGGAGTCTGCACGATGTCCAGCACCGAGGACCGGCTCTCCGGATCCCGTAGCGCGTCGGAGAGCGTGGCGACCCCCCGGCGCAGCCGCTCGAGGATGTGCTCGCCACTCTGCGAGGCGTCCACAAAGGCCTGGACCTCGCCGAGGAAATAGCCGCGCATCCACGGGACCGCGGTGAACTGGGTGCGGTGGGTGACCTCGTGCAGGCACACCCAGAGCCGGAAGTCGCGCGGATCGGCGCCGAGCTTGCGCTCCACCTCGACGATGTTCGGGGCGTTCAGCAGCAGCTGGCCGGGGTTGCCGGAGAAGACCTCGTACTGCCCCAGCACCCGGCCGGACAGGTAGGCGAGGATCGTACCGGCCTGCACGCCGGTGACCCGGGAACCGATCGCGTCGGCGAGCGCGCCCGGCTGTCTGTCCCCGGAGAGCCGGCTGACCAGGGGAATGATCACCTGCCGGAGGCCCTGAATGTTGACCGCCGACCAGTCCTTGCGGTCGACCACACGCACCGGCGGGACGTCGACCTGCGGGGTCAGCCCGGTGTACGCCGCGACGTGGCCGGCCGCCTCGTCGGTCAGCGCCCGCAGGTCCGCCACCACCCGCATCGCATCGTCGTAGGTGACCGCGGGCCCGGATTTCGACAGCGCGCCCGCGGTCGCGGCGGCCAGATCCCAGTCAACGAACTGCGCCATGCCACCCACCGTACCCGGGGATTTCTCGGCCGAACTCCGGTGAAACCCCCATCCGCAGGCCTAAGTCAGCAGCCGCAGGCGACCAGCCTGGCGGGAACCTTGTCGAGCGCCGCCCGGGCCGTCTCCAGGTTTCCGGAGCCGCTTGCCATGATCGCGAAGACCAGCAGCCGCCCGTCCCGGGTGACCAGCTCACCGGCCATCGTGTTGACGCCGCTCAGCGTTCCGGTCTTGGCGCGGACGACGCCCTGGCCCACCTGGTTCGGGCGGGGCGAGACGAACCGCTTCTCCATCGTCCCCGACCAGCCGGCCACCGGCAGGCCGCCGAAGATCCCGGTGAGCGCGGGCTGCCGGCCGGCGGCGGCCAGCGCGAGCAACTTGGTGAGCAGGATCGGGCTGATCCCGTTGTGCCGGGACAGGCCGCTGGCGTCGTACAGGTCCGCCTCGTCCGCGGGCAGACCGAGCTCACGCAGCTTGTCGACGATCGCCTCGGTGGCCCCGTCGAACGTCGGCGGCCGGCCGGCGGCCAGGGCGACCTGGCGGCCCAGCGCCTCCGCGATGGTGTTGTCGCTCTGCTCCAGCATCCAATCGGTGAGCTGCACCATCGGCGGCGACTTCACCTCGCCGAGCGGGCGGCCCGGCAGAGCCGGTCCGGCCGAGGCGGTGGCGGCGGCCGGCTTCGGCGCGGTACCGCGCCGCACGGCCCCGGAGGGAAGGCCGAGCAGCTTCGCGAACGCCTTGCCGGCCGCGATCGCCGGATCGCCGAACCGCGGATCGCCGCCGAACTCGTGGTGAACCGGCTTGATCCGGCCCGCGTTGGTCATCACCGACTGGATCCGGGACACCTGGCCGCCGGGCGAGATGTCGCCCGGCTCCCAGCCGGTCGCGGTCTCGGGACCCGTGAACAGCGACGTGTCGACCAGCACCCCGGTCGGCTCGGTGCCGCGCAACGCCTTCTTGACCTGTGCGGCGAGCTGATCGAGCCGGGCCGCGCCGGGGAACAGCCCGCCCGCGCCGACGGACAGCGTCGGATCACCCCCGCCGATCAGCACGACCTCGCCGGGCCGGCTGCCGGCCACCACGCGCGTGCTCAGCCGATAGGCCGGACCGCGGGCGGCGAGGACGGCCGCGGCGGTGAGCAGCTTGGTGGTCGAGGCGGGCGTCGTCATGGTGTCGGCCTCGCGCTGGTAGAGAACGTCGCCGGAGGCCACGTCGAGGACCGCGACGTGCACAGTGGTGCCGAGCGCGCGCGACCGAACCAGCGGGTCGAGCGCCGCCTTCACCCTCGCGCCGGTCGGTGCGGTACCCCCGCCGGACGCCGCCATCAGCACCGGCGTGGGCGACGGATCGGGCGTGGCGGGTGCCGCCGTGGGACCGCTGGTCGTCTCCGCCCCCAGCCAGCCCGCGACCGGTCCGGGCCGCACCAGGCCGACCACCGCCGTCGCGATCAGCAGGGCGATCACCGCACTCAGCGCGAAGACCCATTTGGTACGGGATTTGCGTCCGGTACCCGCCGGTGGAGGGCCGGCGCCGTCGGTGGTCCGGGCCGTAGCGCCGCCGCCGGCATAGGTGGCCGGCCGCCCGGCCGGAGGGCGCACACCGCCCGGGCTGACCGGGTGCGGCTTGTCGCGGACGGTGTTCAGCGGAACCGAGGCGCGCCCGTAGGAGCCGGCGGGCGGCGTCGACCACGGCCCTTCCGCACGCTGTCCGGGACCGGCCCGGTTCGTCGGCGAAGCCGCCGATGGGACACTCGCGCGCCCGGCGGCCGGACTGCCTTGTCCGGAGCGGCCGTACGAGTCTGACGCGCCGCCGTATCCGGGACCCTTGTGTGAATCTTGCCTCCCCACAAGCCCCTCCTCGTGCGCGGCGGCAGACTTAGGGGAGACTAGCTGCATCCGGCACACCGCCGCGCGCGGACATCCGTGGGCTTCGACCACGTCCTCGGTTCCGCCCGTCGTGACCGGTCTCCTCCAGCGGGCGAACAAGGGAGCGAACAATGGATTTCGACGTTCTGGTTGAGATCCCCAAGGGCGAGCGGAACAAGTACGAGGTCGACCACAAGACCGGCCGGATCCGACTGGATCGGACTCTCTTCACCGCGACGCAGTACCCGGCGGACTACGGATACATCGAGGGCACCCTCGGTCAGGACGGCGACCCGCTCGACGCCCTGGTGCTGGTGCAGGAACCGACGTTCCCCGGCTGCCTGATCCGGGCCCGCGCGATCGGCATGTACCGGATGTCCGACGAGAAGGGCCGCGACGACAAGGTTCTCTGCGTGCCGTACGAGGACCCCCGTCAGGAGCACCTCCGCGACATCCACCACCTCGGCGAGTTCGACCGGATGGAGATCCAGCACTTCTTCACGGTCTACAAGGACCTGGAGCCGGGCAAATCGGTGGAGGGCGCGACCTGGGTCGGCCGGGTGGACGCCGAGGAGGAGATCCGGGCATCGTTCAAGCGTGCGGAGCACTGAATCTCTGGCTCCGCTTCGCTCCGCGGCGATTTCGTGGCGGATCAGTGGGTCAAAAGGTTCCTACGGCGTCGTAGAGGCCGGCTACGGCGCAGGCCACCGGGATGACGGCTACCACGACGAGGGTGTCCAGCAGGTCCGCGGCGCGGGCCAGGTAGGGCGACGGCGGCCGGCTCGAGTACGTCGCGCCGGCCACTACTGTGCCGACGGCCAGGACCAGTGCGCCGCCGGTGACGGCTGCCACCACCCCGGGGCCGGCGCCCCGGAGCAGCGCCGCACCCAGGGCCGCGACGCCTGCCAGTCCGCCCGCCAGCAGGGGCACTCGCTGGCGCAGGGTCACGAAGAGCCGGGAGCGCAGGAGCAGCGCGGCGGCGGAGACGGCGATCAGGATCCGCGCGGCGAGCGTCCCCGCCATGGCCAGGACCAGGAAGGCGCCGGCGGCCAGGACCGCGTGCCCGGAAAGCATGCCGGCCAGCAGGTCCTCGGTGCGTGACACGGCGGCGAACACTGTGGACCGGTCGGGACGCTCCCGGGCGGCGTCCAGCGCGCCCGCCGGGCTCACGCCGGTGAACCCCTCGGCGGCTTCCGCCCCGGTCGGCAGCGTTACCGGGGGCGTCGGTATCTTGCCGAACCTCATGGCGAGCAGCGGCAACACGCCGATCCCGCAGACCAGCGCCGAGATCAGCACCGCCGCGGCCCCGGCCGCCGACGTGACCAGGCTGGTCAGCGCGGTCAGCGCGCCGAGCAGGCCGATCACCGTGCCGGCCGGGAACAGCCGCGGCGACGCCGCCACGCCGGCCCCGCCGAGGACCGCCGCCACCAGCAGCGCGACCGAGCCGGCCAGCAGTTCGGCATCGCCGAGCCAGGCCACCGGGCCGAGCACGCCGACCCGGTCGTCGGACGCGACGAGTACCGCACCGCCGGCGAAGGCGTACGGCATCGCCCACGCCCCGAGCGCCACACCCGCCCGCGCGTCCCCGTAGGCGCGCGAGGCCGTGATCCCGGCCAGCGCGAGGCCGGCGGCCGCGCCCAGGCCCGCGACGGCCGCACCGTCCCACGCCGGGCCGGTTCCGAGCACCGCGACCAGGCCCAGGGCGAGCAGAACGCCGGCGGCCACCAGGGTCGCGGTGCGGGTCGAGGCAGAGGTCCAGATGCCGCCGCGGCGCCGGGCGCCCTCGGCGATCGCCTCCACCACGTCGTCGTACTCGAGCTCGGGCCACGCGTCGTGGGCGGGCACCAGATAGAGCACCTCGCCGTCGCGTACGCCCTGCGGGAAGAGACCCTGGGTGGTCGTCAGCGCGACCCCGTCGGCACGCCGGAGAACCCACCCGCCGTGCTTCTCGCCGTCGTCGGCCAGGCCTTCTCCGGCGTGCCGGAGCACCTCGGGCAGGAGCTCGGCGAGGGGTACGTGCTCGGGCAGGGCGACGTCGACGCGTCGCTGCGGCGTACTGATGGTGACCCGGGCCAGCGCGACGCTCATGCCGGCTCCCGGCCGCGGATCTCCCTCTGGTTCATGACCCTTCCCATCGACGACGACGAGGCTGCGGACCCGAGCGCACCTTACCTACCATGGGCCCGTCGCTCTGCACGGTAACCGGTGCACGCACACGGAGTGACATCACGCCTTAATGGACGGAAGGGACATTCCGGCATGAGTACGGTAGTGATCAAGCGGTCGCCCCGGCGGCCGGCGCCGGAGATCCCGACCGGCGAGATCGCTGTCGAACCGCCGCCCGAGATTCCGCAGCACACCGGCGGACGCTGGCAGCAGGCGTTGATGGCGCTTCCGATGCTCGGCGGGTCGGTGGCCATGGCGATGATGATGGGCCAGGGACGCGCGGGACCGTATTCCTATGTGATCGGTGGTCTCTTCGGCATCTCCTCGATCGCGATGCTCGCCACCGGCCTCGGCGCTAACGGCTCGCCACGCAAGGCCGAGATGATGGCGGCCCGGCGGGAGTACCTGCGTCACCTGGCCGGGCTGCGCCGGCGCGTCCGGGAGACGGCCGGCCGGCAGCGGATCGGCCTGCTCTACCGGCATCCCGATCCCACCCAGCTCTGGTCCACGGCCAGCAGTCACCGGGTCTGGGAGCGGCGGCCGGCCGACCCCGACTTCGGCGTGGCCCGGCTCGGCGTCGGCCCGCAGACCCTGGCCACGCCGCTCCTGCCGCCGGCGACACGGCCGCTGGACGAGCTCGAACCGATGACCGCGGGAGCCCTGCGGCGCTTCCTGGACGCGTACTCCGTGGTGCCCGACCTGCCGGTGGCCGCGTCGCTGCGGGGCTTCGCGCGGGTCTTCGTGCGCGGCACCGGGCCCGGCGCGGAAGGCCACGCCCGCGCGCTGGCCCGGGCCGTGCTCGCCCAGCTCGCCACCTTCCACGCGCCGGACGACCTGCTCGTGGCGGTCTGCGCCGGGCCGGAGCGTAGCGGCGCGTGGGAATGGGTGAAGTGGCTGCCGCACAACCTGCATCCGCTGCGCACCGACGCGCTCGGCCAGGTACGCCTGGTCGCCGGCACCGGCACCGAGCTGGAGCGGCTGCTCGACGACGTCATCGGGCACCGGCCCCGGTTCAATCCGGCGGCCGGGGGCAGCGGACCTCATCTGGTGATCGTGCTGGACGGTGCCGGCTCCACCGCGCTGGACGACGGCATCGACGGAGTCACCGTGCTCGACCTCGACGGGCCGCCACCTCGCCTGCTGGACAGGTCTCTGCTGGTTCTCGAGGTGCGCTGCGGCGCGGACGGCCGGCGCGTGCTGCACACCTCGGCGATGGACCACGAGGCCGAGGTAGGCACGCCCGACCGGCTCACCGAGGAGCAGGCCGAAGCGGTCGCGCGCCGGCTGGCACCGCTTCGTCTGGCCGCGACGTCCCGCTCGGTCGACACCCCGCTGACCGGCGAGCCCGGCCTCACCGAGCTGCTCGGTCTTGGTGACCCGGAGATGTACAGCGTGGCGCGGAGCTGGGCGCCGCGGGCGAACCGGGACCGGCTGCGGGTACCGATCGGCGTCGGCGCCGACGGCAGCCCGGTCGAGCTCGATCTCAAGGAATCGGCCCAGGACGGCATGGGCCCGCACGGCCTGCTGATCGGCGCCACCGGCTCGGGCAAGTCGGAACTGCTGCGCACGCTGGTGCTCGCGCTGGCCGCCACACACTCGTCGGAGACGCTCAACTTCGTTCTGATCGATTTCAAGGGCGGCGCGACCTTCGCCTCGCTCGACCGGCTCCCGCACACCGCCGCGGTGATCACCAATCTGGCCGACGAGCTGGTGCTGGTCGACCGCATGGTGGACGCGATCGACGGCGAGCTGATCCGGCGGCAGGAGCTGCTGCGCCGGGCCGGCAACTACGCCGGCCTGCGCGAATACGAGAAGGCCCGGGCCGGTGGGGCAGGGCTGCCGCCGCTGCCCTCGCTGCTCGTGGTGTGCGACGAGTTCTCCGAGCTGCTCTCCGCCAAGCCCGACTTCATCGACCTGTTCGTCCAGATCGGACGTCTCGGCCGGTCGCTCGGCGTGCACCTGCTGCTGGCCAGCCAGCGGCTCGAGGAGGGCCGGCTGCGCGGCCTGGACACCCACCTCTCCTATCGGTTGGGCCTGCGTACCTTCTCGGCGCTGGAGTCGCGGGCCGTGCTCGGCGTCCCGGACGCGTACGAGCTGCCGCGCTCGCCCGGGCACGGCTACCTGAAGTCCGGCACCGAGCCGCTGATGCGCTTCAAGGCGGCGTACGTCTCGGGTCCGGCGCGCCGGACCGGCACCCGCGCCGGCGGAGCGGGTGGGGCCGGCGTCGAGGCGCGGGTGCTGAGCTACACGACGAGGTACGTGCCGGCGCCCCGGCCGGCCGAGCCGGCGCCACCGCCCGAGGAGACCCCGGCCGGCGAGAGCGTGCTCGACGTGCTGGTGGCCCGGCTCGTCGGCCAGGGCCCGCCGGCGCATCAGGTGTGGCTGCCGCCGCTCTCCGACGCCGCGGCGCTCGACGACCTGCTCGGCCCGGTGGCCGCCGACCCCGTCCGCGGGCTGACGGTCGCCAATCCCGAGTTGCACGGCGCACTGCAGGTGCCGATCGCGCTCGTCGACAAGCCGCGCGAGCAGCGGCGCGACGTGATGTGGCTGCAGCTGGACGGCCCGGCCGGGCACGTCGCCGTGGTCGGGTCGACGCTGAGTGGCAAGTCGACCGCCCTGCGCTCGCTGATCTGCGGGCTGGCGCTCACCCACACGCCGGCCGAGGCACAGATCTACTGCCTCGACTTCGGCGGCGGCGCTCTGGGTGCGCTGAAGGACCTCCCGCACGTCGGTGCCGTCACCGGCCGGCTCGACCCGATCGGCGTGCGGCGCACCGTCGGCGAGATCACCACGCTGCTGGGCGAGCGGGAGGCGCGGTTCGCGGCGATCGGCGTGGATTCGATGGCCGCGTACCGGCGGCGGCGGGCGGGCGCCGGCGGGGCGGGCGTCGACGCGTACGGCGACGTGTTCCTGGTCGTGGACGGATGGTCCACGCTACGTACGGAGTACGAGGATCTGGAGCCGGTGCTCACCGACCTCGCCACCCGCGGCCTCTCGTACGGGATCCACGTGGTGGCGGCGACCTCGCGCTGGATGGACTTCCGGCCGGCCATCCGGGACCTGTTCGGCTCGCGGCTCGAGCTACGGCTCGGCGATCCGAGCGACTCGACTGTCAACCGGCGGGCGGCGACGACCGTACCGGAGAAGCCGGGCCGCGGCATCCTCGAACACCCCACGGACAAGAGCAAGAGCTTGCATCTGCTCACCGTCCGGCCGGAGGTGAGTACGGTAGGCGACACCGGAGACGTGGTGAAGGCGGTAGCGGCCGCCTGGCGTGGCCCGGTCGCGCCCCGAGTTCGCCGGCTGCCCGCCTCCGTCCCCTACGCCGAGCTGGACCTCGACCGCGGCAGCGGGCTGCGGCTGCCGATCGGCATCGCGGAGGCGGACCTGCGGCAGGTCGAGATCGATTTCGCGTCCGATCCGCACTTCCTGCTCTTCGGCGACGCCGAGTGCGGCAAGTCCTCGTTCCTGCGGGCCCTCGCCACCACCGTGACCCGGCGCTTCGCCCCGGTGCAGGCACGCATCATCCTGGTCGACTACCGGCGCAGCCTGATGGACCTGCCGGAGTCGGAGCACCGGATCGGCTACGGCATCCAGGCGCAGAAGACACTCGAGCTGATGCAGTCGGTGGCCGGGTACATGGAACGCCGCCTGCCCGGCCCGGACGTGACGGCACGCCAGCTGCGTGAGCGGTCCTGGTGGACCGGGCCGGAACTGTTCGTGCTGGTCGACGACTACGACCTGGTAGCCGCCGGACCGACCAACCCGCTCACCCCGCTGCTCGAGTACCTGCCGCAGGCCCGCGACATCGGCCTGCACCTGGTGCTCACCCGGCGGGCCGGCGGGGCCGGCCGGGCGCTCTACGAACCGGTCATCCAGCGGCTGCGTGAGCTGTCCGCGCCCGGCATGGTGATGTCCGGTCCGCCCGAGGAGGGCGCGCTGGTCGGTGCGGTCCGCCCCATGCCGCTCCCAC
>Ga0081539_10004176_pt1 | contig 16383 bp, 20 predicted proteins | sample TabmetS4T2R2_FD_71023 | JGI IMG/M metagenome (GOLD analysis project Ga0081539, IMG submission 71023) | Tabebuia heterophylla rhizosphere microbial communities from the University of Puerto Rico - S4T2R2 | ecosystem: Host-associated > Plants > Roots > Rhizosphere ...
CAAACCAATCGAGGAGATAGGCGGCCGCCGGCGGGAAAGGGAGCGGTTGCAGACCCGGATGCGGTCTGCCGATATGCCGCTCGATCTTTTCCAGCCATTCGCGCTCTGTGCCGCCATCCTTCTTTCTCCGGTCGAGTCTGAACTGTTGCTCGCAGTAGGCTATGAGCTGGTCGGCGACCTCTGCGTAAAACCCTCGTCGTCGGCGAGCTTTTCGCGAACCTGTTTGCGCAACCACGCCTTTTCGCGATACAGGCTCTCCATCGTCGTCGCGTCATACGGCTGATCAGCCGGCGAACCGTCGGCGCTCTTCCAGCCGAGCGTTGCCACCATCAAAAGCTCCATATCGCGTTCGGCGCGCACTTCCGGATCGGCCACTTCTAGGAAGCTCCGCTGCAACGCCTTGCGCGGATCACTCGCGCGCGCGAGCGCGGTGCCGAGCTGTCCCTCGTACTTCTTGGTAAGCGCGACCCGCGCCGGATGCGTGGGTCCGGCGAGCGTCAAAATAATCACGGGCGCGTCCGTCGCTGGATCTCTGACGATGAAATCGGCGCTCTCGGCATCGCGAATCGCTTGCAGTTTTGAAAGGTCCATATCGCCCTCGCATAGTGAGTGGTCGAAATCCCCCGCCCGACGCCCAGGTGCCAAGCCTGCGAGGGCTGATGGCACCCGGGCCGGCGGGAGCGGTTTTACGGCGCCAGGCTGTCCTGCACCGTGAAAGTCGAATCGTCGGAGCTCGTGCCGCTGCCGCCCGCGGTATTGCGCAGGAACTCGAGCGTCCCACTGCCCTTGATCCCGCCCGTCTCCTTATCGTCCTTCGTGAAGCCATTGACCTTCACGCGCGACGCGGTGAAGGCGAGAAACTCGGGCGCGGCGACATTGCTCGCCGTCAGTAGCAGCGTGATCGCGACTTCGGTCTCGTCGGCGAAGTAGTCGCGCATCACCGCATCCTGGAAGAAGGCGGTGAAATTGCCGGTGCCGACGATCGGACCTGGCCACACGAACGGCGTGAAGTTCGAGCCCACGACGCCATCGACAGCATGCTGCCCGTCGATCTTCATCGATAGCGAGTTAATGATCCCAATGCTGGCGCCCTGAATCAGGATCACGCCATTCGCGCTGGCGAGGCCGTTGCCGCCGATCGCCGCGCTCGGCGTGGTGAGCTGGGCCGAGGTGTTGCGGAGGAGTTTCTGGCCCAGGACGGAGAATTCGACGGTGTCGAGGCCGGTCGTCGGCACGGTGATGTCCATCGACGTCGGCTTGCAACCGACGAGCGCCTCCGACTGATTGATGTCGGAATAGAAGCTTTCGATCGAGAAGCTCTTGTCGGTGTGCCCGCTCGAGGGGACGTAGGTCGTCTTGCCGACTTCGGTGATGGTCACGGTCGCGCCGGCGGCTTCGGTCGTAAGCGTCGCCGTCGAGCCGTCGAGATTGAGCAGGCCCATGACCGTCGCCGTCACCGAGGTCACCAGAAAGCGTCGCGTGTTGTTGCCGCTCGCGACGAAGCCGGAGGCCTGGACGACCCGCCCGACCTTGAAGCCGTTGGTGAGGAACGATCCGGCCGAACGGTTGAAGGTGTGCGTCGTGTTGTCAGCCGAAATCGTGGTCTGCGCGCCGGTCGTCGCACCGGTGGCGAAATCCCGGCGCAGCAGCGCTTGCATGAACCGTGAATACGCGCCGGGATTGAGTTCACCCCGGATCGGGCCGCCGACCTTCTGCATGCCGTGGCGGCTGATCGTCTTCTGCTGGTCGGTGCGGATGGCCGCCGAGCGATACGCGTCCTTGGTCAGATCGACCGTGCTCTCGATGCGGTCGAGATAGATGCCGCCGGCGGCGACGAGCGTGCCGAATGTGACCTCTTCATTGATTGCCAGCTTTTTGAAAGCGCCTGATGCGAAGGCCATAGATGCCTCTCCGGTTGAGTTGCTCCAACCCGGGGAGGCGTTGACCAGCTCGCGGGGCCGACTCTGCGGCGCGGCGAGCTAAGCGTGCCCGGCGTTACTGCACTCTTCCCTTACCGGCGCGGCCGCGATGCGATCGCGGCGGGGCTCGGCGGGAAACCTATCCCTGCTCTTTAAGCCACTTCTTCCACGCCGCCAATGCTGCCTCGGCGGCGCGGATCAACGCTTCATGCAAAGCCCGTGTCGGCGTATTCACGCGGCGACCTCGGGCGCGTTCTCCCGCGTCATGTAAAACGCCTCATAACGCAACGCTATCTCTGCTACCGGGCGCTCCGACGATGAGTCGAAGTGGGGAATGATGCTGCGCAGCGTCAGCAGCTTCCAGGGCCCGGTCACAGGCATGGCCAGCGCGCGCTGCGCTTCTCCACTGATCTGTTCAACCGCCGCATCCAAGTCATCGCCTTCCACATATCCGACGACGTCGACTTCGCGACGCCGTTCGAACAAGCGCGGCGCGGGTGCCGTGGCGGGCTCGATCGTTTCCGCACCGAGCCGCACAATCCAGCCGGGCAGTGCGTTTCGGGCAAGCGGGTAAACCACCGCCGCGAAGACGCTGTCCGCAGTCGTGTCAAGCCCTCGTATCAACTCTACGATCCGATCGCGAATTTGCAAAGCCACGGTGTCTGCCATGATGGCTTAAAACGCGCTCGCTCGAACGACGATTTTCTTTTCCGCTGCGACTTCGTTGACGCCAGTCCCCACGCCTTCGCCGCGGAAGTAGTACGACCCACTCTGATCGAGCAGAAACCACATGTAGAAAATCCCCGCGGCTTCGCGAACGACTTCGACGTCGGTCCCGTACACCTTCGTGGTCACGGTCCCATTCGGTGCCTTCACGCGCAAGCGTACAGTGGACGGATCGAAGTCGGCGCTCGCCAAGTCCTTGAACTCGGCGCGGAGCTTCGCGTTCGTCCCCGGGTAAATGATCGGCGGATTACTCATCCTCGCACACGATCTCGTCGATGGTCAGCGCGGCGTCCCCGCGCGACATGGACAGCGATACGGTTCCCGTCGACGCCGAAAGCAGCGCTTGTGCCTCCTGATCGGTAGCGCAGGCGAGCGCCAGGATCCGCGCGGCGCCGCTGCTCCCCACGGCCTGGGCGCGCGCACCGGCGGCGCTGTACGCGGCCGCGAGCGCGAGCTTTGCAGCGGCTGCCGACGCGAGCGCGCCCGCGAGGAAGGCCGCCGCGCCGCTGCGCTGCGCAGCGCCGGTGCTGCTCGAGGAAGCCCCGGCGTTGGCCAGCACGGACGCCGCGGCAGTTTTCGCGCCGCTTGTTTGCGAAGTCGCGCCGCCCGCGCTGGAGGCAATTCCCTGCGCTTGCTTCGAGCCAATTATCGAAGCGGACGCTCCAGCTCCGGCCGCGAACGAACTCTCGAAGGAACCCGCGCCGGTTCCGGCCGCCGTCGATCCGGCGGCGGCCGAGCCCGTCCCGGACCGTGCCGTCGATGCCGAGGCTTGCGTCTGAGCGCCGGCGCTGCTCGCTTCGCCTCCGACGGCACCCTTCGCAGCCGATGCATTTGTTTCGCCTCCCGCAGCGCAAGCCGACGAACCCGAGGCTGCTTTGCTGCCGACGAGCGGCGCGAAGCTCCCGGCTGCGTTCGCGGCAGCCCCGTTCGTCGATTTCGCCGCCTGTGCTGCGCTTGCCGCACCGGCGATCATGGCGATCGTGCTGCTCGCGGCCTTGCTGCCTGCGCCTGCGCAAGCCGCGCCGCCTCCGAAAACTGCCGAACCGTTTACTCCCGCGGGCGCCGTGACCGGATCGAATCCAGGTCGCGCGCCTAAGTTGATGGTCGGCAACTCCCACCGCAGCAGTGCGCGCATTCCGGGACCGACGCGACCACGCTCCGCCTTTAGCCCTGCGGGAATGCTCGGCGCAATGCCGCCGCCAGCGGGAACTAGCGTCGAGAATGGATAGCTTGCGTTCAGCCCCTTCGTCAGCAGAGCCGCACTTTCGATGCGGAGGATGGTGCTTTCCGAGTCGCGATCGCCGATCCTGCTTGTCCATTGACCGGCCGACAGCGCGGTTATGCGCGTGACGGCGAAGCGATAACGGATGCTCATGCTCTATTCGGCGACAAGGGTCAGCAGACCGCTGTACGTCGTCGCAGTCGTCGCCGGCTTCGGCATTTCAAGGAACGCGAGACAGGCATTGTCGTAGATCAGCGTCAAATTGAACGCCGTGTTGATGCCATCGGCAACGCACACCATGTTCGCAACCGGACACGGGAAGAACGCTATCGGATGCGCCACGTTGAAGTTCACCGAACCCGTGATCGCCGCCGACGAGCACTGAAGCTGCGTCAGCGCCTTGACGCCAACATCGCCCGCAGCGAGGGGCATGAACCAATTGGTGACAGCTAGGTCGACCAAGTTGAGGTTCGTCGCCGCCGCGATCCCCGCGATCGACGGAAAGCTATTCGCCGTGTTCCCCGCTTGGTCCGTGTACTGGCAGACGGTCCAGTTGTGCGCGGTATTCGCAATCGTCGCGCTGATCGACGGGAAGCAGAGGTTCCCGCCGATGTAGTCCGGATCGGTCGCCGTCTGGCTCTGGTAGCGCGAGAACGTGCCGGTAACGGATTCCGTCGCGCTCGAACTAGCCGTCTTGAGGACGCTGAACAACCGGTCGTACAGGAGAAGCGTGTTCGCGACGACGCTGCCGGTGACGTACCCCGTCACAAAATGAGCCGTGTTCGCGTTCGCTGGGTTGGCGAAAGCGAGTGCCCCAGTCGTCGCGTTCGTCGGAGACGTGCCTCCAGGCGTCGCAGCCCCGGCGCCGCCGGCGGACGGCAGGTTCCCAACGTAGAACAGGTCCTCCGCGCCACCGACCGCGCTGACCGCCGAGCCGACCTTCTGGAACGTAAGGTTCTGCGCCTTGCCGCCCGTCGCTGCGTTTATGAGCGCTGACAGGTTCGCGAACGCGCCGAGCTGACGCCGCGACATGGCCGACCGAGCGAAACGATTGCGCCGGACGCGACGCAGCGTGTCGAGAGCTCGATCAGCGGCAGATGCTTCGCTCCCGCCGCGTATCTCGCCAACGAAGTCGCCACCCGGCATCGCGTACACCGCGCCAGGGACGCCGTGCATCGCAATCGGCCAGTAGAAGCCGCGCATCGAACGCGACACGGAGGCGACCGCCTCGCGGCCGAGCCACCTCTCCAAGCGGTCAGAATGAGTATGCATCAATTGATCACCTTGATGATCCGCTTCTGTCCGGTCAGGTTCGTCGGGCTCGTGGAAACGCTGAACTGCGCCGTCAGGCTCAGCAGCTTCGCGACCGTTGTGTCGACCGTCACGGCGGCATTCGCGCTCGCCAGCGGATTACCCGCCGAGCCCATCAAGGCCGGGAGCAGATTCGCGGCGGTCGATGACAGCGTGTTGTTAAAGACGATACCGTCCGAAAGGAAGGAGCCCGACGAGCCTGTAGCACGACACACAATCTCGGCTTGCAGACGCCACGCGGAATTCGTCCGCGCAGTCGTGTCGAGCGCCAGCGCGGCCGTGGCGCAAAGAATGGTGCCGGTGACGCCGCCCCAACGGATACGAAAGATTAGCGTTCCAGGCGTGGTAACGACGTTCGACATAACGCCGCTCGCATTTATTTCGAGCGTGCGTCCCGGGACCATGTAGTACGCCGGGATACTGAAGTCGGGAAAGACGATCGTCTCGGTCGTCGTGTTGGAGATTTGCGTTCCGTCGGCGATGACGCTGTCCAGCGTCTCGACCCAATTGTTCGCGCCCTGTTGCAGCTGCGCCCGCGTGAGCTGCCTGCCTTGCTCATCGAACGTCGGCGCGAAAGAAGGGTAATGGCGCACGCGCATCCGAATGTCTTGTGGGTTCATAGCGATATTTCCCTTTTTCATCGAGCAAAGCCAACGATGATCGGCTGCTGGATGTGCGCCGGAATGCGTTGGATCACGGTACTCTGCGCCGAGGTCGGCGGCGTGGGCAGGAGGTACTCAATCAGGAACGAATACGAGTTCACAGTTGATAAATATTCCAGTCGAAATTGCGCCCAGAGCCCGCGACCTGCTTCAACGTGAACGTGCACCCGTCGACAGCAGGAATCGGCACGCTTATCTTCATGGGATCAGCCTGAACGTTGGCGTACTGCCCGCAAAAGAATTGGATGTTTGAGCCGCCGGCTTTCGCGGCGCTCTTACCGCGCAGCTCTAACGTGTCGCCGTTCTGCATGTTGGTCGTATCGACCACAAGCAGGTAGGTCCCAGGAGAACTCGGCGTGCCGAGCGTGTGCTCCGTACCGATAGATGCCGACTGCGTTCCGTTTGCGAAGGATGAGAGAGCCACGTCAGCCGATCCCCAAAACGCTCATGAACGTCGCGTTCGCGCTCGACTTCCCGGAGAGGCGCGTCCCCGCCGGGATCGACAACGGCAGCGTGTGGATGCTCAGCCCGTTGTATACCGTCGGCGCTCCGCGCATGAGGTCATGCGAACGAAAGACTTCCTGCTCTGCACCGCTACCGCCCACCGCCAACCACCAGTCCTGTTCTTGGGTTCCGTTGGCGAGTCCGGTGATCTGAATCCAGCGCGTAGCGAAGTCTGTAGAACCGACGATCTGCGTGTAGGACGTGCCGCAGCTCGTCCCCCGACTCGTCGAAAGATCTGATCCCCAATCGATTATTCGCGAAGCCTCCGGGATGCGTAGCATCGGAGCCGCGCATAGGATCATCATGAGAGTCGTCGACATCGCGCTCTTATTCTGGTAGCGCGCGGCTATCCTCGTTCCAGCCGGGATGCTGATGGGGTAGTCGTATGGACCACCGTAAATGTCGTTCACGTTGCCCGTAAAAGGAACATTCGGAATGACCACCTGCTCCGAACCGCTGCCCCCGACCCCTATATCCAAAAGGGCGAAATCGCTTTGGGCCGCGCGAATGCCGAGGCTCATCCAAGCAACATCAAAGGGCGCCGAAGAAGTTACCTGAGTCCACGCTCCCTTGGTGTTGACGCTGCCCGGCGCGGTCAGGGACGTGCCTATCAGAGAGCTGGTCCGCCCGTATCCGCTGAGGCCGCCGAAGTCAGGCATGGAAGCGCCTCATGCGAGAATTACCGCCGCGCGCCCCGCCGCGATGATCCCGGAGCTTTCCGCAAGGTTAACCGAGGTCTGGATATACGGATCATTACAATCGACGGCGCCCGCATCGTGAACGTAATCCTTGAACGCGCCGAGCTTGTTCTTCTGCGTCTGCGTCCCGGTCAGCTCCAAATTCTTGAGCGCTTCCCGTTCTGCTGCGGTCCACCGGTCCCAGAACTGGCGGAGCGTGAGGATCGAATGCAGCACCGGCCCCGCGTCAAAGACATGCGTGACCGTATTCCACACGCCCGGCGATTGCTGCGCGTCGAGCTTCGCATTCGTCGCGGCGTCGAGAGCTGTGCTCGCAAGACCAGTCGGGAGCGGCGCGGCAACGACTGTACCGACGGAGCGAAGCCCGCCATCGATCGTGGCGTAGATCGCGAACCACTGCGCCATTTTTCCCCGTTCCCCTAGTTATTCAGCGCGATCGTGAACGCGCCGCTCGCGAGCGTGAATGTGCCCTGCGCGCCGAAGCTTTCCTCGACGATCTTCGACACGACGCAGTCGGCGACTGCCTGCGAGGTCAGGTTGATCGCCGAACCGCCCGCGGTTGCGGCGACCTGGAAATCGTCGGTCGCCGGCGCCTTGACAAAGTAGATCGTCCCCGCCGTCAACCCGCCCGGGGGCGTGCCTCCGTAGAACACGATCTTTTGGTCGGCGCTGTAACCGTGCGCCGGGCATTGGATCTTGTCATTCGTCACGTCGGTAATGAATTCCTGCGGCGTCGCCCCGTTCGGCGAAACGGCACGGCCGCTGCCCGCGGTCGACGCCGTCGACCCGCCGATCCAACGCACCGTAGTCCCGGCCGGGACGTCGAAGGTCTGCGCGTTGTTCGACGCCTTGCTTCCCGACGCCGCCGAGGCGAACGTTACGCTTTTCCGGGCGTAGGCCGGCGAACCGCCCGTGACTTCGTTCGCTTGCGTCGTCCCGGGATAATCCGTGTGCAGGGACGCGTATGCGATGTCCGTCGCGTCCAGAAGTTGGTTCCGCCCGCTTGTGGTCAGCATCTTTTATTGCTCCTGAAGGATCAAGACGACGAACCCTTTCCCATCCGGTTGAACGTCGACGACGACATAGCTGTCGGCTCCGACAGCGATCGCGTCGTCGCGCGCAATTCCCGCGACGTCCGAGGCGGCGCATTCCAACGTCGGCTTGTTTCCATCGACCTCGCCCAATGCCAGCGCGAAGGCCTTTTTGCGCAGTGCATTGATCGGCGTTGCCGCGCCGCCGGCCGGGGTCCATACGACCTGGACCGGAGCTCCGTTCGCGTCCGTCAAGAGTCCATGCGCGGCAAAGGCCGCCATGAACTCCGACGGAGCGAGCGGTGGCATGGTCCGCGGCGATTACGTCGCGACCGGCAACGCCGAGATGAGCTTCATCTTGACGGTCGCGCTCGGATTCGCCGCCGCTTCGACGGCAATCCCGACCTGTTGCTGCGCGGTGGTCGTCTTGTTGACGACTTTATTCGTCGCGTCCCAGAAGAGTCGGTCGCCGACCGAGATCGCGAGCGCCGAGGTCTTGCCGATGGTCACCACGCCTTCGGTTCGAAACGCGGAGACCACGCCGTTTTTCGCATCCGTCAGGGCGACGCCGAAGAGCGCCGCGCCGAACAGATAGCCGACGCCTCGCGTGACGTCGGCACCAGGCGCCAAGTCCAGCGTTCCGCCGTCCTGGACGTAATTGGTCGCGAGCAGCGCCCCGCCCAGGACCAGCGTCTCCGGAGACACAATCGGATGGCCGAACGCGGCCGAGATCCCGACGACCGCCAAGAGCGCGGCCAGCACGAGTTTGCATTTCAGGTTCATGGTTCCTTTTCCTTTCTGTGAGGGTTGCTGAAGAGTCTCGCGCTCGCGCTTAGGCGCCGGCGCCGGTGACTGCGCCCCGGTAGTCGATCACGCCCGTGCCGTAGTCGAGGCGGACCTTCCACACGACGCCGTCGACCTCGAAGCCGTTCTGCATCTCGACGAAGGGCTCCTGATTGCCGTCGAGGAACACGACCTCGATGACCGGCGCGATGCCCTGGTCGGCGAACATGTAGAAGCGCGTCCCGGAGAGCCGCGGCGTGTCGACGATCTGCTGGAACAGACCGACGACGCGGTTCGGCACCTGGAATTTGCTGCTGACCTCGGTATCGTATTGCGACTGGTTGATGACCCGAGCGTTGCCGCCGCTGCCGATCGGAATGACGAGCGTGCGCGGCCGGAGGTCCAGGTAATCGTTCCCTGAGACGTCCTTTTGCGACGCCATCTTCACCCGTGCGTCATCGAAGACGCTGACCGCGATCGCGCCGGTCGCACTGATATTGCCGTGATTCGCGTGGAACAGCGTGTAAGTGTCGCTCATCGTCGGCCCAAGGCCGCTGTTCTGCGCAAGCAACGCGTACACGTCGACCTCGATGCTGCGGTTCGCGGCGCGGCCCAAGCCGGCGGCAGTGCTGTTCAGGAAGCCGAGATCGTCGTTGATGATCGTCTGCCTCGAGACGTTGACCAGCGCGCCCTTCGTGCCGGCGCTGACGCTCGCCTTCTCACCGTCCGGGATCGCGATGTACTTGAACTCGCCGGCTTCGTTGACCGTGCTCAGATTCCCGAAGGATCCGGCGCGATAACGATTGGAGGCGCGGAAGTCGCCGACGGAGCCCGTCGCGCAGAAACTGCGCCAGGTGTCGGGCGTGGTCGCGTACGCGGCCTGCAGCGTCTTGTTGAGCGTGTTCTCGAGCAGGACCGGGAAGTCGCTCGTGGTCTGGGTGATGGTGGCGCGCACGGCCTTCGGATTGAAGGCGGCCATCACGATCTCGCTCTGCGACATGCCGCGCACGTCTACACCCATGCGTTCGACGCATGCGCGCGCCAGATCGAGCAGCTTCATGCCGCGGTACGGGTTCTGCCCGATCGTGGCGCGAATCTCCATCACCAGCTTCGATGAGCCGATGCTGTCCTTGCCCGACGCCGGGTGCGCCCGCACCAGCAACGCGTTCGCGGCCGCTTCGATGAACTTGTCGCGTTCGCTCGCGCCCATTTCGACTGCCGCTTGCCGCTGCGGGTTGGCGGGCTCGTTATCTTTGCCGAGCTGCGCGAGTAATTGCGCCCGCGCTTGTTCGACGCTGATCGCAGGATCCTCGAGCACCGAGGTGTAGAGCTCGGCGACGCCGTCGCGCTTCATGAACGCTGCGAAGGCTGTCTTGATTTCGGCGATCTGCTCCTTGGTACGACCGCCCTCCACGAGGGTCAGGTTGGGCTTGGCGGGTTCGGGATTGGCGGGTTTGTTGGGATCCGCCGCCGCCGCCGGGTTCGCGCTTGGCATGGTCTTTCCTTTGCTGTTGAGAGCGGCAAGGGCCGCGGATGAGCCGCGATAACGGCTCAGGTCGAAGTGCGCCTGGGCCTTCACCGCAGCGGTGATTGAGTCGGCGAAACCGCTCGCAACGGCCTCTTCGGCTCCAAACCAGTGATCCTCGCCGTCGGCGAGGAGGGCCATCATGTCTTCTTTCGATTTCTTCGTCTTGCTCGCGTAGCTCGTGGCCATCGCGGCCGCGTAGCGATCGAGGATGTCGGCCGTGTCGCGCATGTCCTTGGCGTTGCCGATGGCGAGCGCCCATGGCGCGTGGATCATCATCAGCGCGTTTTCGGCCATCTCGACCGTGTCACCAGCCATCGCTATCAGGCTCGCGATCGAGATCGCCATGCCGTCGACGCTGACGTTGACCACTGCCGGGTGGCGTTTGAGCGCGTTGTAGATCGCGAGGCCATCGGAGACGGCGCCACCGTAGCTGTTGATTCGAACGTTGATCGTATCGGCTTCGATGTTCTGCAAGTCGCGGACGAATTGCGCTGCGGTGACGCTTTCGGAGTCCCACGAGTCCCCGATATCGCCGTAGATCAGGATCTCGGTCGCCGCTTCGCCTTTAGCGAGGATCTGGAAGTGACCCGGGAGCGAAGCAGTCTCGCCGTCGATCTCTTTGATGAGCGCGCCGGCGGCGTCGAAGATCGCCGTCGCCCCGTTCTGCGCTGCGCGCTGGCGGATGGCGGTCAGCGCCGAGCGATAAACCTTGCCATCTTTGCCGTACGGGTACTTGTAGCGTTGTTTTGTCTTCTCCGCCGCACCGTCGTCTTCGCCGAGATGCTGCTTGGCGTAGTTCGCCCAGTCATCGCCGCTCGAGCCCAGCATCGCGTTTTCCTCGTCGGCCGAGATCGACCAAGAGGATGTCTTGTCGACCTTGCCATCGGCGATGAGCCCGGAGGCATGCGACTTCGCGCTCGAGTTGAGTTTGACGGTCATGAGGTCAGTCTCCTGAATGCGCGTTCACCTGGCGGCGCGCGCCTCCGGCGGGCGTGGCGACCGAAGGTGTACGCACCTGGGCATTGAGGTTCTGCGCGATACCAGCTGCGGCGAGGCGCTTGCGCCACGCCGCCTCCTGAGCGATCACGTCGCGCGGGTTGCCGCCGCGCCGGCGAATGATCTGCGGCCCCGACTCGATGCACGAACCCTCGGCAAGAATGTCGGCGTTGGTCTCCGCCTCGGGATCGATCCATGGCATGCGCGGCGGAATGTAGATCGCGTCGCCGACGCTTTGCGGCAAAACATCCGCCGGCACCTTGAGCGCGCCGGCGGCGATCGCCGTCGCGATGAAGGCCTCGTAGACCGGGCAGACGAAACGCGAAGTGAAAGCGTTCGAGAGCGCTTCGTAATTTGCGAAGCTCTCGACCATCTCCTGGCGCTGAGCCGAATAGGTGCCGTCGTATTTTTTGGCGATCGAGCTGAAGCTCGCCCCCACTCCCGATGCGCCGGCGCGCAGCATCGCGTCACGGAACGGATCGAGCGCCGAGCTCGGACGGCGTGTGTCGATCGTGCCGATGTCCTCGCCAGGGCGCAAATCATCGAACACCATGCCCGCGCGGAATTTGAGCTGTCGCTGTTCGGGCTCGTCTGAGCTCGTCGGCGTGTTGGTGTAGTCGTCGGGCGTGCCCTTCTTGATGTAGGCCGCCATACTCGCCGCGACTTTCGCTGCAACGCGCTCGCTCTCTTCATAATCCTTGAGGTCGTCGAAGCGCTGCAGCACTGAGGCGAAAACTGAGACGCCGCGAAACTGGCGGATGCGATCGCGGAGCGCCAGGTGCAGAATCCGGTCCGCCGAGACACGCTTCAAGTTGCTGGGCACGATCGCGAAACCTTGCAACGTGTCGCCCGGCGGTTGCAGCAACACCCAATACGCAACCGAGCGGCCCCAGGCGTTGACTTCGACGCCCATGGTGATCGTGGGCGGCAGGCTGTATTCGAACGGGACAAGATCGGCTTCGATCATCTCAAGCGACATCGGCACGAGCGTGCCGTGGTTCAGATACGGCGTCGTGCCCTGCACGAGTTGGGTAAAGGTCTCGCCATCGCGCAGCCAGGAGCGAGCGACGAGCCGTTGGCAGGAGACCCAGTCGTGTTGCCAGGTAACCTCGGGCCGGTAGCACCAATCCTTCCAGAGCGCCACGATCTGCTCGGCGAAGAGCTCGTGGATTTCGTTCGCGGCGGTGCGCGGCTGAGGCTCGATGCCGATGCCGTTCGGCCCAACGACCTTATTGACCAGGTCATTGAGCACGCCGCGGGCGAGATCGTGGTTTTGCTCGAGGTAGCGCGCCTGCTCGCGCAGCGCCCTGCCCGCCTTCATGACCGATAGGTTGCCGGTGCCTGGAGAGGTCCGTCCCTTGCGCAGCCGCGATGGATCTGCGGCTTCGTAGTACGCCAGCACGCGCCGATAATGGGCGCGCCGAGCCGCAGTCGCCGGGGCGAACCAGGCGATCGCGCGGTCGAGTGCGTTAAACGATCCCGTCATCGGAAAAATCCGCAAGCTGGAAGCGTGGCACCGTGCGATCGGGATTCGTGGCGCTCTTAACCGCCGCGCTGATCGCCTCGCGCGCTTTGAGCATGTCGTCGATCGAGTGGTAGCGGATCTCCTTATCGTCGATGTGCACGAGCGATTCGCCGCGTGTGATCGCGCGATCGATGGCATCGAGATCGGCTTGCGTGAAAGCCATCAGAAGCGCTCCGCCCATTCTCGCGAGCCGAAGCCGGAATCGTGCACCGCTCGCGGTGCGGCGCGCGTCACCGCCTGCGGCGGCGTTGGCTGCTCTGGCGGCGGCGTCGGCACCGGCTTCGCGCGTTCCTGTTGATCGCGCTCGCGCGTCCACATGGCTTCGGTGTAGGCCGGCAGATCGATCGCGTGCGCGGCGAAGAGCGAATAGACCGAGCAGTCCCAGGGCTCGTTGCGGCCGCCGCCGGCTTTCTTGACCCAGGTATAGCGCAGTCCGCGCGCCGTTTTCTGGCGCACGCGCTCCTCGCTCGTCATGCCTTCGAAGAAGTGATCCGGGAGGGCTTGCGACAGGTGCGCGTAGCCGGGCCCATAGCGCCTGAGGCGCAATCGGTTGTGGAGCAGATCCTTCGCGCTGTCGACGCCGACGAACCAGAGGCGCGCGCCCCGCTTGAGGATCCGGCCCTTGTAGTTCACGTCCACCAGGGTGGACCGGCCCTTCACCGGCAGGCCCGGGCGATCGGCGCCCTTGATCGCGAACGTTCGCTTCCCTCGCTTGGTCCGCTCGCGACAGAACGCGTACACCTGGTGCGTGAAGTGGCCGCCGGTGTCGATCGCCTCAGCAGCGATCGTCAGGCTACGGCCGTCTTCGGATGCAAAGCGTGTCTCGAGATAGGCGTCGAGCTTGTTCCAGGTCTCGTCGAGTGCGGGATCGCCGTGGAGCTCGACGTAGTCGATGATCCAGGATTCCTCGCGCGGAGCCCAAGCGTCGACGCGGATCTCGAAGCGATTGTCCTGGACGTCGACGCCCGCGGTGAGCTTCAACGCCTGCGCCGGCACGAGCCGTAACGGATAGTCCTCGGCGCGTTCTTTGAGCTCCGAGCTTTCGACCTTGTCGGTTTTCTCAGCGAACGTCTTTGCGAGCCGCGTATTGACGAACGCTTTCATCGGCGCATCGTCGCCGCGCTCCTGCGCCGCCTTCGCCTCGTGGTATTCCTTGAGCAGCCCGAGCCATGAGAGCCAGCCCAGCGGCGAATACAGCGAGTTCAGGTGATAGCTCCGGACCTCGTTATCTGGGTCCTCGGCGATCCATTCGCCATCGGCGAGCATGCGCGGCTTGTGATGCTCTTCGATCTCTGAGCCGCAATGCGGGCAGCGATAAACGGCGCGATCGGGCGCGGTCATGACGAGATTTTCGAACTCAAGCCGCTGTTTTTCGTCGCAGTGCGGGCACGGCACGTGGTAATAGAACCGGGAACCCGCAAGAAACTCGGCCTCGATGCGCGATTCGCCTTTGGGGCGTTTCGGCGAGCTCGAGGTAAGGCGCTTGCGACGCGGAAACGTGTCCTGGCGCGCGCGGGCGACGCGTGTGGGCTCGCCCTGCCCGTCGACGTCGTCCGGATAATCGTCGCGTTCGTCGTAATGGATGTTCTGCGCCGGCATCGAGGCGAGGCCTGCGGCGCTGTTGGCGCCGGTGATCACTAGGTCGCCGCCAGGGAAGCTCTTCATGAGCAGCGTATTGCCGGAATCGCGCTCGCGCGCGTCCTTGACCTTCGAACGCAGCGTCGGGCAGGCCGAGATCATCGGCGCAATGCGCTGGCGCGAGTAGCGCTTGCCGGTTTCGACCGTTGCCTGCACGATCATCGTCGGCGCCGGCGATTGATCGATGATCGAGCCGAGCCAGTTGAGCCCAGTCTCGCTCTTCACGAGCTGTGTGGCGCACATCAGTACGACGTCGTGATAGGGCGAGTCCTCCGAGAGATCGCGCATGATCTGGCGCGCATAGGGGGTGCGCTCGGTGCGGAACGGCCCGGGCTCGGCCGAGGTCGCCCGCGGCAGGATCCGCCGCTCATCGGCCCAGAGATCGACAGGCAACACCACCTTGGGCACGAAATGCTCGAGCAACAGGGAGCGCACGAACGTGGCTTCGGCACTGTGCATGCGCACGCTCGGCGCGGCGGCGAAGGGCATCATTCCAGATCCGCCTCGGCGAGCTCGTGTTCGAGTCGCGCGATCATCGCCGCCTGCTCCTGGAGTAGCTCCGCGGCCTCGGCTTTGAGTTTGGATTCGCGGTTGTCCAGGTATCGGAACGCCAGGAGTCCCCTGATCACTCGGTTGGGCCGATCAACGCGCGCTTTCTCCTCTTCGGCCGATGCCACGGTCGCGATGCGCAATTCGTCGGGGATGTTCACGGCCGCAGCGCCGAAAGCGATTAAGCTCTCGACGGTGTCTTCGAATACCTTGGCGGTGCGGGCGCGCGAGTGGATCGTCCGGTTCACGACCTCGCCTCCGGAGCAGGAATCTTCGCCGCAACGTGGCGCATCGCATCGCGGATGGCTTTGTCGATCAGGCGCGTGGCCTCGGGAATGCTCTTGCAGGCGAGTACTGCCGGCGCGACGCGTGGCGCGATCGAAAGCATCTCATCGCGCAGGTTCGCGAGCATCGGGCCGATCTGTTCCTCGACTTCGGCCTTACGGAGGAGTTCGCCGCGCTTTTCCTGCAGCTCGAGCCGCGCCAGCTCGACGTTGATGCGCTCGCGCTCGGTCTTGGTGTTGATCCAGTGCGAACGACCGGAATCGCTTTCGCCCGCTTTGCCCGCGTTGCCCTTGCCGTTTTCTGCGTGCGCGTGATCGGTGAGCGCCGCCAGTGCGGCGTCAGCGACCTGCGGATCGATGAGTTTCCGACCACGCGCATCGGTTTCGAAGGGAATGCGCTCCGCGTCCATCGCCTGCTGAATCGCCTGGCGCGACAACCCCTTCGATTTCGCGTAGGCGGCGGGAGTCATCAACGCCATTACGCGGCCGCCTTCCACACCCGGTAGATCGACGCGCCAACCGTCTCCTGCTTTGTCGCGCGGATACACGTGGAACAGGGTTCGATCCGCTGCTCGCGATCCTCGCGAATGCAAGTCTCGCCGCTGCAGAAGCGCAGATCCGCCGTGCGCGGATCGAGGAAGGCGAGCTGCGCTACCCGATCGTTCATCTGCTCAGTGCGCCGTCGCCTGTGCTTCGGCGAGCGCGCGTGCGAACTCGCCCGAAAATTCCCGCTGCACCGTCAACCTCCCCACGTACTCGAACGGCAGCCGCACCGGATAGAGCACGCTCTTCACGAAAATCATGATCGGCTTGACGGCGCTGCCGCGCGCGAAGCCCTGACGCATCCAGATGCCGAGCGGGAGTTTTCCCCCACCAGGTCGGCCCGCAAAATACGTGATGCCTTGACGGCCGAGCTTGAGCTTGCGCTTCTCGGTGATGTTCGCGCGGTATCCAGCCTCCGGGAACGCGCGAAAATACGACAGGATCTGCACAATCTGACCTCGATC
>Ga0081539_10004177_pt1 | contig 16382 bp, 10 predicted proteins | sample TabmetS4T2R2_FD_71023 | JGI IMG/M metagenome (GOLD analysis project Ga0081539, IMG submission 71023) | Tabebuia heterophylla rhizosphere microbial communities from the University of Puerto Rico - S4T2R2 | ecosystem: Host-associated > Plants > Roots > Rhizosphere ...
CCCGGTGGCGAAACGCGGCGGCGGCAGTACGAGCAGAACATCACGTACGGCACGAACAGCGAGTTCGGCTTCGACTACCTGCGCGACAACATGAAGGAGCGCGTGGACCTTCAGGTGCAGGGTCCGCTCGATTTCGCGATCGTGGACGAGGTGGACAGCATCCTGATCGACGAGGCGCGCACGCCGTTGATCATCTCCGGCGCCGCGCACGACGACGCGCCCAAGTACCGCGCCGCCGACACCGTGGCGCGAAAGGTCCTCGAGCTGCACAAGCCCTACGCGACCGCGGAGAAAGCCGTCGACGCGCAGAAGCGCGCGATCAAGACCGCCGAAGGCGACGAGGACAAGGCCAAGGGCAAGGACGAGAAGGAATCGGCTCGCTCTCGCCGCGCCGAAGCGGAGACGAAGCTCGCCGAGGCCGAGGAGAACCTCAAGAACTTCACGCAATACTACGAGACCGAGCTCGACCGCAAGAGCGTCCACCTCACCCACGAGGGCATCGCCGCCGCGCAGGAGTTCGCCGGCGTCGGCAGCTTCTACGTCGGCAACAACATGGAGTGGCCGCACCTGATGGAGCAGGCCCTCCGTGCGCACGTCGTGTACGAGCGCGACAAGGATTACGTCGTCGATCGCGGTCGCACCGGTGAGATGGAAGTCGTCATCGTCGACGAGTACACCGGCCGCAAGATGGTCGGGCGGCAGTGGAGCGACGGATTGCATCAAGCCGTCGAAGCGAAGGAGCGCGTGCCGATCAAGCAGGAGACGCAGACGCTGGCGACGATCACGCTCCAGAACTTCTTCAAGCTCTACAAGAGCCTGTCCGGAATGACCGGCACGGCCCAGACCGAGAGCGAAGAGTTCATGAAGATCTACAAGCTCGAGGTCGTGACGATCCCTACCAACCGCCCGTGCGTGCGGCAGGACAACGAGGACCGCGTCTACCGCACCGAGCGCGAGAAGTGGGAAGCGATCATCGAGGAGATCAAGGAGGCCAGCGACGCCGGCCGGCCCGTGCTCGTCGGCACGACCAGCGTCGAGAAGAGCGAGATGATCTCCGAGCAGCTCAAGAGGAAGTACGGCATCCAGCACGAGGTGCTCAACGCCAAGCAACACGAGCGCGAGGCCCTGATCGTCGCGCTGGCCGGGCAGCAGCACAAGAACGTGCACGACCAGATGGTCGGCAACGTGACGATCGCGACGAACATGGCCGGCCGCGGCACGGACATCAAGCCGTCGCCCGAGACGTTCTTCGACGTGACGAAGGTGACGGCCGACCCCAACGACAAGTTGGTGAAGCACTACGTGCTCACGCAGCGCGGCACCGGCAAGACGATCGAGCTGCGCAGCGACGAGGCGGGCGCCGCCGCGTTCCAGCTCGCGCCCGAATCGAAGGTCGTCGGCGGGCTTCACGTGATCGGTACGGAGCGCCACACCGCCCGGCGCATCGACAACCAGCTCCGCGGCCGCTCGGGTCGGCAGGGCGATGCCGGGTCTTCACGCTTCTATGTCTCCCTCCAAGACGAACTGATGAAGCTCTTCGCCGGCGAGTGGACGATCAAGGTGCTCGGCTTCCTCGGCATGGAAGAGGGCATGGCGATCGAGGACAAGCGGATCAGCAAGGGCATCCTGCGGGCGCAGAAAAAGGTCGAGGAGCGAAACTTCCTCCAGCGCAAGAACCTGCTCGACTACGACGAGGTCATGGACTACCAGCGCACCGTCTTCTACGGCATGCGCCAGCAGGTGCTGGAAGGCCGACGCGTGGACGACGTCATCTGGCGGATGATCGGCGACTCGATCAACGACGCGGTGGACAAGTACGTCGTAAACGACTTCGTCGCCGCGACGGTGGCCGAGTGGGCGCGCGCGAACTTCACCGTCGAGATCGAACCGGGCGACCTCAAGGGGATGCGCCGCATCCAGGACCTGGAAGAATACGTCCGCAACCAGGCCCGCGCCGAAGCAGAGACGAACATCTCCGCGACGCTCACCGAGTTCATGGGCGAGGATCCAGAGGACAGCCGTGATTGGGACACGAAGGGGTTGAGCAGTTGGGCGATGAGCCGGTTCCACGTGAACCTGCCGCAGAACCAGCTCCGCAAGATGACCCAGCACCAGGTCGAGGAGACGCTCAAGACGAGCGCCGTCGAGCAGATCGAGAAGCGCGACTGCTCGGCGATGGCCAAGTACCTGGAGGCGGATTACGCGCTGAAGTCGCTGTGCGATTGGGCGCGCGAGAAGTTCGGCGTCGAGTCGAACCCCGACGAGTTCAAGTCGCCGGGGCGATCGACCGGTCTGAAGCCGCCCGAAGAGATCGTTTCGATGCTCACCGATCGCGCCAAGGCCGCGTATCGCCCGCGCGAGGTCGAGTATCCGGTGGACCAGGCGCTGATGTTCGCGTTCGGCGACGCGGCGGCGGCGGAGAACATCTACGGGCTCGACTACCTGCGGGCCTGGTGCATGATGAAGTACGGGCAGGACGTGCCACTGGACGACCTGCGCGGGCTGTCGATCCAGCAACTCCGCGAGAAGCTGATCGGGCTCCAGCGAGAGCACTTGGAGGGAAAGATCGACGCGCAGGTCGATGCGCTGCTGACAGCGCATCCGAACAACCCGGAGGAGCTGACCAAGGCCGCGAACCACCGCTTTCAGGCGCGGTTGCGTCCGGAAGAACTTGACCCGAACGCGGTGGGGGACGGCGATTCCGACGGAGACGCGGTCGCCGCGAAGCGCGCGCCGCGCGACGTGTTGATCGAGATCGCGCACGGCTTCCTCCGCCGCGAGCTGACGGACCTGGAGCAGTTCGTGCTGATCCAGATCTTCGACTTCTCGTGGAAGGATCACCTCTACGCGATGGACATGCTGCGCAACAGCATCGGGCTCCAGGCGTTCGCGGAGAAGGACCCGCGGATCCAGTACAAGAAGGAAGGGTACCGCTACTTCGAAGAGATGATGATCGGCGTGCGAGACAAGGTCACGGACCTGATCTTCCGCGCCCGCGTCGCCGGCGCGCCGCAACAGCAACCGGCCCGCAGCGCGTACAAGGAGACCGCCGCCGTGCACGACACGAGCCAGGAGTACGGCGTCGGCGAGGCGATGGCCGGCGGCGGCGACCCGACGGGCGTCCCCGGCGGCGGCGAGATGCAGGCCGCCAGCGACCAGCCGCAGGGCGAAGGCGCGACCGCCGTGAAGACGATCGTCCGCGAAGCGCCGAAGGTCGGGAGAAACGACCCGTGCCCGTGCGGCAGCGGCAAGAAGTACAAGAAGTGCTGCGGCGCCGACGCGGCGTAAACCGTTGCGAGCGCTCGGTACGCAACGCTAGTGCTCGAGATTCACCTCCCTCTCCCTGTACTCAGGGAGAGGGCGGGGGAGAGGGTGCGTCCCCGAGTCAATGAACTACCCCTCTCCCCAACCCTCTCCCTGTGTACAGGGAGAGGGAGGCCATCCGATGCCCAACGAATACTCAACTCGTTGGATCGACACCTTTCTGAGCACGCAGGACCCGAACCAGACCGCGCGCGAGATTGCGTTCCTGATGCGACAACTCCCGCTTCCGCAATTCCGACGAGTCCTCGACGTCTGCTGCGGCGCCGGCCGGCACAGCGCAGCGCTCGCAAGTGCCGGCTATGAGGTTGTTGGAATCGATCGCGACACGAGCCTGGTGGCAAGCGCCCGCACCGCGTGCAAGCCGGGCGAGTTTCACGTGATGGACATGCGCGACATCGGCCGCGGTCTGAACGGCACGCGATTCGACGCCGCCATCTGCCTCTGGCAGAGCTTCGGCTACTTCGACCCCGCCGGGAACGACGCGGCGTTGCGTGACATCGCCAGCCTGCTCAAACCCGGCGGCCGATTCGTGCTGGACATCTACCACCGCGAGTTCTTCGAACGGCACCAAGGGACATCGACCTTCGAGCGCGACGGACGGCGGATCGTCGAGACGAAGCAGGTGACCGACGACGGGCGGCTGCGCGTCGAACTGGACTACGGGGACGGCGTGCACGACGCGTTCGACTGGGAGTTGTTCACCCCCGATGATCTTGCCCGGCGTGCGCTCCCGGCGGCGGGTCTTCGCGTGCGACTGTGCTGTGCGAAGTTTGATGAGGCGGTTCCCGCGTCGGCGGACGTTCCGCGGATGCAGGCGGTCTTCGAGAAATGAGCCCTCGCGATGGATGACCTCCTGCTGGCCAAGGAACACTTCCGCGCCGCGCGGTGGGCGGAGGCCGAAGCGGCGGCGCGGCGCGTCTTGTCGCGCGACCCGAACCACGTCGACGCGATGAACGTCGTCGCCAACTGCGCCGCGCAGACCGGTCGACCCGATGACGCGATCCCGCTGCTCAAGCGCGTCGTCGAGCTCAAGCCGCACTACGGGCGGGCGCACAACAACCTCGCGTTCCTCCTGCTCCAGCGCGGCCGCGCCGACGAGGCGCTACCTCACGCGCGCCGAGCTTGTGAGCTCGCACCCGAGTTTCCCACGGCGCACTTCGTCCTCGCCAAGGTGCTCGACGCGCTGGAGGACGGCCCCGCTGCACTGCGGTCGATGCAACGCGTGGTCGAGCTCGATCCGAATCACGCCGAAGCACACATGGCCATCGGCGAACTCCTCGAAACCGGCCCGCGGCGGTTCGACCTGGCCGAGGCGAGCTACCGCGAGGCCTTTCGCGCCGACCCCGCTCGCGCCCGTGCGCTGATGGCGATCGCCAACACGCAGGGACACCTGGTCCGGATCGACGACGCGGTGCAAACGCTGCGGCACGCGGTCGCTCTCGCCCCTGACGACCCGGGCATTCACAGCCATCTCCTGTTCATGATGGAGTACCAGCCGGACGTCACGGTCAGCGAACTCGAGAGCGAACAGCGCCGATTCTCCGACCGCTTCGCCGCGGCGTCCGCGCACGACGTTGCGCCCTTCGACAACGACCGCAGCGAGGACCGGCCGCTGCGCATCGCGTACAGCGCGCCTTACTTTCACGAGCACTCGGTGTCGTTCTTCTTCGAGCCGATCGTCGCGCACCACGATCGCAAGAACTTCCGCGTGACGCTCTACAGCGACGACGTCGCCAGCGATGCCGTGACCGAACGGTTCCGATCGACGGCCGACGAGTGGTGCGACTCGCACCTGATGGATCACGACGCGCTGGCCCGGCGCATCCGCGAGGACCGGATCGACGTCCTCGTCGAGCTCACTCAGCACACGCTCCCGAATCGGATGCTCGCGTGGGCGCGTAAGCCCGCGCCAGTGGTCGTCTCCTACCTCGCCTACCCTGCGCCGACCGGATTGCGCACGATCGACCATTGGCTCTCGGACCCGTTCCTGGGCTCAAATTGCCCCGGCCCGGCCCGCGTCGCACTATTGCCCGAGACGTACTTTTGTTACCGCGATCCCGACGTGGCTCCCGACGTGCGCGTCGAGCCACCCTGCGCGCGCAACGGTTTCGTTCAGTTCGTCTCGCACCATTCGCTGTTCAAGTTGAACGAGCGATGCGTGGACGTCTGGGCGAGGGTGCTGCGCGCGATCCCCGGCTCACGGCTGCTGATGCGCGCGATGGGCTGCGCGGCCGACACGTCGCGCGAGCGGTTGGTGCGGATGTTCGCGCAGCACGGCATCGATGCCGATCGACTGTCGTTCCGCGCGTTCGGAAGCCTGCGCGACGTGATGACCGAATTGAACGACGAGTGCGACGTCGCGCTGGACGCCATCCCGTTCAGCGGCGCGACCACCGCGTGTCACACGCTGTGGATGGGCGTGCCGATGGTCACGCTCGCGGGCGAGCGACCGGTCCACCGCATGGGGTTCAGCGTGCTGTCGCAGGTCGGCCTGAACGATCTGGCGGCGTCCGACGAGGACGGGTTCGTCCGAGTTGCCGTCGACCTCGCGGGCGACCCGGCGCGGCTCGCCGAGCTGCGCCGGACCATGCGCGACCGCCTGCGCGCCTCGCCGCTCATGAACGCCGCTCGACTCACCGCGAATCTGGAAGGCGTGTATCGCCAGCTTTGGCGCAACTGGTGTCGATCACCGGGATGAGTTGTCCTGCCACTCGACGCGCTTGGCGTCGCCCCAAAGGTTGTCCAGGTCGTAGTAGGCGCGCGTCTCGTTCGTGAACACGTGCGTCACCACGTCCACGCAGTCGACCAAAATCCAGCTTTCGCCCTCGTAGCCGCTGATGCCGATCGGCGCGAAGTTCTGCTTCTCGCCCAGTTCCGCCAACTCATCGGCCACCGTGCGCATCTGGCGCGCGCTGGTCCCGGTCGCGAGGACGAAGAAGTCGCATACCGGCGAGAGCCCGCCCAGCTCGAGCACGACGACGTTCGAGCAGCGTGTGTTGGCCGCGAGCCGCGCGGCCGCGATCGCGAACTCGCGCGCCGATGGCAGTCGCTCGCCCGAGCCGGCTTCCTGATTCGCGCTCGGCCTCGTTGGTGCTTCCGTGACGTTCTGCTGATCCATGGCCCGTCATGTTATGCGATCAACGCTCGCCCCGGCTACAATCACAATCGATATGGCGTTCAGCCCCATCCCCGAAATCCTGGAAGACCTCAAGGCCGGCAAGATGATCGTGCTGGTCGACGACGAGGACCGCGAGAACGAGGGCGACCTCGTCGTCGCGGCCGAGAAGTGCACGCCCGAGGCGATCAACTTCATGGTGAAGCACGCGCGCGGCGTGGTGTGCCTGGCGCTCACCGAGGAGCGCTGCGACAAGCTCCGCCTGCACCCGCAGAGCGACCTGAACACGGCGCAGATGGGCACCGCGTTTACGGTCACGGTCGACGCCCACAAGCGTTTCGGCGTCGGGACGGGCGTGAGCGCCAAGGACCGCGCCAAGACGATCGAGGTCGCGATCGCGGAGGACGCGCAGCCGCAAGATCTCAATCGTCCAGGTCACATCAACCCGCTTCGCGCCCGTGCAGGGGGCGTGCTCGTGCGCGCGGGGCAGACCGAAGGCTCGGTCGATCTCGCGCGGCTCGCCGGCCTCAAACCCGCCGGCGTCATCTGCGAGATCATGCGCGACGACGGCGAGATGATGCGCCGGCCGGACCTGGAGCTCTTCTGCAAGCAACACGACCTGAAGATGTGCACGGTCGCCGACCTGATCAGCTACCGCCTGAAGCGCGAGCAGTTCGTTCGCCGGATCGAGAGCATCACGCTGCCGACGCGGTGGGGCGTCTTCCAGCTCCACGCGTACCAGAGCGTGATCGATCCGCAGCCACACTTGGCCCTGTGTAAGGGCGGCGTGGGCGAGCTCGACGCCGACGGCAAGCCGATCGTGCACGAGGAGCCCGTGCTCGTGCGCGTGCACAGCGAGTGCCTCACGGGAGACGTCTTCGGCTCCGGCAAGTGCGACTGCGGCGACCAGCTCGGCGCCGCGATGTCCATGATCGAGCAGGCCGGCAAGGGCGCGCTCGTGTACCTGAGACAAGAAGGCCGCGGCATCGGCCTGGCGAACAAGCTGCACGCGTACGCGCTTCAGGAAAAGGGCCTGGACACGGTCGAAGCGAACCTGCGGCTAGGCCTGCCGATCGACAAGCGCGACTACGGACTTGGGAGTCAGATCCTGCGAGATTTGGGCTTGAAGAAGCTTCGGATCATGACCAACAACCCCAAGAAGATCTACGGCATCGACGGCTTCGGGTTGCAGGTCGTCGAAGAGGTACCGATCAAGGTGCAACCGGGCGAGCACAACAGGCGCTATCTCGAAACCAAGCGCGCCAAACTCGGGCACAAGCTGTGATCCGACCGCGGCAAATCGATCCGTTCACGCTGATCCTGTCGCTCGTGTTGCTCGCAGTGACGATCGTTTTGTGGACGCGCGCGGCGCTGCGGTTCACGATCGACCACGCGACGGAGATTCCGTACTTCATCGGGTCCGCAATCGTGCTCCTGTGAATCGCGCGTGTCGCCGCGCCTGTTGCGACGATCTGGATCGAGCACGCCTCTCCCACCCGTTTAGCCCCGCCGCTTGACTTCGACGAGCTCAGTCGAGTCGCGGCGGGTGTTCCGATACCCCAAACGGGGCGATCGACTTCTGTACGTCGGCGGTCTATAAAAAGGGTGTCGGTCCATCGCGATCGACCCTATGAAAGCCCGTTTCTAATCCACCTTCGTCCGGCCTGATGTGTCCTCCACCGACGCGCCTGCGCCGGGTCTGCGCTTCCATTGCTTGAACAATCCAATCGCCGAAAGGACGGGTGCCCCGTATGCCTACGGCCGCGCATCTCTCCAACGGATCGACATCCCTGCTCGTCGCGCAAGGTCTCGCCTGGCGCACGCCGCACAACGATCTCGTGTTACATGACTTGGACCTTTCAGTCGGCGCGCGCGAGCGCGTCGGCCTCGTCGGACCCAACGGTGTTGGAAAGACGACGCTTCTGCGCCTGCTCGCGGGCGAACTGCAACCGATGTGCGGTTCGGTCGGACGAGCCGGCTCGGTCGAACTACTGCCGCAGACGTATGAGTCGGTCGCGGGGCAGACGGTCGGCGATGCGCTTCGCGTCGCAAATAAGCTCGGCGCGCTCGACCGCCTGACCCGCGGCCTCGGCGACGAGCACGACCTGCGGACGCTCGACGACGACTGGACCGTCGCCGACCGCGTTCGCGCGCAGCTCGACCTCGTCGGCCTGCCACAAGTCTCGATCGACGCGCCGATGTCCCGCCTGAGCGGCGGCGAGATCACGCGCGTGCTCCTGGCGGGGATGCTGCTGCGCTCGCCGGACGCGTTGCTGCTCGACGAGCCGACGAACAACCTCGATCGCGACGCGCGCGCCGCGCTGTACCGCGTGGTCGAGTCGTGGAAGTCCGGCCTGCTGGTCGTCACCCACGACCGCGAACTGCTGGAGCGTGTCGATCGCATCGTCGAGCTCTCGCGATCCCACGGCGCCATCAGTTATGGCGGCAACTGGACGTTCTACGAACACCAGAAGCAACTCGAGCGCGACGCCGCTCAAGCCGACTTCGACAACGCGGCCAAGGAGATGAAGCTCGCGCGCCGCCACGCGCAGGAGGTCAAGGAGCGCCACGAGCAGCGCGTCGCGAGCGCCAAGCGTTCGGCGCCGAAACGCGGCATCCCGCGGATCATGCTCGGCGGCATGAAGCGCGCCGGGCAGGTGACCGCCGGCAAGCTCGCGGACCGACAGGCGCAGACCATCGACGAGGCGACCCAGCGCAAACGCGCCGCGCAGGACCGTCTCGACGAGCGGCCGACGATCGACATCGACCTGTCGCCGGTGAGCGTCGCGGCAGGGAAGCTCGTCGTGCGGTTCGAGGACGTGTCGTTCGCATACACGAACAGCGACCGTGGGCTGATCGAGAACCTCACGTTCGAGATCTTCGGCCCCAAACGCGTCGCGATCGTCGGCCCCAACGGTTCGGGCAAGACGACGCTCCTGCGCCTGGTCGCCGGCGAGCTTCAGCCGACGCGCGGCGTCGTCCGCCGCAGCGTGAAGCGGTGGGCGTACCTGGATCAGCACGCGACGCTACTCGCGCGCGACCGATCGATCCTCGGATCGCTCCAACGCGCCAACCCCACGTGGAGCGAAACCACGTGCCGCAAGACGCTCGCCCGCTTCCTCTTCCGCGACGACGACGTCCACCGCACGCCCGACACGCTCAGCGGCGGCCAACGCCTGCGCGCGGCACTGGCCGTGACGCTTTCCGCGGTCGAGCCGCCCGAGCTGTTGCTGCTGGACGAGCCGACGAACCACCTCGACTTGGATTCGCTGGCAAACCTGGAGCAGGCGCTTTCGAGCTACGGCGGCGCGATGATCGTCGTCTCGCACGACGCGAAGTTCCTGGAGCGACTGGCGATCTCTGACACGATTGAGTTGTGCAGCGTGTGATCCGCGGACGCAGCCGGTAGGTCGGCCACTCTTGGCCGACATCGACGCGGGGCGTCGATCCTCGCGCGTCGGAAGCAAGTTTTCGCGGCTGCGCCGTGAGTCGGCCAAGAGTGGCCGACCTACCGGCCGCGTTCGATCATCGCGGTGAAAGCTGTCGCTTCGCTTCCGTGAGGAGCCAGACGCGCTTGCCGTCCTTGGAGGTGCCGATCCAGTCGAAGTGAACGAGGTAGCGCAGCGCCGCGCGCAGCGTTGCGCGATCGTCCGGATCGCGCAGCAGGTCGATGGCCGGCACACCTTGATCGAGGGCGAGCAACTCCTCGACCACCTCGGCCGCGCGTTCCATGTCGACGGACTCGAACTGCCTGGCCGCGCGGAGTTGGTCGATCCCGTTGATCGGCAGCCGTGGGCCGAACAGAAGCAGCTCGACGTAGCACGCCCACGCCGCGGCCGTGGTGCGCAGCTCCCACTCGCCGTAGCTGCTCGTGCGGAGCATGCCGAACGAGTCGAAGTCTGCGTCGCTCGCCTGGTCACGGATCTCGTCGTTGAACCACTGCCCGCGCGTCTGGCGTTCGTAGAGCCAGAGGATCGGGATGATGATCGCCGAGCAGAGCAGGAAGATGGTCCAGTAGCCGACGAGCAGCTTTGCGTCCGCGTGGAGCGAAGCGCCGAAGATCACGCCCGCGATGATCGCCGGGGCGACGAACATCAGCGGGATGCCGCAGAGGATCATCGACCAGCACTTGACGGTGTGTAGTTGCTGGCGCGTACGCAGCCCAATCAGGATGTGGTCGATCTTCGCACGCGAGGGGGTGTGCGGGTTGCGGTAGTCGATGATCGTCGAGTCACGCGTCATACCGGAGGACCCGGCCCCGAAGGGCCGGCTTCGTTCGTCACTTGGTCACCTTGTCACCTGGTCACCTTGTCGTCCGTGACGATCTTCACTGCGCGGATCGCCATGAACATCGGGATCTCCTTGCGCGCGACGTTCTCCGCCGCGGCGCGCGGGCCGCTCGTGCTGGTCTTGTGGCTGGGCCACTCCTCGATCGCGTCGATCAGCAGGCCGGCGTTTCGGAGTGATTTCACGTAGCTTTCAACGGGCTTGTGAAACGTCCAAGTATAAAGCTCGGCCGATTTTCCCGGGTGCGCGACGATCGGGCTCTTGCGCGGCAACAGGTAGCGGTCGATGCGGCGGTACTGCACCTTGGCCTGTTCGTCCCAACCCCAGCTCGTCTCCTTCGGCCCGCGGAAGCACGGGTGCATCATCACAATCACAAACCGGCCGAACGGTTTGAGAATACGCGCGACGCCGGCGCACACCGGTTGGATCGGATGGATGTTTTGGATCGCGAGAACGCAAGCGGCCGCGTCGAAGGTCGATTCGGGGAGGAACGACAGGTCGCGCGCATCCGCGACGTCGTAGCGGATGTCCGACGGGCCGCGCTGACGCGCCGATTCAATGAGCGGCGCGGCCGCATCGATGCCGGTCACCTCCGCGCCGCGCTCGCGAAGCAATCGGCAGAGCACGCCTTGGCCGCAGGCGATGTCGATGACCTTCTGTCCGAGCTGCGAGTTGAGCAGACGTGCCACGCCCGGCAGTACGACGTGCCGGTGGTACTCGCTGCCGGACTCGCCGACGAGCTGGTCGTACCAGTCGGCGACGTCGCCCCAATCGGTCGGCTTCGGATTCTGGCTCGGGTTCGGGCGCGAGCTGTGGATCGCGCGAGTCTTCTTGCGCATGCAGCAGCACAGCATAACCTATGGACGCGTGGTCGCGCCCGCGCCGGCGCCACCGAGGTCGCGTAACACGTCCGCCAGGGTCTGCTCGGCCTCGATCCGCTCGGGGTGACGTTCGGGCAGCGCTTTCTGTTGAATCTGGATCGCCTCGCGAAGCAGCGTCTCCGCTTCCGACGGCCGGCCGCGCTCATGCACGATCCGCGCGAGCAGGACGAGTTGCCGGGCGAGCGTCGGGTGCGCGTTGCCTTGGGCCTTGCGCGTCACCTGCACCGCCTCGCGGGCGAGCGGCTCGGCCTCGTCGGGCTTCCCCGCCTTGCGGAGGATCAGCGCCAACTCGTGCGCGCAGCGCGCGACCTCGACGTGATCGTTGCCGAGCAGCTTGCGGTTCATCTCCAGCGCCTGCCGCAGCGACGCCTCGGCGCCGGGCAGGTCGCCCTGCTCGAACATCACCATGCCGATGTGGCTGAGCGTGCCGGACACGCTCGGATGCTCGGGGCCGTAGATTTTGCGGTGCAGTTCCAGCGCCGGCTTGAGCATCGCCATCGCCTCGTCGAGCTTGTGCTCGGCGTAGAGCAGCGCGCCGAGGAACTGAAGCGTGCGCGCGACTTGCGGGTGCTCTTCGCCGAGCAGTTTCCGCTGCATCGCCAGGCACTCGCGGAACACCGTTTCGGCCTGCGCGTAATCGCCCATGCGGTGCGCGCTGACGGCCAGGAGGAACAGGTTCTGCGCGACCTCGTAGTGCTCATCGCCATAGGCCTGACGAGTCGCCTCAAGCGCTTCGCGGAGGAAGGCGTTCGCCTCGGCAAGCTCGCCGCGGCCGGTGAGCGCGATGGAGAGATTTCGCAGCGCGGTGATTAGCGGTCCCCGGTTCGAGGTGCTGAGCTGCCGCTGGAGTGCGACCGCGCGCCGGAAGTCGTCGACGGCTTGCTCGAACTTTCCCTGGTCCAGGCAGACCGCGCCCAACTCGTTGTAACTCTGCGCGACGTCGGTGTGGCGCTCGCCGAGTAGCCGGACGCGCATCTCGAGCGCCTGGCGGAGCAGCGGTTCGGCGTCGGCGACCTTGCCGCGGAGGCGCAGGATGCTGGCGATGCGCGTCAGCGATCGCGCGACCTCGGCGTGCTCCTCGCCGTAGGCGAGGCGGCTCCGCTCCAGCGCGGCGCGAGCGTTCTTCTCAGCGGGATCGAATTCTCCCAAGTTCAAGAATGCGTCCGCGATCGTCCCGCGGACGGCCGCCTCGATCGCGGGCTGATTGGAGAGTCCGCCCGCGTCCAGGCGCTGCACCGCCGCGGCGAGCACGTCGAGCATCTTGAGGTCGCGCGCCGCCACTCGGCCGGCGGTGGCGGACTTGCGCGGGTTCGCCTCGCTGAGCATCCCGTCGAGAAAGTCGTTCACCGCCTGCTGCTTGGCCGCTTCGAGCCGCGCGGTTTCCGCCTCGCGTTCGGCGCGGGCGTGGTTCGCCATTGCGTCGGCGCGCATCCGCTCGGACCGCAGGTACATGGCGCTGCTCGCGACCAACCCGCCGGCCAGCGACGCGACGACTGCCGCTGTCGCGATCGCCGCGCCGCGGTTGCGCCGCAGGAACTTAGTCGTGCGGTACCACCCTGACTCCGGCCCGGCAATCAGCGGGCGCTTCGCGAGGTAGTTGCGGAGGTCATCGGCCATCTCCGCGGCGCTGCGGTAGCGTTGGGCGCGGTCCTTGCGCATCGCCTTGAGCGGGATCCATTCCAGCTCGTGACGGAGCGCACGCTGCAAGAGGCTGGGCTGAGTCTGCCGCAATTTCGCGATTGACATCGCGGTGTCACCGAGCCCCATCAACCGCGTGCTGGGTCGTGGCGGGTCGATCTCGCGGATGATCCGGCGGACGTCGTCGAACGAACTGCTGCGCCACGTGTCCGCGTCGAACGGCCGCGCGCCGGCCAGCAACTCGTACAGGATGACGCCCAGCGCGTAGACGTCCGTGCGCGTGTCGACGTCGGCCGCGCTGAGGTCCGCTTGCTCGGGGCTCATGTACTCGGGCGTACCGAGGATTTGGTCGCGTTGGGTCAGGGTCTGTTCGTCGCCGAGCCGCGAAGCGGTCGCCTTGGCGATGCCGAAGTCGATGACCTTCGAGCGCGGCTTCCCGTTTTCGTCCTGCGCGACCAGCACATTGCTCGGTTTGAGGTCGCGGTGAATGATCGTTTTCTGATGCGCGTGCTGAACCGCCTCGCACACCTGGATGAACAGTTCCAATCGCTGTTCGACGGTCAGCTCGTGCTTATCGCAGAACGCGGTGATCGGCTCGCCCGGCACGTACTCCATCACGAAGTACGGCCGACCCGTCTCGCTGATCCCTGCGTCGTGGACGGCGGCGACGTTGGGATGATTCATCATCGCCAAAGTCTGCCGCTCGGCGTCGAAGCGCGCGATGACCTGGCGGCTGTCCATGCCGAGCTTGATGAGCTTTAGCGCAACCGTTCGCCGGATCGGATTCTCCTGCTCGGCCTTGTAGACCTCGCCCATGCCGCCCTCGGCGATCAGCTCGATGATCCGGTAGGGGCCGACCGACGCTGGTACGTGCCGCTCGCGCACGAGCGCCGCGGCACGATCGACGTGCAACGTGGCGTAGGTGGTGGGCGGGTAGTCGCTCATAGCACGAGCGAGGATAGAAGATGGAAGATAGAGGATGGACGAATGGCACATCAGGCGCCGAGGGCCACCGTCCATGCTCGATCCTTCATCCTCGCCTTCCGGATCATCCTTCCGTCTCTTCCAACGTGCTCAGCTTCGACCGCAAGGCCGTGGTCATGCGGTGCTTGGCCTGGTGGACGCTGTCGACGCTCATCTTCAGCTCATCGGCGACCGCGTCGGCGGGGCGCTCCATCAGGCCGAACAGCTCGAACGCGCGGAACGTGCGGGCCCGCGCCGGGTCGTTCGCGCACTCGTCACGCAACTCGCGCATCGCGCGTCGGAGGTGCTCGTGCTCCCACACGTCGTTCCACGCTTGATCGATCTCGGCCGCTTCGGGCTCGATGCGATCGAGCGGTACGCCGGAGAACTTCGCGTTCTGCCCGAGACGACTGCGCAGCGCGCGGAACGTGCAGGCCTTGAGAAAGCCGCGGAAGCGTCCCTTGGCCGGGTCGTAATGAAACTGCGGTGAGGCGGCGAAGAAGCCCGCGATCACGTCGCGGACGACGTCCTCGCGGTCTTGGACGTTCGCGCCCATCTTCCGCGCGAATCCTGAGATCATCGGGGCGTAGATTCGCTGGAACTCGTCCCACGCCATCTCGCGCCCCGGTGATTCCGGGCGGAGCCGCAGGAGCAGCGTCGCACTGGTTGCCGGATACAAGCGGGGTGAACTCACCGGGGCGATTGTACCGCGCGGTCGTCGCAGTAGGGCGGCGGCTTCGGGGGGGCCGCGGGGCCAGAATCCGACCGCTCCGTCCGATGGCCAGCCGCACACGTCGTCACCTCGGGCGGCACCGTCAACTTCGACGACTACGTGCTGGTCAACAACGCGTTCAACACGCAAGGTGCAGTCCTCCGTGCACCGTTCCCGTCGTCCCTCGCAGTGCACAAGTGAAACCCGCCACGCCGGGGCAAAGCGGTATTCCGCGCCGCCCCGGATTCTGCCGTGGGACGGAACTCACAACCCACGAATCACAACTCACAAAGAAACTTCAAGCGGCAAAATGACAGAAAGCTCCAATGGCGCCTTCGCAGCGCCCCCGCGCCATCGTCAGGGTCTTCCCGCAATATCCGAGAACCTGCGCCGTTGAACAAGGGTGCCCCGGTTTCGGCTTGGACGGCCGGGCTGCGCCGGCTATCTTCCGCGATCGGAAGGGCCGTTGCCCAGGGAATCGCGGGATGCAGTGGGCTTCGCAGGGGATAGGGTTTGTTCAGATGTTCCGTTCGTTCATTGAAAAGTCATCGCGCCGCCGCCATGTCCGCGCGCACGCGCTCGCCGAGCAGCTAGAGGCTCGGCGACTGCTGACCGCGTTGCCGGCCGGGTTCACCGAAGCGCTCGTCGCCGACGGTTTGGGCACGCCGACGGCCATGGCGTTCGCGCCGGACGGGCGCGTCTTCATCGCCCAGCAGAGCGGCGAGATCAAGGTCATCAAGAACCTCCAACTCCTCGGCACCAATTTCGCCGAGGTGGATGAAGACTCTTCCGGCGAGCGCGGCGTGCTGGGCATCACGCTCGACCCCACGTTCGGCCAACCCGGCGGCGACGACTACCTCTACGTCTACTACGTCTCGATCGCCGGCGACAAACTCCTCAGCCGCTTCCGCGCCGACGGCGACGTCGCCTCCAGCGAGGGCGAGCAGGTCCTGGCCGACTTCGGCTCGATCCACAACGCGATCTGGCACATGGGTGGCGCGATCAACTTCGGCGCCGACGGAAAGCTCTACGTCGCCATCGGCGACCACGTGGACGCACCGAGTGCCCAGTCGCTCGACAACCTCCAAGGCAAGATCCTCCGCCTGAACAAGGACGGATCGGTCCCCACCGACAACCCGTTCTACAACGAGACGACCGGCATCAACCGCTCGATCTGGGCGCTCGGCTTGCGCAACCCGTTCACGACCGCCTGGCAGCCCACGAGTGCCGGCGGGCGCTTCTACATCAACGACGTCGGCGCCGATTCGTGGGAAGAGATCGACGAAGGCATCGCCGGCGCGAACTACGGCTGGCCGACCACCGAAGGCGACTTCGATCCCTTGGAGTACCCGGACTACACGCGCCCGATCTACGCGCAGTACCACGACGTCGGATCGTGCATCGTCGGCGGGGCGTTTTACGAAACGTCCGGCGCCAACGACTTTCCCGCCGAATACCATGG
>Ga0081539_10004178_pt1 | contig 16375 bp, 11 predicted proteins | sample TabmetS4T2R2_FD_71023 | JGI IMG/M metagenome (GOLD analysis project Ga0081539, IMG submission 71023) | Tabebuia heterophylla rhizosphere microbial communities from the University of Puerto Rico - S4T2R2 | ecosystem: Host-associated > Plants > Roots > Rhizosphere ...
GGTCCCGCATGTAGGGCACCACGGCCTGAGTCAGCCACAGCGCGGTGCCCGCGTTGACGTCGACCATGGCCCGCAGATCCTCGGGCGTCGCCTCCAGCGCGGTGCCCAGGTGGTACGTGCCGATGGTGTTGACCAGCACCTCGGGCGGCCCTACCCGGTCCGCGATCCGGTCGACGACGCTCCGGGCCGCGGCCGGGTCGGTCGTGTCGCCCACCTCGTACCGGATGCCGTCCGGCAGTTCCTTGAGCCGGTCCTCGTTGCGGTCGACGCCGACGACCGTGAAACCGGCCAGCTTCGAGGCCGTGACACGGCCGAGGTCGCCGCCCGCTCCCACGACGATCGCCACCCGCTCGCCGGTCATGGGTGCACCTGCGAGCCGGTGCCGAGGTCGAGGCGGATCGATTGGAGGATGGTGAATGTCGTGCTGGTCGTGAACGCGGGCACGTCCGCGGCCGCCAGCACGCCGGTGTACTTGGCGATCACCGGCGCGGCCGCCTGCGCGGTCACGGCGTCGAGGTAGCCGTCGACCGCGGCCCAGACGTTCGCGCCGTACTTGACGAAGTACGGGGTCGGGTCCACGGAGGCGAGCGCGGCGTGGGCACTGTCCACGATGTCGGCGATGTACTGCTGGTGCAGGACGAGGTCGTCACGAGTGCCGAGCCGGCCCAGGTGACCGCCGATGTAGTGCCGCCACGGGTAGTGCAATGCCGTGCCGGGGGCGTCGATGTAACCGGGCACGTCCTCGCTCAGGTTGAGGTTGTAGATCGGCACCCAGCCGGGGTTGACGATGTCGACAAGCATCAGCGTGTCGTGGTCCGGGAAGTGGATGTAGATGTTGTCCGGCGAGTGGTTGGGCCCGTGGTAGGCCAGTTCGACCCGTTCCCCGCCGACCGTGAGCGTGTACCGGTCCTCGAAGGTGATCTCCGGGGCCGGCCGGGTCGGGTCGTTGTCGCGCAGCAGCAGCCGCCGGGCTTCCGCGTGCCCGATGCGGACGATGTCGTCGCCGAACAGGTTCGCCGCGCCCGCGTGGTCGGCGTGGTGGTGGGAGTAGACCAGGTGGGTCACGGTGCCGGCGATGCCCTCGGCCGCGGCGACCTCGTCCACCGCCCGTCGCAGGTTGTGGCCGATGGTGGGCGGCGCGTCGAACAGCACCACCCCGTCGGCGGTCGCCAGGAAAGCCGACTGGTAGGTGCCGTCGGTGACCCAGAACAGGTTGCGTTCCACGCGCCCGACGAAATACCCCTGCTCGCCCAGGGCCGGCCCGAGAGCCGCCGCGGGGACCGGAGCGAAGTCCTGAAGTTCTGCCATGCCGCCAGCCTCACCGGCGGCCGGGTGAGAGGTCGTCACCGGATTCCGGTGATCTGCCGGGGAGTTAGGCTGGCCGGGTGATCGAGCGTCACGATCTGGTCGCCGCGCTGGACCACGCGGCCGGCAAACGGGTGACGGTCATCTCGGCGCCCGCCGGGAGCGGGAAGACGTCGCTGCTGCGCGCGTGGGCCGACCGGCCGGGCCGGGACCGCCGGATCGCCTTCCTGTCGGTACGGCCGGGTCAGCACGACGCGCAGTTGTTCTGGCTCGCCCTGCTGGCCGCGATCGGCGCCGAGCCGCCACCGGCGACGCCCGCGTTCGACGGACCGGCCATGGTGGACAAGGTGTACGCCGAGCTTGCGGCGCCCGGCGGGCCGGACGTCCTGATCATCGACGACCTGCACGAACTCAGCTCCACCGCGGCCGCCGAGCAACTCTCCGCGCTGCTGACGAACCTTCCGCCGGGCGTGCACGCGGTCCTCGCCACCCGGGGCGACCCACCGCTGCACCTGCACCGGCTGCGGCTCGCCGGGGAGCTGGCCGAGATCCGCGCCGGGCAGCTGCGCTTCACCCTGGACGAGACCCGCCGGCTGCTGGCCGCCGCCGGGATCACGCTGCCCGGCCCGGTGATGGTCACGCTCCACCAGCGGACCGAGGGCTGGGCGGCCGGGCTGCGGCTGGCCGCCCTGTCGCTGGCCGGGCACCCGGATCCGGAACGGTTCGTCGCCGAGTTCTCCGGCAGCGATCGTACCGTCGCCGAGTACCTGATGGCCGAGATGCTGGACCGGCAGCCGCCCGAGGTCCGGCGCCTGCTGCTGCGCACCTGCCTGCTGGACCGGGTCAACGGGGAACTGGCCGACCTGCTCACCGGCGCCACCGGATCGGAGCGGATCCTGCTCGGCCTGGAGGACGCCAACGCTTTCGTCGTGTCGCTCGACCCCGGGCGGACCTGGTTCCGCTACCACCACATGTTCGGCGGCCTGCTGCGGCTGGAGCTCCGCCGCACCGTCCCTGGGGACATCCCGGAGCTGCATCGGCTCGCCGCGCGGTGGTTCGCCGAGCACGCCCAGGCCGCCGACGCCATCCGCCACCTGCAGGCCGCGGGCGACTGGACCGACGCGGCCCGGCTGATCACCGACCATGCCCTCAGCCTCACCCTCGACGGCCAGGCCGGGACGGTGGCGGCGCTACTGAGCTCCTTCCCGGCGCGGATCGGCGAGGACTTCCCCGGGCTGGCCCTGGTGCACGCGATCGCCGACCTTGACCAGCTCCGCCTCGACCAGGCGGCCGCGCACCTGGACGTCGTGCGGACGTACGTGGCGACCGCACCCGCCGACCGGCAATACCGGCTGCGGATGGCCCTCGCCGCGCTGGACCTGCTGTTGGCCCGGCTGCGCGGACACTTCGACGGCGTGTTCGAACAGGTAGGTTCGCTGCCCCCGTCGCACGCCGGCCAGTCCAGCGCCGACGTGGCCCTGGGCAGTGATCTGCGCGCCGTCGCGCTGCTGAACCTCGGCGTCACCGAGGCCTGGTCGCTGCGCCTGGCCGACAGCGAGAAGCACCTGCGGGAGGGCGCCACCCTCGCCCGCGCCATCGGCCGGCCGTACCTCGAGGTGGCCTGCCTCGCCCACCTGGGGTTCGCCGCCGCCGGCGAGTCCTTCGCCGCGGCCCGGCGGCAGTGCGAGGACGCCATCGCGCAGGCGGACCGGCACGGCTGGCGCGACGAACCGGTCATCGCCCCCGCGCAGGCGACGCTCGCCGGGATCCTCATCTGGACGGGCGAGTTCGACCACGGCGAACGGTGGCTGGGCCGGGCCAGGGGCGCCACCCGCGCCGGGGGTGAACCTGGCCTCCAACTGCTCATCCACCTGATCTCCGGGGCCCTTCCCGCGGCGCGCGGCCGGTACCGCGAAGCGCTGACCGAGCTCGCCGCTGCCGGGCAGGTCCAGGCCGTCATGGCCGGGGAGCACGCCCTCGAGTCGCGAGTCACCGCGTGGACGATCGCCACCCGGGCCCGCCTCGGGGAGGTCGACCGGGCACGGGCCGCGCTCTCCCGCGTCCCCGGCCGGCTGACCGCCACCGACGAGATCCGCAACGCGGCCGCGGTGATCCGCCTCGCCGAGCGGGATCCCGCCAGGGCTCGCGGTGAGCTCCGGACGGTCCTCGACGGCGACGCCGGCACCAACGACGGCCTCACCCTGATCGAGGCCCAGCTGCTGGACGCGCTCGCCTGCCGGGAGCTGGGCGACGAGCGTGCCGCGAGGGCAGCCGTGGAACGGGCGTTGCAGCTGGCCGAGCCGGACCGGCTGATCCTGCCGTTCGCGATGACCGGCGCCTGGCAGTTGCTGACCGTCCTGCCGCCGTCGGAGACGTCGCACGCCGCGCTGATCGCCGACATCCTCGACACGGTCCACGGCGGCAGCCCCGGCCACGCCGCCCGTCCCGCGCCGGCCGACCAGCTCACCCCGAGTGAGTTGCGCGTGCTGCGCTACCTGCCGACCAACCTCACCCGTCCGGAGATCGCCGGAGAGCTGTCGGTCTCGCTGAACACGGTCAACACCCACATCCGCCGGATCTACACCAAGCTGGCCGCCACCGACCGATCCTCGGCCGTCCAGCGCGGCCGCGAGCTGCGGCTGCTGTCAACCGGCCGCCCCTGAACCCGATCCAGTCCAGTCTGCGGGGCTGCCGTGCGGTGAGCGGCACCGGGGAGGCGGTCACCAACCCGCGGGCGGCGCCTCGATGTGGACGGCCTTGGTCACGGTCATCTCGTCGAGCAGCTCCGGGCCGTAGCCGAAGCCCTGCCCGCTGCCCCGGCGCGGATGCGCGGCACCGCCCGGCGCCCCGCCGAAGACCGCGTTGATCTTGACGGTGCCGACCGGGAGGTCGCGCCAGGCCTGCTGGGCGTGGCTCATCGACCCGGTCAGCACGGTGGCCGCGAGGCCGTACGGCGAGTCGGCGGCCCGGCGCAGCGCCTCCTCGAACGAGTCGACCGCCGTCACCGGGGCGACCGGCCCGAACGTCTCGTCCCGCAGGACCGCCATGTCGTCGGTGCAGCCGGCCAGCACGGTCGGCGGGTAGAACGCGCCCGGCCCCGGCGGGACCGCGCCGCCGCACCGTACCGTCGCGCCCTCCTTGACCGCGCGTTGCACCTGGTCGTCGACCGCATCGCGGAGCCGCCGGTCGACCAGCGGGCCGATCCTCGTGGTCCATCGCTCAGCCTCGGCGGTCAGCGCCGCCAGGAACGGCTCGGCAACCGTGCGGTGAACGTAGATCCGCTCGACCGAGACGCAGATCTGCCCCGAGTTGGCGAAGGCACCCAGCGCGGCCTGCCCGGCCGCCCACACCGGATCGACGCCGGCGTCGACGATCAGCGGGTCGCTGCCGCCGTTCTCCAGCAGGGCCTTCGCGCCGGTACGCGCGCACGCCGCGGCGATCGATCGGCCGGTCGCCGTCGAACCCACCTGGGCGACCACGTCAACCGGCGCGCCGGCCAGCGCGGCCCCGACCTCGCCGTCCCCGTTGAGCAGGCCGAGCACGCCGGGCGGGACGTGCGGGGCGAGCAGCCCGGCCAGCCGCCAGCCGGTCGCCGGGGTCCGCTCGCTCGGCTTGTAGATCACCGCGTTGCCGGTGACCAGCGCCGCGCCGAGCAGCCCGCAGGACACCGCGACCGGGTCGTTCCACGGGGTGATCACCGCGACCACGCCGCGCGGCCCGAACGCCATCAGGTCGACAGCGTCGTGGCCGCCGGCCAGGCTGCGTCCGCGGTGGACCGGACCGAGCTCGGCGTACTGGCGCAGCGTTCCCACCCCGGCCGCGACCGTATCCCGGGCCTCGCCGACCGGTTTGCCCATTTCCGCCGACATGACCGAGGCCAGCTCGTCCGTGGCCTCCTCGACCGCCGTGGCCGCGGCATGGAGCGCGGCCCCCCGGGCGGCCGGGGCGGTGCGAGCCCAGCCGGCCGCGGCGTCCCGGGCCACCCGCACCGCGGCCGCCACGTCGGCGGCCGAAGCGACCGCGACCCTGGTCACCGGCTGGTCGTCGACGGGACTGACGACGGTCAGCCGTGCGGGCGAACCGCCCGGAATCCAGGCGCCGCCGATCAGATTCTCCACCTCGTACATACCGTGCCGTTGCCCGGTGGCAAGGACCCCAAAACACCTTCCGGAATCAGTGAATGTCCTCACGTGACCCACTATCAGTGCAGGTAGCGCGTGTGGCGGAAACGAAAAGAAGTCGATGATCATGCGAGTAAGTGGTCATCTCGCGGGTATGCGGTGCGCCATGCGCGTACTGGGTATCAATGCGATTTTCCACGATCCGGCCGCCGCGCTGGTGGTCGACGGGCGCGTGGTGGCGGCCGCGGAGGAGGAGCGGTTCAGCCGTCGCAAGCACGGCAAACGTCCCGTGCCGTTCTCCGCCTGGGAGCTGCCCGAGCTCTCCGCCGGGTGGTGCCTGGACTACGCCGGGCTGACCCCGGGCGACCTGGACGCCGTCGCGTACTCCTTCGACCCCGACCTGGCGCGGGACCTGGCGAGCCTCGGCCTGAGCGACCCGTGGGATCACCTGCGGCTGGAGTACGCCCGGCGCGCGCCGCAGTTCCTCGCCGCCGCGCTGCCCGGGCTCGACCCGGAGCAGGTCCGGTTCGTTCCCCATCACGTCGCGCACGCCGCTTCGGCGGGTCTATCCATCGAGGGGGACAGCGCCGTTCTCGTGCTGGACGGCCGCGGCGAGGCTGCCAGCCACCTCGCCGGCGCCTACCGCGACCGGCACCTCACCCGGCTGGCCGGTCAGCGGCTGCCGCACTCCCTCGGACTGCTCTACGAGGACCTCACCCGGCACCTGGGCTTCCAGCACTCCAGCGACGAGTACAAGGTGATGGCGCTCGCCTCGTACGGCAGACCCACGATGCTCGGAATGTTCCGCGACCTGGTCCGCGCCACCGGGGACGGGGGTTTCACTGTCGAACGGGTCGACTGGACCGCGCTCGCGAAGCCCCGCCCCGCCGACGGTGAACTCACCGAGGCACACGCCGACCTCGCCGCCAGCGTGCAGACCCGGCTCGAGGAGGTGCTGCTCGACCTGGCCCGCTGGACGTACGACGCGGCCGGCGGCCTGAGCACCCTCACCATGGCCGGCGGCACCGCGCTCAACTGCGTGGCCAACGCCCGGATCGCCGCCGAGGGGCCGTTCGAGCGGATCTGGGTGCAGCCGGCCGCCGGGGACGCCGGCACCGCGCTGGGCGCCGCGCTGCACGTGGCCGGGGGCGCCGAGCCGTTCACCGGCGCCGATCTGGGCCGGGGCTGGTCCGATGATGAGCTGGAGGCGGAACTGCGCCGGGCCGCGCTGCCGTACACCCGGCCCCGGTCGATCGCGGCCGAGGCGGCCCGCGTGCTGGCCGGCAACGGGATCGTGGCGTGGTTCCAGGGCCGCAGCGAGTACGGCCCCCGGGCACTCGGCCACCGGTCGCTGCTCGCCCACCCCGGCGACGCCGACACCCAGACCCGGATGAACAACGTCAAAGGCCGCGAGCAGTTCCGCCCGATCGCTCCGATGGTGCGCGCCGAACGGTTCGCGGAAATCTTCGACGGCGTCTACCCGAGCCCGTACATGCTGTTCGTGCACCGCGTCCGGCCGGAATGGAAGGACCGCATCCCGGCGGTCGTCCATGTCGACGGCACCGCCCGCGTGCAGACCGTGCACACCGAGACGGAACCGCTGGTCGCCTCGATGCTGGCCGAGTTCGAGCGGCTCGCCGGCCTGCCGGTGGTGATCAACACCTCGCTCAACACGGCCGGCCGACCGATGGTGGACACGCCGCGCGAGGCGATGGAGCTGTTCGGCTCGGCCCCGGTGGACCTGCTGGCGATCGGCCCGTTCGCGGTGCACCGCGGGAAGGCGTTCGGCGCGTGAGCACCGCCGGCGTCACCGTCGTCGTGCCGACCCTCGGGCGACCGAGCCTGACCGCATTGCTCGAACGCGTGCCCGCCGGCCCGGGTCTGGAGGTCCTGGTCGTCGACGACCGTCCCAACCCGGCCGGCCCGCTGCCGGTACCCGACGGGGTCCGGGTCGTTCCCGGCCGGGCACGGGGTCCGGCGGCCGCCCGCAACACCGGCTGGCGGTCGGCCCGCCACGAATGGATCGCGTTCCTCGACGACGACGTCCTGCCCGACCCCGACTGGCCGCAGCTGCTGGCCGCCGACCTGGCCGAATCCGGCGACGACGTGGGCGGCGTGCAGGGTGTGCTGCGGGTGCCGCTGCCACCGCACCGGGCACCCACCGACTGGGAGCGGGTCACCGCCGGGCTCGCCGAAGGCCGCTGGATCACCGCCGACATGGCCTACCGCCGCGCCGCGCTGGCGCGTGCCGGCGGCTTTGACGAGCGCGTGCCGCGGGCGTTCCGGGAGGACGCCGAGCTGGCCTTCCGGGTACGCCGGGCCGGCTGGTCCCTGCGCCGCGGGCGGCGCACCACGGTCCACCCGGTCCGCGCCGAATCGCCCTGGGTGAGCGTGCGCAGCCAGCGCGGCAACGCCGACGACGCGCTGCTGCGCCGCCTCTACGGGCCGCGCTGGCGAGAGCGGCTGGAGATCCCGCCGGGTCGCCGCCGGCGGCACGCCGCGATCACCGCGGCTCTCCTGACCGCGGCCGGGCTGGCCGTCGCCGCCTGGTCCACCGCACAGCCGAGGGCCGGGTCGGTTGCCGCCCCGAACCCGGTTGGCCGCCGTCTCGGGGGCGGGTCCGTTGCCCGTCGAAGCCCAGCTGGCGGCCTCCTTGGGTGCGGGTTCGGTGTCGCTCGGAGCCCGGCCGGCTGCGGCTCCCGGAATGGCTATGTCATCGCCGCCGGGGTGGCCGCCGCGGTCTGGGCGGCCGGCACCGCGGAGTTCGCGGCCAACCGGATCGCCCCGGGACCCCGCGACCCGCGCGAGGTCGCCGTCATGCTCGCCACCAGCGTCGCCATCCCACCGGTCGCGATCGCGCACTGGCTGCGCGGATGGTGGCACTGGCGGGGCGCCCGGCCGGTGGCCGCCGAATCGGGACCCGGGCGGCGCCCGTCGGGCGCGCCCGACGCGCCGGCACGGGAGCACGGCCCGGCGAGTGGCCGCGGCCCGGCACCAGAACGCGGCCCAGCGGAGGAGCGCAGCCTGGCCGGGACGCGCGGGCCGGCGCGAGAACACAAGGCCCTCGGCCAGCCGGCGGGGGCGCCACGATGAGCCGGCTCTTCGAGGCGGTCCTGTTCGACCGGGACGGCACGCTGATCGCCGACGTGCCCTACAACGGCGACCCGGCACGGGTGGAGCCGATGCCGGGCGCCCGGGCGGCGCTGGACCGGCTGCGGGCGGCCGGGCTGCGGCTCGGCGTCGTCACCAACCAGTCCGGGCTGGCCCGCGGCCGGTTCACCGCCGGCCAGCTGGCCGCGGTCCACCGCCGGGTCGAGGAGCAGCTGGGGCCGTTCGACACGTGGCAGGTCTGCCCGCACGACGACACCGCCGGCTGCCGCTGCCGCAAACCGGAGCCGGGCCTGGTCGAGGCGGCGGCGGCCGAGCTGGACGTGGCCGCGTACCGCTGCGTGGTGGTCGGCGACATCGGCCGGGACATGACCGCCGCGCTGGCCGCCGGTGCCGCCGGCGTGCTGGTGCCGACGCCGGTGACGCTCCCGGCGGAGATCGCCGCCGCGCCCTCGGTGGCACCGGATCTGGCCGGCGCGGCCGACGTGATCCTGCGCCGGCAGGAGCTGGTCGTGCCGGCGCCCCGGCCCGGGCCGGCGGGGACGGTGCTGGTCGTGCGCTCGGACTCCGCCGGTGACGTGCTGGTGACCGGCCCGGCGGTCCGTGCCGTCGCGCACGGCGCCCGGCGTGTGGTGCTGCTCTGCGGGCCGCGGGGGCGGGCGGCCGCCGAGCTGCTGCCCGGCGTCGACGAGATCGTGGAGTGGCGGCTGCCGTGGATCGACCCGGGGCCCGGCCCGGTCGACCCGGCGGACGTGGCAGCGCTCACCGAGCGGATCCGGCGTACCGGCGCGGACGAGGCGGTCGTGTTCACCTCGTTCCACCAGTCGGCGCTGCCGCTCGCCCTGGTGCTGCGGCTGGCCGGGGTGGGGCGGATCACCGCGATCAGCGAGGACTATCCGGGAACGCTGCTCGACGTGCGGCACCGCGTGCCGGAGGACCTGCCGGAGCCGGAACGGGCCCGGAGCGTCGCCGCGGCGGCCGGGTTCGGCCTGCCGGCGGGCGACGACGGCGGCCTACGGATCACCGTCCCGGCGCCGCGCACCGGCCGGGGGGAGTACGTCGTGGTGCACCCGGGCGCCAGCGTCGAGGCCCGGTCGTGCCCACCGGACCTGCTGCGCCGCATGGTGGCCGCGTTGGCCGCCGCCGGTCACCGGGTCGTGGTCACCGGCGGTCCGGGTGAACGCCGGCTGGCCGCCTACGTCGCCGGTGACGCCGGCGTGGACGCCGGCCGAACCGACCTCGCCGAGCTGGCCCGGATCCTGGCCTCGGCGTCCTGTGTGGTGGTCGGCAACACCGGACCGGCCCACCTGGCCGCGGCCGTCGGCACCCCGGTGGTCAGCCTGTTCGCCCCGACCGTCCCGTATGGCAAGTGGGGCCCCTACCGGGTACCGGCCGTGCGCCTCGGCCGCGCCGACGCCGGCTGCCGCGACACCCGCGCCACCGTCTGCCCGGTGGCCGGCCACCCCTGCCTGGCCACCGTCGAACCGGACGAGGTCGTCGCCGCCGTCGCCCGCTTCGCCACCCGCCCGGCGGCGCGCACCCGGGAGGCGGCGGCGTGAGCGCGAGGAGTGAGGGAGCGGAGCGAGCGAGCCCCGCAGTCGCGAACAAAGGTGGCGGCGTGAGCGCGAGGAGTGAGGGAGCGGAGCGAGCGAGCCCCGCAGTCGCGAACAAAGGTGGCCCTGTGAACATCCTGCTCTGGCACGTGCACGGCTCGTGGACGACGGCGTTCGTCCAGGGCAAGCACCGTTATCTGGTCCCGGTCAACGACGCCCGGGACGCCTGGGGCCGCGGCCGTGCCGAGACGTACGACTGGCCGCCCAGCGTGGAGGAGAGACCGCTCGCCGAGATCCGTGACGTCGACGTGGCGATCGTGCAGCGCCCGCAGGAACTCGACCTGGTTCCTCCGCACGTGCCGGTGATCTATGTGGAGCACAACACCCCGAAGGGTGACGTGCCGAATACCCGGCACCCGATGGCCGACCGGGACGACCTGATCGTCGCCCACGTGACCCACTTCAACGAACTGTTCTGGGACACCGGCGGAACCCGCACCACGGTCATCGAGCACGGCATCGTCGAACCGGGCGCCCGGTGGACCGGCGAGCAGGAACGGCTGGCGATCGTCACCAACGAGCCGGTCCGCCGCGGCCGGGTCACCGGCACCGACCTGTTCGGACGGTTCGCCGCGGTGGCCCCGCTCGACGTCTTCGGCATGGGCGTGGCCGGTCTGCACGGCGGCCGCATCACCGCCTACGACGACCCGCCCCAGCGCGCGATGCACGAGATGCTCGCGCACCGGCGCGCCTACCTGCACCTGTGCCGCTGGACCTCGCTCGGGCTGAGCCTGATCGAGGCGATGCAGATGGGCATGCCGGTGCTGGGTCTGGCCACCACGGAGGCGGTCGCCGCGGTGCCGCCGGACGCCGGCGTGCTGGCCACCCGCGTCGACACCCTGGTCGAGGCCGCCCAGTGGCTGCTCGATGAGCCTGCCGCCGCCGCCCGCCTCGGCGCCCGGGCACGGCAGGTCGCCGTTGCCCGCTACGGCCTGGACCGGTTCCTCGCGGACTGGGACCGGCTTCTCCTGGAGGAAACATGCGTATCGCGATGATCTCGGAACACGCCAGCCCCCTCGCCACGCTCGGCGGGGTCGACGCCGGTGGGCAGAACTCGCACGTGGCCGAACTCTCCGCCGCGCTTGCCGGGCACGGCCACGAGATCCGCGTCTACACCCGCCGGGACAGCCCGGACCTGCCCGAGGTGGTGCCGCTCGGCGAGCGGGTCGACGTGGTGCACGTGCCGGCCGGCCCGCCGATCGTGCTGCCCAAGGACGAGCTGCTGCCGTTCATGGGTGACTTCGGCGCCTGGATCGCCGACGACTGGCGGGGCGAGTGGCCGCCGGACGTGGCGCACGCCCACTTCTGGATGAGCGGCCTCGCCGCGCTCACCGCCGGACGCGCCTGCGACGTGCCGGTCGTGCAGACGTTCCACGCGCTCGGCTCGGTGAAGCGCCGGCATCAGGGCGCCGCTGACACGAGCCCGGCCCACCGCGTCGACTACGAGCGGGAGCTGGGCCGGGCCGTCGACCGGGTGATCGTGCAGTGCCGCGACGAGGTGCGCGAACTGCTGCGGCTCGGGGTGCCCCGGTCGCGTACGGTGCTGGTCCCGTCCGGGGTGAACACCGACCGGTTCCGCCCGGACGGTCCCGCCTCCCCGAAGCCGGCCGGGCGGGCGCGGATCCTCACGGTCGCCCGGCTGGTCGAGCGCAAAGGCATCGAGGACCTGATCCGGGCCCTGCCCGCGGTCCCGGCGGCCGAGCTGGTCGTGGCCGGTGGCCCGCCGCCCGCCGAGCTGGACGCCGACCCGTACGCCCGCCGCCTGCGCCGCATCGCCGCCGAATGCCGGGTCACCGACCGGGTGTGCCTGCTCGGCGGGGTGCCCGCCCACGAGATGCCCGCCTGGTACCGCTCGGCCGACGTGGTCGCCGCCACCCCGTGGTACGAGCCGTTCGGGCTCAGCCCGCTCGAGGCGATGGCGTGCGGCGTCCCGGTCGTGGCCACCGCGGTCGGCGGTCTCACCGACACGGTGGTCGACGGCGTGACCGGCGACCTTGTCCCGCCCCGCGACCCGCGGGCGCTCGGCGTCGCGCTACGCCGGCTGCTCGACGACGAGATGCGGCGCGTCGCGTACGGCACGGCCGCCGTGGACCGGGCCACCCACGCGTACGCCTGGCCGCGCATCGCCGCCCGCATGGTCGGCGCCTACGCCGCGGTGGCCGGTACCACCGGCGCGACCCCCCGGGAGGCGTTCGCGTGATGGATCCCCTCGACGACCACCTGGCGGCGCTCGGCGACGCGATCGGTCCCTTCCGGACGGTCGCCGCCCGGCTGGCCGGCTGGGGCGCGGAACTCGCCCGCCACCTCGGCCAGGGCGGCCGGCTGCTGGTCGCCGGCAACGGCGGCAGCGCGGCCGAGGCCCAGCACCTGGCGGCCGAGCTGGTCGGCAAACTCCGCGAGGACCGGATGCCGCTGTCCGCGATCGCCCTGACCCCCGACTCGTCGGCGGTCACCGCGATCAGCAACGACTACGGCTATACCGAGGTGTTCGCCCGGCAGATCCGCGCACACGGCCGTCCCGGCGACGTCCTCCTCGTGCTGTCCACCAGCGGCCGCAGCCCCAACCTGCTCGCCGCCGTCCGCGCGGCCGCCGGCTGCGGGATGCGCACCTGGGCGATGACCGGCGCCGGCCCGGACCCGCTCGGCGACGCCTGCGACGAGGTGCTGCACTGCCCGTCGCCGGACAGCCAGGTGGTGCAGGAGCTGCACCTGGTGGCGGTGCACGTGCTCTGCGAGCAGATCGACCGGCACCTGCCGACGGTCCTGGCCGGCGCCGCATCCCGACCCGACCCCGAGCCATCCAGGAGAGCGAGCATGAGCAAGCCGCGGCTGGTCATCGTCGGCGACGTCCTGCTGGACCGCGACGTCGACGGCGCCGTGCGCCGGATCGCACCGGACGCCCCCGCCCCGGTGCTCGAGGAGACGCTCGTGCGCGAGCGACCCGGCGGCGCCGGACTGGCCGCGCTGCTGGCCGCCGCCGACGGCCACCGGGTCGCCCTGGTCACCGCGATCGCCGACGACGAGGCCGGCGCCCGGCTCACCGGACTGCTCACCGCCGCCGGTGTCGAGGTGTACGCGCTCCCGCTGCCCGGCGCGACCCCGGAGAAGGTGCGGCTGCGCGCGGGCGGCCAGGTGCTGCTGCGCCTGGACCGCGGCGGCGACCCGCAGCCGCCCGGCAAGGCCCCGGCGGCCGTCCTGGACCTGCTGCGCGACGCCCCGGCGATCCTGGTCAGCGATTACGGGCGAGGCGTCGCCCGGCACCCGGCGCTGCGGGCCGCTCTGGCCGAGACCTCCGCGCCGGTGGTGTGGGACCCGCATCCGAACGGCCCGGCCCCGGTGCCGGACGTCCGCCTGGCCACGCCCAACCTGGCCGAGGTGTGCGCGTTGTCCGGCGACGCCGGCGGCGGCTCCGCCCTGACCGTCGCCCAGCGGGCCGGACACCTGCTGCGGCACCGCTGGCGCGCCGGCGCGGTCGCGGTGACCTGCGGGGCCGACGGCGCGGTGCTCTGCCACTCCGGACCCACCCCGCTGGCCGTGCCCACCCCGGAGTCGGTCGACGGCGACAGCTGCGGTGCGGGGGACCGGTTCGCCACCGCGGCCGCGCTCGCCCTGGCCGGCGGCGCGCTCGTCTCCGAGGCGGTCCAGGTGGCCGTCGCCGCCGCGACCGCGTACGTCGCCGGGGGTGGGGTCACCGCCGCCCTGACGCCCCGGCCGGCCGACGACGAGGCGGTGCCGGAACCCGAGCGGATCGGCGCGGACCAGGCCGGGCGCGTGGTCGCGGAGGTGCGGGCCCGCGGCGGCACGGTGGTCGCCACCGGCGGCTGCTTCGACCTGCTGCACGTCGGGCACCTGGCCACCCTGCGCGCGGCCCGCAAACTCGGCGACTGCTTGATCGTCTGCCTGAACAGCGACGCCTCGGTACGCCGGATCAAGGGCCCGGACCGGCCGCTCACCGGCGAGGCCGACCGCAGCCGCCTGCTGGCCGCCCTCGACTGCGTCGACGCCGTAGTGATCTTCGACGAGCCGACGCCCGAACAGGTGCTCACCTGGCTGCGGCCGGACATCTGGGTCAAGGGCGGCGACTACGCCGACGGCGGCCCCGATCTGCCCGAGGCCGACCTGGTCAAGCACTGGGGCGGACAGACCGTGATCGTGCCGTACGTGGACGGCCGCTCCACCACCCGCACCATCGCCGCGGCGCAAGCCGCCGCAACCAGGAGGTAGCAAGCATGGACGCAGTGCTCGTCACCGGCGGATCGAGCGGCCTGGGCGCCGCGGTGGCCGACGCGGTGAGCAAGGCGGGCGGCCGCCCGTACGTCATCGACCGCCGCCCACCGCGGGACGGAATCGACTGGGTCGAGTGCGACCTGGCCGACACCCGGGCCGCCGAGGCGGCCACTCGCCAGGCGATCGAGCGGGCCGGTGGCACGATCGACGGGGTGGTCACCGCGGCCGGCATGGACGTGCCCGGCGCGCTGGCCGACATCCCCGGCGACACATGGGACCGCATCGTCACGGTCGACCTGCTGGCCACCGCCGCGGTGATCCGGGCGGCGATCCCGGCGCTGAAGCAGTCGCACGGCGGTATCGTCACCGTCGCGTCGACCCTGGGGATCAAGGCGGTCAGCGACGCGACCGCGTACTGCGCGGCCAAGTTCGGCGTGGTGGGCTTCACCCGCGCGCTGGCCGCCGAACTGGCCGGGCAGGTCAACGTCACCCTGGTCATCCCCGGCGGGATGCGGACCAGGTTCTTCGACGACCGGGAGGAGCGCTACCGGCCCGGACCGGACGCGATCCTCAACGACCCGGCCAACGTCGCGAACGCCATCATGTTCGCGCTCAGCCAGCCCGCCGGCTGTGCCGTCCGGGAACTGGTGATCGCCGCCGAGACCGAGACCTCGTACCCGTGATCCTCGCCCTCCGCGCGCTCGGCCTCGGCGACCTCGCCACCGCCGTGCCCGCCCTGCGTGGCCTGCGGGCCGCGTTCCCGGAGGACCCGCCGGCCATCGCCGCGCCGGCCGCGCTGACGCCGCTGATCGACCTGATCGGCGGCGCCGGCCCGGTCGTGCCCACCGACGGCCTGGCGCCGCGCCCCTGGCACCTGCCGCCGCCGGACGTCGCGGTCAACCTGCACGGCCGCGGCCCCGAATCGCACCGCCTGCTGCGGGCGGCCGCGCCGCGCAAGCTGTGGGCGTTCGCCAACGCCGCGGCGGGCCACCTGGACGGCCCGGACTGGACCGACGACGAACACGAGGTACACCGCTGGTGCCGGCTGCTGCGGCACTACGGGGTGCCGGCCGACGAGTCCGACCTCGGGCTGGCCGTACCCGACCGGGATGTGCCGCACGGCGTGACGATCATCCATCCGGGCGCCAAGTCGGCCACCCGGCGCTGGCCGGCGGAGCGCTTCGCCGCGGTCGCACGCCGGCTGCGCGACGCCGGCCACCGGGTGCTGGTCACCGGTTCGCCCGCCGAGCGCCCGCTAGCGCTACGCGTGGCCGCCGGCGCCGGGCTCGACGAGCGGGCCGTGCCGGTGACCGGGCTGCTCGACCTGGCCGCGCTGGTGGCCCACGCCCGTCTGCTGATCAGCGGCGACACCGGCATCGCGCACCTCGCCTCCGCCTACCGCACACCCTCGGTGACCCTGTTCGGCCCGATGTCGCCGGCCCGCTGGGGACCGCCGGACCGCCCGTACCATCGAACGATCTGGCACGGCACCCGGAGTGAGCCGGGCGATCGGCCCGGCCCGCCACATCCGGCCCTGCTCGCCATCGGCGAGGACGAGGTCCTCACGGCGGCCGACGAGGTGCTTGGCCGGCCGGATCGCGGGTAGTACGGGCGGTATGCGTATCGGATACTTCCTGTCGAGCGAGGAGTACACCCCGGCCCAGCTGATCGAGCAGGCGCGGCTGGCCCAGGACGCCGGCTTCCAGGGCCTGTGGATCTCCGACCACTACCATCCGTGGAACGACGAGCAGGGCCAGAGCCCGTTCGTCTGGTCGATGATCGGCGCGCTCAGCCAGGTCGTCACGATCCCGGTCACCACCGCCGTCACCTGCCCGATCATGCGGATCCACCCGGCCGTCACCGCGCAGGCGGTGGCCACCAGCGCGGTGCTGCACGGCGGCCGGTTCGTGCTCGGCGTGGGCACCGGCGAGGCGCTCAACGAGCACGTCACCGGAGAGCGGTGGCCGTTTGCCGAGGAGCGCCTGGAGATGCTGGAGGAGG
>Ga0081539_10004179_pt1 | contig 16373 bp, 11 predicted proteins | sample TabmetS4T2R2_FD_71023 | JGI IMG/M metagenome (GOLD analysis project Ga0081539, IMG submission 71023) | Tabebuia heterophylla rhizosphere microbial communities from the University of Puerto Rico - S4T2R2 | ecosystem: Host-associated > Plants > Roots > Rhizosphere ...
CGCGCCGTATGCCTACGACGAGAGCGGCAAGCTCGTCGCCGGCAAGAAGTCGACGTTCAAGCAAATCCCGAACGGCATGCCCGGCCTCGAGGCGCGCTTGCCGGTCGTGTTCGACGAGATGGTGTCGAACGGCCGTTTCGACGTCACCAAGTTCGTCGCATGGACCGCCACCAATCCGGCCAAGATCTACGGGCTGTACCCCAAGAAGGGCACGCTCGCGATCGGCTCGGACGCCGATATCGCGATCTGGGATCCGAAGAAGAACGTGACGTTCAGCGACAAGGCCGTGAAGGATCGCGCCGGCTACACGCCCTGGAAAGGACGCACCGTGAAAGGCTGGCCCACCACCGTGCTGCTGCGCGGCGAGGTGCTGGTCGCGGACAACAAGCTCAAGGCAAAGCCCGGCTCGGGCCAATTCCTCGCACGCAAGGCTGGCGCAGCCGCCGAGCCGCTCGGCCGCGCCACCGTCGAGTTCGATCCGAAGCAGAATTTCGGCGCGAGGCTGCGGTGACCTCGTAGGGTGGGCAAAGGCGCGGAACGCGCCGTGCCCACGCGGATTGTTTCGCCGAGCTGTCCGCGTGGGCTTCGCTACGCTCAGCCCACCCTACGACTACCCCGCCATCCGCGGCAGCTTCTTCTCCACGATGCCGGCGAGCGCGGCGGCGCCGAGCGGCAGGATCTCGTCATTGAAGTCGTAGCCCGGATTGTGCACCGGGCAGCTGCCGACCGTGTCGCCGTTGCCGATATTGATGTAGGCGCCGGGACGCACGTCGAGCATGAACGAGAAGTCTTCTGACGCCATGATCAGGCTGCGCTCGCGCTCGACATTCGCCTCGCCGACGATGTCGGCCGCGACGTCGGCGAACACCGTCGTCTCCGCGGCATTGTTGACGAGCGGCGCGAACAGCTTGCGGAAGTCGACCCGCGCGGTCGCGCCGAAGGCCGAGGCAACGCCCGCGACGATGCGCTTCATGTTGGCCTCGACCAGGTCCATGGTTTCGTTCTTGAACGTGCGCACGGTGCCGCGGATCTCCGCGGTCTGCGGGATCACGTTGTAGGCGTCACCGCCGGTGATCGCGGTGGCGCTGACCACGACCGAGTCGAGCGCGCTCACATTGCGCGACACGATCGACTGCAGCGCCGTCGTGATGTGGCATGCAACCAGCACCGTATCGATGCCGGCCTCGGGACGCGCGCCATGCGCGCCGCGGCCTTCGACATAAATGTCGAAGAAGCCGCCGCCCGCCATCATCGTGCCCGGCCGGATCGCGAACGTGCCGACCTTCATGCCGGGCTGGTTGTGCATGCCGAAGACGGTATCGCAGGGAAAGCGTGCGAACAGATCGTCCTTGATCATCGCGACCGCGCCGCCCCGCCCTTCCTCGGCCGGCTGGAAGATGAAGTTGATCGTGCCGTTGAAGTTGCGCGTCTCGGCGAGATAGCGCGCGGCGCCGAGCAGCATCGTGGTGTGGCCGTCATGGCCGCAGGCGTGCATCACGCCCGGCCTGGTCGACTTGTAGGGCACATCATTGGCCTCGAGGATCGGCAGCGCGTCCATGTCGGCGCGCAGCCCGATCGTGGCCGGACCGTTGCCCTCGCGCAGCACGCCCACGACGCCGGTTTTGCCGACGCCGCGATGCACCTCGATGCCAAGCGCCTCGAGCTCGCGCGCGACGATGTCGGAGGTGCGGCTCTCCTCGAAACCGAGCTCCGGATTGGCGTGGAAGTCACGCCGCCGCGCGGTCAGCTCGGGGTGATAGGTCTTGATGCGGTCGATCGGCTTCATGCGGGATCCATTCGGTCTGTCGGGAATGCGATTGTTGGCGAAATCGCGCGGCTCGCCAAGAGCTTCATGTCGAGAAAAGAGGTTCTCGCGCGCAAGACCGTCATGTATTTGCAGGATAGCGACCGGTGAACGCACTCAACTCTTCAAGCCGGCCTTGCGCAGCCCCTCGAGAAAGCGCGCCCGATCGGCCGGATCGGCATAGACGGTGTTCCGGTTGACGTGATCGAGCGATAGTTCCGGTTGCAGCGTCAGCGTGTGCTTGAGCGCCGCCTGCGCCTCCGCATCCTTGCCGAGCAGCGCGAGCGACACGGTCATCAGCCGCCAGGCCCCGGCGTGATTGGGATAGAGCGCAATGGTGGCGCGGCAGACGTCGACCGTGTCCTCGTAGTAGCCGAGCGCGAACAGCGCCATGTAGCGCACCGTCGGCGCATAGATCGCAAGAAACGGATCGCGCGGGCTCAAACGATGCGCGCGCTCGAGCGCCTCGAGCCCGAGCTCCGGCTGACGGCCGGCCGCCAGCGCATAGCCTTTTCCGGCATGCGCGAGCGCAAAACTCGGATTGAGCTCGATCGCCTTCGACAGGTGCATCAGCGCAGACTCGGGCCGCCGCCGGCGCGAATGCGCGAGGCCCAGCACCAGGTGTCCCCACGGATCCTGGTCATCGAGCGCAACCGCGCGCGACCCGGCCTCGAATGCGCGCTCGGTGAAGTCGTGAATCGGCTGGCCGGTATCGAGGTTGAATAGGCTCACATAGGTCCAGCCGAGCAGCGCGTGCGCATGCGCATAGCCGGGATCGAGCGCGAGCGCCTCGTGCAACAGCTCCTGCGCCTGACGATACTCGTCCGAGGTCATCCGCCACATGTGCGGCAGCGCCTGCATGACCAGGTCCCAGGCATCGATGCTCTGCGGCGGCTTGCGCCGGACGCGCGCGGCTTCGGCGAGAAGAATTTGCGAGCCGACCGAGCTGATCACCCGGTTCGTGATCTCGTCCTGCAGCTCGAAGATGTCGGCGAGCTCGCGGTCGAAGCGCTCGGCCCAGAGGTGATTGCCGGCCGCAGCATCGATCAGCTGGCCGGTGACGCGCACCCGGTGCGCGGCTCTACGGACGCTGCCCTCCAGGATGTATCTGACGCCGAGCTGGCTCGCGACCTGGCGGACATCGACCGCCTCGCCCTTGTAGGCGAAGGAGGAATTGCGCGCGATCACGAAGAACCAGTGCTGGCGCGACAGGCCGGTGATGATGTCCTCGGTCAGACCGTCGGCGAAGTATTCCTGCTCGGGATCGCCGCTCATGTTCTGGAACGGCAGCACCGCAATCGACGGCTTGTCCGGAAGCGCGAGCGGCTGCGCCGGCTCGGCATCCGGGACGAGATCGGGCGCATCTCCCTCAGCTGGAATGCCTGCTGGCTCGGTATCGAGCGTCGGTGTGGCTCCGACTTCCTCGATCGCACCGACAAAGCGAAATCCGCGCTTGTGCAGCGTGCGGATCAGCGTTTGCTGATTGCCGTCGTCGCCGATCGCGCGGCGCGCCGCGCTGATGCGCGAGTTCAGCGCCGCATCCGACACCACGCGCCCCTGCCAGACCGTCTCGAACAGCTCGTCCTTGGCGACGACCCGATCACGATGCGTGATCAGATGGGTCAAGACATCGAAGACTTGCGGCTCGATCGGCACGACGGCGCCGGCGCGCCGCAATTCCTGCCGCTCGGAATCGACCTCGTACTCGCCGAACCGGAAATTCAAGATTTGCCCCTGTTTATAACGACATCCGTCTCCGACCAGATGCGTTCGCGGCGGCCGCACAATATCACGAATTGAAATCTCCAGAAAATCTCCAGCAAAATCACGGCCGGCTTCAGCCCGCCTGCAAGATAAAGAGCCCGGTTTGCGGCAAGAACGCGCCCGACAGGACGCGCAACGCTGCGCTCTTCATCAAAACGCGCATCGCAGCGCCATCACCCCAACAGCAATCCGGACCGCCGCGCGTCAGCGCGCGCTCCCCTACGGAAGGCGACGATGATGAGCATGCTCGACAGGTATTCAACAGCCAAGGAGCGGAAATTTCCGCTCGGATACGCTCTGATTGCGGCATTCGTCGCGGTCGTCACGCTGGCGCTGTTCGCGCGCGAGCTTGGAAGCGCACCGGCGCAGCAGCAGGTCATCGTGCAGACGCCGCCGGATCCGCTCGTATCCGAGATCACCCCGAGCCCCCTCATGGGCTTTGGACCGGCGCAGCTCGCCACCGGCGACGGCGGCCAGTGAATCTGCCCAGAGATTAGTCAATCACGCCCCCTATAGCACCTGCTCCATGGAGCCGACCATGTCTCAAATCCTGACGTTTCCCCACAGCGCACCCGCATCCGGCCGGACTGCAAGCCTCCGCCGCAAGCTGATGGCCTCGACGCGCGAAGTTCTTCGCAACGCCATCAATGCCTGGATGGTGGAGCGCACCATTCGCACCTTGCGTTCGCTCGACGACCACCTGCTCAAGGACCTCGGCATCGCGCGCTGCGAAATCGAGTGGAAGGTCCGCCGTTTGGCGCGCCGCTAACAGCAGACTTCGCCTTCGATCAGCAGCGGATCGCTGATCGACGGCACATCGACCCGGCGGCGGCTCGCACCGTGCCCCCGGACCCGCCGCCGGGTCACTTCGACAATCCAACCACCGCGCAGGCGTGAGCCACCCGGCTCACGCCAACGGCCGGCGCTGCCCCGAACTCCCCCGCCAACACGCTCCCCGAACCCATTCCCAAGCCGCCGCGCGGACCGCGCGGCTCGACCTGACAAGGAACCACGACCATGCCCATCACCAGCAAGCTCAATCCGATCACCGGCATTCTCGAGACAACCGGCGACGCCGACGACAACACGATTACGACGAGCCGCAACGCCGCCGGACAGATCCTCGTCAACGGCGGCGCCGTCGCGGTCACAGGCGGCACGCCTACCGTGGCCAACACTGTCGAGATCGACGTGATCGGCAAAGAGGGCGCCGACAAGATAACTCTCGACGAGTCGAGCGGCGCCCTGCCGGCCGCGCATCTGTTCGGCGATGCCGGCAACGACGTGATCACCGGCGGCTCCGGCGCCGACCAGATTTTCGGCGGGGCCGACAACGACACGCTGTTCGGCAAGGGCGGCTTCGATCTGCTGTTCGGCGGCGACGGCAACGACATCCTCATCGGCGGCGACGCCGACGACCAGATGTTCGGCGAGGGCGGCGACGACCGGATGATCTGGAATCCAGGCGACGACACCGATCTCATGGAAGGCGGTGACGGCAACGACACCGTCGAGGTCAATGCCGGCACCGGCGACGAGATATTCCAGATCTCCGCCAATGGCTCACGCGTGCGTTTCGACCGCCTCAACCCTGCGCCGTTCACCCTCGACATCGGCACGACGGAGAACCTGGTGCTCAGGGCCAATGGCGGCGACGACATCATCACGGCGCTCAACGGCCTTGCACCGCTGATCAAGCTGACCATCGATGGCGGCGATGGCAACGACAAGATCACCGGCGGCGACGGCGCCGACCTTCTGTTCGGCGGCAACGGCAACGACACCATTGTCGGCGGCCGCGGCGACGATACTGCGTTCCTCGGCGCCGGCGACGATCAGTTCATCTGGAACCCGGGCGACGGCGACGACACCATCGAGGGCGAGGACGGCACCGATACGCTGCTGTTCAACGGCGCCAACATCGCCGAGACCTTCACGCTCTCGGCCAACGGCGCGCGCGGGCTTCTCACCCGCAACGTCGGCAACATCGTCATGGACTTCGACGGCATCGAGAACATCGACCTCAAGGCCAACGGCGGCAGCGACAACATCGTTGTCAAGAATCTGTTCGGCACCACCATCAAGCAGATCAATCTCGATCTCGGAGTGGCCGGCACCGGCGACGGCGCGATCGACAGCGTGACGGTCGAAGGCACGAATGCCGACGACGTCATCAACGTGCTCGGCGCAGGAACCGCGGTCAGCGTCGTGGGCCTGCCCGCCTCGGTCGCGATCACGAATATCGAGGCGAACGACGGCCTCACCGTCAAGGGCGGCGACGGCAATGACACCATCGTCGCGACGACGCTGCCGGCCGGCGTCGTCGGCACGCTGACTCTCGATGGCGGCGCCGGCAACGACACGATCTTCGGCAGCCAGGGAAGCGAAATCATCCTCGGCGGCGACGGCGATGATTTCGTGATCGGCGGCCGCGGCGACGACGTCGCCTTCCTCGGTAACGGCGACGATGCGTTCCTGTGGAATCCGGGCGACGGCAGCGACACCGTCGAAGGCCAGGCTGGCACCGACACGCTGCAGTTCAACGGCGCCAACATCGTCGAGAATATCGAGATTTCGGCGAATGGCGGGCGCGCACGTCTCACCCGCGATGTCGCCGCGATTACGATGGACCTGAACAGCGTCGAGCACATTGCCGTCAACGCGCTCGCCGGCAGCGACAAGATCATCATCGGCGATCTGAGCGGCACCGGCGTCACGCTCGTCTCGATCGACGCCGGAATCGACAACGATATCGTCGACGGCTCGCGGCTTGCCGCCGACACCTCGCTGTTCGTCGAGGGCGGGCAAGGCGCCGATACCCTGACCGGCGGCGCCGGCAACGACACCGTGAGCTATGCCGGGTCGGCGCAGGGCGTGAACGTCAACCTCGCCACCAATGCGGTAAGCGGCGGCGACGCGCAAGGCGACATCATCAAGTCGTTCGAGAACGTCATCGGCTCGGCGCACGCCGATACGCTGGTCGGCACCGCGGGCGACAACATTCTGACCGGCGGCGCTGGCGACGACATCATCATTGGCGGCGGCGGCAACGACACGGCGGTGTTCAATGTCGACTTCAATAGCGTCAAGGTCAGCTTCGTCGGCAAAACGATCGTGATCGACAGCGCCGAGGGACACGACGTCCTCACCGGGATCGAGAACTTCCAGTTCACCGACGGCACCATCCACCTCGACGACGGCAACCCGCTGGTGAATGATCTGTTCTACTTCGCCAATAACCACGATGTGTGGGACGCCGGCATCGACGCCGAGACGCACTACAACACGTTCGGCTTCCGCGAGGGGCGCGACCCCAATCCGGAGTTCAGCACCAACGGCTATCTCTCGGCCAATCCCGACGTGCGCGCGGCAGGGCTCAATCCGCTCGATCACTTCGACCAGATCGGACGCTTCCAAGGACGCGACCCCTCGGCGCATTTCGACATCGAGCAGTATCTGGCGAACAATCCCGATGTCGCAATTTCCGGCATCGATCCGCTGGCGCACTTCGAGCAGTTCGGCCGCGAGCAAGGCCGCGCGACGTTCGACGCGGTTGGCCATCACATCGTCGCCGGCGTCGATACCGAGTTCTATCTGCTCGCCAATCCGGACGTCGGCTTTGCCAATGTGGACCCGCTGCAGCACTACCACGCCTTCGGCTTCCACGAGGGGCGCGACCCGAATGCGTTCTTCGACACTAAGGGGTACCTCGCGCACTACACCGACGTCGCGGCCGCCGGGATCGATCCGCTGCAGCACTATCTGCAGTTCGGCGCGAAGGAAGGCCGCGATCCGTCAGGCGCGTTCGACACCAAGGCCTATCTCGCCGCCAATCCGGACGTCGCCGCCGCTGGCGTCAACCCGCTGCAGCACTTCCTCGAGCACGGCATTTTCGAGGGACGCTCGCCGCACGGCGATGGTGTGTTTGCGTAAGCGCACACGGCAAACACGCGGGCGGGGACCACCGAAACTCCGCCCGCGATGTCGATTGGTTGCTATTTCGCCATAATATGTACTCATAGTCGTATCGAGCAGAAAGCGAAGACACGGCGACCGAGACCTCGTCTGCAGCGAAAACGAATCCGACTCGGTCGCCGCCGGGAACTGCGAACCGATGTCGGCTCGGCCGCCTCAACTCAGACGATGTCATGCGGCGCTGTCTTGCGTCGTGCTTCTACTGTTCGCCGCAGGCGCAGCTGCGGCGCCATCAAGACCGCCCGGCGTTCCGGTCGTCAACATGCCTTTGGCGGCATGGGTCGCATCACGCCCGCACGCATTGCCCGATACGCTTTCAAGCTTCGAGACGCCTTCGGAGCGGACCACAATGTTCCGGGCAATGCTGGAATCGCTTGCGACGCGAAACTGGCCGCAAGCCGCCACACAGGCAAAGTCGATAGCCTACCTGCTTGTGATCATCCGCGAAGGCGGCAGCACGTTCGTTGTTGCTTCAGATGACAGCGGCACGGGGCGCGATCCTACGGTCGTGTTGAATCTCAATGCGCGCCGCGACTTCATCGTGGGGGCGCCGCATGTGCCGTTCGAATCTGGAACCGGCGAGCAGGCGGTCATCTTTCTGCGTGACCTCGGCGGGCGTGCCGCGATCATTTCAGGCGCGCACCGCTGCGCCAGCCGGACTTTCACGGCCTGCGACGGCACGACTGAAGTGTGCGGTGGGAGCTTGCAGAGCTACAGAGATTCGGATGCAGGACACAACGTCACGACGCTCTACCATGCCGCGCACGTCGAGCTCGCCGCGCGGTGGCCGTCGTCCATTGTGATATCGCTGCATGGGATGAAGGAGGATACCGAAGGCGTACGCACCTCGGTTATCATCTCCAACGGCCTACGCGCGGATGACGGCGCGCAGCAGACTGCGGCAACGAAGTTCAGATCAGCGCTCGGCCGCCGGATCAGACAGCCCGGCACGATCGTGAGCTGCAACCTGCCTGCGGATGACGCCTTCGACTATCGCAAGCTGTGTGGCACCACCAACGTCCAGGGTCGACACGTGAATGGCGACGCCGACGCCTGCCGGACAAGCGTGGATCGGGGCACGGGACGCTTCATTCACATGGAGCAGGACTGGCTCGTGCTGCGGCCCTATGCCGAGGGCTGGGCGCGGATCGGCTATCATCCTTTCAACAACGCGTTCTTGAGGGGACTCGCCGAAGTGCTGCCATCGGCGCGCGGTCGCTAGCGCACGCACGCCGGGCGCACGAGGTTGTCACTCATCTCTTAGGTACGTTCTGTCACCCATGTGTCCGCGCTGGACGAGACTAGCCGTACAGCCCAGCGACAATCGGCATGCGTGCCGCGCGGTACGCCGGCAGCAGACCGCCGGCGAGGCCGACCGCGAGCGCGAGCAGGATCCCCTGCGCGATCAGCTGCGCATTCAATCGGAAACTGAACACCACCTGGGTGAAGCTTGCGCCAAGCGTCGAGGCCGAGAAGCCGTCGAAGATGAAATAAGTCGCGGCCGCGCCGATCACGCCGCCGATCGCGGCGAGCAGGAGCGACTCGATGAGCGTGCCGACAAACGCAGGAAACCCGCCGAAGCCGATGGCGCGCAGCGTCGCAATCTCCACCGCGCGCGCAGCGACGGACGAATACATGGTGTTGAGGGCGCCCGCGAGCGCGCCGAACGCCATGGCGATCGCCAGCGGCCAGCCGAGCTTCTGGATCAGGTCGGAGGTGCGCGAGGCCTGGTCGGCGAAATACTGCGCCTCCGATTTGACGTCGAGCTTGAGGCGCGGATCGCCGTCCGCATAGCTCTTGAGCGGATCGAGCGCCGCCGCGTTCTGCAGCCGCACCCGCACGGTCTGGTAGATGTTGTTGCGCTTGAACAGGCTCTGCACCACCGACAGATCGGCCCAGATTTCCGACTCGAATACGCTGCCGCCTGCCGAGAACACGCCGACCACGGTCCAGCGGCCGGTGCCGAAGGTGACGGTCTTGCCGAGCTCGAAGCCCTGGAACTCGCGCAACAGGGATTGCCCGACAACAATCTCGTCGCTGCCCGGATTGAACATGCGCCCCGCCGTGATCGTGACGTCGCGCCGCAATGCGGCGCCTTCCGACCCGATGCCGCGCAGCGGCAGATTGGCCTTGGTGCCGGTCGAGCGCTTGATGCCGTCGACGGTGACGTAAAGCTCGGCTGAGACCAGCGGCTTGCCGTCTGCGCCCTTGGCAACACCCGGGCCCTCTTCGATCAGCCGCACCTGGTCGCGCGTCACGACGCTGTTGAGCTCGGCCTCCGACCCGCCGCGCAGGATCACAGCGATGTCGGGCGCGCCCGCGCCCTCGATGGTGCGCCGAAACCCGTTCGCCATGGCGAGAAACGACAGCAGGACCATGACCACCAGCGCGACCGCCGTGACGGTCGACAGTGACAGCCACAGCCGGCGCGGCATGCTCTTGAGGTTGATCATCGTGACGGCGACGATCTGCAGCCACAGTGAACGCATTGTCAGCTCCGTCCGAGCGCGGTCACGATGTTCAGCCGCATCGCGTTGACGGCGGGCACAAGCCCGGTGACGAGGCCGAGCACCAGCATGATGGCAATTCCGCCGAGCACGATATCGACCGGGAACGTGAGCGCCGGCAGGAATTGCATCAGATCCGCCTTCATACCGAAGATCGCAAGCGCCGCGACGGCGAGGCCAGGCAGCCCCCCGAGCAGCGCCAGCAGCACCGACTCGCCGAGCACCAGGCGCAGGATGCGGCCGCCCGAGAAGCCGAGCGTCTTCATCACGCCGATCTCGCGCGTGCGCTCGCGCACCGTCAGCGCCATGGTGTTGCCGACGATCATCAGGATGGTCAGGAACGCGGCGCCGACGACGAGCCCGACGATCAGCGCAATGTTGCCGAGCTGCGCCGCGAAGGCTTTGTTGAACGCCTTCTCGGTGTCGGTCGCGGTCTCGTACAACGAGTTGGCGAAGCTTTGATCGACGGTCTTGATCACGCGGTCGTTGACGGCGGCCGATGTCGTGCGCAACGTGAGCCAGCCGATCTGATCCTTGCCGAACGAGCGCGTCTCGTCGAAATAGGCGTACTGGAAGACCATGAAGTTAGTGTCGTTTTGCGGCGTGCGGCCCGCGAAGGTGCCGACGATGGTGAAATCCCAGCTGCGCGAACCGTTCTTCTGCGAGAAGATGTTACTGGCGATCGGGATGCGGTCGCCGACCTTCCAGCCCCACTTGGCGAGCATGCGCTCGCCGACCAACGCGCCGGTGCGCTCGCGGATGAAGGCGCGGCGCGCCTCATCCGAATAGACGAAGTCGCTGTCGTAGAGCTTCATGTAGCTCTCCGGCTCGACCGCAAGCACGATCAGGAAATTCTTCGGATCCTGATAGTAGCCGCCGAACCAGTTGAGATGCGTGACCTCGCGCACCCCGTCGATTGTGGCGACACGGCCGTAGTAGGAGATCGGCAGCGGCTGGGTGAAGTTGATCTTGTTGACCACGACCAGGCGGTCGGCCTGCGCGAGCTCCTGCCCGGCATTGAAGGCGCGCTCGAAGCTCGCCAGCACGCCGAAGATCGCGAATGCCACCAGGATCGAGACGATCATCAGGAAGGCGCGCAGCTTCCGGCGAAACAGATTCTTGCGGATGAGGACAAAGTCGTTCACGCGGCGAGCTCCGCGGCTTCGACAAAGCGCCCCTTGTCGAGATGCAGTACGCGGCTCGCGTACTTCGCGGCGGCCGGATCGTGCGTCACCATGACGATGGTCTTGCCAAGATCGCGGTTGAGCAGCCGCAGGATCGACAGCACCTCGTCCGCGGTGGTGCGGTCGAGATCGCCGGTCGGCTCGTCGGCGAGCAGCAAGGCCGGATCGGATACGATCGCGCGCGCGATGGCGACGCGCTGCTGCTGGCCGCCGGACATTTCCCGCGGATAGTGCTTGAGGCGGTCGGCGAGGCCGACGATGCCGAGCGCCGTCTCGACGCGCTTATGCCGCTCGCCGCGCTTGAGGTTGGTGAGCAGCAGCGGCAGCTCGACATTCTGCGCCGCGCTGAGCATCGGCATCAGATTGTAGAACTGGAAGATGAACCCGACATGCGCGGCGCGCCAGCGCGCGAGCGCGCCCTCTGCCAGCTGATCGATGCGCGCGCCGGCCACCGCCACCTCGCCTTCGTTCGGCCGGTCGATCCCGCCGAGCAGATTGAGCAGCGTGGTCTTGCCGGATCCGGACGGTCCCATCACGGCAACGAAGTCGCCTCTCGGGATCGTGAGATCGAGATGATCGAAGATGCTGATCGTCTCGCGGCCCTTGACGAAGCGTTTCGACAGATGAGCAAGGCGGACCATGGGCTCATTGGGCGACAACATCCGACCTCCTTTTGTTTCGTACTGTTTGTTGTGGGTTGGTTAAATTCCGCGCCTTTAAAGCGTCGATCATGATCTTTTCCGAAAACCGCTCCACACTTTTCGGGATCATGCTCTAGTTCACCGCCGTCGCGTCTTCGATGAACGTGACCTTCACCGCCATGTCGGGAAGGATGCGCGGGTCCTTTTTCTGCAGACCGATGCGGACCTTGACGGTCGCTTTCTCGCGATTGGCGGTCGGCACGATGGCGATGACGGCGCCCGCGATGGTCCAGTCCGGATACGCATCGAGCACGGCCTCGACCAGCGAGCCCGCGTGCAGGCGGCCGATATGCGCCTCGTTGACATCGACCTCGATCTCGATCGAGTCCATGTCGACGATGGTGCAGATGCCGGTGCGGGTAAAGCCGCCCGCCGACATCGGCGAGATCATCTCGCCGGGCTGCGCGCTGCGCTCGATCACGATGCCGGAGAACGGCGCGCGGATCTGATGCTTTTCGAGCACGGCGGCGGCGCGCTGCGCGTCAAGCTGCGCAGTCGCTGCCTGCGCCTGCATCTGACGCAGCTGCGCGCGCAGCACGGCGCTGCGCGCTTCCGCCTTGGTGAGATCAGCCTCGCTGGCGAAATTCTTCTGCGACAGCGATTGCGTACGCGCGAGGATGCGCTCGGCATCGCGCAGATCGGCCGCGGTCGCATCGATCGCAGCGAGCGCGGCTTCGGCGCGCGATTGCGCGAGCGAGAGGTCCTTCTCGACCAGGACCGCATCGAGCCGCGCCAGCACCTGGCCGGCCTGTACCTGCATACCCTCCTCGACCAGGAGCTCGGCAACCTTGCCGGTCACCTCGGCGGCGACGGTCGCCTTGCGCCGTGCGATGACATAACCCGATGCGACGAGACGGCCCGGCCGGGCGGGCGCGGCGGCTGGCGCTTTCGGTTGCGGCGCCGGCGCAGGTTGAGCCGCAATCTCGCGGTCACCGGCGACCTTGCCCAATGGGAAGAACCACAGCGCTGCGCCGACGGCCAGAACCACGACCGCGACAAGTCCAATCGCGAGCGACATGCCCCATCCCCGGCGTGAGGCCGGCATCTGCGTGCGATCGATCGTGAGCGAACGCAGCTGATAGGTCTTGTCATCCATAGTCCCACCCACCAACGCGGTGCGCCGCAAATCCAGTCATGGAATGAGGCGATTGGATGAAGGAACGCTCGCTTCCGCGGCAGAAATCATTTCTGCCTGTTCGTATGGGCGCGTCGTCCGGGATCATTCGATGGCGGAGCCGCATCGGCAAGCCAAGCTTGCCAACCCAAGCGCCCTTCAACGACTGACCACCATGCCTCTGGATTACAATACCAGCGCTGTCAGGCGCTCGCACATGCATTCTTTTGATGCGTTTGGCGGAAGATGATCGAGGAATTGCCAGCGTGGTGCCGCGGAAGGGACTCGAACCCCCGACCCCCTCATTACGAATGAGGTGCTCTACCAGCTGAGCTACCGCGGCGGACTCACATGGAGCATGGTCTTACCCGGAAACCCGGATCATGCTCCGAACTTGCGCTGACTGGCGGCCTGAATAGCGATACGCGCGCAAAACCGCAAGAACATGACGGCCAGCCACAATCCCAACTCATACACCAAGGGAACACATGGAGCCGGCCGGCCGGGTCACCCAGCCGCCTCAGTTTCAGCGGAAAAACTGACGAAATCGTTGCCAGGAACCGTTTCTAGATGAACCGATTCTAGGCGAGCCGTCTCGCGGCGATCTCTCACCGCGCACCGCGGCATCGAGGTCCCCGGCATCCGGGCCCGGATCGTCCGGTATCTGCTGAAGCGGCATGATCGGCGCGGGGCGCCGGGCCGGCCGCGTGACCACAGGATTCGGCGCAGCCGGCGCGGAAATCGAAGCAGCCGGCTGCGCGGCCACCGGATTGGGTGACGTGGGCGCAGCCGCTGGCGGCGGCACAACGGACGGAGCCGCTGGAGCGGCCTCCGGCGCAGTATTGCCGAGCGGCGGAGACGCGATTTCGCGCGGCGCTTCGATCATCAGCTCGCGCTCGGGACCGATCTCGGCGACCGGGACCTTCCATTGGAACGCGTCGAGCCGTCCGGTCACCGGCGAGACCGGCAGCCAGCGCTCCGACACGTAGCCATCCGCGGTCCAGGCCGGATCGCGCGCCGCGGTCAACGCGCGACCCATCCATTCGCGCGCACGGCCTTCGTCGCCCTCGAGCTCGTTGAGCTGCGCCATCAGCGCGGCGACACGCTGGGTCGGCTCTTTGCCGAGCGGCTCGAGCGCGGCGCGGGCAATCGGGAAATCGCGCGCATCGAGCGCCGCGCGCGTCACGGCGAGCGCGCCTTCGGGATGATCCGGTGTGATCCGCGCAAGCGTCTGCATCCGCGCGAGCCGCTCGCGCGCCGAATTGGCGAGACGGACGCTGCCGTAAGCATCGGCGAGATCGGGATGCGGGCTCGCCTTCCAGGCCGTCTCGATGATTTTCGCGGCCTTGCGCGGCTCGCCCGCCTCGGCGAGCAACCGGCTGGCGAGCTCCGCGGCCGGCACGAGATCGGGGGCGAGGCGTGTCGCTTCGAGCACGAGCGCGCGCGCGATGTCGCGGTTCTCCTCTTCGATCGTGATCGCGCGCGCGGTCAGCAGCACGGCGCGACGGCGGCGCCCCTCGGCGCGGCTCAGCATCCCGCTGCGGCGCTGATTCTCCAGAACGTTGAGCGCGCCTTCCCAGTCGCCCGCCGCGCAGCGAAACTCCAGCACCGCCTGCCCGGCCCAGGGCAGCGCCGGCGCCTCCTTGGCGGCCTGCTCGGCGGCGAGCCGCGCGGCGACGGGGTCATTGTGACGCTGCGCCTCGACGAACAGTCCGCGCAATCCGAGCAGGCGCGTCTCGGATCGTTCCGCGAGCGCCCGAAAGGCCGCGTCCGCGTTGGCGCGATCACCGGAGAGCTGCGCGGTCTGAGCGCGCAGCAACAGGGCCAGCGGCTCGTTGCTGTTCTCGGTCGCACCGGCGTGGCGCAGCGCCGCCCGCATATCGCCGGCGCCGACCGCGACGAGCCCGCGCGAGATCGCCTCGTGGCTCCTGCGCCGCCGCCGCTCGCGCAACGCCAGCGAAAACAATTTCGGCGAACGAAGCAGAAAGCGCAGCAGCGACCAGGCAAGGATCGACGCGACGACAACAATCGCGATGCCGACGATCGCGACCATCACCGAGGTGTCGGCGCGCTGGCCGAGCCAGGTGATCGTCACCTGTCCGGGGCGGTCCGCGAGCCAGACGACGCCGAGCGCCAGCAGCGTGGCGCCGACCAGAAACGCGACGACGCGGATCATGCACGCCTCATGGCTGACCCAGCGTCCCGATCGCGCTCTCGGAAAGGTTGCGCGCGGCCGCGAGCGCCGCATCACGCGCTTCGACCCGCCCGATCCAACTCTGCGCCGGCGCCCGGACGGCGACCGGCAGGGCCGCGATGTCGGCACGCGCGCCGGAAAGATCGCCTTGCGTCGCCTTCACCTCGGCGCGGCCGATCACGGTTGCGGGATCATCGCCTGGCGCCTCGCTGATCGGGCGAATGCGTACCAATCGCTCGGCGCCCTGCTGCAGCCGATCAATGAACCCGCCACCCTCGCGCCGCGGTGCACCGGCCGCGCCGAGCATTGCGCCGCTGAGTTGCGTCAGCTCGCGCGCGAGCGCGGCGGCGCTCGGCACGCCGGTCGTGGCAAATGCCTCGAGCGGAGCCAGCACTTTGGCATCCGGTATGAGCGGGCGCACCGCGGCGAGCTCGCGCCCGAAGGGCTCGCCGCGCGTGACCGTCGCGCGCAGCGCGGCCGCCGTGAAGGCGAGCCGCCCGGCCTTGTCGGCGCCCGCCGTCGTGTTGATGCGCGCTTCGGTGCTTTTCGCCGCCTGCTCCACCGCGGCGAGCCGCGCCGCAATGTCGTCGATCTCTTTCTGGTTCGGCGCGGCGGCGGCGCCCTGCGCGGTCTTCTGCGCCGTGTCGTAGGCCGCATCGGCGCGCGACTTGGCCTCGCGCGCGGCCGCGCTCGCGCTGTCGATTCGCGTCGTCGTCTCGGTCAACGCGCGCAGCGCCGTTTCGAGCGCCCCGATGCGGCCGGCAAGCGCGGGATCCGCTTGCGGCGAACGCGGCGCCGCGGCGGCCGTCTCCAGCTTGGCGAGCGCCTGCTCGGCGGCGGCAACGCGGGCCGCAAGGTCGGCCACCGGACGCTGATCCGGTGGCGCGGGCTGCGGCCGGCCGGCAAGGTCACGCAGCTGTTTCTCAAGACCGGCGACCTGCGCCTTGAGCGGCGCGGTGTCGTCGCCCGGCGTGAAGGCGCCAGCGGCGTAAGCGACAAGAAACAGCACGAACATCGTGGCCGCGCCGGCAGCTCCCGCGCCGAGCAGGCGCCAATCGAACCGCTCCGCCACATGGCTGCGCATCGCGGTGAGGCGCTCGTTCCAGGAGGCCGTGCCGAGCCAATCGGCG
>Ga0081539_10004180_pt1 | contig 16368 bp, 3 predicted proteins | sample TabmetS4T2R2_FD_71023 | JGI IMG/M metagenome (GOLD analysis project Ga0081539, IMG submission 71023) | Tabebuia heterophylla rhizosphere microbial communities from the University of Puerto Rico - S4T2R2 | ecosystem: Host-associated > Plants > Roots > Rhizosphere ...
TTGGCCCGGCGGTTGAGTTCTCGATAGCTCAACTGCTCTCCTCCGGAGCAGACCGCGACGGCATCGGGCCGCACGGCCGCCTGCGCGTGAAACAGCTCGAGCAGTTCCACCCCATCCTTCGGCTCGGACGTGTCATTCCATTCGACCAACAACTGATGACTTGCGGTTTCGCTTAGCAATGACCAGGTCGAGATCTTCCGTTCGGGATTGTTGATGAGGCGCTCCAACAATATCTGCCAGTGTTCGATTAAACGTCCGATCGTTGCCGCATCAAATAGATCAGTGTCATACATGATCATCCCGACCAAACCATGATCGCTCTCCTGCATAACGAGACTGACATCGTACTCATGGTTTCCACTCTCAATCTCTATTGAGTTCACTTTGAGATGCGGCAATTCGAATTCGCCGCCGGGAACGTTTTGAAAGGTGAAGGTCGCCTGGACCAACGGGGCATGATTGAGGCTACGCTCAGGCTGCAATGTTTCGACGAGATGTTCAAAGGGTAGATTCTGATGAGCATATGCTTCGAGAGTGGTCTCGCGCATCTGTTTAAGCATTTCCCTAAAACTTAGGTCGCGGCTGAAATCCGAGCAAATAACCAGGATGTTGACAAAATAACCGATCAGTCTCTCAATTTCGGCGCGATCACGGTTGGCAATTGGAGAACCAACGCAAACTTTATCTTGCCCCGTATAACGATGGAGCAAAATTTGATATGACGCTAGTAATGACATAAACGGCGTCACTTGTTGCGAATAATTGAGAGCACTGAGTCTCAACGACAACTCTGGCGGAAAGATAAACCACATCTGCCGTGTCGAATGTGTCCGAAAGATTGGTCGGGGCCGGTCGACCGGTAATTCAAGGAGGGTCGGAATTCCCGTCAACTGCCGCCGCCAATAAGCTAATTGTGATTCGAGTATTTCACCTTGCATCCACTGCCGCTGCCAAACCGCAAAATCGGCATACTGAATAGATAACTCTTCCAGGGCCGCCGGTAATCCGGCAAGGAATGATCCATAAAGCGACTTTAATTCACCGACGAAGATGCCGCCCGACCAGGCATCCGTCACAATGTGATGCATGGTGAAGAGCAAGATGCTCTCAGTTTCATTAATCCGCATGATCCTGACGCGCAAAAGCGGCCCCTCGCTGAGATTGAACGGCCTGCGAAATTCCACTTCAGCCAATTTTTGACAAAGAGCGCGCTGCGTATCGGTGGACAGGCCACTGAGATCGGCGAGCGGCACTTCAAGGCGGAAATCTTCTTGGATCGCCTGAGTAACCTTTCCCTGAACTGTGGAAAACCGTGTTCTCAGTACTTGGTGGCGGCGGATGATTTCGTTGATGCTCTGTTCGAAAGCGCCAACCGCGAGCGTACCGCTCAAGTGCAGGGCCGTGGGCAACAAATAGAGCGATTTGCCGGTCATCATTTGATCGATAAACCAGAGTCGCTGCTGAGCATAAGAGAGTGGGAATGCGCTTTCTCGTGGGGCCGGAGTGATCGGGGGAATCGAAAGTTCCTGGCCGTTGCTGATGATCTCCTGAACTCTCCGTGATAGATCCGCAATGGTCGGCGATTCAAAGATGGTCCGCACGGGCATCTCGACCTTCAAAACCTCACGAATGCCGCTTACGACTTGAGTCGCCAGCAAAGAATGACCGCCAAGATCAAAGAAATTGTCATGAACGCTCACCTGATCGAGCCCAAGCGTTTGCGACCAGATTCCCGCCAGCAGTTCTTCGATCTGCGTCTGCGGGGCAATCCGCGTCAACTCCTGCTCCTCGCCAATTTGATCCGGCGCCGGCAAAGCCCGGCGATCGACCTTCCCATTGCGCGTCAGCGGTAAGGACGGTAAAAAGACTATCGCCGCAGGCATCATGTACTCAGGCAGTCTCTCTTTGAGATACTGACGCAGCTCACTTCGATCGACTTCTCCGAGCTCCTCTCTGACTATATAGGCCGCTAACCGCTTGTCCCCCGCAGCAGACCTCCAGACGTTGACAATCGCCTCACGTACTTCCCGATGCTTCTCCAGCGTCGCCTCAATCTCCTGCAGTTCAATCCGGTATCCACGAACTTTGACCTGATGATCCCGTCGGCCGACAAATTCGATCCTTCCGTCAATGAGCTGTCGTGCCAAATCTCCGGTCAGGTATAGTCTTTCGCCGGGGCTGTGACTGTACGGATTGGCGATAAATTTCTCGGCTGTCATCTCCGGACGGTTTAAATATCCTCTCGATAATCCGGCTCCGGAGATGCACACTTCGCCAACCACGCCCACCGGCACAGGACGAAGATGCTCATCAAGCAAGTAAACCTGCGTCATCGATATCGGACGTCCGATCGTTGGCGATTCATCGGCGTTGCGCAACGCTACAGTCGAGTATGTCGTGTCTTCCGATGGACCATATAGGTCGATCACCCGGCTCACCGTTGTCGTCTCATAGAGTTGCCTGACCAGCTCCGTTTTGAGCGCTTCACCGGCCAGATTGATTGTCCTGACTGTGGCTGGAATCTTTCCATCTCTCATCAGTTCGGAAATTCCCGATGGAACGGTATTGATCAGACTCACCTCGGCCGCGACCGGCAGCTCCGGTAGGCGCAAGATGTTTTCAATCAGAACAACCTTCCCGCCATGGCTGAGTGGCGCGAATAACTCAAAAATTGAGAGGTCGAAACAGATCGAGGTTGAAAAGAGTACCTCTGAGAGCTGATCATCACGGAAATAGCATCCGGCCCAATCCAGCAGAGCCATTGCGCTGTGGTGTTCGATTCCTACTCCTTTCGGGATGCCCGTCGAGCCGGATGTGTAGATCAGATAGGCCAAGTTTCTAGCGCTCATCTCAATCTTGAGATTACTCCCGGCCTCTCGTTCGATCTCTTCTCGCTCAACATCCAACATCACTAAATGAACGCAGGATTCCGGGGCCATTGCTCTCCCCGCCCTGGTCGTCAGAAGAATCGACGCCTGTGCATCCGCCAGGATAAATGCCAAACGATCTTTTGGAGAGGAGGGATCCAAGGGGATGTAAGCCGCGCCGGCCTTTAAAACTCCGAGCAAGCCGACAACCATCTCTACTGATCGCTCGATCAAGATTCCGATCCGGCCCTCGGGTCCTGCTCCCAGGGTGTGTAAGTAACGAGCCAATTGATTGGCTCTCCGGTTGAGCTCGGCATAACTAAGCTGCTGTTGATCAGTAACCAGAGCCACGGCGTCCGGAGTTCGTCCGGCGCAATATTCAAATGACTGCGTCATGAGCTTGTCCGGAACCGGCTCGACCTCTGTATCATTCCACTCAATGATTAACTGATGCCGTTCAGCCTCCGACAAAAGAGCATCATGTTCATAGCGGTTCTCAGGATGATCCGCCATTGCCACCAGCGTCCGCGCATAAAGCTCGTTGATCGCCGTGATCTGCGCTCGGCTAAGTTGAGCGCTATCGTAGGTGAACCCGAACGTCAAAATGTCGGAGGGATAGTAAACGTTAAAGTCCACCATGAGGGTAAAATTAGTTTCGCCGGTAATTCCCTCCTCGAGAAGCTTCATCCGCCTTCTGAACTGGTCCAGCCCTTGGTAGACGTGGAAGTGCGTGTAATTGAAAGCCACCTCAAACAATGCCTGCCCACCCTGGTCGCGCTGCATTTCAGATAGCGGATAGAGACGATGCGGCATCATCTCGCGTTCAATCTCAAATGTGTGTGCCACCAGGTCCGCCCATGTTCCACCACGCAGTTTGAGCCGAAATGGCAGCGTATTGAGAAAAAGACCTAAGACCCTCTCTCCATCACTTCCTTCGGGCCGCCCATGCGTAACCAATCCTGTGAGCACATCGCTCTGCCCATTGAGCCGACTTTGTGCCTGGAGATGAGCAGCCAGTAGCACCGTCTTGAGCGATACTCCTTGTGACTTCGCCAACGCATCAAGTCGATTGGCGACCTCGGGTGGAACGGCTGTCCCCACGCGGACTTTTTGACGCGCGATGGTATCGGCACCTGCAACCGGCCAGCGTGGCAACCGCAGAGGACTACAATCATTCAAGTGTTGATCCCAGAATTTCCGTGTCTCTTCCGAGTTGAGGGACTGCCGCTCTAGTTCCACAAAATGACGATAGGTCAGCCTCGGCGGGGGTGGAACATCCTCAGCACTTTCACCGACCAGATACCAGTAATGCTGAAACAATTCGGTGAGGAGCACAGCTTCGCTCCAGCCATCGAGAATGGCGTGATGGACAATGATCATCAATTGGATAGTCTCATCACTGCGCCGATGGATGCGGACCCGGATGAGTGGCGCCTGCTTCCAGTCAAAATGGCGCGACTTCTCCGCCTCGAGTGCGCTAATCAGTTCTTGCTCCTGTGACTCTTCGGATAGCGATCGCTGGTCGATAATCTCCAGCGGCAGTTTGACCTCGGCATGAACCAGTTGAAGCGGCTCGCTGTAACCGGTTAAATCGAACGAAGTGCGGAGCACAGCATGGCGATTCACCAGGTCTTGCCATGCCGTTCTCATCGCTTGCTCATCCCACCGCAGCTGGAGGTGATAGTTGAAGATATAGTGATAGACGACATACATCCGAGCATCGAATTGGCTGTGAAATAACATGCCCGCCTGTAATCGAGTCAATGGATATGCATCTTGTAACCCTTCAGGTAAGCGTTGCCGATCCGATTCGAGCAAAAGATCGAATGGTTTGTCATCGTGAGGTTCGGCGGAGCCCGGCGACTGTGCCAGGACGGCAGCCAATTCGCGAATGGTCGGAAACGAAAACAAGTCCTGAAGACTGATATTTAGCTTGCGCTCTTGTGCTTTAGCCGCCACTTGAATGCTGCGGATAGAATCGCCACCCAGTTCAAAATAGTTATCGTCTATTCCGACTCTCTCCAGACCCAGGACTTCAGCCCAGATTTCGGTTAAGGCTTGCTGAGCCGGGGTTTGAGGGCCGACGTACTCTTCCTCCAAATCGGGGCGAGCCTGCTCAGGCATCGGCAGGCTGCGACGATCGACTTTGCCGTTGGGTGTCAGCGGAAAGCTCTCCAGCGTCACGAATGCTGCCGGAATCATATAGTCAGGCAACTTTTCTTTGAGGAAACGATGCCACTCGCTCACGGTCGGAGCGGGATCCCGGCTGGTTACAAGATAGGCGACTAACCGCTTCGAACCGGGCATGTCTTCTCGCGCCGCGACGACAGCCTCCTTGACGCCGGGATGCAGCATCAACACAGCCTCAATCTCCCCAACCTCAATCCGGTATCCACGCACCTTCACCTGATGATCGATCCGCTCCAGGTATTCGATCTGACCATCGGTGCGATAGCGTGCGCGATCTCCGGTCCGGTAGACCCGTTCGCCGATCCGTCCATCGAGAGGCAATGGAACGAACTTTTCCGCGGTGATCTCCGGCCGATTCAAATACCCCTGGGCGACACCCGCTCCCCCAATACAGATTTCTCCCGGAACACCGATTGGCACGGGCTTTAGATCCGCGTCCACAAGAAAGAGTTGTACGTTGTTGATGGGACGTCCGATCGGCGGGACCAAACCATCATCCCGACACGCTGCCACTGAGGCCCAGATGGTCGCTTCGGTCGGCCCATAGAGATTGAAAAATTTTCGGTTTACTGCCCACTCAGAGACGAGGCTCGCCGGACAAGCTTCACCTGCGACATTGATGGTTCGCAGCCTCGGCAGCTCCCACGGAGGCATGGCGGCCAATGCTGACGGCGGTAGTGTGATCAGATCTATTCCATTTTCCGCCAGAAACTTGACCAGCGGCTCACCAGGCATCAGGACATCAGATGCTCCCCAATAAAGGGTAGCTCCGGAGCAGAGACTTAACATGACCTCGAAGATCGAGGCATCGAAACTCAGCGGTGCAAACTGTAGTAGTCGATCCCCCGGTCGCACATCGAAGACTTGTAACTGTGCCTGACACATGAAAGAGAGACCTTGATGTAGAACCAGAACACCTTTGGGCCGCCCTGTTGTGCCCGATGTGTAAATCACATAGACGCCCTGTCCGGGGTTCACCTTCCGACTTGGCGGTGAGCTCGACTGATGAGGGGTCTGTTCTTCGAGATCATCGATACAAACGACCTGAACCCCATGAATCTGCAGTTTCTCAAGCAATCGCTCTTGTGTCAGTAACACAGGAACCTGCGCATCTTCCATCATCCAGGTCAGGCGCTCTTTGGGATAAGCAGGATCCAGCGGCACGAATACGCTGCCGGCTTTCATGACGCCCAGGAGCCCAATGATCCATTCCACCGAACGCTCGACGCATAATCCAACGGGCACAGCCGCGCTAACTCCCATCTGCCATAGATAGTTCGCCATCTGATTGGAGCGCCGATCCAATTCGCCGTAACTGACAAATTGATCGTTGTAGGCCAGCGCCAGCGCGTCAGGGCGTTTCGATACCTGCTGTTCTACCAGCTCCAAAGAACTGCCCCATCGCTCGGCGCCCCAGGCCGTGTCATTCCACTCGACCAACAACTGATGGCGTTCCGCCTCGCTGTACCATCCCAGCTCACCGATCCGCTTTCCAGGTTCCCCGATCCCTGCTCGCAAGACCTCTTCGTAATGCCCGATAAATCGCTCCACCGTCTCTCGCCGATACCACTCTCGCCGATACCTCACCTCTCCTCGCAATTCTCCATCTTCTTTCCGCCAGACAATCGTCAATCCTTGTCCAAGCTCCAACGCCTCTCCGTGGATGCCCTCCAATCCAACCACCACATCAAAGATCGGGCTCCTCCCTTCCTCTGCCGTCCTCCCCGTGTCTCGCGCCACTCGGCCGATCGGATATTGCTGGTGCCGATAGGCTTCCAACAAACTCTCTCTCACCTTCAGCAAGAGCTCTTGAAACTTCTCTCCCTCATCCAATTCATTGACGATCGCCACTAAATTGGCCGGCCCGCGATCGCTCTCGGAGCGACGCCGCGCCGGACTTCCGACCACGACCATCCGATTGCCGTTATGCTTGAACAGACACACTTTCAATGCCGTCAGCAACGTCGTATAAGTGAGAAATGCCCCTCCACTCGTCAAAGACGTTAATGCTTCATTTAGTTTTGCCTCCAGGCAAATTTCCAACGTTGCGGTCCGCCGCGATGATCCTGGTCTTCGAGCATAGTCCGGTTTCAGGCTTGACTCGCCGAATTCGCGCGATAATTTCTTGATCCAGTAATCTCTTTCCGCAACCAGTTTCTCATCGAAGATGACAATCTCTGTTCCTTGTCTCATCGTCTATACCCTCCTGACTGTGACAATTCTTAAGCCGCCAAGTATGAGCACGGAAAACTTCTTTCGACGGTCCGGCTTGCCGGTTCACTCGAGGCCAAAGGCGAACTCTTCCATTTCGTCGTCGATTTGTCCGCCCGGCTCTCCGGCTCGGTCTACATCTTGTCTCTCTTGTGTGAGGGGAATTCGCAAAATCGGCAGCTCTGGATCGATGACCGCTTGCTCAAGAACGATGCGGAGGTGATTCAACATCTGATTGATCGTAGCAGCTCGAAAGAGGTCGCTGTTGTAAATCATAATTCCGCTTAAAAGATTGAACCTACTTTCCATGATCAAACTGAGGTCATGCTCCACGGCACTGATTCCGACGTTAAAGGGAGTAAAGGTCTCGTCCGGAATGAAACGCGACTCTCCCGGGATGTTTTGGAAGGTAAAGGTCACCTGGATGAGCGGTGTCCGGCTCAAATCGCGCTCAGGCTGAAGCGCTTTGACGAGTTGTTCGAAATGCACGTCTTGATGCGCATAAGCCGCAAGAGTAATGTCGCGCACTCGATGTAAAAGCTCCCGAAAACTGGGGCCGCCACTCAAATCCGTACATAAAACCAAGACGTTGATAAAACATCCGATCATGTTCTCTGTTTCAGTCCGCCCCCGATTGGCAATCGGTGAACCGACGCTGATCCGTTGTTGTCCAGTGTAGCGGTGCAAGAGCACTTGATAGGCGGCTAAGAGCACCATAAAGAGCGTCACATCTTCCCGCCGGCTTAAGGCGATGATGGCGTCACAAAGCTCGCGCGGCCAGGTGAATGCGAGATGTGCGCGCGCGAAAGTCCGGACCAGGGAGCGTGGCCGATCGATCGGGAGATCGAGCGTCTTCGGAGCATCAGCCAGATGCTGGATCCAATAATTCAACTGCCCATTCAATGTCTCGTGCCGTTCACTTTGTCTTTGCCACTCAGCATAATCTCCGTACTGAATCGGCAGCTCGGCGAGTTCCGAAGGAGCACCACTGCAATAATGCCGGTAGAGCGTCCTCAATTCGTTGATCAACAAACTGATCGACCAGGCATCGGTTATCAGATGGTGCAACGTGAGAGTAAGCATCTGATCGGTGGGCTCGATCCGGATCAGGATCGCACGCAGCAATGGTCCGTGTGTGAAATCAAATTGCCGCTGGATGAAGGCCTCGATCAATAATTCGCCGGTCTTCTCTTGCGCCACTGCTGATAACTCGCCTAAATCGACTGTCAAGATTGAGAGGCACAGTTCCGGCTCGATCACTTGCATCGGCCGGCCCTCAATCGTTTGAATGCTGGTTCGTAAGACTTCGTGGCGCCGCACAATCTCATTGAGACTTTGTTCGAGCGCTGCCGTGTTGAGCCCCTGTTTGAATCTGATGCCGGTCGGAACGTTATAGACGACCTCGCCCGGCGAAAGTCGCTCGACCAACCAGAGTCGTTGTTGCGGAAATGAGAGCGGAGAAAATCTTCCCTCCTGACGTCGTGGAATCGGCAGGATCTGGAGCGGATCCAACCCTTCTTCTTTCAGGAGCGTTTCCAGCAGCTTCCACTTCTTCGGGGATTGTCTGGCAACTTGGCTGAGAAGCTCATTCAAACTGCTGCTTGCCTTTGAACTCATGCCGCATCTTCCTTCGATAAATAATCGAGAGTTCCCGGAGAGATACTGTCATTTCCGGCCAGTCGTCCCTTTATAGAAATATTTCCTTAGCTCCATAAATTCTTTCCGCAAAGATATTTTTCTCCCGGCAGGCATTAACCAGTTTATTGGATTCAATAATTGGTCTGGACTCATCCGTGTACTTGATACTCGTCAGGTATCCTAACCATGGTTCTTGTCCCATTGCGTAAATATAAACCTGCTGACAGTTAAATCGGTCAACGAGGTCCATGCCTCTTTCATAATCCGATCCATTCAGACGGCGCGATTGATCCATCTTGCGATCGAGAGGTTTGCTCAGGAGCGCTCCATACATCCATGAAATCGGGGCTCCATCACACTCCATGCCGAGGAAGAGGATATTGATGTCGCCGACTATCTTATGAATATGTTCATAGAGCTTGGGATCGATGTTGCGTGAGTCGGCAGCGCACAGAATATTTTTCCCATTGAGGGAGACCAGGTGGGCGATCCGGGTTCGGATATTGAGGTCTCCGTGTTCCCCGAAAAACGGCAGCCCGGTAATTTTGCCTCCCGGAATCGAGAGTGTTTCCATCTCATCAATCTCGATGACATTTTCAAACCCTGTATTTTCCAAGATCAATTTCGTCGATGGATCTTCAAGAGCCCCACCTCCACTGCGCGGCACAATGATGCAATCGATCTTGTGCCGTAACTGGAGGAGCGTCTCGAAGACGATATGATCTGAATGATTGTGAGTGAGCAAGACATAGTTAATCCGCTCCGGCAAGTCGGAATATGTATAACGGCGAATATCGCTCTCATACTCATAGCTGATGATCGGGTCTGTCATGACGCTCACCTCCTTGGTCTCGATCAAAATACAGGCATGATTGAGATAACGAATGCGCACTCGCTCATCTTGATATTTCGGAGTACGGCGCGGAGCATGAGGAGTAAGAAAAGTTCGGAAGATTTCGTCGTCCTCATCCGGAATTTCCAAGCAGTCCTTCAGGTATTCAAACTTTTGCGGCGTCTCCCGCATTCTGAAAAGTTGATCTATCCCTTGGTAAGCAAAGGGACGTTGCAGACAAACATGCTGGTCTTGTCCGAATCGCGGGGTGCTGAAGACAAAGGGCCGGTAATCATCCTTGATCAAAGAGAGGTCGATAGCTTGCAGCGAGCGATCATAATAAGGGCTCCGGTACAATAATCTCTCGATAAAACGAATTGCCGGATTATTATTGAGATCGTAGACAAGCTCCACGTACCCTCGAAGCTGATCGGGGATCTTGGCATAGAGCGGCTCCAAAGAAGACCCTTTTGCTTCGTTAGCCAGCAGGTTATTGAGCGTCTTGACTGCCTCGCTAAACTCAAGCATCAATCTTTGATTCTTGGTCGTACGCTCAAGCAAGGCTTTAACATCGGGGCTTCGGCTCGGGTCCAGATCAAGAAATGGGCCGCCTCGCATGGCCGGGTTCTTCACGGCGGCAGCGTGGATTTCCGGCGCCATAACAAAGGATTTCATGATCTTGACGTGTGAATTGGCGATATTCATTGCCGCCGTCGCTGGAGCGATCAAATGTGGCCAGGCATACCATTGATTGAAGAGTGGCTCAAGCTGGACGTTCTGCTTCAGGTAAAGTGCTTCGTTTTTCATAAATCCTTTCTTTAACCGGTCAACCCAATGCGCAATCGGAGTCCGCAATGCAAAGGGCGACTTGAAGAGCTTCGTGCCCCTGCGCAAATGCTCATGTCATCTTGTCCGGAAGTTGCGGTTGGAAAGAATAATGGAGGATCCGATGTTACTTGAGTGAGATTGGTGGCGGTGCGCCGGGCAGAACGAGACTTAAGTATCGCTCGCCTTCTTGAAAGAGCAATCCCATCTTTTTCAATGAAGAGAGTTGCGCCTCTGCTTCGGCGGGAGTACGGTTGAGTTTAGTCAGCAGATCCTCACCTCTCCGCGGCTTATTGAGAAATTCCAGCAGTTCGAGATCAGATTGACTGATCGAGTATTCTTTCTCCTCTTGACCGCGCGAATCGAAGATCACCGTCGTCTCGCCTCTCTTGATGAAGTAGAGTTTTGGCCTTCGCGACATGTCCTGGTGCCAGGACTGCTTCCATGCTTCGACCCGTTCTCTCAATTTGCCAATCCATTTAGCCACGTCCATCATGTATCTCGCTTTGAGATTGGAATCGGCGAAATAATAAGCCATGTTATTAAGAGCCATCTCGCCAAATGGATAAGCTAACCGGTAGTACTGTAATGGATGCAAATCCAACTCATATTCCTGGGCCTTGACGAAATATGGGCTGTAGCGGTCGAAACGCACGGGAAAGGTGCCGGATGGAGGCGGAAGATGGACCAGGAGCGGCAGATCGAGATAATACTTCTGGTATACGTCCTCACACTCTTTCGGGAAACCAATGAGCAGATTCCAATACGGAAAGATGCTGTAGGTGATGCAGTTCTTCAGTAAGGTGATGTTGATGAAAGCGCTGGTCCCCTTACGCATCAACTTCAATGTGGAAGTTGCCAACGATTCAATCCCAGGCTGAACCGATCTCACCCCAGCCCGCGAGAGAACCTGCATATCTTCTTCGGATAAGTCGGCCTTGACCTCATAAAAGATTTTTGCATTGAGTGGTGGGTTAAGGTACGGCAAGACATCCTGAAGATAACTTTTCGGCAGAATATTATCCACCGCATCGAATCGATCGCAGCTATCGGAATACCGAAAAAGTTGATCGAATTGTGAAAGAGCCTTTTCCGGACTCATGGCCCGGTACCCCATCGACGACCCGTTCAATCCGCAGAAAGTGCAGTGGGACTTCTCTCCCCACCAACACCCTCGGGAGGTCTCGAAGAGCAGGACCGGCGACAACCCATCTTTCGGAAAAGTCTCGCGCATGACATTCAAAAAGGATTCGTAGTTCAGATCGATCGCGACATCGATAGGCAGCTCCTCTCCCATCTCTCCCTTGCTGTCGAGCACGGAAAGCAAGCTGTTTCTTCTGGAAAAGACTCCTCTGATCGAATGGCATTTATCGAATTCCTGATTGAGCCTATATTGAACAAATGCGGGGAAGTTAATGAGCGCGGGTCCGGAGAAGACGAAATCGATCTGACGGGCATTCTTGACAAGTTCCTGTCCCATTGGGAACTCGCAGTTCGCTCCACCCATTACCGTAATCGCGTTAGGATTAGTCCGCTTGACCACTTCAGCCAGAGCAAGGCAGGCGATATTTTGCGTAAACATCGAGGTGAGACCCACCAGGTCCACCTGGTCCAAATCATATTTCTCAATCATGAGATCGAAGAACTCCGGTAACCGCTGGCGAATCTCCATGATGCGTTGCTTGGCTTTCTGGGTCTCTTGATCTCCACGCGGAAAGTAACGTCGAAAATACTCTGCGGTGTTATCTTCCGCAGAGGGAAACGCTACCTGTCGGAACAGCCAGTCTCCGATCCCAGTCGTATGCGCATCGACCGAATTTGCAATCGTATTATAGAGTTCGATTCCGATGAAACGCGCAAAGTCGTGGTTGAGGTAAGCGATCTTAATGGATACCTCATTTCCAAGCTTTTCTTCTGTTACCGATTTCAACTGCGTGAGCGCCAGTGAGGGTAAATAGAGAGCGGCAAATGGCATATTAACGAGGCACATCTGATACATAATTGTTCCTCCTTTTAAATCGTCGGCCTGATAGTCAATGCTACTCCATCAATCCGTGGAGTCCTTACGTTTGACCAGAATATCCATAGCTTCTTCGTCGGAAAGATGCTCCATCATTCTCAGAGTTTCGAGTAGTCTCTCTTGATTCTGCTGTGGCTCTGAGGCGAAAGAGCCAAGTAATTCAGCCAGCTCGGCAATTGTCGGCGAGTCAAATAAAGCCTTCACCGGCAGATCTATCAAAGTCTTTTCTTGGATTCGACCGACGACGAGCATGGCTAGCAAGGAGTGACCGCCCAGATCGAAGAAGTTGTCATGAATCCCGATCCGTTCCCGTCCTAACACCTCTTCCCAGATCTCCACCAACATCTCCTCCACCACATTTCCAGCCCCTTCATACTTCTCCCTCACCTCTTCCTCCTCTCCCTCGCTGCCTTCCCCCAACGCGGCTCGATCCACCTTCCCACTACCATTCATCGGCCATTGCTTCACCACCACATATCTTCCCGGAATCTCGTACTCCGGCAGTCTCTCTCTCAACTCCCTTCTCCAGACCACTGCTCCCGACTCCTCTCCTTCCTCTCTCTCGACGTATGCCACCAGCTCCTTCATCCCTGGCTCCTCCTCTTGCTCCTTGACCACCGCCTCTCTCACTCCTCTGCATCTCCTCAGCTCCTTCTCGATCTCTCCCAACTCCACTCGATAGCCCCTCACCTTCAACTGCCGGTCACCTCGACCCACATACTCCAACTCTCCTCCCAGTCCGTACCTCCCCACATCTCCCGTACGGTACAGTCGCTCTCCGCGGCGCCCGCTATACGGGTCCGGCACAAACCTCTCCGCCGTCTCGTCCGCCCTTCCCCAATATCCTCTCCCCACTCCTTTCCCTCCCACATAGATCTCTCCTCTCGCTCCCACCTCCGCCACCTCTCCCTGTTCATCCACGACATACAGTTCCGTCCCACTGATCGGGCGACCGATCCCCACCCTCTCCCACTGACCAGCTCTCTTCCCATCCCAACAGCTCACATCCGCTGAGACCTCCGATGATCCATACAGATTCAACAACCGGCTCCCTCTCTCCAACTCCTCAAACTCTCTCCTCAACTCCTCTCTCAACTCCTCTCCGCTGCTCACCCACAACTTCACGCCGCTCCCTCCACTTCCTCTCCTTCTCGCTTCTTCCATCACCGCTCGCAACAACGACGGCACCACCACCATCCGCGTCACTCCTCGCTCTCTCAATACTCTCATCAACTCTCTCACATCCTTCACCTCTTCCTCTCTCAGGATCTCCGTCCTCACTCCCTGCAAGAGCCCTCCCAACTGTTCCCACACTCCATCCACAAATCCCACCGGCGTCTTCTGACAGACCACCTCTCCTTCCTCGAACCCATACTCCTCCCACATCCACTCACACCGGTTGATCGTTCCTCGCTCCACTCCGATCACTCCTTTCGGTTCTCCCGTCGAGCCCGACGTGTAGATCAGATACAACGCTCGGCCAGCACCTCTTTCCTCTCTCTCCCACTCCTCACACTCCTTTCCGCTCTCTTCACCTCCTCCGTCCAGACAGACCGCTTGCACCTCGACTCCCGCCAGCTTTTCCATCCACCTCTGCTTCGTGATCACCACTCTCACTCCTCCATCTCTCAACTGTGATCTCATCCGCTCATCCGGCAATCCCACTTCCAGCGCCAGATAGATTCCTCCCGCTTTGATCACGCCCATCACTCCCTGCGTCAGTTCGAGGCTTCGCTCCAGACACACTCCCACCACTTCTTCTCCTCTCACTCCCAATCTCCGCAGCGACCACGCCACCTGATTGGCTCGCCGCTCCAGCTCTCCATAGCTCAATGACTCCTCCCCTCTGCTCACCGCCACCGCGTCTGGCCGACTCCTCACCTGCTCTGCAAACAGTTCCTCCACTCCCCGCTCGACTACTCCACTCACGCCACCATCGTTCCATTCCACCAACTGTTGATGCCGCCGCTCCGCTCCCACCACTTCCCCCTCGCCATAATTCCCCTCCACATCCACGCTCAACGCCCGCAGCGTCCGCTGATAGAGCTCTCCTATCCATTGCGCCTGCGCCACACTCACTTGCCCCGCATCCCAGCTCAGGATCAGCCGCGGCTCCCGGCTCCGATGCTCGACGTTGAAATCGACCATCAGCGGGTAGTTGGTCGCCCCGACTCCTCCTTCTTCCTCCACCCTCAGCTCCTCGCTTCCTCGCTCCCATTCCTCGTAGCCATAGAAATGGGTGTAGTTGAAGACGATCTCGAAGAGCTCTCCTCCTCCCGTCTCCCGCAGAATCTCCGCCAGCGGATAATGGCGGTGCGCCAGCAGCTCCCGTTCCGCCTCAGAGGTCTCACGTACCAGCCGGCGCCACGTCCCTCCTCTCAACTTCAGCCGGAGGGGCAAGGTGTTGAGGAACATGCCGATCATTCGCTCACTGTCACTACCCGCCGGTCGGCCGTGAGTGACCACTCCGCTCAGCACCTCGCGCTGTCCGCTCAGCCGGCTGAGCACACGCAGGTGGGCAGCCAACAGGACGGTCTTGAGCGAGACGCCCTCGGACCGGGCCACCGCGCTCAACTCCCTTCCCAGTTCGGCTCCCAGGTTGATCACCAACTGCCGACTGCCGGCGCCCTTCGCGGCTGCCGGCCACCGTGGCAACCGCCAGCGCGGCGCGGCGGTCATCCGCTGCCGCCAAAACTCGCGCGCCTCCTCCGACCGGAGCGCCTCCAGTTCGAGCGCCACAAAGTGGCGATAAGCGAGCTGGGGCGGCGGCGGCAGCGGTGACGGCTCCTGCTTGAGCACCGCGCGGTAGTGTTGGAACAACTCGGTCAGGAGCAGTGAGAAGCTCCAGCCATCGAGGATGGCGTGATGGAAGACACAGATTAAATGCCAGGTCTCATCGCTGAGGCGCAGCACGCGGAAGCGGATCAGCGGTGGCTGAGACCAGAGGAAGCGGCCGGCGAGTTCCTCAGCAATCGCCGCCTTGATCTCGAGCTGTTGAGTGTCGTGGGGAAGCAGTCGCAGATCGCTCATCGTGAGCGGGAGCACCACGTCCGAATAGACGAGTTGGAGAGGTTCGCTGAAGGCGGATAACTCGAAGGCGGTCCGGAGCAAGGCATGGCGTGAGGCGAGCAAGGCGAGGGACTGGCGGAGAGCGGAATGATCCCAGGGCAAGCGCAAGAGGAAGCTGAAGAGATCGTGATAGGGTTGAGTGTGAGTAGAGTAATCGGTATGGAAGATCATGCCGGCCTGCATCCGGGTGAGAGGATAGGCATCTTCCACTCCTGCCGGCAGACGCTGGCGATCAATTGCTTCGATCAGATCAAATGGCTCGATCACTCCCTCTGTGATAGGCGTCGGATCTTGCACAACAATCTCGGCAAGCTCACGAATCGTCGGGAAAGCGAAAATGTCTTGCAACCGGAAGTTCAGGCCTCGTTCATGCGCTCTGGCGATCAATCTGAGGCTTCGAATCGAATCTCCGCCTAATTCAAAATAATTATCGTCTATCCCAACTTTCTCCAATCTGAGTGCTTCAGACCATACTTCGGAGAGCGCTTGTTGAACAGGAGTTTCCGGCGCTGCATACTGAACGGCGAGATCAAGAAGATGATAGCCTGGCTGGGGCAGTCGTCGCCGATCGATCTTTCCGTTGGCCGTCAACGGCAGCTCCTCCATCCTCACATACACTCCAGGCACCAGATACTCCGGCAATCTCTCCCTCAGATACTTCCTCCATTCCCTTGCGCTCCCTCCCTCGCTCACCACATACGCCACCAACCTCACTC
>Ga0081539_10004181_pt1 | contig 16361 bp, 7 predicted proteins | sample TabmetS4T2R2_FD_71023 | JGI IMG/M metagenome (GOLD analysis project Ga0081539, IMG submission 71023) | Tabebuia heterophylla rhizosphere microbial communities from the University of Puerto Rico - S4T2R2 | ecosystem: Host-associated > Plants > Roots > Rhizosphere ...
AGCGGCGAATGTGAGGCGAGTTCGGCGGAAAAAAAGCGGACGGCGAACCACAGCGCGCCGGCCATGACCGCCGCGGCGATCACCAGCCGCGGAATGCGGGTGAGCAGCGCGACATCGCGGCCCCAATGGCCGCGCCGGATCAGCATGCCGAGCAATAGCGCCGCGTTGACCCAGCCGGCGGTGGCAGAGGCGGTGGCGATGCCGGAAGCGCCCATCGACGGGAAGAGCGTCAAAGCGGTCGAAACATTGACCGCCACGGAGATGGCCGCGAACACCATCGGCGTGCGTGTGTCCTCGCGCGCGAAATAGCCCGGCGTGAAAGCCTTGATCAGCACGAAGGCCGGCAGGCCGAGCCCGAAGATCGCAAGCACCGCCGAGACGGTGGGCGTCGAGTTGGTGGCGGCGAAGGCGCCGCGCTCGTAAAGCACGCGCACGATCGGCTCGGACATGACGAGCAGCGCTGCGGCGGCGGGCAGGGTCAGGAACAGCGTGAACTCGACCGAGCGGTTCTGCAGGTTCGCGGCTTCCACCATGTTGCCCGCCTTCAGCGCGCGGGCAAGCTCCGGCAAAAGCACGATCGCGACGGCAATGCCCACCACGCCGAGCGGTAGCTGGTAGACTCTGTCGGCATAGGCGAGCGAGGAGACAGCGGCATCCTGTCCGGACGCGATAGCCGTGCCGATGAGCTGGTTGATCTGCGTGATGCCGCCGGTGATCGCGGCCGGCAGCGCGAGCCACAGCAGGCGCTTCACGTTCGGCGTGAAGCGCGGCCAGCGGAAGCCGATCGAAGCGCCGGCATGGCGCACCGCGAGCCACACGATGGCGAGCTGCACGATGCCGGCCGCAAGCACGCCCCAGGCGAGCATGTGGCCGACCGTGAGTGCGTCCGCGCCGCGATACCGAGCGTAGGCCAGCACCGCGATCAGGATGATGTTGAGGAACACCGGCGCCACAGCTGCGGCGAAATAGCGGCGCAGCGAGTTCAGCATGCCGCTCATCATGGCGCCCAGCGACATGCACATCAGGTACGGGAACATGACGGTGGCGAGGTTCACCGTCAGCTCGAATTTTTCGGGATTGTCCGTGAAGCCGGGCGCGATGACGGTCGAGACGAGCAAGGGCATCGCCAGTTCCATCAGAACCGTGATCGCGGTGAGCACGGTGAACAGCACGCCGAACACTTCCTCCGAGAAGCGGCGGGCGCCGTCCATGCCGTTCGCCTCGATCTCCTTGGCAAAGAGCGGCACGAAGGCGGCGTTGAAGGCGCCCTCGGCGAACAGGCGGCGGAAGGTGTTCGGAAACTGGAAGGCGGCGTTGAAGGCGTCGGCCACGGGGCCGGTGCCCAGCGCGGCCGCCATCAACATCTCGCGCGCGAAGCCGAGCACCCGGCTCATAAGCGTGCCGGAGGCGACGGTCGCGAATTTCTTGACGAGGCTCATGGGAAGAGCGGCTCGCTGATGAGACAAGTTGAGCTTCGTCCAACACCCCTCGTCCGTCGTCTTCGGCGACACCTTCTCCCACAAGGGTGGAAGGGGGAGCTTTGCATGAACGAATCTGCAAATCGTCGGCGTTGGAGATTGGCAAAACCGAAAAAAACAGGCTCCCCCTTCTCCCCTTGTGGAAGAAGGTGCCGAGCGAAGCGAGGCGGATGAGGGGTGTTGGAAGAAACACGGCGCATGAAAAAAGCGACTACTCCGCCGCCAGCTTGAGCCTTGTCGGCCGCGCCGGCGCCGGCCCCTCCAGCACTGCGACCAGCCGCGCCTTGATGGTGGCGATGCGGGCGGGATTCTCGATTTTCTGACTGGTGAGGTCGGTCACGTAGAAGGTGTCGACCACCTTCTCGCCGAAAGTGGTGATGTGGGCGGACGCGATGTCGAGCGACAGGTCCGACAGCGCACCGGTGATCTCCGACAACAGGCCAGGCCGGTCGAGACCCTCCACCTCGATCACCGAGAAGCGGTTGGAGAGCGCGTTGCCGATGTCGACACGCGGCTCGATGCGGAAGGCCTTGGCGCCGCGCTTCGGCTTGGTGCGCTTCTCGATCATCTCCGGCAGCCAGGCCTTGCCGGACAGCACGTCCTCGATCAGCCGGCCGACCCGTTCGGCGCGGCGGCGCTCGTCCTCGTCACGGTCGAACTCGCGGGAGATCAGGATAGTGTCCAGCGCGCGCCCGTCGATGGTGGTGAATATCTGCGCATCGACGATGTTGCCGCCGGCCGCAGCACAGGCGCCGGCGATCACCGAAAGCAGGCGCGGGTGGTCGGGCGCCAGCACGGTCACCTCCGTCACCGCCTCGAAGGCGCGTGTCTTCACCATCGTGGCGAGCCGCTTCTTCGCCGCGTCCGCCTCGCGGATGAAATGCGCATGACGCAGCTGGTCGACGGGATCGACGGCGAGCAGGTAGTTGTCGTAGTGCAGGCGAACCAGCCGCCGGCGGTCCTTCTCCGGCCAGGCCGCCAGCGCTTCCGAGAGCTGCTGCCTGGCTGCCCTGGCGCGCTCGGCGCGCGACACTTCCGAGAAGCCGCCGGTCACCGTCAGCTCGGTTTCGTAGTAGAGGGTGCGCAGGAGCTGGCCCTTCCAGCCGTTCCACACACCTGGGCCAACACCGCGTATGTCGCAGACAGTCAGCACCAGGAGCAGCTTCAGCCGCTCGACCGACTGCACGACGGCGGCGAAGTCCTCGATGGTCTTGCGGTCGTTCAAGTCGCGGGTCTGCGCCGTCATCGACATCAGCAGATGGTTCTTGACCAGCCAGGCGACCGTCTCGGTGTCGGAGGCGCTGAGCCCCATATGCGGGCAGATGCGCCGCGCGATCCTCGCGCCGGCCTGCGAGTGGTCCTCCAGCCGGCCCTTGGCAATATCGTGCAGCAAGAGCGCGACATAGAGGATCTCGCGCTGCTTCTTCAGTCCCGGCATCAGCGAATGGCTGAGCGGGTGCAGCTTCTCGCCCTCGCCGCGCTCGATCTCGGAGAGCACGCCGATGCAGCGCAGCAGGTGCTCGTCGACCGTATAGTGATGATACATGTTGAACTGCATCATCGCGACGATCTTGCCGAATTCCGGGATGAGCCGGCCGAGCACGCCCGATTCGTTCATGCGTCTCAGATTGAGCTCCGGGTTGCGCTCCGAGGCGAGGATGTCCAGGAACAGCCGGTTCGCCTCCTGATCCTTGCGCAGGTTGCGCGAGATCAGCTTCAGCGAGCGCGTGACAAGGTGCATGGCGTTCGGGTGGTATTCGAGCCCGTGCCGGTCGGCGAACCAGAACAGCCGCAGCAGGTTCACCGGGTCGCGTTCGAAGACCATGTCGTCGACGATGTTGATGCGGCCGTTGTCGATCACGAAATCGCCGGTGCCGGCGAGCTTGCGCTTGCGCCTGGAGAAGCCGAACAGGAAACGGTTGAAACCGGGCGCTTCCTTGGCCTGCTCCTCTTCCAGCGCCGCGCACACGATGCGGGTGAGGTCGCCGACATCCTTGGCGATCAGGAAATAGTGCTTCATGAAGCGCTCGACCGCCGAAAGACCGGGATGGCTGGTATAGCCAAGCCGCCTGGCAATCTCGGGCTGGATGTCGAAATGCAGCCGCTCCTCGGCCTTGCCGGCGAGGAAATGCATGTGGCAGCGCACCGCCCACAGGAAATCCTCGGCCTTCATGAAGAGGTTGTGCTCCTCCCGGGTGAACACGCCCTTTTCCGCGAGCTCCTCGCCGCTGCGCACGCGATAGAAATATTTGCCGATCCAGTAGAGGGTCTGCAGGTCGCGCAGCCCGCCCTTGCCGTCCTTGACGTTGGGCTCGACCAGGTAGCGGCTCTCGCCGACCTTGCGGTGGCGTTCGTCGCGCTCGGCGAGCTTGGCCTGCGCGTATTCGGCGCCGCTGCCCTTCACCACCTCGGCGTCGAAGCGCTGCACGAGCTTGTGGTAGAGCGCCTCGTCGCCCCACAGATAGCGCGCTTCCAGGATCGACGTGCGGATCGTGAAGTCGGTTCGGGAAAGGCGGATGCACTCGTCGATATTGCGGGTGGCGTGCCCGACCTTCAGCCCGAAGTCCCAGAGCATGTAGAGCAGATATTCGACGATCTGCTCGCCCCACGGCGTCTGTTTGTAAGGCAGCACGAACAGAAGGTCGATGTCGGAGCCGGGCGCCAGCGTGCCGCGGCCATAGCCGCCGACGGCTACGATCGTCATGCGTTCCGCCGCCGACGGGTTCACCGAGCGATAGACATGCGTCGCGGCGAAGTCGTAGAGCGCGCGGATGACCTCGTCCATCAGGTGCGACAGCCGCGAGGCGCAGGCCGTGCCGCCGCCATCCTGGCGCAGCATGCATTCGGCCGCGTTGCGGCCTGCCGCAAGCCGCTCCTTGAGAAGCTGGACCACTGCGGCCCGCACCTTGCCGCTCGAACCGTCGCGGTCCGCAGTCAGCGCGGTAAGGTCGCGCCGCAGCTTCTCGCCGTCGACGATCTCGTCGAGTCTCAGGGGAATCTTGGCCATAGACGCCGGAAGGCCTCACTTTCTGGGCGGCGTCTATAGCGCGAATGGGGCTGGCGGGTAAGGGGCGACCGCCTGCGCGATTTTACGGAAACTCAAGGTTGAACGGCGACTATCCCGCGGCAATCGGAGAGACCGCGATGGCGGATGTTGTCGGCCGGTCGGATGCCGCAGCCCTTTCCCGGACAAGCCGGTGGGCCGGCGATCACCCGGTCCTGTGGGTGTGGCTGCTCGTCTGTTCGCTGTTCGTCGCCTGCTGGGCGATAGGCGTCTCGCCGAACGGCGATTCCGACGATGTCCTCAAGCTCCAGAAGATCCGCTGGTATCTGGAAACCGGCGCATGGTTCGACCGGTCGGTGCCCGGCATCCTGCAGCCCGAGCCGTTCATCTCGCACTGGCCGCGCCTCCTCGACCTGCCTTATGCGCTGCTGGCCTGGGCGATCGAGCCCCTGGCGGGCAGGGACGCGGCGCTGAACGCGGCCGCCTTCGCGGCGCCGCTGCTTCTGCTCCTGCCGGCCCTCGCGCTCTACCGGACCGTCATCTCCGCGCCTGGCTTCGAGCGGCTGCAGGTTGCCTTCGTGCTTGCGCTGTTTCCGGCGCTGCGCGCCTTTTTCGAGTTCGAGCCGGGTCGCGTCGATTATCACAACCTGCAGATACTGTCCTTGCTTGCGTCGATCGCGCTCATCTATTCGCGCCGCGGGGCTGCTGCGGCGGCGAACGGCGCACTCGTGGCGCTGGCGCTGGCGACCAGCGTCGAATTCGCCCTGTTCTTTGCTCTTACGATTGCGATCTATGCCGTCGAGTTCATTGCGGGTGAAGACGGAAGCGGCCGGCGGCTCGGGTTCTTCGGCGCGGCGCTTTCGGCAACGGCGCTGCTCGCCTACCCGCTCATCGTCGCGCCGGGGGACTACGGACTGGCGGCCTGCGACCGCTATTCGGCGCCGCATCTCCTGGCGCTTGTGTTTGCCGGTGTCTCGTTTGCCGCCGCTGCCCTCGTATCAGCCGGAAGAACACATTCGGAACGACCCCCACCCCTAACCCCTCCCCACAAGGGGGAGGGGGACAACGCTGGCATTGTTCCGGCCAAAATCGTCAAGGTTTGGCGCTGGACGACGATGGCGCAAAGTCCCCCTCCCCCTTGTGGGGAGGGGTTAGGGGTGGGGGTAATTTCAGATGGAACTATCACGCCTGTCCCGCGAAGGACTGCATCGCCGCTTGTTCGTGCGGCTCTGATCGCCGTTCCGGCAATCACCAGCCTTGCCCTGCTCGCTCGTTTGTACCCGCAATGTCTGGCGGGGCCTTATGCCGGCATTAGCGCATATCTGCGCGATGCCTGGCTTCTCGCCATCTCTCAGGAACGCAGCCTCTTCGCCCGGCCGCAATTCGTGCTCTCGGCAAGCATGGTCAGCGCCGCGTTTCTGTTCGCCGGCGCCACCGCGCCGGGGATTATCGCCGCTCTCGGCCGTCCTCGGGACCGTCACCTACTGATATTCGCCCTGTTCGCGCTGCTGGCCATGGCACAGGCGGTGCTCTACTCGCGCAATCTCCGCTACTTGCCGCTTTTTGCCGGCCCTGGCCTGCTGCTCCTGCTCGCCAGCCTCGTGCCCCGGCTGCGCAGGGCCGGGGCGCTGCTCGCCGGGCGCTTCAGCGGCGCTGTCCAGTCGCCTGTCGCGCTGCTCGCGCCCGGACTGCTCGTTTCGGCAGTACTCCTCCTCTACCATCTGTCGATCGCCACGCCGCTCCCGGCGGCTGCCATGGCCAAATTGGCCGGAAGCTGCAACCTCCATGCGATGGACAGTCAGGCCTGGCCGCAGGGCGCCAGGATCATGGCGCCGCCGCGCATCGGCATAAGACTTCTGCCCGGGCTTGCCGGCGCGGCGGTGATCGCCGTGCCGTTTCACACCGCGGCAGCGGGCCTGGAACGCGCCTATCGCTTTCTCGATCCGAAAACCGCCGACCCGCGCATCGTGCTCGATAGGAGCCTCGCGACGCATGTCGCGATCTGCGCCTGGCGCGGCCAGCCTTTCGCCGATGGCAACGCGCGCTATCCCCTTGCCGTGAAGCTGATGGAAGGCCGGTCGCCACCCTGGCTCGTCGAATGCCCGACAGACCCGGCGAGCTCCATCCGCATCTACCGCTACCCAGCGGCGGGCGGCGCCGGCGAGACCTGCCCGGTGAAGCGGTAAGCGCCGCGCGGATGCGTTGCAGATGATTGGAATCGGCCGGCACCTTCGCGCCGCAACACCCCACGTAAGCAATTCCAAGGGCTTGGCTTTGCCAACCCAGGAATTGCTAGCTTCCCCACCAGGCAGGGCAATCGCATATGGATTTCGACCCCCACTCCGGTTCGCTTGGCGAACCACCTCTCCCCCGATCGACGGGGTAGAGGAAGCGCCTGCCGCAACGCTTGGCGCCCTTCCTCTACCCCACGAAGTGGGGGAGAGGTGCCGAACTCCGAGCTTGTCGAGGGGCGAGGCGGAGTGGGGGCATTTTTCGCCATATGCGATTGCCCTGCCCACCAGGGGGAGACAGCCGGCATGAACCTCGTCCGCAAATCGTAGACGTTCGATATTTGGCGGAGACATTGCGTCCGAGCCTTCGCTCATGCGTCGGTCAATGGGTTGAATCAAATATGCGTAGTATTATGAAGGGCTGAACCGTGGAGGCGATTGGCGACTGGATGGCAGGGCGCTGCAAGGATCATGAAGCGGCGCGCAGCTTGCGCGCCAGGGCGAAATGCCTGAAATCGTCGGCGCTCATGGGTCGAGCCAATGCATAGCCCTGCAGGGCGTTGCAGCCGAGCGCCGTCAGCACGCGCGCATGTTTCATGGTCTCGACGCCTTCGGCCAGGACTTCGATGCCAAGCGATTTACCGATCTCGATGATCGACGCGACGAGCTGCCTCTGGTTGGCCGAGCTGATGACCGGCGCCACGAGCTGGCGATCGATCTTGAGGCGGCGCGGCTTGAGCTTGAGCAGGCTGACGATCGAGGCATAGCCGGTGCCGAAATCGTCGATCTCGATATCGATGCCCAGCTCCTTGATCTGCTCGACGTTCCAGGTGACGAGCTCGTCGTTCTCGTCGAGGAAGATCGATTCGACCAGCTCGAAGGAAATCGTGCCCGGCTTGATGTTCATCTCTCTCAGGCTCTTGATCAGCTCCTCGTCATGCAGCCGTCGGGCGGACACGTTGACGGAGGCCTTCTGCAACTGAAGGCCGGCAGCCGCCCATTCGTTGAAATGCTGCAGGGTCTGTTCGAGGATCACGCGATCGATGGCGCCGACGACATTGAGCTCCTCGGCGATCTTCATGAATCGCCCCGGCAAAAGCAGGCCTTCGGTCGGGTGCTTCCAGCGCACCAGAGCTTCCACACCGACGATGTTCAGCGTCGCGGCATCGAATTGCGGCTGGTAGTGGGCGATGAATTCGTCGCGTTCCAGGCCTGAAAGGATCTCGTCGGCGGTGCGCTTGGTGGTGACGATTTCAGCCTGCAGGGTATCGTTGAAGAACTGATAGCGGTTGCGTCCCCGGCTCTTGGCCCGATAGAGCGCGATGTCGGCATTGACCAGCAAACGGCCCGGATCGGCCAGCGCGTCGAAGTCGCTGGCAATGCCGATCGACACGCCGAAGCGGCATTCGTGCCCCTCGTACAGCACCGGCTGATGCATCTCGCCGATGATCCGGTCGGCCAGATGCGCGAGCTGCTCGTTCCAGCTCTTCTCGTCAGGCACGTCGGCCTTGCACAGCACGACGAATTCATCGCCGCCGACCCGCGCCACGAAATCGGTCTTGCGCAGGTTGGATTTCAGCACGGCCGCCGCATGCGTCAGCATCGCGTCGCCGGCCGCGTGGCCGAGCGTGTCGTTGATCTGCTTGAAGCGATCGAGATCGATGTGGAGAAGGGCCGCCCGCTCCCCCGCGGCCGCGAATTTCTCGATGTGGGCGGCCAGCATCTGGTCGAGAAAGCGGCGGTTGGGCAGCCCTGTCAGCGAATCGTGCAGCGCGTCGAACTCGACCCGCGCCCTGACGGCTTCGAGCTCGACGTTGCGCGCCTCGGAAAGCGTGTTGGCGCGCTTCAGGTTGTCGCGAAGGACGACGTCGTCGGTCACGTCCCAGTTCACACCGACGATCTTGGCCGCCTCGCCGGCGTCCTGGTAGATCTTGGCGCTTTCGCGCAAATGCCTGATCTTCCCGTCCGGCATGAGCAGCCGGTATTCGGTCTGGAAGCTGGCGCCCACCGCAAAGGCCTTGGGATAGTCGTCCATGACGCGCGCCAGGTCGTCGGGATGGATTGCGCGCTCCCAGTGCGTGTAGTCGCGGCGGCCATGGTCGGCGGGATAGCCGTAAAGCTCGTTCATGCGGTCGTCCCACAGGAGCTCGTTGGTCTCGGTGTTCAGCTCCCAGACGCCGATATGCGAGCTTTCGAGCGCCAGGCTGAGACGGCGCGACAGCCTCTCCAGCTCGATCTCGCGACGGCGCAGCTCGCCGATGTTCCTTACCCGCTCCTCGAAGAGTCGGCCGGTCATCATCGTCGGGACCATGATCAGGCTGCCGGCGATCAGGATAAGCAGCCGCAACGTCCAGGTATTGGGCGGAGGCACGTCCCAGCCGATCTTGGGGATGGCTGAAATCCGCCACGAACCCGACGGCAGGATGACATCGGCCGTCACCGGGTCGTCCGCCACCACATCGGCGCCGCCGAAGAACCGCTCCCCGTCGGCGCCCATGCTGTCCCGGCCGGTTATGGCGATGGCGATCGGCAGATCGGCATCGAGCAGGCCGCTGTCACGATAGAGCTTCTCCATGTCGACGACGGCCGAGACGATGCCCCAGAACGTCTTCTGGCCGTCGGTGCCTCTCACGAAGACCGGGAAGCGGCCGATGAAGCCCTGGCCGCCCTGCACGAGATCGACGGGGCCGGCCAGGACCAGCTCCTCGGTGTCGCGCGCCCGCAAGGCGGCCGCGCGCTGCGCCGGATTCGTGCGATAGTCGAGCCCGATCGCCTGCTCATTGCCGGACATCGGATACATCAGGGCGACGACGAGGCCGGGCGCGCCGGCGATGTTCCTCAACTGGGATTTTTGCGAGAGCAGGTTCGATGCCAGTGCCGCGAAGCGCTGCTGGTTCATCTCAGGCTCCGTCGTCAGCGTGGCGATCAGTCCGCGCACGAGCTGTATGTTGCCGTTGATGTTGCCCTCGAGCTTGGCGCGGATCACGCTGACGCTGGCGAGCACGTCGCCGCGCAGGTTCTGCCTGTACACCTCGCGGTTCAGGCGTTCGGCGAAATATCCGGCAAACACGATGACAACAAGCGCGAGCGCCGCCGGGATATTCGTCGGCCGCAACAGTGCGCGCATCGTGCTGCGAAAGATGTCGAGTCGGACTCTCACGGCCTCCCAGCTCGCTTGGGCGTTCCGTTTCGGGACCGCTTCTCCCAATATATTAGGAATGACTGCTTAAATTACACTTTAGAAAAGGTCTGAATCTTGTCATGTCGAATCCCGGCAGGTCGTCACATCTCGGCCCGGTATCGCGCTGCTCTTGTCTGCCTGCCGTTCTATCCCGTCGAGGATGATATCCATGCCGGACGCGAAAATTCCTTCAAGTTCAGCCGCACGCAGATGCGGGATGACTTCGGCTACTCTCGGCCATGCCGCAAGGAATCTTGGGTCGTCGAGCTGAGAATCAAGGCGAGCGTCCGCTTCGAAGGTAGCCGCCAACGGCAGCAGCGCTTCGTTGATGAAATAGCCCTGCATGCGGAAAGCCGTCGCCGATTCGTGCGGGCTCAGCGCGCCGGTGCGCAGGACATTGAAGATCGGACCAGGCGTGCATGCGGCTCACACGGTCGGTTCCCGGGCCGCGGGCGCCCGCATCACGCTGGCCGGACTCCCGAAGGCACGCCTCAGCAAGGCCGTGACCGCGGCAAAAGGCCTGGCTCGTGCCGCTACATTGTGCGGTACGTCGCTGTACAGATGGCCGATCACGGTTCTTCTGACCTCGTCAGGCGACGTCAAGAGAGGCCCGCCAGCACGGTCCTCCTTCACGGCAACCAGGTCGATCTGGAGAATACCCGCTGCCGGATCGACAGTTGCAATCCGGCCGATGCCGGACAATCCCTCCAAAGGCCAGCAGCCGACCAGCTCGCCCACGTTCGACTGGCCTGAGAGCTTCACCCCCGAGACGCCGATGCTGCTCGCCGAGACGCCCTCGATCGTGCAGGCCGTCGTCTCGCCCGTGCGATAGGCAAGGCGGCTCGCGCGCGAAGTGGGAAACCGCACGTTCTCGACGGCCGGTCGCGGCAGCTCCACGCAGACCATCATCGAGACAAAGGAATAGATCATCACGACAATCCCCCAGGCGATGCTCAGGCTGTCGAGATCGTCATAGGTCCGCAAGAGCGGGCCATTTATCATGCCAAGCAGCGTGAGCACGATGATGGCAAGGAACATGGCCGCGAGAGGATACATGATCTGTACCCGGGAACGGTCCTCACCCTTGGCTGTAACCTTGAAGGGGCGGCCGAACGGCTTCCAGATCGCGTGAGCGATGGCCACGGTTATCGGGAACGCGGCGACCATCTGGGAGACTTCCGTGAACAAGGGAAGACTGCGCCTGTCGGAGACCCAGGCATGGAAAGCCCACATGGCCATCACCGTCGGGAAGGCATAGAGGAAGAATGCCGCGGGCTCCATCAGGATCGCCGGCAACCCCAGGAAGTAGTAGAAGATCGGCGCGCTGAGCAGGAGCAGCATGAACGGCCTGCAGAACCAGAACAGCAGGCCGTGCAGGTAGTGCAGCCTCTGGGTGAAGGTGTAGCCACGGCCGAGGAACGGCCCGTCCCGCAAAAGTGCGACCTGTATCGTGCCGAGGCACCATCGGCAGCGCTGCGTGATGTAGCCGGAGAGGCTTTCGGCCGAGAGGCCGACGCTCAGCCTTTCGTTCAGCCAGCGGGTCCTCAGCCCTTTCTGCATGAGCCTATAGCTGAGATGGATGTCCTCGGTGACGGTCTCGCTGGGCATGCCGCCGATCGCGTCGAGCGCGTCGCGGCGAACGACGCAGGAGGTGCCGACGCAGAACGCCGCCCCCCAGCCGTCCTTCGACGGCTGCATGACATCGAAGAATATCCGCTGGTCGTCCACCCAGGCGAGATCGGCCAGCAGATTATGCTGGACCGGATCGGCGTTGTAGTAGAATTGCGGCGTCTGGATCAGGCCGATCGAGGCGTCGTCGAACTGGCCGATCACGCGCTTCAGGATCTTTCTTTGCGGCGCGAAATCCGCATCCAGGATGAGGATATAAGGGGCATTCGTCTGCTCGGCGGATATGCGCAGCCCGTTATTGAGGTTGCCGCCCTTGGCCCCCTCATTGCTCGCCCTTCGCACATATCGGACGCCGACTTCGGCGCAGAAATCCTGCAGCCAGTCGCGGCGGCCGTCATCGAGCACCCACACCGTGAAGCTGGGGTAGTCGATCATCCTGGCGGCAAGAATGGTGCGCTCGAGGATGACCAGCTCCTCGTTGTACGTGCAGATGAGTATGTCGACAGCAGGAGGAGAGGCCATGCCGGCCACGGCACGCTCGCTCGCATCGGCGGCGGCGCTGTGATCGGTCCGCCGGAAGAAGAAGACGATCGAAAGAAGGGTGTAGAGCACAACCAGACACTCGAACCCGAAATAGATGCGCGGCCAGATGGCATAGGCCGACCACTGAAACGGTGGGAGCGTGTCCTGCACGCGATAGACGCAATAGTTGAGCAGCATCACGATCAGGATGCTGCCGAACAGCACCCGGTCGAAGGCACGGCCACTGTCGAGAAACTGCGCAGAGGCCAGAACCAGGGCGGCGGCGATGCAGGAAAACAGCACCGCATCGGACAGGGTCAATGCTTCTGGGGACATTCGGCACCTGGTTCGAGCGGCGCGGCGCCCTTGCGGCCTTCGAAGGGGTTCCAGCCAAGTGCGGCGAGCGCCGCCCAGGCCGTCGCCCCGACATGCGGCAGGCGGTAATATTTGAAATCGCCCGGGGCCGAGTCGGGACCGACGGAGAGGCCCGTCGTGAGCTCCTCATCGACGGTCGCATAAATCAGGCCGTTGGGCGCCGATTGCTGCAGCATCGTGTGAAAAAGCGGGTCCGCCTTCTCCGGCTGATCGAAAATCCGATACACCAAAGCTGCCTGGGCGGTCCCTTCCAGCCAGATTCCATCGCGATCCGTATTGAAGTCGAACCCGCCCGGCACGCCGTGATTTTTCTCGGTCCATTCGAGTACGCGCTGGGCCCGTTCCTTGAGGCTGGGGACGGCAATCAGGGGCCAGAGCAGGGCATCCAGTCCCGATGTCGACAGATTCGGCGCCGCACTGTCGGGCACGGTGCCGACGAACAGACGTCCCTCGCTTTCATCCCACATCGATTGCACGAACGCCTCGGCCTTTTGCGCCGAGCGCGCCCATTCGTCATTGCTTTCAAGCCGCCCGAGCCACCGGTTGGCGGCATAGACGTCCGTATTGTGCTCGGTGGACTTCCAGGTCTGGAGCCGGGGTATCGGCTCATGGCCGAAAAAGCCGCCGAAGAAACCTTTTCCATCCCGATCCGGCGTGCTGAAATCGACCCAATCCATGACCTTCCGCGCGCTGTCGAGAAAGACGTCCTCGCCGGTTTCCTCATAGGCGGTCAAAAGGGCAAGTGCTCCCCACGCCACGCTGCCGGTGGCGGAACCCACCTGATAGCCGTCCTCGATCCAGGCGTTCTGCGTGGCGCTCCAGTAGCCGGGCAGCTCGACAGCGTCGGTCTCCTGCGCGGCCGGCCCGGACCTGTAGGCATTTCTGAGGCGGCCATCATGATAGAAACGGTCGCTTTCGACCGCCACGACAAAGGCATCCGCGATGCGGCGAGCCTCGGCAGGCCGGTTGCAGGCGTAGAGCGCGATCGATGCCAAAGCGTTGTCGTACGTGAACGCCGTATTCTCGAGCGTCGGATGCAGCATCGAGCCGCCATTCGCGGGATCGAAGCTCCTGACGAAGACCGGCCCCTGCCGGGCCAGGCCGGTCGCGTGCTCTGACAAGGCTTCGCAGACGGAACAAGCCAGCCTGGCCCGTTCCGGCTCGTCGGCCTGCGCGGCGTGCGGTGCAAGGGCTGCCGAGGCGATCAAAGCACCGAGCCAGGCACCACAACCCCGTCGGCCCATTCGCTGAAGGTCAACCGATGACAGAGACATGGCTCGCGCCGACCCGGGGCTTAGTTCGTGCTCGGGCCGTCATTCCCGGCAACGGGTCCGACTTGTATTTTGGCAGGCTGACTGGCTGTCGCGTCCGGCGCCAACGAGGACAAAAGGCTGGTCGCGGCGACATCGTAATACCGGGCGAGCTTGTCGATGACGGGCTCGCCGATCGAAACCACGACATCCTCGCCGGCGTGACAGCCGAAGAAGCGGTCGTCGCTCGACTGGTCTCCCGAAGCCGGCATATCCTCGTCAAGCTTCAGCAACACATAGACTTCGTGCCCGTCCGCTTTCGGCAGGCTTGCGAAATATCTGTTTTCGACCCCCGAACTGAAGTAGCGCACGATCTTCCAGACGTGAGCGGATCGCTTCTGGCCGAGGCTCACGAGATTGACCATGGCGGGCGTATCGATAGCGAGATCGGCGACATCCCGTCCTGCATAGACAGCCGCGACAAAGGATTGCGTGCAGTCGAGGGAACGCGCCAGCGGCTGGCCCTGGGAAAGGAAATCGCCTTGCGAGGCGTGCACGCTGACGATCTGTCCGCGTTGCTGGATGACGACTTGCGCGGACTCGGCTCCGCCCACACGCTTTTCCTCCAGCGCGATCAGGCTGTCGAGTTCCTTGCTGCGATCCTGCATCTGGCCGATCGCGGCCTCATCCTCGCCGATCGAGCCGGCAAGCCCCTTGCGCTGCTGCTCCAGCGTCATCAGGCTGGTGCCGATCGAGCCTCCGGTATACGTGCCCTGCTGGACAAGTTCGTGCACGATGCGCTGGCGCTTAAGGTCGAGCGCGGCGGCGTCCAGTTCAAAAACGGCGGCGTCGCGTTTCTGACGGAGCGGATCGAGGCTCTGCTTCGAGATTATCCCTTTTTTCGCAAGCGATACCTTCTGCAGCAACAATGCATCCTGCTCGGCCACCTTCGCCTGGAAGGACTTGACCGTGGCTTCGGCATTCTCGACCACGGCTTCCTGTTCGCTGACGATGCCGGCCTTGACCGTATCGATCTGATTGATAAGCGCCTGCAGTTGATCCTTGCGTCTTGCCAGGTCGCCCACCCTGTTCCTGAGACGCTCCGTCAGGTCGAGTCTCTCCAGCCGCAGGCCCGTCAGCGATGTCTGGTCCTGGTTTGGATTCGACATCGAGGCCCTGACCTCACCCCGGTCGACGACCTGCCCCACCTGAAGGTCGATCTCGCTGACGCGGCCATAGATCGGCGATGGGATGATCTGCACCGGCGCGTTCACTACGGCGCGCGTCGACACAATGAAGAACTGGTTCGGGATCATCGCCAACGCGACGACCCCGAACAGGGTCAATGCAAACAGATGACCAAAAACCCGTGACGTCTGAAGGATCAACCAGTCCCGCCGGTTGACCTGGCGAATCTCCACCATGCCGCCTCACCCCACCCGTTAAACAAACCGAACCCCATCGGGGCGTGTCCTCGGAATGCCAATTGCGGGGGCGGCACTCTCGTTAATCAACGGTTAGCATTTTCTTATGTGCACTGCAACAAAGCAGCGATCGAAATTGCGTGGGACACGCCGATATCGGACATCGGGACGACGGGAAAAATCCGACTTGAAAGCCGCCGAAAAATTCGGCCGGGCTATTCCTTCCCGGCAAGCAGCTTGAGCCGATACAGCGCATCCAGCGCCTCGCGCGGCGTCATCTCGTCCGGGTGGAGCGCAGCGACCGCTTCGCCGAGCGCGTCCGGTCGCGCCGGCTTCGGCGCCTCGCGGCGGATCGCGGCGGAAAACAGCGGCAGGTCGTCGACAAGGCGGTCCGCCTTGTCGGCCGCCTCGCCGGATTCGAGCTGATGCAGCACGTCCTTCGCCCGCTGCACCACCGCCTCGGGCAGGCCGGCAAGGCGCGCGACCTGCACGCCATAGGAGCGGTCGGCCGCACCCCGCGCTACCTCGTGCAGGAAGACCACGTCGCCTTCCCATTCCTTGACCCGCATGGTCACGTTGTGCAGCCGCGGCAGCTTGCCGGCGAGCGCCGTCATCTCGTGGAAATGCGTGGCGAAGATCGCGCGACAGCGGTTCTTCTCATGCAGATATTCCATCGCCGCCCAGGCGATCGACAGGCCGTCGAAGGTCGCCGTGCCGCGGCCGATCTCGTCGAGGATGACCAGCGCACGCTCGCCGGCCTGGTTGAGGATCGCCGCGGTCTCCACCATCTCGACCATGAAGGTCGAGCGGCCGCGCGCCAGGTCGTCGGAGGCGCCGACTCGGCTGAACAGCCGGTCGACCACGCCGATATGCGCGCTGGCCGCCGGCACAAAGGAGCCGGCCTGTGCCAGGATCGCGATCAGCGCGTTCTGCCTCAGGAAGGTCGACTTGCCGCCCATGTTCGGCCCGGTGAGCAGCCAGATCGCGCCGTGGCGGCCGCTTGGCTCGGGCGAGAGGTCGCAGTCGTTCGCCACGAACGGTCCTTCGGCCGAACGCCTGAGCGACTGCTCGACGACAGGATGCCGGCCGCCGGAAATCTCGAAGGCGAGCGAGGCGTCCACCGCCGGCCGGCACCAGTTTTCCATCTGCGAGGTCAGCGCCAGTGCGGCCGCCACGTCGAGCACGGCGAGCGCGCCAGCCCCGGCCCTGATCTTGTCCGCCTCCGCCACAGCTTCCGCCACCAGCCGGTCGAAGACGGCAAGCTCGA
>Ga0081539_10004182_pt1 | contig 16353 bp, 16 predicted proteins | sample TabmetS4T2R2_FD_71023 | JGI IMG/M metagenome (GOLD analysis project Ga0081539, IMG submission 71023) | Tabebuia heterophylla rhizosphere microbial communities from the University of Puerto Rico - S4T2R2 | ecosystem: Host-associated > Plants > Roots > Rhizosphere ...
AGCGGCCGCGCAGCACCCGCCGCCGTGACCTCGTCGAGCAGCAGATCATCGCCGAGGCCACCCGGCTGTTCGCCGAGCGAGGCTTCTCCGGGACCAGCCTGCAGGACATCGCCGAAGCGACTGGGATGACCCGGCCCGCCCTCTACCACTACATCAAGAGCAAGAACGACGTCCTGGCGCGCCTCGTCGCCGAGCTCGCGCACGGGCCCGCGGCCGAGTTGCGGCGCATCCGCGCGACCCGGGCCAGCGACGCGGCCGCCAGGCTGCACGAGATGGTCTACCGCGTCGCCCTCGGCCACGCGCAGAACCCCGAGCAGTTCCAGCTGCTCATCCGCTCTGAGGCCTACCTGCCCGAGGAGCTCGTGGAGCCGTACCGCAAGAGCCGCCGCGAGGTGCTCAAGGAGTTCGCCGGGGTCATCGCGGAAGGCGTGCGGTCCGGTCAGTTCCGCCCCGTCGACCCCCGGATCGCGGCCCTGTCCGTCATCGGGCAGTGCAACTGGGTGTCCTGGTGGCACAAGCCCAGCACCGACGACGAGGCCGCCGCCGTCGCGCGCGCGATCGCGGACCTCGCCGTCGCCTCCGTCGCGTCGGGGTCGACTGAGCCGGCGGACGGCGACCCTGCCCGGCGTGTCCTGGCGACGCTGCGCCGCGACCTCGACCTGCTCGAGCGGACCCTCGACACGAGGCCGGCCGACGACGCGTAGCCGCCGGGCACATGGGCCGAACGATGCTGAGAGGTTCCGCGATCTCCCCTATTCGCGGAACCTCTCAGTCCCGGGCGGGGAAACGCTTCTCCAGCCAGCCGAGGACGACGTCCGCGGCCAGGGCGGAGCCGCTCGTCGCCTCGGGGGTGATCGGCCCGCCGAAGTGCGTCCCGTCGACCGAGCCTGTTTCGAGGTCCGCCGCCCCGAGGGCGTCCGCCATCGCCGCGAGGTCCGACGGGAAGGACGCCTGGTCCCCGCTGAAGCCCAGCAGGAGGGTCGGGACGCCCACACCGGGGGCGCACCGCAGGAACCCTGCGTTGCTGTGGTTCGCCGACCACGTCGACAGCCACGCGTCCGCGGTCGAGAGCCGCCCGAAGCCGACCAGCCCGTAGTTCGTCAGGTCAGGCCGGCGACCGAACAGCGACCCGTACGGCCTGCGGTTCGCGTCGAGGGAGAGGTCGACCGTGCGCAGGTCGGCGTCCGTCCGGAAGACCGTGACGATCCGTGGCGCGATCGCCGCCCGGCGGTCGGCGGGGTCCCGGCCGGCCTTGAACCGGGCGTTGGCGGCCCGTGCCTGCGCGACGAGGTCGAGCGCGCGCTCGTCGATGCGGGCGACCCGCGCCGCCTGCGCCGCCCGGTACCGGCGGACGAACTCCTCGTCGTACCTGCTCGGCTCCGGCGCCGGACGGAACCCGCTGCGCGGGTCGAATGGGTCGAGGTCGGGGTCGACCGACATCGGGTCCTGCTCGTCGGTGACGGAGGGATCGACGAGCCGGGACAGCAGGACGCCCTGCCCGGGGTGCGGCGCGAGGAACACGACGCCGTCCGGTTCGGGCATCGTCGTATCCGGCAGGTCGACCGGCTTGCCCGACGGGGCGCGGGACAGCCGCTCGGCTGGCGTTCGCGCAGCCTGCTGGCAGTAGAAGGCAGTCAGCGCTCCGCCGCCGGAGTGCCCCAGGGCCACGATGTGCCGGAACCCGTGGTCCCGCAGGAAGACCTGGCCGGCGGCGAAGTCCACGAGGGCCTGCTCGTGGAGCAGGTTGAGGTCGTTGTTCGGTGACCGAGACCCTTGTGTCCATACGGCGTACCCACCCGCGAGCAGGTACGGGACGAGGGCATGGTGGGTGACGTCCTGGCGCGGGTGCATGAGGGTCACGACCGCCCGCGCGCCGGGCGGTACCCGCAGCACGCCGGTCACCTTTGCGTCGTCCGCGGTCGACAGCTCGTGCGCCGTCGTCACCGTCCCGGCCGGGAGCGGCAGCAGGACGTCATGCCGGCCGGAACCCAGGCGCGTCGCGCCGTCCGTGGTCATCGGTCCTCCGCCGTCATCGGGCCTCGATGCGCAACGTGTCCTTGTCCCACTGGGTGATGCGGCTGTCCGACAGCCCGGCGACGCAGCTGTACCAGATCGCGTGCCGGACTCCGGCGCTGCGCCGGTCCACGACGAGTGGCCCATCCGACTCGACGCTGACGTACGGCCCCACCCGAGTCAGGCGCGTGGCCGGCGCCTGCGACGCCACGTCGATGATGGTCCAGTTCTCCGGGACGTCGAGGAACCAGATCCGGCTCATGCCCGCACCTCGCTCGGTGCTGCCCCGGCCCGTTCCTGCTCCTCCTGCCAGCCGGCGGCCCGCTCGACGATGAGCTCGGCCTTGCGGGTCAGGAGGTCCTCCAGCGTGTGGCCCGGACTGGAGACGATGTCGACGAGCGCGTCGATCGTGAGGTTGGCGTCCAGGTCCTCCTGCGGCGTCACCGGCCGCAGCGCACGGGTGATCTCGAAGAAGTAGCCGTTCGGGTCGTGGGTGTAGATCGACTCGATGGTCTCGTGCTGGATCTGCATCTCGACCGGCCAGTTGCTCGCGTCGAGCCGCCGCCGGTACTCCATGAGGTGCTCCTGGGAGTCCACGTGCAGCGCCAGGTGCCGCGAGCGAACGAAGTACTCCGGGACGTCGGAGCCGAACTGCGCGAACGAGTCCCCTCGGTCCAGCCGCTGCGAGGGCTGGAGGCCGAAGTAGTAGAAGAAGGCGATCCGGTCCCCGTTGCCGATGTCGAAGAAGAAGTGGATGAAGTCCGGGTGGTCCTCCGGGCCCCAGCCGGCGGCGCAGATCGAGTGCACGACGGGCAGACCGAGGACGTCGCGGTAGAACGCCACGGTCGCCGCCGGGTCGAACGTCGGGAAGGCGGCGTGGTCGACACCGCGGACGAGATGCTGGCCAGTCAGGTCGCTCATGCTCCGGATCCGTTCTGTGGCAAGGTCTCAGGCCGCAGGGGCCTCGGTGCCCGGCCGGAGCAGCCGCCCGGCATGGGGAAGGGACGGTGGCAGCCCGACGGCCCGAAGCACGCTGAAGGCGCCGGCGGTCGCCGCGGACAGGACCGGGAGGCCGAACTCCGCCTCCGCGGGCTCGACGAGATCGAGCGACGGCATCTGCACACACGCCGATATGACCAGGGCGTCGACGTCGTTCAACGGCAGCGTCCGGGCCGCCGCCATGACCTGCTCACCCGGAATCCGGCTCACAGCGCGGTTGTCCTCGACCTCGAGCGCCCGCCAGGCCGGAACCTCGAAACCCTCGTGCTCCAAGTAGGCCACGACCGTGCGGGCGAGCGGCTCCAAGTACGGCGTCACGAGCGCGATCCTGCGTGCACCGAGAGCGCGCAGACCCTCCACGAGAGCTCCGGCGCTCGATCGCACGAGGGTGCGGGAGCCGCCCGCCGCGAGCTGCTCGGCGACGAGGGACTCGATCCGGTCGTGCTCCCCCGGCCCGGCGGACATCAGCGCGACCAGGCAGGCGTACAGCAGGACGTCGGGGTCGCTGTCGCCGAGCTCGATGACGCACCGCTCCCGCTGCGCGTTCATCGCGGCCAGCTGCTCGGGAGAGACCTTGGCCATCCTCATCCGGCTGCTGTGGAACGAGAACGTCGCCGACGGGTGCCGCCGCAGGAGCTGGGGCATCTCGTGCTCGACCGTCACGTTGGAACTCGGGACCACCAGGCCCACGCGGACACGCCTCATCGTCAGTCCTCCGGCGACCTCGACTTCGACGATTATGACGAAAATTCGACGCCTACGTCAACAGTCGGGGCCAAGCGCGAGGAGGGAACTGAACCTCGTCCCGGCATCGCGGAAGAGGAGCTGTAGCGGTCCTGAGCCGTCACGTCCCTGATCCTGCCGAGGGAGGGCAGGATGCAGTGCGCGAGGGTCGCCGAGGCTCAGCGAGCGCCGTCCTCCGAGCACGCCAATCAGAGGACGGCGCTGCGTCGCTTGGTCCGGCAGCTCTACAGGTTGGCGTCCAGGAACGATTGCGCCGGCGCGGAGTCGACAGCGGCGGCGATCCTGGACTTGCGCATGATCTGACTTCCTTCCTGCTGCACCTGTCCCAGAGGCCTTGCCCGTCCGCCACTGAGGCTATGCCCGTCGGCTCACTAAGGCCACGGATGAGACCAAGCGGCCGCCGGCCGGAGAGTGCCCGGCCGGCGGCCCGCGGCGGCGCCCGACATGTTCAGGTCCGCCCGGGAGGAACCATCCTGGCGCCGAGGGTCCGTGCCGCGATCACTGCGCCGGCCGCTGCGAGGATGACGTCCTTGAGGACGTACTGTGCCTCGAGCGTGGGCAGGCCGCCGGGGAACAGATCTGCGGCGAACAGCACGATCGGGCTCATGATCCCCACTAGCCAGCCGGCCATCGCGACCAGGCCGGCGCGCAGTCCGCGCCCGGTCAGCAGGGTCAACCCCATGCACACCTCCAGCACGGCGGTGCTGATCACTGCGGGGCGGCCCTGGACCAGCCCGAAGGTCAGCACTTCGGTTGTGCGCATGACGAGCGGTTCGGCTGGTGAGGCCTGCGGGAAGAACTTGAGTGCGCCGAACCCGGCGATGACCAGGCCGAGGCTGACCCGCAGCCAGGTGACGCTGTATGCGGCCAGATACGAGGTGGCACGGTCCAGGACGCTGCTCGTGGTCGGCTGTGTCGCGATGCGGGGGAGAGTCGTCATTGGTCTGCCTTCCCTTGGGCGAGTGGGTCCGGTTGGACCCGACCCCCTCGACTCTTCCGCCGATACGCCCATGCCGAATCCGTCTGCGCGCGGCTTCGTGGCTGCGCCTTGCGGCGTACTGGGGGGCCAGATATCGACTGGGCCTACGCCGCGGGAAGCAGGTGGGGTGTCGCGCGTGGACGGATGTCATCGGATGGTGCCCGGCCACCGTCAGGGTGATGACGGCAACGGCAACCCCGCTCCCGCTCACGATGTCCCGTGGTGGCAGCAGGCCGCGCTATTGCCCAGAAGCGTCGCCTCGCCGGCGCGGTTGCAACCACTGTTTCCGGACGTGCCCGCCAGTTCGTCGTCGGGATGCGCGTCGGTGGCTACCGGGCGGCCGGCCAGCATCAGCCCGGCCAGGGTGAGCCCCGGCGCCCAGAGCGCCACGTCCGCGACCGCACCGACGTCGAGCCGGCCGAGGTCCGGTCGGCCGAGCAGGTCTGCCGGCACCCGGGTGGCGCAGACGAACGCCCGCGCGGGATCGCAGCCGGTCATCGCGACCAGGGTGCGGACGCAGTGGTCGAGCCCGACGGCACTGCCGGCCAGCGTCCGGCCGCCCGGGCCGCCCCGGCCGCCCGGCGAGTAGGCCAGCCGGACGACGTCGCCCTCCAGCACCACGTCCTGATCGCCGAGGACGGTCCGTCCGGACGGCAGCCCGAGCGCGGCGGTCGTGTCGCTGACCAGCATGAACCGCCCGTCCCCCAACGCGTTCCACGCCGTCCGCACCGCGGCGGGGTGCACGTGGTAGCCGTCGACGATGATGCCCGCGACCAGCCGCCGGTCGCCGAGTGCGGCTCCGACCAGCCCCGGGGCGCGGTGGTCCAGCCACGGCATCGCGTTGAACAAGTGGGTCACCCCGCGGGCCCCGGCGTCCACCGCGGCGACCGCATCGTCGTAGCCGGACTCGGTGTGCCCGAGCCAGACGGTGACACCGCGGGCGACCAGGTCGCGGATGACGTCCAGCGCGCCGGGCAGTTCCGGGGCCACCGTCGCGGTCACCACCCCGGCCTCGCGGGTCCAGCCCTCGACGAAGCGCCGGTCCGGCAGCCGGAGGTGCTCCGCCGGATGCGCGCCGCGCCGGGCCGGCGCCAGGAACGGACCCTCCGCGTGCACCCCCACCACCCGCGCCGCGGCCGCGCCGCCGTCCACGAGCCCGCCGTCCATAAGCCCGACGTCCGGCAGCGCTGCGGCCGCGGCCAGCGCGGCCTCCACCGTGCCCGCCGGCGCGGTGATCACGGTCGGCACGAATGACGTGACCCCGTGCCGCGGGAGGGCCCGCGCCACCTCCGCGATCCGGCGCGGCTCGCGGGTTAGATCGGCCCCGGCGGCCCCGTTCACCTGGGCGTCGACCAGCCCGGGGGTGACCAGTAGCCCGGTGGCGTCGACGACGTCGGCGCTGTCGACACTGAGCGAGCCGGGCCTACCACGGGCGGCCACCCGGCCACCGGCGAGGAGCAGGTCCTCGGCGAGCCAGCGGCCGCTGCCGACGTCGAGCACGGACCCGCCGCGGACCAGTACCGGTCGGCTCATCGCGGCACCTCCGCCGGACGCAGGAGAGCGGCTCCGACGGCGGCGAACGGAAGCCCAGCCGGAGCCAGCAGAAGCCGACCGGGCAGGTCCAGCCCGGCGAGGAACGGCGAGTGCGCGGCGTCCCGGGCAAGCGCCTTCCCGACCGCTGCGCGCAACGGCGTGCCGGCGTCCGCGACTCCTCCGCCGAGCACGACGACATCCACGTCCGCGACGAGCACCAGCAGCCGCACCGCCAGCGCGACCCACCCGGCGTACCGGTCGCGGACACCGCGCAGCACCCCGGCTGGGGACGGGTCGCAGAAGAGCTCACGCGCGCTCAGCCCGGGCGCGCCCGCCTCGGCCAGGTCCCGGGCCAGCGCCGAGCCGGACGCCAGCGTCTCCAGGCAGCCGCGCTGCCCGCACCGGCAGGGCCGGCCCTCGGGGTCGATGGCCAGGTGCCCGATCTCGCCGGCCGCCCCACCGGCGCCGTGACGGACCGTGCCGCCGAGCACCAGGCCGGCGGCCAGCCCGGTGCCGAGGCCGAGGTAGGCGGCGTCCCGCCCGGCCAGGCCCAACGCGTGCCAAGCGCCCAGCGCGGCTGTGTTGACGTCGTTGTCCAGCATCACCGGCAGCCCGAGCCGGTCGGCCAACCGGGCGGCGAGCGGCAGCTCCCCCTCGAGGCCGAGGTTGACCGCGTGCCGCACCGAGCCGCGCCCGGCGTCGACCACCCCTGGCAGCCCGATCCCCACGCCGGCCAACGAGTCCGGCCCGGTCCCGACCTCCGCGGCCAGCCCGTGGACGGCCTCGGCCAGGACGTCGAGCACCGCCTCCGGGCCGGGCCGCGTCAGCCCTCGCGACTCGGCCAGCACCAAGCCGCCGCCATCCACCAGAACCCCGTGCACCTTGGTGCCGCCGACGTCCAGCCCGACCCGGAAGAGCGCCCGGCCGGATGTCGGCGCGGAATGGCCGGACGCCGCCACACGCGGCCCGGATGGCGTGACAAACGGCGGCGGTGGCGCGGCCGCCGCACGCTCGGCCAGGGCGGCGCGCAGGTCGCCGTGCACGGCGGCCAGCCGCTGCCGGGCCTGGCCAGTGGTGAGCCCGGTGCGCAGCGCGACCACGGCCACCTTGGCGTCGCCACTCGCGGCGGCGAGTTCGGCCGAGGCATCCGCCTCCGCGCGACCGGAGGCCTCGGTCACCGCGGCCAGCGCGCGGGCGCGCAGCTTCGCGTTGGCCGGCCGGACCGCGATCATCAGGTCGCCGTAGACGTGCCCGAGCGCGACCATGGTCAGCGTCGAGACCTGGTTGAGCACGATCTTCTGCGCCGTCCCGGCAGCCAGCCGGGTCGACCCGCGGACCACCTCGCGGCCGGTCGGTACCACCACTGCCAGGTCGGCCTCGGCCGCCAACGGCGAGCCCGCCGCGCAGACCAAGGCCGCCGTCCGGGCGCCCAGCCCACGAGCGAGCCGCAGCCCCGCCAGGGTGTACGGGGTGCGACCGCTGGCCGAGACGGCGAGCAGCAGGTCACCCGCGCCGAACCCCACCGTGGCCAGGTCGACGGCAGCCGCGTCCTCGTCGTCTTCCAGGTCCTCGGCGGCGTCCTGTAGGACGGCCGCACCGCCGGCCACGACGGCGAGCACGGTGCCCTCCGGGACACCGAAGGTGGGGCCCACTTCGGCGGCGTCCAGCTGCGCCAGCCGCCCGGCGGAGCCCGCGCCGAGGTAGACCAGCCGGCCCCCCGCCCGGATCGCCGCCGTGGCGGCGTCCACCACCGTGGCCACCTGGCCGGAGGCCGCCGCTACGGCGGCCGGCACCCCGGCGTCCTTGGCGTTCATCCGGTGCAGCTGCGCGGAGAGCGGGGCGAGGTCCCAGGGGTCGATCGGGGCCACGGGGCACCACCTCTCGTGCCGGACCGGGGCGACAGAGGCAACCACCCCGACGGCCGGCAGACCAGGGTAGGCATCACGACCGGGCGGATCGGTGCCGGCGGGCGGCGCGGCGGCGGTCACGGACGGCCCTGCAGCAGCAGGCGGACGACAGCGCGCACCGAGGCGGCCGATGCGCCGCCGGTCCCCACCCAGCCGCGACCGCCTGGGTCCAGCACCGGCATCCCGAACTCGACCACCACCGCGTCCGGACGTGCGGCCAGCGCGGCCGCCACCGACTCGCCGGCCGCCGGATGCCGGTGCAGGTCGCGGACCACGAGCAGCAGGCCCCGGCCGTTCGCCGGCAGCGGCAGCGAGCCGGGCGCCTCCGCGCCGAGCACCCGCAGGGCCGACCCCGGCCGGGCGGCGACGAGCGGGTCGCCCGGGTGCCACGGCAGCCGGCCCGCGGCCCGGTTCGGTGCCGGGTCGAGCACCACGACCTCCACCGGCCCGGGCGCGAGCGCCACGTCTCCGCGGATCCGCAAGCTGCGCGCCGCCGCGCTGTACGGCACGCCGCCCGCGGCATCGGCGAGGTCACCGGCACCCGCACCGGCCAACTCGGCCCGCCGGGCGCGGAGCCGGGCCACCGAACCGGCCGCCTCGGCCAGCCGATCGGCCGGCAGCTCGCCGGCGCGCACCGCTGCCACCACGGCGCGCACCGCGGCGTCCACCACCTCCTCGTCGTGCAGGTCGCCGGAGAGGCAGAGCGCGTCCGCTCCGGCCCGCAGCGCCAGCACGGCGGCGTGTGGCAACGTCCAGGTCTCGACCACGGCCCGCATCTCCAGGGCGTCGGTGACAACGGTGCCGGTGAAGCCGAGGTCGCGACGGAGCAGCCCGATCGCGGCGGGCGACAGCGAGGCGGGCAACCCGGGGTCCAGGGCCTCCACCAGTAGGTGGCCGACCATTGCGGCGTCCACCCCGTGCCGGACGATCGCCGCGAACGGAACGAGCTGGGTACCGTCGAGCTCGGCCCGGGTGAGGGTGACCCGCGGCAGGTCGGTGTGCGAGTCGGCGGAGGTTGCGCCGTGCCCGGGGAAGTGCTTGACGGTCGCGAGCACCCCGGCGTCGTGCAGGCCGTCGACCGTGGCCCGCGCGTGCCGGGCTACCGCCTCGGGGTCGCTGCCGAACGACCGGACACCGAGTACCGGACTCTCCCGTGTGGCGCTGACGTCGGCGACCGGGGCGAAGTCCCAGTCGACGCCGGCCGCCGCGAGGTCGTTGCCGATCGACCGGCCGGTCGCTCGGGTGACCGACTCGTCGTCCACGGTGCCGAGCGCCCACGGGCCGAGATGCGGTGACCCGGTCGCGTGGTGCAGTCGGGTGACGTCGCCGCCCTCCTCGTCGGTGACGACCAGCAGGCCGCCGTCCGGGCGATCCGCCGCGGCGTCGCGCAGCCGGTCGGTGAACGCCCGCACCTGGGTGGTGTCCACCACGTTGCGGCCGAACAGGCAGACGGCGCCCAGCCCGCGGGCGAGCCGGGCGCGCAACCAGGGCGGTGGTTCGACGGTGCCGGCGGTTGCGGCGACCAGCACGGCGTGCGCCAGCCGGTCGAGCTCGTCGCTCATCCCTTGACCGCACCCGCGGTCAGGCCGGACGCCATCCGTCCCTGCAGCATCAGGAAGAAGGCGACCACAGGCAGCGCGGTCAGGCAGGACGCCGCCATCAGGGGGCCCCACTCGGTCCCCTTCTGCGTGGTGAAGGAGGCCAGCCACACGGTGACGGTCTGCTTCTCCGGGGAGGAGAGCATGACGTAGGCGAGGATGTACTCGTTCCAGGCCTGGATGAACGCGTACACGCTGGTCGCCACCAGGCCCGGCGCCACCAGCGGGAACACGATGCGGCGGAACGCCTCGACCCGGGTGCAGCCGTCGACCATCGCGGCCTCCTCGAGATCGGCCGGCACGTTGGCGACGAACCCGCGTAGCGTCCAGATGGTGAACGGCAGCACGAATGCCAGGTAAGTCACCACGACACCGATCAGGCTGTCGGTCTGGCCGGCGTTGTTCAGCAACAGGTACAGCGGGATGATCATCGCGGTGAGCGGGATCATCTGCACGAATATGATCATCACGATGTAGCCGGACCGGCCGTGGAAAGGCAGCCGGGCGACGGCCAGCGCGGCCAGGAACGCGACCAGCAGCGAGATCGCCACCGTGGCCAGGGTGACCACCAGACTGTTGCCGACCGAGGACCAGAAGTTCGGCCGCCCGAGCGCGTCCCGGAAGTTCGCCAAGGTCGGCGAGGTGGGCAGGAATCGCGGCGAGTAGGTGAGGATGTCGACGCCCGGCTTGAAGGCGGTCAGCACCATCCAGTACACGGGGAACGCCATCACCGCGGCGACCAGCAGCCCGGCCACGGTGGCGACCGTGCTCGGACCGCCGGACAGGCGCCGCCGGCGGCGCCGGCGGCGCGCCGGTCCCAGAGCGGAGCCGGCGGGGGTCGTCGGTGCCGTCGTGCTCGTCCTCATCGCACGTCTCCCAGCCTGATCATCTGACGGATGTACACGACCGACGCGGCCAGCAGCATGAGCACCATGAGCACCGCGATCGCCGAGCCCTTGCCGTAGTCGTTGACCCCGAAGGACTCGATGAACGAGTAGACGCCGATCAGGTAGTAGTCCTTGGAGGGCTTGCCGTTGAGCATCACGTAGACCTGCTGGAACACGCCGAAGTCCCAGATCACCGACAGGCTGGCGACGATCACGTAGATCGGCCGCAGGATCGGGAAGGTCACGTGCCGGAACACCAGCCAGCCGCTCGCGCCGTCCACGGTCGCCGCCTCCTCCAGCTCCTTCGGCACCTGGGTGATGCCGGCGTAGAGGGTGATAACGACGAACGGCAAGGCCGCCCAGACGACCAGCCCGGTGATCACCACGAAACCCTGCTTGGGGTCGGCGAACCAGTTGTGGCGGTCGAAGCTGTCCAGGCCGAGGCTGGACAGGGCCCAGTTGGCAACGCCGAAGTCGAAGTCGAACAGCCACTGCCAGACAGCGATCGAGACCAGCGCGGGCATGGCCCAGACCAGCACCAGCACGCTTTGCAGCACGATCCGCGCCCAGCCGTGCATCCGGCGCATCAGCATCGCCATGGCGGTGGAGAGCACGATGGTCAGGGTGACCGCGACAGCGGTGAATACCACGGTGCGCAGCACCACGCTCAGGAAGAACGGGTCGCCGAGCACCGCCCGGTAGTTGTCCAGGCCGACGAACTCGCCGCTGCCGCGGATCAGCTCGCGTAACCGGTAGCGCTGCAGGCTGATCACCACCAGCCGGGCCATCGGGTACCCCAGGACGACCACGAGCAGCAGCACGCTCGGGCCGACCAGCAGGTAGGGCAGCGGCGAGAGCCGCCGGCTGGGACGAATCGAGGTGGGCGGCCTCGCGGGGCGGCCGGCAGACTGCCCGGTGACCGGCCCGCCAAGCGGGCCGGTGGTCGGGCCGGTGTCGAGGGAAGCCATCGCCGCCGCCCACCTCCTTGCGGTCGGGGAGCCCGGGTCAGCCGTTCAGCAACTGGCTGATCTGGTCGTCGGCGGACTTCAGCGCGTCGGCCGGCTGCGCCTTGCCGCTGAGGATGTCGGACAGCGCCTGGGGGAGGATGTTCGCCTTCTCGACGTTCGCCCAGTTCGGCGCGGTCGGCACGAACCACGAGGTCTGCGCGGCGTCCGCGAACGCCTTGTCCTCCGGCTTCACCAGGTTCAGCAACGACGTGGTGTTCGGCAGCACGCCCGCCTTGGTGACGATCGCGGACATGTTCGGGGTGTCGGTGAACGCCGCGATCCAGTCCGCCGCTACGTCCGGCGCCTGGCTCTTCGCGGTGACCGCCAGGTTCGAGCCGCCGAGGAAGGCGGGCATCAGCGCGCCGTCCTTGACCCGCGACGGCATCGGGAAGGCGCCGAGGCTGAGCTTGGGGTTGCCTGTCTTGGGGTCGAGGATGACGCCACGTTCCCAGCCGTTGCCGTACAGGGCCGCCACCTTGCCCTGGGCGAAGACGGCGTCCTGCTTGGCCTCGTCACCGAGCACGTCGGCCTTGGAGTACTTCAGCACGAAGTCCCGCCACGCGGTGATCGCGTCCACCGCCGGCTGCTCGGACAGGGTGGTCACCCACTTGTCCCCGTCCCTTTTCGCGATCTGGCCGCCGTTGTCGTAGACCCAGGACATCGCCTGGTACCAGTACTTCCCCGGCACGTAGAAGCCGGAGAACGACTTGTCCGAGCCGTATTTGGCCTGGAGCTTGTCGTTCGCGGCGGTCAGCTCGGCGAACGTGGTCGGCGCGGCGGCGACCCCGGCGGCCTGGTACAGCGCGGTGTTGTAGATCACTGCCCGGCTGCCCGCGTAGTAGGGCACCGCGTAGAGCTGCCCGTCGAAGCTGCCGGCGTCGGCCAGGCCCTGGAGCCAGGAGGCGGAGTTCTGGAAGGTGTCGGCCTTGAGCTCGGCAAGCGCTCCGGCCGCCATGTACTTGGTGGTCTCGGTGTTGCCCAGCTCGACCACGTCCGGCGGGGTCTTGCCGGCGAGCGCGGCGTCCAGCTTGGTGAGGTGGTCGCCCCAAGTCTGATACTCGACCTTCACCGTGGTGTTCGGGTGCTTGGCAGCGAACGTCTTGGTCGCCGCGTCCACGGCCTCCGGCCAGCCTTGCTGCGCGTCGGTCTGCAGCCACACGGTGATCGACGCCGGCTCCTTGCTCGCTCCGGTGCCGCTGCCGCCACTGCCCCCACCGCACGCGGACAGGGTCAGCGCGGCCATCGCAACGGTCGCCAACGCGGGGAACAGCTTGCTGGGTCTCACGGGGAGCCTCCTCGGTCGTGGCCTCCTGCGCGCCGGTTCTGACCCGCGCACGTTTCGCACTGGTTTAGACCAGTTGCCAGGAAGCATCGGCCCGGACACTGGTACAGTCAAGTGGTCCAGACCAGTTTTGGGTCACGGTTGTGTCACGGCCGATGCGGCGGGCATGCTGCGGGACCTTGGCAGAAAGGGGCGCAGTGGTGACGGTCGACGGCAGCGGTGACCTCGCGGTACGGCCCACCGGGCCGGACGAGCGGGCTGACGGCGGCGCGGACTGGTCAGCGGGGGCGCGAGCCCCGAAGTACTACGGCCTCAAGCAGCACCTGCTGGACCTGGCCCGGACCCGGCCACCCGGCACTCCGGTACCGTCCGAGCGGGTGCTCGCAATGGAGTTCGGCGCCTCCCGGACCACCGTGCGACAGGCGCTCTCCGAGCTGGTCGGCGAGGGCCGCCTGCTACGGCTGCACGGCAAGGGCACGTTCGTCGCCCGCCCGAAGATCGCCCAGCCGCTGGTGCTCTCCTCCTACACCGAGGACATGCGCCGGCGCGGGGCGGCGCCCTCCTCCCGGCTGGTAGGGCTCTCTATGCAGTACCGGGATGACGAGGTGGCCGAGAAGCTCGGACTCGCCCCGGAGGACACTCTGCTGCGGATCGAGCGGCTGCGGCTGGCGGACGGCGAGCCGATGGCGTTCGAGCAGAGCCACCTCGCGGCCGGGCGGTTCCCAGGACTGGATCGGCACCTGGCCCGGCACGGCTCGCTGTACCGCGCGCTCCGCGAGGAGTTCGACGTCGAGCCGTTCGAGGCGGAGGAGACGATCGAGACCGGCGCCGCTTCGCCGCACGAGGCCGCCCTGCTCGGCACCGAGACCGGGCTTCCCGTGCTGCGGCTCAGCCGGCAGACCTTCGACGCGGCCGGCGACCCGTTCGAGTGGGTGCGCTCGATCTACCGCGGCGACAGGTTCAAGCTTGTCGCCCGGCTCACCCGCCCCGAGCGGATGGAGTGACCTGCAGCGACGCCAAGGCGCTAACCCGCCGGCTCATGGGTATGCACCACGCAGCCGACGTCGGGGCGGCGGCTCATGATCGACTTCGCCCTCGCACCGCGCTCACGGCGCTAGCGCGCTTCGGACGTGGTCCCGCACCTCGGGCAATGCCTGGAAGCCGGCTGACCGGTAGGTGGCGACGGCGCCGACATTGGCGCTCGGGGTGCACACGATCGCGCTCGACGAGCCCAGCTCCCGGAGCGCGGCGGCCGCCGCGATGCTGATCGCCGTGCCGTAGCCGTGACCGCGATGGTCCCGGTGCACGCCCATCGGCTCGAGTAACCCGGGCCTCCCCGGACCCGCCGACCACACCGTCACCGCCGCCACCGCCACGCCCCGGCCGTCGTACGCGACGAGACACCGGGCGTCGGCGTACGGCGCTCCGGCCGCCATCGCGTGCCAGCGCTTCGGTGTGAACGTCGAGGAGTCGAACGCCGCCCGCTGCACGGCGACCCGCACGTGCGCCTGCGCCGGCCCGATCACCTCGATCCGCAGGCCGGCGTCCGCCACCGGCGCCGAGAGGTCGCGGCGCAGCGGCGTCCAGGGCGCGGCGGCCTTCCACCCGGCCTCGGCCAGCAGTTCCGCGACCAGAGCCCCCATGGGCGCGTCAACGGACACCCTCCCCGCTCCGAGGACGCCTCGTTCCGGATCAGTCACGTCCTCGACCAGCCGGTGCGCCAGCTCCTCATCCCGCAGAGCGTCCGGCGCGGTCGTCAGCCGCAGCGACACGGGGTCGTCCAGAAGCCCAACCGCGCAGATGCGTCCGTCCCGGGACCAGGTCCGGACCGCCGCAGCCGTCGCCTCCGCACCGAACCGCCAGAACCAGCCCAGGTCGCCCGGATGGAGCTGGATCGGCGCCCCATCGTCCTGCCACTCCCGCAGCACGCCCACGATCTCGCCCAGCGCGTCGGCAGCCGGCGTGCCCGACACCATCGCCACACCGCGATCCTCCCTCGCTGAGCGCACCGCGCGGGAGGTGAACCAGGAGTGGGACCGATTCACCGCACTGGCGGCCGGATCGCTGGGCGGTCGGAATGCTCTGAACACGGCGGCCGCTACGAACCGGATCCCGACCGCAGCGCCGGGAAGCGCGGGAAGGGCCCAGCGACGAGCGCTGTGAGCAATGTGTGAGCAACTGGTCGCAGTCGGAGCGTCCGCACCGGCATGAGGCTGAAGAAGTGCAGATCATGGACACATCTACAGGGTGGCCAGGGGCGGGGTCGAACCGCCGACCTTCCGATTTCAGCAGACACTCCAATCTGCGTCCTGCAGGTCGCTGACCTGGCCGGATTCCTCGGCCACCTCGCTTGTGGATCAGACTTGGGCACGCCTTGGGCGAGAACCACCGCAACCGGCCGGTGCCTGTCGTTGACAGCCGGACCTCGGCAACGCGTACGGGCCCGGCGGGGTCAGTGCGTCCACCAGATGTCGATCACATCGACGAGGCGCCGGTCTTCCAGGACGAGGTAGACCACCGCGCCGTTGCCCTGGGCGTAGGTGAGGACACGCAGGGCACCGCCGGGGTTGTCGTGGATCCACGGCGCGCCGGCCCACGGTGTGAGTTCGAGCAGCGCCCAGACCTCGGGCAGCCCGGCCAGCGCGTCGACCGGCAGCGTGTTCAGCAGGTCCTGGACGGCCGCGAGCTCGAGACGGTAGGTCACCGCTCCGCGGCCAGCCGAGCCCGGATGAGCGCGTTCGCCTCGTGCACGCCGAACTCGGCGTCGCCCTGGCCGGGCAGGCCCGTGCGGTCGTGGGCGTTCTGCAGGAACTGCCGGTACCCCTCCGGCCCGAGCCGCTGGGTCAGCCACGCCACCCGTTCCCAGCCGTCGAGCAGAGCGAGCACGTCGGTCAGGTCGAGGGCCTCCACGGCCCGACCCATGGCCTCGCGCCACTGGCGGTCGAAGTCTCCAGCCGCCTCCGGCGTAAGCCGGTTCCGGATCTCTCGGGGGGCCGACCGGACGCGTGGGTCGAACGGTAGGTCGGGCGGCCCTTCCGCGGCACCGGCAGTCACACCCCCAGACTACGGGCTCCCGCTACGCCCAGTCAGGACAGGCGGTGAGTCCGCGGGGTGACCGATCGTCACCTCCCGGCCGCGAGAGCGGCGAGGATGAGGCGACAACCCGCTGGCGGCCTGCTCGAGGCAACCCGGGGGCAACCCGAGCCCGGAATGCGGCATGTGCGGGCGTTCAGAAGCACGCCGTCAGTGCTCGCCACCCTTCGCGAGGGCGGCCTCCTCGGTGGCAGCCAGCATCTCGTGTCCTGAGTCCTTAATTCGTAGTTACTCTGTAGGCTGGGGCAGTGGCGAGCCCGAGGCTGGATCCGGTGGTCCTGTCGGGCGAGGGGCGGTCTGTGCTGTCCGGT
>Ga0081539_10004183_pt1 | contig 16348 bp, 13 predicted proteins | sample TabmetS4T2R2_FD_71023 | JGI IMG/M metagenome (GOLD analysis project Ga0081539, IMG submission 71023) | Tabebuia heterophylla rhizosphere microbial communities from the University of Puerto Rico - S4T2R2 | ecosystem: Host-associated > Plants > Roots > Rhizosphere ...
GTCAGCCAGCGCGTGGCCGACTCGGCCCCCCCCGCGGGCGTGGCCCTTGTGGAGCTGGGAGCGCTGCGGCTGAAGGGGTTCACCCGTCCGGTGCGGCTGCTGGAGGCCCGCCGGGCGTAACCCCTGACGCCCCGGCTTCACCTCGGAATGCGGCAGGCCGAGCAGTCAGCCGCAGCCCATGACCACACACGAACCCACGATCCAAAGCACTTATACAAGCATCGGCCGACCTCGTGGCCTGCTCCCACAGGACGCCTTACGGGTGGACGGTCAAGGGCTGGGCTGGGACCGCTCGTTGACGTCTTGGGGTGCGGGGCATAGAAACGCACATCCGGGAATCCAGGGTCCCGGCGGGCTATAGAGGATGACGGCGCGTGACCGGCCGGGCGGGCGACACCGGGACCATGAAGGCATTCCTGGACGCGGTGCCGGGCGTGCTGCTCGGCACGGCCGTGCCCCTTCTGCTCAACCCGACGGACAGCGGCGCGTTGCTGCGCAGCCTGGTCCTTCTCGCAGCGATCGGTGTGCTGTACGCGCTGGGCAGGCGGGTGCTCGCACGCCGGGAGCGGCGCCAGCCAGAAGGCGTCCCGTCGCCTGACAGCGAGGGTCGCGACGAGCTCCCCGAGGGTGACCAGCGCACTGCCATCGGCCAGGCCCCGGTCACCTCCGAGGGCGCCACGGCCCGGAGAAGCGTGCTCCTGGTGCTACTGACGGTCGCCGTGCTGCTGCTCGCCCTGGCCGTGCTGGTGGCCGGCGTGAGCCTTGGGATGGCCGTCGCGGTGGTGGCGTGGCTGCTGCTGCTGGTGCTTGCTGCCCGGTGGGCTCGTGGGGTCTCCGATGCCGTTAGGGACGTGCTGGTCAACGTCGCCGTGGTGAGCGTCGGCGGCGCACTGGCCATTGGCGGCGTGCCGGTCATCGAGCGCGTCGCCTTCGAGGTGCGGCCGCCTTCTCCGCCGGAGGACGCGCGTGCGTATGAGATCACGACCTTCGATGGCGCCATCTACTCGTTGAGGGCGGTCGGCGACTTCGTGGTCGCCGAGCTACCCCAGGCGGACATGGAGGTGCAGGGACGCCTGGAGGCTCGGACCGACGCCGGGCAGCGCCACATCCTGCTGACGGCCCTGGCGGTCAGGCGGGGCGGCGATCACATCGCCATCCGCGCCGGGTTGGAGCCGCAACTGCGTGTCAACGACCGCCCGCTGGCGCTGGTCGACGGCTCGGCGCCGGTGCCGGGCGGGGCCACGGTCGAGCGGACCGGCAAACGCTACCGAATGACCTGGACCGACCTGGCCGAGCTGAGCGTCAACGCAGAAGAGTCCGACTCGCTGGATTTCGAGTTTCGGATCATGGCCCCGGAGCAACAGCGCGGCCCGGTGCGCGGCCTGCTTGGTAATGCGGACGGCGATCGGCGCAACGATCTCAGCACTCCCCAGGGCAGGGTGTTCCAGCAGCCGACCGAGGGCGACGCGGCGTCGCAGGCCCGGATCGACGGGGCATTTGCCGACAGTTGGCGCGTGCCACTAGGGACGCGGCGGCTGCTGGACTGATCTGCCACGCTCACCAGGAGGTGTCGCGGCCTCAGCCATGCCGTCCACCCTGGGTGGCAACCAGGGCAGGATCAGACTGTCGCCGAAGGCGGCGCCGGCCGAAGGCCCGCCCACAGGCGCGGCCGCGCCGCATGGATCGATCGCGCGAAGCGCACCACCCGGCGCGGCCGCTCCACTCCCCCGAGGGGCCTGTGCTAGTCCCACCAGAACGACCACAAGTCGGCACCGAGGAGGCGGTCGACATACCCGGGGAAGGTTGCGTTCACCATGTTGTACAGGTTGTCCGAGCACACCAGCAGGTGTTCCAGCGCCAGATGCTCGGCGTGGTTCCAGCGCAGCGGCGGGGCGGCGATGGAGACGTACAGGTTGTCAAGCAGCGCCACCACGCGGGCGCCGAACCGTTGCTCCCAGGAGCGGAGCACCGCCGACAACTCCGCCACCCACAGGGCGTTGGCCGCCCCGGTCCAGCCGATGAGGGCGGGGATGTCGGCGCTGCGGGCGGCTGGGACCAGCCCCAGGTAGATGTCGGTCTGCGCGAAGGTCAGCATGCGGGGCAGGAGCTGGCGCCCGACGACCTCGCGGGCCACGACCTCCGGGTCCCGCCCGCCGGTTCCTGGAGGGGTCAGGCCCGGCCAGGTAGCAAACGGCGGGCCAGGGTCGTATGGGATGTCGACGTCGACGTCCTCGGGGATGTCGGCCAGCATTGCCCGATGCTGCTCAGGATCAAACAGGCCCTGCTGGCGCAGCCGCTCCAGGGCGCGCCATTCCCGCAGCAGGATTGTCTCGGCGTCCAGCGCGTCGATCTCGCCAGGGCGGCAGGGTTCCCGGGCGCCGCCGGGCCAGAACAGGATGGGCCGCAGCCCGGTGCGGTCCTGGATCGCCTGGAGCCGTGCCCACTGCTGGGGGGCGTCTGGGAGGGGCTGCTGGGATGCCCAGCAGACCGGCCCACCGGACCAGCGGGGGCCGAACCTGGGCTGGGGGGTCACCAGCTGGCCCGGAGGGAGGTCAGCGGGAAGGTTCTCCAGGCTCATCGTGCGACTGTACCCACGCTCGGCGACATGCAGGTCAGGGCTGCTTGCCATGGGTCGGGAGGGCGCAGTGATGCGGCGCGGCCGGCTGCCACCCTCGGTGGCATTGCGGGTCGGCCTGGGATTGCCGCCAGAGGCGGCGCGGACCGCCGATGAATCAATCGCGCGAAGCGCACCACTCGGCCTGGCCGCTCCACTCCCCCGAGGGGGGCATAGCCAGCACCGATGGCTCAACCCATGAAGACAGGGGTACGCACCCCGCGTGCGTCGGGTCGACATGAGGTCCCCTGCGCCCACCGCGCCGGGCTATGCAACGTGCCAGTAGCCCAGTTATAGGGCCGCTGAGCTGCGGATTCGTTAGCGTGCCGCGAGGGATTCGAACCCCCAACCGCCAGATCCGTAGGCTGGTGGTGCCCTGATTGCCTTCGCGTTCGTGGGACTGGGTCAGGTTCTCCCGACCAGTGAGAGCTCGGAGATTGCGGTGTAGTCATGGTCAGTATCGCCCGGGAGGGTGGCGACGATTTCGACCAGCACCCAGCTGGCGGTGACCTCGACGGTGATTCGCTGCATGGTCGGCCGATCCTGGAAGCGCTGGCCGATGATCGTGCCGTCGCTGAAGTGCCAGCGGACCTCACGGATTCGGCGGTTCTCTCCGAAGCGGTCCTTGCCGCTGGCCGGGTCGGTTTTGGCATAGCCGGGGATGAGACCGACCCGGGTGATGTGGGCCGGTACCGGCAGCTTGATGCCGACGGCCGCGCCCTGGCCGCTGCCCTCGACCCTCCAGGCGGTCGACGAGTCACCGTCGATCAGGTTGGAGGCGTCGTAGCTGACCGGGTTGCCGCCGTCGTCGATGCTGTCGGGTGCGGTCTCGGAGGCCTCTGCCTTGGCGTTCGCGGTGAGCTCTGCCGGAGGCGCGCTCGCCAGAGTGGTCGTCGAGGCCTGCTGGGACGGGCCGCCGACCGCGGTGCCGGGCTGGCGGGTCGTTCCGGTCGCCTGGTCGACGGGCATGCCGGCGGCGGCCATCAAGTCGGTTAGGCCGGCGTACCAGCGGTCGAAGTGGCGTCCGGCCTCCTCGAGCTGGGCCGGGACGGCGGCGCCGAGGGCGGCGTCGCCGTTCTCGAGGGCGGACGCGAACGTCTCGTACCCCTCTGCCGCTGCCCGCAGGAAGGCCACACTGGCGAGGTGGACCGACCCGATTCTGGGCGTGGGTGGCTGGTATGCCTCGGCGTTGTGGAGCAACTCCCGCAGGGGCGCGACCACCTCGGCGCGGATGCGAGCGGCCCGAGCCGGATCGTCGAGTGTCGGGTCGCTGGCCAGCGCAACCGCCCTGGCCTGCACCTCCCGGGATCGTCCCATCAGGTCGGTGGCAACTGCGGCATACCCGGCCAGCTCGGCCTGGGCCACCTGCTGATCCAGGCCGCCGGTGTCGGGGACCGGGATCGCCTGGTCGCGCGTGAGGGCGTCTCGTCCGCCGACCACCGCCAGGACGGCGACCAGGCTGAGCGCTGCCGCCGCCAGCCAGGTCCGTGCCGACCGAGGTTCCTGGTGCCAGGCGAGCAGACCGGCCGGTGCGAGCAGGACGGCCAGGACCAGCCCGAGAGCAAGGGGGAACCGGACCGTCGAGGTGACGAAGCCCGGGTTGAGGTCGCCGCCGAGCGCGATCGTCATGGCGAGCAGGCCGACCACCGCGATCATCGACGCCAGGGGACCGGCCAGGGCTCCCACGCCTACCCCCCGGCGAGGAAGCAGCAGCGCCGAGGCGAGCGTTATCGCCGCGCCGGTCGCCGCCGCCACCCAGACATAGGTGTAGAAGCGCTGCAGCCCGGCCGCGTCGGATGGCGGAGGACCGGCCAGGGCACGGAAGCCGACGATCGCCCCGGCGCCTACGATCCCGCCGGCCACGGCGGGGACGACGGCGACGGCCAGGCCGGCGCGGCGGGGAGTCGGCCATGACTGTGGGGCACCGCCTTCGAGCAACCAGGCTGGGGACATGCCACCCTGCCGGGAGATGCCCAGCGCCCAGGCGGCCGCGACGGCCAGGGTGGCCACCGCCCCCAACGTCGGCCACGATCCGAGCACGGTGACCAGCCATAGCCGGGCGACCAGCCAGCCGCCCTGGTCGAGCGCCAGCTCCAAGGAGCTGGCTGCCCACAGCACCGTCGCGAACACCACCGAGCTCACGGCCAGGGCCACGATCCAGGAGCTGCGCGGGTGTCGCAGCGCCGGCGCGGCGTCGGCCCACAGCTCCCCGAGCCCGGCGGCGAGCACCGTGGCGCCCAGCCCAGCCAGCGCAATGACCGCGAGCATCGGCGGGTGGGTGACCCCGCCGAGCGCACCGGTGCCGGTCTGGGCGAGGGAGGCGACCTGCCCGAGCACGAACCCGGCAGCGACGCCAATCGCGACTGGCCCCGGCCGCGTCGGGCCGCCCGCGACCCGCTGGACGAGGGCCGCGCGCCACAGCCCCAGCCCGACCGAGCCGCCCAGTAGCGGCCCGGCCAGCAGGGCGGCAGCGACCTTGGCCAGGTCACTGCGGCCGCTGCCCATCAGAAAGGTCACCGAGACCTGTTCGATCAACGGGAAGGTCAGCGTGGCCAGAAACGCCGCGGTGAAGCCGTCCAGGAACGTGACCTCGGCGACCAGCTCGGGCCGCTGCAGCACGGCCAGGCGCCTGGTCGGCGGCGGGTGGTTGGCAAGCAGCCGCCGGTACCACGGTGCCGCGTCGGGTTGGCGCACCTGGGCGACGACGGCCGCGACCGCCTCGGGCCCACCCATTCCCCGTGCCGCCCGCAGGTCGGCGTCGCACTCGCGCGAGCGCAGCAGCGCGGTCGACACCAGCTGGACGACGCCCGCGAGCAGGGCGGCCCGCCACAGGTAGTCAGCTACGATCGACCGGTCGCTGGACAGCAGCGAGACCGCCAGCGGAACGGCGAGCAGCGGCGCCAGCGCATACCAGACCGAGCGGGCCAGCCAGGCCAGCGCCACGTCGCGGTGGGCGATGTGGGCCAGCTCGTGGCGGACCAGGGGATCGAACAGCGAGGCGCTGCGCCAGCGGACGGCGACCGCCCGGGGCAGGGCGATCCGGTATCGCCCGGGGGTGCCGTAGCTGAAGCCGTCCCGCTGCGCCGCTGTTCCCAGCATCAGGGCCGGAGGGCGTGCCAGTCCGGCCGCGAAGGCCAAGGCGGCGATCCGTTCGCCGGCCGGCGCCAGGCCCGGCACCGCTGGCCGGAGCCGGCGGCGCCGCTCGATCACGCTCGGGACCAGGTAGAGCACGACCAGCCCGGCCGCGCCCGCGGCGCCCGCTCCCCCGAAGGCGAACATAGCTCGGCGCTGGTCTGCGGCCGCCCGGCAACGTGCGGCCGCGTTCTCGTGCGCGATGGCGCCTTCAAGGGAGGGCTGGGCGGCCGTCTGCGCGAGCGCCTCCTGCTCACATCGAGCCACCACCGCGAACCAGTCATCAAAGATGAGCTGGTTGTGGACCCAGGTCCCTACGAACATCCCCGCGCTGAGGAGCGCGACGAGGAAGATCAGGAAGCGCGAGGTGGTCGGGGACGGGTAGGCCAGGACGTCCGGCCGCGGCCGGTCAGGTGGGGCGGGCGCGGCGGGACGGGCCCCCTGGGAGGTCACGGCTCATCCCACGACCAGGCGACCGACCATCGAGTCGGCCAGCAGCACTGCCTGGTCCTCGTCCAGGCCGAGACGTTTGGCGTGCTGGTAGGCGAGCTCGCGGACCTGCCGTGCCTGCTCGGTCGTGAGCTGGGGCGGCGCCTCTCCGGCTGGCTCTGGCGCCGGAGCTGGCTGACGGAGCAGGCGGCGTACCAGGCGGGCCACCATTGGCTTGGCCTCCCGACTGACGGCCTCGGCGACGGTGGACGCCAGAAAGTGGATCACTGGCGCCGCCACGGCGAGGACATAGGGGGTGAGCATGGCGACGTCGAGTCCGAAACCGAGCGCCTCGTCGCGGCGATTGGGGTCCAGCACCGCCTGCGGATCGGTGAAGTATTCCTCGGCGGTATCGGAGAACAGCACCAGCTCCTCGGGGGCGGCCCGTTCCAGCACGAGCCGCGCCAACTCGGTGACCAGCTCGTTCTCCGCCTCCGGTGGCAGCTGCACACCGCTGCTCACGGTCATGATGTCGACCCCCCCTTCTGGTCGGTCTGGCAGGGCGACCCGCACCCGAGGCTAACATTCATCGCAACTATGCCGGTCAGTCTGTGTCCGATATCACAGCCTATCTGTGCCGATCGTCACAAGCATGCATCTACCAGACGGGTCAGACTAAGGGACTAATTTGCGTGGACTGTGCGGCGGAGGGGGACGGCAGTGTTCATCACGCTTCGGCAGACGGGCTCTCACAGGATGCTGCTGCTGGTGGTGGCTGGGGTGCTTCTCCTGTCGGGCTGCAGGAGCGACGGCGGCCAAGAGGCCACCGACGCGCCGCTCCAGACAACCGCCCAGGCGGAGCCGGAGCCCCAGACCACCACCGACCCCGTCCCGACCGAGGTCGACCCGACGGTGACCACCGAGGAGGAGCCGCCGCCCGCCGCCGGGGGCTACGTCCCCGACGAGCTGGTTGGCGCGTGGACCGGCGGGCCGGGCAGCCGCTCGGGATTCCGGTACGAATTCCACGCCGACGGCACCTACCGGTTCACCGGCATCCTTCAGCAGGCGGGTGGGCCAACCTTCCTGCTGGAGGAGACCGGCGTGGTCGACGTGAGCGGGTCGAGCATGCGGCTGGAACCGCTGGAGGCCCAGTTCCGTCGCGACCCCCCCAGCTCCCCCGCCGCACCCTTCAAGGAGGTCCAGAGGTCCCCACGGACCGTGACCTGGGAGCTGACGGCCGCGGCCGGCATCGAGGTGCTCCGCCTCATCGACGAGGCGTCCGGCGGCGAGTCGAGCTTCGTCCGCGACACCCCCTGAGCGCAAGGCTGGCAGGCTGACCGCTACCCGGTGGAGGATGGCCGGATGGATGGGACGGTGCTGGTGACCGGGGCGACGGCGGGGATCGGGCAGGAGCTGGCCCGGCGGCTGCTGGAGAGGGGTGCGCGCGTGATCGTGCACGGGCGCAGCCGCGAGCGGGCCGCTGCGGCGGTCGAGCGTATCGCTGGCGGGGAGATCGCGGTCGGCGATCTGGCCTCCTTCGCCCAGGTCCGGGCGCTCATCGAGGACGTCGCTGGGCGCTTTGGGGAGCTGCATGGTCTGGTCAACAACGCCGGCATTGGCTTCGGCACGGCTCCGCCGCGGGGCGAGCGCACCGAGGACGGCCACGAGCTGACCTGGCAGGTCAATTTCCTCTCAGCGTTCCTGCTGACCATGGGCCTCCAGGAGGCGCTGGTGGCCGGGCGAGGCCGGGGTCGTGCACATGAGCTCCGGGGTCCACGCCAGCGGCAGCGTCGACCTCGAGCAGCCGGACGAGCCCCGCTACGCCAGCCCGTACGCGCAGTCCAAGATCGCGCTGGTGATGCTGGCCCGGGAGCAGGGCGAGCGGTGGCGGGACCTGGGCGTGGACGTCAACGCCTGTAGCCCCGGCTGGATCGCCACCAAGATGGGCGGTCCTGGTGGCGGCCCGCTCGCCGAGGGTGTCGACACCCCCCTCTGGTTGCTGACCGCACCCGAGCTCGCCGGCACGACCGGGCGCTACTTCTACCAACGCCACGAGGAGAAGCCGAACCCCCAGGTCGAAGACCCAACCGCCCGGACACGCCTCTGGGACCTCGCCAGGCGATCGCTCAGCCATCGAGATAGGTGAGTGCTACTCCTGGACATGGTCAACAGCCACCCGGAAGGTTGCTTCGAAGCCGGTACCGCTGACATCGAAGGTCCATGATCCACTCCCGCCAGCTCCACCCTCGCGGGCTGCCACCGGGGCCTGGACCGCGGCACGGGCACCTGGTCTGGCGAGGGCCTCGAGCTGGTCGCGGCTGGCCGGATTCTTGGCGGACAGGTACTCCTCGCCGGTATGGACGAACAGCGCCAGCGGATCGCCAGGAAACGCCTGGACATAGTATTGCTTGCGGAAGATGACGTTGTCCGAGAAGCCGATGCCACGGGTGTCGCGTTCCCCCAGATACACGTCCAGGCGGAACACCAGGCCCGGGGCGGCGGGGTCGGCTTTGGCGTCGGCGTCGACCCAGCCCTCCCAGATGAGCCGGTTGGGCCCGGCCCAACCGGTGGTCTTGTCGCCCGGCTCCGCCAATGGCTTGCTGAGCTCCTCGGCCAGGGGCGGTGGACCATCGGAGAGGTCCGCCTTATGGAAGGGTCCATAGCAGTTCTCGGCCTCGGGGCTCTGATAGAACAGGTCGAAGTCGACATAGCGGGGCTTGATCGACACGCCAAGGTAGAACTCGCTGCGGCCAAACCAGTCCTTGCCGCGCAGGACCCGTGCGCTGTCCAGCCACAGGCGCACCCGGTGGGAGCCGTGGAAGAACCGCATGGCGATCTCGTAAGCCTCCCGCGAGGTAACGAGGGAGTCCTGCCCACCGTGGCACTTGTGGACGAACGTGCGGGGGGCGCCGGGCAGCTGCGCAGAGGCCTGCTTGACCAGGCCATCGCTGCGGTTGTACTGGAGACTTCCCTCATCGAGTAGGCTGGACAACCGGTTGGCCAGGGAGGCGACCGACGCACCGTACGTGCGGTAGTTGGTCCCAATCACGGTCAGGATCCGCTCGATCGGATACCAGTCGGCCACCTTGCGGAATTGGGTACTGGCCGGGTTGAAGGCGGCGAGCTCGTTGGCTGCCTCCTCGACCTTGGGCAGATGCTCCAACACCCAACCAGGGGTGCGCTGGAAGGCGATGCCCCGATGGGGTGTGCCGAGGGTCACGATGCGGTGGATCAGCTCACCGGCGGATCCCGCTTGGCGCTCGTGGAGCAGTCGCAGCGCTTCGCGGACCACCAGCCCGCCCATGCTGTGGGCGACCACGTCGACGCCGCGGAACGCCTCGTCGTTGCGTCGCGCAGCAGTCTGGATGAGCCGGATGAGGGTGACCAGTCCCTCCCCATAGCGTTCCAAGGCCCGTGGGGTGAGATCGTAGTAGCGGTAGACCCAGATCGTGCCGGCGGTGCCCTCTCGGAGGACGCGCTGGGCGGTGCGGGGGTCGATCACCACGGTGCCTCTGACATCGCTGACGTCGAATCCTGCCAGGTCTTCTGGGGCGTCGACGGCCTCGGCGTAGTAGCCGACGACATTCGTGGCGTCGTTGTAGCGGTAGCGCTCGGATTTGAGGGCGCGAAGCAAGAAGCCCTCATAGATGTAGTTCTCGCCCCGTCGGCCGGGGTACACGGTGCCGTCGTTGTAGCCCTGGTAGGCGCTGCGCTGCTCCCCACTGACGTCTGGTCCGCCGAACCCGCGGATGAGGATCAGCGGTCGCGGCGCTGTGCCATCCATTCGAGACTCCCCTGCCTGTAGTTGCCGGTGCGCTATCTGGAAGCTGCCCTTGCTCGCACGCCAGCAGTAGACCATTAGCACATCTGGGCAAGCGAACCGCGTGATCCCCAGTTCAAGCATCCGGGCCGTTGCGATCGAGCGCTGCTCGGATCTGGCTGAGCCACGCTGTGCCCAGCTGGCGCCCGTTTGGGAGCTGGTCGCCGCGATCCCAGCGCCACGTCGTGATCATCGCCAGCACGAGGATCCGGCACTCGCGTAGCAGGCCTTGATCGACACCCGGATAGTGCTCGCTCACTTCTTCGGGCGCATGGGCGAGGTCGAATTCGACAGGCCCACGGCAACACGTCTCGAGGTCGATGAACAGCAGCCCGTTCTTCGTGGTGAGCACGTTGCCTGGGTGCGGCTCGCCGTGCAGTAGCTGTTCGGCGCCGCCGCGCTCGCCGATCACTCGCCTCAGGCTTCGTAACGTGTCGCCAAGGAGCTCCCGGTCCGCGTCGGCGAGCGCCGGAGTGTGGTCGCGGCTTGCCACGAGTTGTTGGGCCTGCTCGACTCGATCCGTGAAGTGCGGCGTCGGGACATCGAGCTTGCGCATGTCGGCATGCAGCCGCCCGAGCGCACCGGCGTAGTCGGCTGGTGAGACCTCTCGAGGCGTCGCAGGTTCGTAGTAGGTCCACAGCGTGACCACGAAGCCATCACGCTCGTAGACGCGTGGCTCGACTCGAGGCTCGAGAACAGCCACCGGGCTCCCGGATTCGGCGAGCCGTCGAGCAAGCTCGATTTCGAACTGCGCGACCTGATGCGCCTTAGGTGCCACCCGGGCCAGGACGTCACAAGGCAGCAGACGCAGCGTGAGCTTGTTCGAGTCATGAAGAACGATCGCGTCGTCGACTGTCAGATCAAGTGATGAGGCGGTCGACATGGCCGCAGCCACGGCACGCGGGACCTCCGACGCCTGCATCGTTGCCTGGCCCCTCTCCCGTGCGCGCTGCCGTACGCACCAAGCGGTGCGACCTGGGCCACCGTACCAAGATGCCGATAGAGCGCCGCAGTGGTCCGGGCCGCCCGCCGTCGCATGCAGCAGGCCGGCGGCCCAGTCGCGACGGTCACTCCGAGGCGACGGCGGACAGCACGTTCAGGCGGGCGGCTCGGTGGGCGGGGCGGACGGCGGCCAGCACCCCGACCAGCGCACCCAGCGCGAACACGAGGGCCAGTGGCAGCCTCGGGACGGCGAACGAGGTGAAGCCGTCGCTGGCCAGGGCCGACACCAGCGCCCAGGCGAGGAACAGGCCCAGGCCCACGCCGCCGATGGTGCCGAACAGCGCCACGATCACCGACTCCCAGCGCACCATCGCCCGGGTCTGGGCCCGGGTCAGGCCGACCGCCCGGAGCAGGCCGAGCTCGCGGGTCCGCTCGTGGATCGATAGCGACAGGGTGTTGGCGATGCCCATGAGGGCGATCACGATCGCCAGGACCAGCAGCACGTAGACGACGGTGAGAAGCTGGTCGATCTCGCCGGCGATGGACTGGGTGAACTCCTGGTTGGTCTGCACGTCGGGGGCGCCGAACCGGTCGGCCACCCGCTGCACCGCCGCTTCGCCCGCCTCGATGGGCACGCCGTCGGCCAGGTCGATCAGCAGGTTGACGTCGGCGGGACGTGTGGCCGAAGAAGGCCTCGCGGGGCAGCCTGATCCCGCTTCCCTCGCTGAGGTTGTCCCCCGCGTAGATCGCCCCGACCGTCGGCCGCTCGGTCACCCCGTCGGGGTAGTCGACGGTCACCGGGTCGCCGAGCACCAGCCGGTGTTCGCCGGCGTAACCGGCCGAGATGGCCACCTGATCTGGCCGGAGGTCCCGCAGCGACCCCTGCCGCACGTCCAGGTGCATGACCGACCCGATGGTGGCGGGGTCGAAGGTGGAGGCGATGGTGTCCTCGCTGTCGATCCGCACCCGCGCGTTGCCCAGCGGCGACGCCGCGGCGACCTGGGCCAGCTCGGCGACCGCGCTGGCCAGGTCGGGGCTGAGGCCACCGGCGCCTTCGCCCACGATCACCAGGTCGCCGGAGAACTGCTTGCTCACCGAGTCGTCGATCGACTGCTTGAGCTACGCGCCGACGACGGCGAACAGCGACACCACCGCCACCCCGATCAGCATCGCCGTGGCGGTGGCGGCGGTGCGCCGCGGGTTGCGCATCGCGTTGCGCTGAGCCAGCACCCCGCTCATGCCGCGCCACGCCGCCTGCGGGGCGCCGAGGACGGCGGCGGCGGGTCGGGCGGCGACCGGGCCGAGCACGACGACACCGATCAGGGTCGCCAGCGCCCCCAGGCCGGCGACCTCCACCGCCTCGCCGGTGGCGCCGGCGACGGTCAGGGCGATGCCCGCGCCGGTGGCGACGACACCGGTGACGGCCCGTCGCCGCGAGGTCGCCGAACGGTCGACGGCGACCTCGCGCAGCGCCGCCAGCGGGGCGACGCGGGAGGCCCGCACCGCCGGGACCAGGCTCGCCAGCAGCGTGACGACCACGCCGACGGCCAGGGCGGTCGCGACCGTGTTGGTGTCCAGAACCGGCGAGACGGCCGGGGTGGCCAGACCGATGGCGTCCATGAGGGCGAGCAGGCCCCACGCCAGGCCCGCGCCGGCGGCGATGCCGCCCACCGAGGCCAGCAGGCCCACGGCGAGCGCCTCGGCCGTGACCGAGCGCAGCACCTGGGCCCGCGAGGCGCCGAGCGTCCGCAGCAGCGCAGACTCGCGGGTGCGCTGGGCCACCAGGATCGAGAAGGTGTTGTAGATGCTGAACGTCGCCACGACCAGGGCGACGCCCGCGAACAGGATCAGGGCCTGCTGGAAGGTCTCATCGTCGTCGCCCTGGATCTGCTCCTCCAGCTCGCGGGTCAGCTCGGCGCCGGTCAGCGCTTCGACACCGTGGGGGAGCATGGCGCCGATGCGGCGGACCAGGTCGGCCTGGCTCACGCCCGGCTCGGCCGCCACCGCGATGCTGGACGCCTTGCCGGGCTCGGGGAGGAGCACCTGGTCCGCGAACTGGGTGGTGAAGCCGGCGTAGGTGGCCGAGCCCTGGCTGTCGGCGCCGCCGAAGGCGGCAAGGCCGACGATCCGCACGTGGACCGGGTCGGGGGTCCGCACCACGGTCTCCTCGCCGACGGTCAGGTGGCCCTCCTCGGCGGCCGCCTTGTCGATGACGACCTCGCCGGGCGCGGCGGGTGCGCGGCCCTCGGCCAGGCGGTAGGGGTTCAGCCGCTCGTCGGTGACCCAGTTGCCGGCGATGGTGCGCTCACCGCCGACCGGATCGCCATCGGCGCCGACGATGCGCCCGGAGCTCTCGATGCGGGGTGCCACCGCGGCGACGCCGTCGACCGCGGCGATGGTGCCGGCCAGCGAGCGGTCGACGAGGCCCCGCTCGGGGAAGTCGCCCCCGCCGACCTGGACGCTGGAGCGCACCAGCGCATCGGTGCCGGCGTTGGCCTTGGCGAGGATGTCGGCGAAGCCGGTGGTCAGCGTGTGCACGAGCACCAGGGTGGCCGACAGGAACGCCACCCCCAGCAACACGGCCGAGCAGGTGGCGAGCAGGCGCCGCCTGTGCGCGGCGATGGACTTGAGCGTGATCCGCATGCCCGCATCGTCCCGCCGGGCGGTCGCGTCGTCGTCCTCCCCGGGGAGGCTTCGGTCCTACTCCTGTGCCGACGGTGCCCGCGGGCGGGCCTACGTCCAGCCGGGCCGCACCAGGCCCGACTCGTAGGCGAAGACCACGAGCTGGATCCGGTCGCGGGCGCCCAGCTTCACCATCGCCCGGCTCACGTGCGTCTTGGCCGTGAGCGGGCTCACGACCAGTCGCTCGGCGATCTCGTCGTTGGTCAGCCCCTCCGCCACCAGCGCCATGACCTCCCGCTCCCGCTCCGTGAGGACATCGAGCGCCGGCAGCGGGGGCGCCTCCCGTGTCCTGGCCGCGAACTCGCCGATGAGGCGCCGGGTCACGCTCGGCGACAGCAGGGCGTCACCGGCGGCGACGGCCCGGACCGCCTGCAGCAGCTCGACCGGCTTGGTGTGCTTGACGATGAAGCCGCTGGCGCCCGAGCGGATGGCCTCGAACACGTACTCGTCGAGCTCGAAGGTGGTGAGGATGACGACGCGGACGTCGGCCAGCCGGTCGTCGGCGGTGATCGTGCGGGTGGCGGCCAGGCCGTCGGTGCCCGGCATGCGGATGTCCATGAGCACGATGTCGGGCCGCTGGCGCCGGGCGAGCCGCACCGCCTCGTCGCCGTCGCCGGCCTCGCCCACCACCTCGACGTCGTCCTGGGCCTCCAGGATCATCCGGAAGCCCGCTCGGACCAGCTCCTGGTCGTCGGCGAGCAATACTCTGATCTGGGCACCCCCTTGGGGTTCCCCGAACCCCTCCGGCCGGATCATCGCGTCCCGTCCTGCAGTGGGAACCGCGCCCGGACGCGGAAGCCCCGGCCGGGGCGGGGGCCGGCTGCGAACGTCCCGCCCAGGGCGTGGACCCGCTCCCGCATGCCGGCGATGCCACGACCCGACCGGCGATCCTGCCGGTCGGCGTCTGCTGGCTGTCGACTGGAGGCCGACTCCACGCCGTTGCCATCGTCGTCGACCTGCACGACCAGCTCGGCGGGGGCGTACCCCAGCCGGACCGTGGCCCGGACGTCGCCGCCGGCGTGGCGCACGACGTTGGTGAGCGCCTCCTGCACGATCCGGAACGCCGCCAGGTCGACCCCGGCGGGCACTGGCCGAGCCTCGCCCTCGACGGCCAGCTGGACGTCGAGGCCCGCCGCCCGCGTCCGTCGCACCAGGCCGTCGAGGTCGCGCAGGCCGGCCGTGGGGGCGTAGGGCGCCCACGCCCCGGACTCGCCGTGCGCCCCGTCCTCGCCAAGGTCGCGGCGCAGCACGTCGAGCACCGAGCCCAGGGCCCCGAGCGCCTCCTCGCTCGCCTGGTTGATCGCCTCCAGGGCGGGGCGGGCCTGTTCGGGCCGCTCGTCCAGCAGGTGGAGCACCGCCCCCGACTGCACGTTGATGAGCGAGATGTTGTGGGCCAGCACGTCGTGCAGCTCCCGGGCGATGAGCAGGCGCTCCTCGCTCGCGCGACGCCGGGCCTCCTCCAGCGCCGCGTGGGCCAGCTCCGCACGCCGCTCGAGGCGGCTGCGCGCGATCTCGCCGGCGGCGCCGATGAGCGGCAACCAGAGGAGGTTCGCGGCCGCGTCGGCGAGGCTGCGGGCCTTCTCCACCTCGTCGGGGATCAGCGACGGCAGCCAGGTGAAGGCCAGGTAGGCGACCGCCAGCACGCCCCACGCGAACGCGCGCCGGCCCAGCATGATGGCGCTCACCACGGCGAACGCGAAGGCGGGGAACCCGGCCGGCCCGCGGGGATAGCCGCTGGCGGCATAGCCGGCGGCGGCGGCGAAGGCGACCGTCAGCGTGGCCTCGGGCCAGCACCGGCGGAACAGCAACGCCACCGGGCCGGCGAGGAGAGGAAGGCACGCGAACGCGTCGAACGCCCAAGGGCTGGGCTCTCCCTGGCTGTACAGGATCGTCCCGGCGACCTGGACGAAGGCGATCACCAAGGCGACACACACGTCCAGCGGCCGGGGCCGCAGCCCCTGGGCGGGCACGAACCAGCCCCGCCACCACTCGGCCCGGCGGCCGCCGGGCCAGGCGCGCCCGGGCTCCCGGTCGCCGAGGCCGGGGCGGGCGATGGCGGTGCGGTCGGTGGTGGCCACGCGAGCACGGTAGGCCGCCGGTCACTGGCCCGACAATCCTCTCCGGGGAGTAGCGTCGCCTACCGCGCCCGGTAGTACCGGCGGCAGCGGCCGGAGTAGCCACTGACCTGCATATTTTGGGAGCTGGCGGGGGGACTCGAACCCCCACTGCTGTTTACAAGACAGCCGCGGATCGTCCACCGGGTGCTGCCGAGTGCTGCCCTTGCAGCTCACGTCAGGTGGCAGTGGAATGACATGGACGGCGGCCTTCGTCAGCCGACAAGTACCACCAGAACTTCTGAGGTGAAAATGCCCTCAGTCGCGGCTCTCAGCCTGCGCTGGGATCAGACAGCGGCGGCGGGTTCCAGGGTGACCTTGTGGCCCATGCGCTCCAGCTGGCGGACCAGGCGGTTGCGGTAGGCCTCGCTGGAGTGGCGCTGCAGGAACCAATCGGCCCCGAGATCCGAGTACGGCTGCCCGGTCGACAACAAGTGCCAGGCGATCACCAGGATCGAGTGCGCGACCGCCACGATCGCCTTCTTGTGCCCTCGCCGTCCCTTCAGCCTGGCGTACTGGCTGGCGAGATAGGTGCCCTTGCCGCGGGCGGCGGCGTTGGCCGCCTCGATCAGCGCGACCCGCAGCCACCGGGAGCCCTTGCGGGTGGTGCCTGCG
>Ga0081539_10004184_pt1 | contig 16344 bp, 11 predicted proteins | sample TabmetS4T2R2_FD_71023 | JGI IMG/M metagenome (GOLD analysis project Ga0081539, IMG submission 71023) | Tabebuia heterophylla rhizosphere microbial communities from the University of Puerto Rico - S4T2R2 | ecosystem: Host-associated > Plants > Roots > Rhizosphere ...
GGCAGGAGGCATACAGCGCCGACCTGGTCTCCTGGCTCAACGCTCACGCCGATGTGCCGCTGGTTTCCTCCGCTCTCGTTGAGGTCGAGGTGCCCAGAGCGCTGCGCAGATCCGCGCCGCAAGCCCTGATAGGTGTGCCAGCGGCCGTCGGGCGACTTTTCCGACTCGAAATCGACAGCACCATCCGGGCGACCGCAGCCGCATACGCCGAGCCCACCCTCCGCAGCCTCGACGCCATCCATCTCGCCACCGCCCAGGTGCTCACCAACGAATCCGGGACGACTCTGATCGCATTCGTCACCTACGACCGACGACTGCTCGACAACGCCAAGGCCGCGGGACTGCCCACAGCAAGCCCAGGCCAGGATTGATCCTCCATGCGCGTATGCCGCCGGCCGTCCCGCACGGTTCGTATGAAAGATCATCGTGGGCCGGACGTTGCACCATGCGAACCGCCCCACCCTGATGCCCAGCGCCCCGTTGCCGGGAGGTTTGACCTGCTCACGCGGCAGACGGGCGTGGTTTGAGCACGCCAAACCACGCAGCTGATTTGTGCGACGACGACCTCCCGATTGTGCACCGTGCGGCCGTTGCCTCGGCACCCGTGCGACCGATTTCGGTAGCCGGAGTGCGGCTTCGGGGTGTAGAACGTAATCCATCGCAATCGCTCCATCGAGCAGAACGGAGCCCGCAGCTGCATTGGCCCCTAGCTGCTTGGATAGCAAGGGACTCTGGTGTGACAAAGGCTAGAGACGACTGGTCGCCGGCCGACCGTCCTTATGCCACGGCAGTCTCAGAGGCGCAGTCCTTGTCCTACAGCTCGTCGAAGGGCAGCGGCGGTCGGCTTGGAGGAGCTCCGTCATCGGCTTGTGGTATCACGAATGGTGAACGAGCGTGGCGGCGTGCCTGGCACCAGGCACGCAGCGCAGATTTCGCTGCTCTGGAATCACGCGAGCCGCGCAGTCCGAACCACACGGTTCAGTCTGAATCCCGACACAGATGTCGCCGGTGCCGGTCGTTTTAGCGAGCATTTACGAAGGTCATGTTGTCTCACCGGGCGGAAGCCCCCAAGGCGCGGCTGGTCGCGTCCGTGGGCCGTCGGTGGTCCAGCAGCCATGAAGGCGTGGCTTGATCCACAACCGGGGTGGCCTGGCGCGCCGCGCGCGCTGAGCCGGTCGAGGGGCACACACGATGCGTTGCCGTGATGTCTACCTGCGGATTGAGAGGCTGCCGGCGTACAGTCCGGTCGCGCCTGAGGGCGGCGAGCACGGGAAATACGGCCGGGATTGTATGCGCAATCATGGTCATGAGGACGGTCTCATCCCACAGGCGGAGGTTGAGCGGCGTCGGGTCGACGCGGTGGTCTACCGGGAGTATCTCGACTCTGGTTACACGGTGCCCAACACGGCGGCCCTCGTCGCGCCGGACGTGACCGAGCCGCGCTGGGACCAGCGGATTCCGGGCTGTGTGCTCTACGCCGAGCCGAACGAGCGGCTGCATATCCACGTACGCAACGACGACACCGAGCCGCGCACGTTCCACCTCCACGGCCTGATCTACGGCATCGAGTCGGACGGTGCTTGGCCGTTCGGCGTCAAAGACGTGGTCGGGCATCGCAGCGACGCCATCTGCCCGGGCGACGAGTGGTGCTACGTCTTCGACGCCACCAACGAGACTGTTGGATGCTGGCCGTTCCACGACCATCTGATGAACATCGAGGCTGCGGTGGACCGCGGCTTGTTCGGCGGCCTTGTGGTCCGGCACCCGGCCGGGCCCAAGCCAGACCTCGAGGTGCCGTTCTTCCTGCACAGGCTGGTCGGTTCGGGAGGTGAGCCGGCGTTCGACAGTGGAAGCATGAACAGCGGCGACACATTCCAGCACCAGTTCACGGCCGCGGGCACGTACGAGTACGTGTGCAAGTTCCACCCCATGCTCGGCAGGGTGCGGGTGAACCCGACGGGTCCGGCAACCGCGAATGTGTCCATCGTCGACACCCCGACCCCCCGGTTCGTGCCGGACGACGTCACCATCGGCGTGAACGGCCGGGTCACCTGGACGCATGCCGGCACGATGCCGCACACCGTGAGCGACGCCGCAACCGCGCCGCTGGACTCGATGGCGATCAACGGGCGGGCGTTCGTGGGGAACACGCCGATCATCGTGGCCCAGACCGGTCAGCGGATCCGGTGGTACGTGTTCAACCTTGATCTCGGCGAGCGGTGGCACAACTTCCACCCGCACGGTCAGCGTTTCGAGGTTGCCGGCGAGACAGCCGACACACGCAGCATCGGGCCGGCCGAGTCGTTCTGCGTCGACACCATCGTGCCGCCGGTCGTCCTCGATCCACGCCAGTGCGAGGACGGCCACGACCATGAGCCCGGTGAGCCGCACGGGCACGGCGGACACCGACACGACGACAGCCGAGCGGACGAGGTCAGCCGGGATAACCATGGCGAGGAGGGACGCCGCAGGCAGTACTGCGTGCGCGGGGATTTCCTGGTGCACTGCCACGTCGAGATGCACATGATGTCCGGGATGGCGGCGCTGGTGCGGGCGGTACAGACGATCGCGCTGGACGAGCGGGACCTCGAGCGGCTCTGCTTTGCGCTGCCGGAGGCGTCCGAGGACTACTGCCGGCTGCTCGGACATGACCACGTGCCCCACGACGAACCGGCACAGGGGCACTCGCCCGGGCATGGGCACGGCGGCGGCATCGGGTTCGACGACACCTGTCCCGACGTCGACCCGCATCCGTGCATGCGCGGTGCAGCGGGCGAGTGGCGGCCGTTGCCGGACCTGGACATCTTCGTCGTGCATGCGGCGATGCTCCACACCGGCAAGGTGCTGCTGTGGTCCGGCACCGCGGAGGTCGGCGATCCGATGGTGTCCCGGCTGTGGGACCCGGCCACGGACGCGCGCACCGGGCAGACCTACGGCGAGGATCTGTTCTGTGCTGGGCACACATTCCTGCCGGACGGGCGGCTATGCGTGGCCGGCGGCGCGCCCGCCGGAACGCTGACGTCGACCCACATCTTCGACCCGACCGCCGAGACGTGGACCAAGGTCGCCGACATGAACGAGGCACGCTGGTACCCGACCGTGCTGCCGCTGCCCGACGGGCGGATCCTGGCAGCGTCCGGCTCGGGCGCCAGCGGCGTCGAGGTGTACGACGCCGCCGCCAACGCCTGGCAGTTCGTCAGCGGCGCGACCCGCACGTTCAACGAGCTGTACCCGAGCCTGCATCAACTCCCCGCCGGACAGATCTTCTACTCCCGCTGCGGCTGGCAGATGGCCGATACCGTCAACACCCAGACCGCGCAGCTGACCATGACCGGCCCGCTCAGCGGCGCCTGGAGCCCGCTCGGGCAGCAGACGTTCACCGACCGGCAGGAGGGTACCGCCGTCCTGCAGATCGACACGAGCGCGACTCCGCCCACCACGCGGCTGTTCGTGATCGGCGGCGGTGTCAGCGGCGCGGCCACCGACCGGAACCCGCAGACCGTCGAGACGATCGACCTCACCTCCCCCGGCGCCGGCACGGCATGGGAGGCACCGCCGCTGACCATGAACCACGCGCGTACCAACGTCAACGCGGTGCTGCTCCCCGACGGAACGGTGTTCATCGTCGGTGGGCAACGGGCCGGGAAATGGAACTTCACCGACCCGGACCCCGTCTATGAAGCGGAGATCTTCGATCCCCGGACCGGGACGTTCGCGGTGACGCCGCCGATGCAGTACCCGCGGCAGTATCACTCGGTCGCCGTCCTGCTCCCGGACGGGCGGGTGCTGTGCGCCGGCGGCATCGACCCCACAAACACCGTCCAGCGCGACCAGCGTCAGATGGAGGTCTACAGCCCGGCTTACCTGGCCATGGGGCCGCGCCCGCAGATCACCAGCGCGCCGGCGTCAGCGGCATACGCAGCCACGATCAGTGTCGCCACACCGGACGCCTCCGACGTCGACTCCGTCGTGCTGATCCGGCCGAACTCCGTCACCCATCACACCGACGCGGGCCACCGGTGGATCAAACTCGGCTATGGAGCGACAGCGACCGGCGTGGATGTGCAACTGCCGGCCAACGCCACGATCGCACCACCGGGCCATTACATGCTGTTCCTGATCAACAGCTCCGGTGTTCCATCCGAGGCCATGTTCATACGAGTGGGGTAACTGGTCTACCGCGCCCGAGAGAAGGTGCTGTGTGCGCCAGCTCGCTAATCCGGGGATTCAGGCGTCGCATTGGATCCTGTACCGCGCCTGAACTGAACGCACGGGCGTGAGCTGGCGTTTCCCAATAGCCCGTCCGGCTCGTAAATCCGGCTGGCTGTTCTGACGTGCGATGGTGTCCGCTTGCGCTGGCCCGTCGCCGAGAGCGGATCAACGTGATCGTGTCCGTCGTGGCGACTGCGTCATACAACGGCGTGCAATCCCGTGCCCGTCGCCGGCCCGGCAGTCCGGCACCAGCGGCGGCCGGGGTGACCTCGAAGATCCGGTCCGGGCGCGGCGAGCGGCGCAGCCGTTGCCGCCTGTCGACCGGCAGGGTGTGGGCGAACCGGCCCGGCCGGCACCGTCCCAGCCGCCGGCCCCGGCGGCGTACCGCCACCGGGCGTCGAAGGTGAACCGGTCGCCCGGTCCGCGGTCCGACAGCCCTTCCAGACGTTGCAGCACCATCACCGTGGCCACCACCGAGGGCGGCACCGATCGGTGACCCACCGTCGCGAACACGTTCGCGAAGAACTCGTCCGGGAGCAGCCTGCCCCGGTGCCCGGGCAGGAACGTGACGATCGAGTTCGCGGGGAGGGGCTCGGCGCGGAACCGGGTCACCGGATTCAGCAGGTCCAGCTGCTGTGACGCCCTACCCGACGCCATCGCGGCTAACTAGCCGAAATAGGTAGAACGACGGACGCCACGCCGGGCGGCATCCATCGATCAACACCAGTCACCTAGATCAACGGCCGCCGGGGGTGCGGCGCAGGCCCACGGCGAGGCCAGCTATCACGGTGGCGACGCCGGCCCAGACCAGCGGTCGGGGGAAAGGGCCGCCGATCGCGGCGCCGACCGCGGCGGCAGCGATCGGCGCGATGCCGGTGAGCAGCCCGGCGCGCCCGGCGCCGAGCCGATCGACGCTGCTGTACCAGAGCACGAACGCGACGGCGGTGACGCCCACGGCGAGATAGGCGCCGGCGATGACGTCGTCGGCATGCATCCGGGTCACCGCGGCCGGACCCTCGAGGACCACGCCGAGTCCCGCGAAGATCGCCGCCGCGAGCCAGGTGGTGTGCACGGACAGCCCGACGGCGCCATGCCGGGCCAGCAACGGTACGGCCAAGAGCGTGAACCCGGCCTCCGTCGCGAGTACCACGACCGCCCAGCCAAGGCCGATGGCGTCGCTGCGGCCCACCCCCTGCACCAGGCCGGCGCCGCAGGTGACGACGAGCGCCGCGGCCAGCACGCCCGGGCTCGGCCGTCGTTTCTCCTGGAGCGGGCCGATCACCGCCAGCAGCAGAGGAACGCACGAGACGGCGACGCCCAGGACGGCAGGTTCGGCGTGTCGCGATCCCTGGACCAGTGCGATGTTGAAGACCACCAGTCCGGCCAGCGTCACGCCGAGCAGCCACAGCCAGTCCGTGCCCCGCGGCGCGACGAGCCGGACGCCGCGGGCCCGCGCGAAGCCGACGAGGAGCGCGCAGGCTGCGCCGTAGCGCAATGCCTGGATCGTGAACAGGGGCGCTCCGACGAGGATCCCCGACGCCGCGACGCTGCCGCCGACGAATGTCATGCCGGCCGCTCCCGCGGCGAGCGGCATGCCGACGCGGGTAGCCCGGCCCACCCGCGGCGCGGCTGGCTCGGGCCTGACGATGATGCTGGATTGGGTCACGCATCTGATGCTGGCCCGGCGTATGGTCCACTTGAAGTACCAATCTCGCGATAGGTGACAGGACCAATCACCGAAGGCTCGGATTTTCTTCAGCTGCGCCCGGCGTCGGCGCCGTCCAAGGGGCTCACGACGTGGCTGCGGGACGCGCTGCGCACCGCGATCTTCGACGGCCGCCTGCCGGGCGGGACCCGGCTGCCCGCTACCCGTACGCTCGCCGCGGAGCTAGCCGTCTCTCGGGGCGTCGTCGTCGAGGCGTACCAGCGGTTGGGGGACGAGGGTCTGGTGCGCGCGCGGACGGGTGTCGGCACCGTGGTGACCGCGGCACCGCTCGCCGGCGCCCCGGCATCCCGCACCGGGTCCGCCGGCCACCGCCAGGCAACGGATCAACCGCCCGGCGATCGCGCGATAACGGACCGCGCCGTCGATCGCGGGATAACGGACCGCGCGGTCGGCGACCACCCGGCTGCCGGCCTCCGGCTGCCGCTGCCGGCGCCGCCGCACACGGAACTGGACTTGTCTCCGGGCGTCCCGGATCTGTCGGCCTTCCCGCGAGCCGCGTGGCTGCGTGCGGAACGTGCCGTCCTCGACCACGCCACCAGCGCCGACCTCGGCTACGGCGACCCGCGCGGCTGCGCTGCGCTGCGCCACGAGTTGATCCGCTGGCTCGCGCGTACCCGTGGGGTGCATGCCGACGCGGACGACATCCTCGTCGTCGGCGGCGTGGCCCAGGCTCTGGCGCTGCTCGGGCAGACCCTGTGTGCCCGTGGACGCGGCGCCATCGCGGTCGAGGATCCCGGCTCCCGCGGGGCGCGTGACCAGCTGACACATTGGGGTCTGCGCCCGGTCCCGATCCCGGTCGACGATGAGGGCATGCGGGTCGAGGACTTGACCGGTACGGGCCTCGACGCCGCCCTGCTCACCCCGGCGCACCAGTTTCCCACCGGGGTAGTGCTCAGCCCTGAGCGCCGGATCGCGCTGCTCGCCTGGGTGGCCGCCGGCCGCCGGCTGATCATCGAGGACGACTACGACGCCGAGCACCGCTACGACCGCGCTCCGGTCGCCGCGGTACAGGCGTCGGCACCCGACCGGGTGGCATACACCGGCAGCACCTCGAAGTCACTAGCGCCCGGCATGCGGCTGGGCTGGCTGATAGCACCGCGCCAGCTGCACGACGACCTGACCGCCGCCAAGCACGCCAGCGACCTCGGCAATCCCGCCCTGCCCCAGCTCGTCGTCGCGCACCTGCTGGCCACCGGCGAGTACGAGCGCCATCTCCGCAACGTCCGGACCCGCCAGCGGCACCGTCGCGACGCCCTGCTCGCCGGGCTGCGCAAGCACCTGCCCGCCGCCCGGGTCGACGGCATCGCAGCCGGCCTGCATCTGCTCCTCATGCTGCCGCATCTGGCCGGCCGGATCGACGACACCGAACTGGCCCAGCACATCGCCGCGACGGGAATCTTCGTCCATCCGCTGTCCTGGCACCGGCTGCGCCCGGGACCGCCGGGCCTGGTACTCGGCTACGCCGCGCAGACGCCCGGACGGCTCCGCGAGGCGGGCAGGCGCCTGGCCGACGCCATCAACACGTTCCAGCCGGGATGAGGCCACGACACCACCGGCCAGGGCTATGAACAGCCGAGTACACCTCCACGATAGACGGTCGCAGCCTCCATTGTGGAGATCAAGCAGCCCTCCTCATGCCAGCTTGAATGTCGGACGACGATTAACAGCCCTCAGGCTACTCGGCCCGCTAACGCGGCGATCCGGACCGGCTTATCCCTCATCGGCCTGCTTGAGGCGCCCAGCGCGGACGGGCCCGCGGTCGGGGCGAGCTACCGGTCGGCCCTTGACGCCCGCCCGCGGCATGCTCGCGCCGGGATTCGTGGCCCGTCCGCCTCGGCAGGAGGACCTGCAGGGCACCCGGGCGGATCTCGCACACGATCGGGAGGTCGAGGAGCACAGTTTCCCCGTCGATGCCGGCGGGCAGGCGCGCCACCGTGCCGTGCAGCGTGATCCGGGCGGCCGTCCACGTGATGACTCCGGCCGCGGGTGGACCCGCGTGGCCCTGGCGCCGTAGCTCGCGGCGGAGCCGCGGCAGCAGGTCCGGTGGCGGTGGGCCGCCCGGATGCTTGACGACGATCCCACCGAGCCGGCCGGAGTCCAGGGCGAACCGGCGCCCGAGCTGACGCGCGGTCGAGAGCTGGTATGGATTGTTGGACACCATTACCACCTGGGGACAATCGATCGGTCCCTCGGGCGTGTCCACGACGGCGTCGATCCGCTGCTCGCCGTGGAGGTATGCGGGGGCGATCTCGGCGAAGGTGCGGGCCTTCGCTTCCCGGTACCCGGGGGTCAGCAACGCGTCCGCATAGGCACCGAACGAGACGTTGTTGACAAACACTCGCGAGCCGACTCGGCCCAGATCGACCGGGGCGGCATCGCCCGCGCGCAGCGCGGTGAGCGCCGATGCCGGATCTCTGAGGTCCAGTCCCAGATCCCGGGCGAAATGGTTACGGGTACCCGCAGGGATCACCACCAGTGGCCGCCCGGCCTCGGATGCGACGGCGGCGACCGCGGAAACCGAGCCGTCGCCGCCGGCGACGCCCAGGATCTTCGCCCCTTCGGCGACGGCAGTGCGGGCCAGCGACGTCACGTCCTGGCCCGGGCCGGTCAGCCAGACCTGCGCGCCCATCGCCCGCGCCCGTTCCACCAGCCCGAAGCGGGCTACCTTCCCGGCTCCGGAGCGCGGATTCATCATGACCACCGCGTCGGCGGGCATCCGGTCGGCGCCGTTCGTCATCACCTCCACCGTCCTGTCGCGCGGTGCTGGGGTGATCCGGTGGCCAGCCACCCCGTGAGGTGACCGCACAGATCGCCGACCATCGCCCCGATGACGACGTCGGACGCGTAATGAACGCCCGTGTGAACCCGGGAGAAGGCGACCGTCGCGGCGGCCGCGTGCAGGGGTAGCCAGACGCCGGGCGTTACCTGCCCGGTCGACGTGGCGAACGCGAACGCGGACGCCGCATGGCCGGAGGGGAACGAGCGTGACACTGGTCGCCGCACCTGCCGCGAATGCGGCACCGGATCACCCGACCCGGCCGGCCGCCGCCGGCGCGCGACGGGTTTCAGAACAAGGTTGGTCACCGCCGACGCCAGCGCGACGGCCATCACCCCCTGGCACGCCGCCCGGCGACCCCGGCCGCCGCCCAGCAGCGCCAGGGCTCCGGCGGTCGCCAGCCACAGACGCGAATGGTTCGCCGCGTTCGACAGATTCACCATCACCCGGTCGAGGTGGGGCGTGGGCGTGCCGGCGACGGCGTCGTAGACCGACTTGTCGGCGACGTCGACGAGACGGCGCAGCTCGGCCAGGCCGCTGTCTGGCGTTGGCGTACCGGTCATGGCTACTCCCCACTGTCCACGGAGAAATCAGCCGCGGTGCAGCTTCTCCGTCACCGCGTCGAACTTATCCTCAAGCTTCGCCTTGGCCTCGGCGCGCTTACGCTCGCGCAGCACCCGGCCGGCCTCCTGCTGCGCGGCCTCGGCCGCCGCCTCCGCCGCCTCGACCTCTGCGGAGACCTGAGCGGCCGGCTGCCGTTCCACGCTCGCCCCGAACCGGGCGGCAAGCTGGTCGAGCGGCTCCTGGCTGGCTTCCACGGCTTCGACGATCAGGGCCGTGCTGCCGGTCGGGATCTGCGCGGACAGCAGCGCCAGGGCACTGTCCACGCCGGTCGCACGATCGACGTCGAACACACCGCCGAGCAGGGCACCGGTACCGAAGCCGAGCAGCACGCCGAGCGGACCGCCGAGCACACCGACGAGCATGCCGGCCAGCCCGCCCGCGGCGGTACCGACGCCGATGACTGCGTCACCCTGCTCCGGCACGCGCAGCGTGCCCTCGGGCGTGCGCTCGACCAGCGCGGCGCTGCGCACGTCGAGGCTGGTCCCGGTTTCCGCCAGTCCGCGCAGGTCACTCAATGCCTGGTACGCCTGACTCGGCTGCGGGAAACGGATGATGGCAACGGATTCGGTGATGATCATGGGGCTCTCCTCCCTGCCGGGACCCGGCTCGATCCGGTCTCCGGCGTTCGCTGATAGTTCAATCGTTCTTGTTATCTATTATCAGGACCGGTGTCTCCATCAGTCAACGCGTGCTCGGTCACAATGCGTTGATCGTTGGCCGGCGTGATTCAGGCCGCGGCAAGGTAGCCGATCGCGATGGCGAGCGCGCCGAGTGCGGGTACCACTTCGCGGATGCTGTCATGTGCCCGGCGATGCGCGACCAGGGCGCCGAGCAGGAGCAGCGTCATGCCCGCCGCGGCGAGGAACCCGGCCGGGCGCCAGAACAGTCCGATGAGGACGCCTATCGCGGCGGCCAATTCGGCGACGCCGATGAGCCGGTAGCGATGCCAGGCGATGCCGAAGTGAGCCGCGGCGTGGCGCATCTTCGGATGGCCGGCGACCTTGCCCGCGGCGGGAACCAGGCAGGCCACGACCAGCAGTACGGAAAGGACAACGAACATCACGAACCTCCGATCAGGGAAGGGTCCAGGGCGGTACGGGAAGCCCCGACCCGGTTGCCACCGCGGCGATCACCCGGTCGGGTCGGACGAGGACGGTGAGCGACGGATCGCCGGTGAGGGCGCGCAGGCGTGTTGCCTGGCCCGGCGCGAGGCAGGCGGTGACCCACGCGGTCTCGGTGGACAGCCCGGAAGCGTCGTCGGTGACGCGGAGCAGCGTGATGCCGTACCGGCGGCAGGCGGTGACAAGCTCAGGGTCGGGGCGGCGGGCGGTGAGCATCGCCGGAGCCGCGTCGAGAATGTCGTCGAGGCGGACGTATTCGCCGTCGGCGAGGCACAGCGGCGGATTGGGGATAAGGGCGCCGACCCGCAGCGTGCGGGACCGGCGGGACAGTAAACGGTTGCGGTGCAGCGCGCCTGCGCGCAGCGGCGGCGTGGCCGTAGAGGCCAAGCGCTCACGGACGCGATCGTCGCGCACGGCGGCGGACAGCAGTACGCGGCGTACCGCCGCGGCGGCGTCCTGCCCGCCGGTCATCGCCCAGCCGACCAGCTTGGCCTTGCGGATGAGAGCCCTGGCGTGCGGCCGGCGTTCGCTCTGGTAGGTGGCGAGCAGGTCGGGCGCCGCACGCCCGGTTAGGACGTGCGCGATCTTCCAGGCCAGGTTCTCGGCGTCGCGGATGCCCGCGGCCAGGCCCTGGCCGATGAACGGCGGGGTCAGGTGCGCCGCGTCGCCGAGCAGGAACGCCCGTCCCACCTGGAAGCGGGTGGCCAGCCGAGCGCGGAACGTGTAGACCGCGGTGCGGACGACCTCCAGCCCGGCGAGGTCGGGCCGCCCGGTCCAGGGCTGGATGAGCCGGCCGAGGCCGGCGATGAGGTTGGTCTCGTCCTCGCCGTCGCGCAGCTGGAACTCCCATCGGTACCGGTCGCCGGTGACGTGCATGAAGGTGGCCGCCCGCGCGGGATCACACACCTGCTCGACGCCGTCCCAGGTGTCCAGCGGCCGGACAGCCCGGACGTCGATCACCAGCCAGCGTTCGGTGAACCGCAGGTCCTGCATGGCCACGCCGAGCAGGCGGCGGACCGTGCTGTTGGCGCCGTCGCAGCCGAGGACCAGGCTGCCAGGGACGCTGCGGGTGGCCCCGCCGGGGACGGCGCGGAGGTGCACCCGTACCGGTGGGGCGGTCAGCGGCTCGTGTGCCCCGTCGATCGCGTGCACTTCGACGCCGCGGTGCAGCTCGATGATCGGGTGCTGGTGGACGCGGGCCAGCAGCAGGGCTTCGAGGTCGGGTTGGTGGAACATGTTGGCACCGGGAAAGCCGCTATCGACGACCTCCGTCTCGCGGCGGAGCTCCGCCATCACGCGATACTCGGCGTCGAGCAGGCGCAACCCACGGCCCGGTCGGGAGCCGGCGAGGAAGGCCTCGCTCACGCCGACCCGGTGGAGTGTCCGGGCGACCTCGTCGTCGAGGTGGACAGCGCGGGGCAGTAGGTGGGGTTCGGGGTGCCGCTCGATCAGGGTGACCGGGATGCCACGGTCGGCGAGCAGCAGCGCCGCGGTGCAGCCCACCGGGCCGGCCCCGACGACGATCACGTTGTGTGTGCGCATGGCTGTGCCTTCCACATCGGCCGGGTCACGGGACGGTGGTGATGCCGAGCGCGAAACCGGCGACGGCTTCGCGGACCCGGTGCGGATCGGCGCCGGCGACAGTGACGACGAGGCGGCCGTCCTGGTGACCGGCGCTGACGTCCCGGACCGCTACGCCGGCGTCCGCGAGGACCTCGCTGATCGCCCGGGCGGCGGCATCGGAGACGAGTGCCGGCTTGTACTGCTTGCCCACGGCGGTCATGGGGATCGCCGGTATCGGATGGATCCGCTTGGGACGGGCGGCGGGCTCGCCGATGGCCGCGGCCGCCCACGCGTGCAGCTCGGCCTCGTCGAACCGGTCCGGATCGGCCGGGACGACGTAGGCGACGGGAATCTCGCCGGCGTACCGGTCCGGCTGGCCGACGGCAGCGGCGGCGCGCACCCCGGGATGGCGCAGGAGCGCGTCCTCGATGGCCCGTGGGTCGATGTTGTGGCCCCCGCGAATGATCAGGTCCTTGGCCCGGCCGGTGAGGTACACGTATCCCTCCGGGTCGACGTAGCCCAGGTCGCCGGTGTTCAGCCAGCCGTCGTGGACCACGCCGTCGCCGCTCACCCGTGGTCCACCCGATTCCGGATCGGTGACGTATCCCGCGAAGACGGCCGGTCCGCCGATCGCCAGGATTCCCTCCTCGCCGGGGGCCAGGTCGGTCCACGATCCGTCGTCGCCGATCCGTACCGTCTTCACCCGTTGCCCGGGCAGTGTGCGGCCGACGGATCCGGCTCGTTCCCCGCCGGGTGGCGTGAAGGTGGTGGCACAGGTGGCCTCGGTCAGGCCGTAGCCTTGCAGCAGCCGCCGTCCGGTGTGGGCGGCGAAATCGTCGCGTACCGACGGCGGGAGCGGGGCGGCGCCGACCACCGGCAACCGCAGGCTGCTGATATCGGCGTCGACCGGTGTCCGGGACAAGGTGGCGTAGACGGTGGGCACCGCCGACATAGCGGCGATCCGGTAGTGCTGCACGATCTGCCAGAACTGGGCGTACAGGTCCGGGTTGCGATACCCGGCCGGGCCCGGCCACACCACCGCTTGCCCGCCGAACAGCGGCGCGATGCCGGTGACGAGCAGGGCGTTGACGTGGAACAGCGGCAGCCCGCCCAGCATGACCTCGCCGGGCGCCAGCCCGGTCGACCGGGCGATGCCCCGGCCGCAGAACAATTGGTTGGCGTGGGTCTGCGCGGCGACCTTGGGCGCCCCCGTGGTGCCGCCGGTGTGGACGAACGCGGCGAGATCGGTCGGCGCCGGCGGCTGTGCGCCGGACAGACGGTCGGCGGGCTGCGCGGCCGCCGCGTCCTCCAGGTACGCCAGTGCCACGCCGCCGAGGGTGGGCAAGTCGGGCGCGTCGCCGGCGGCCGCGTCCGGGCGCAGCACCAGGATCGCGCGTACACCGGCCGCGACGCACGCCGACAGCAGGCGCTGCCAGCGCGTCCGGTCCAGTTCCGGGCCGGCCGCGACGGCGACGCGGGACCCGGTGCGGCGGATCAACTGCGTGATGTGCTCCGGGCTGAGCGCGGGGTTGATCGGCGCGGCGATGCCCACCGCCTGGGCGGCCAGCGTGGCGGCGTACAGCATCGAGGTGTTGACGCCGCACAGCGTCACCGCGTCGGCGCGTCGCACGCCCAGCGCGGTCAGCGCGTTCGCGATCTGGGTCACCCGGGCGGCCAGGTCGGCGTACGTCCAGGTGAGGCAGGCGGTGTAGGCGGCCGGGTCGAGGATCCACTGCGTGGCCACCGCGTCGGGGCGTGCCCGCGCGGCGTCCATGACGAGCTGATAGGTCGACGGGGGCATGGGCAGGATCGTGGAGGGGCTCATGGTGTCTTCCCAAGGACGCGGTTGCGTTGAGTGCCGAGGTTCAGTGAGCCGTCGGCGGCGCAGATGGTGGCGGTGATGACGTCGCCGTCGTGCAGGTATCGGGGGTTGCCGGCCTGCCGCCGGAAGAACAGCTTCCACCTGGTGGCCGGGGGCAGCAGCGCGCTGAGCTTCTCCACCGGCTTCGAGGGTGCGTGCAATGCGGTGCCGCCGGGGGTGCCCGTCAGCACCAAGTCGCCGGCCGCCAGTGGCTGGAAGCGGGACAGCAGGGTCAGTGCCCGTGCCGGCCGCACGATCATGTCGGCCACCGTGCTGTCCTGCCGTACCTGGTCGTTGACCGACAGGGTGAGCCGCAAGGTGTCGAGGCGGTTCAGCTCGGCGGCCTCGACCAGGGTCAGCCATGGACCGACCGGGGTGAACGTGGGGTAGGACTTGGACTCGTAGAACTGGGTCCGGGTCAGCTGGATCTGTCGAGCGCTGATGTCGTTGGTGACCACGAGGCCGGCCACGTAGCCGGGCAGGTCGGCCTCGGTGACCGTGGTGCCGACCGGCAGGTCCCGGCCGATGACCAGGCCCAGTTCGACCTCGTAGTCCAGGAAGTCGACGCCGGCCGGGCGAATGATGTCGCCGGTCGCGCCGGTGATCGAGTGCGAGGTCTTGCGGAAGAACGCCGGCGGTACCCGGTCCGGGTCCATGCCGGAGTCGACGGCGTGCGACCGGTAGTTGACCATCTGCGCGACAACCCTGGAGGGCGCGGTAACCGGGCTGAGCAGGTCGAGCGACTCCGGCGGGCGGGCGCCGTCCGGAGCCGTCGCGAAGGCGGAGCGGATCGCCCGGTCGAGGGCGGCCCGGTCGGTCAGCAGCTCGCCGGTGGCGGCGGCGGGCAGGTCGAGCCGCACCATGCCGGCCGGCGCCTGCACCCACCACCCCTCGGCCGTGCGCGCGATATTGACGCTCATGACGACATCGCCTTGATCAGGCCGCGCAGGGCGGCGAAGTCGACCTCGTTGCCCTTGTCGCTCAGGGCCTTGATCGCCGCGATCAGCACCTCCGGGTCGCGGGTCCCGGTGAATCGCGCGGTGGCCTTCGGCCCCCACTGGGACAGCCCGCCGGCCGACAGCGGTGCCCAACCCGGCTGTATCGTGCAGTCGAAAACGTCGCCGTCGGTGTAGTGCTCGAACATCGACCGGTCCGGGTCGCGCCAGTAGTCGAAGATCTGGCTGCCCTGGAGGTGGCGGCCGATACCCCAGGCGTGCCGGTAGCCGCGCTCGCGCAGGTACTCCCCCGCGGCCGCCACCTCGTCCAGGTCGGTCACCTGGTACGCCGAGTGCAGGTATCCGGTCCGCGGCTGCAGCGCCATCGCGAGGGTGTGGTGGTCGGACGGCACGCGGCCCAGATCGCAGCGGATGAACGCCATCACCGGCCCCCGGTCCCGCTGCCCGTCCAGGTACAGGAAGTCGCTGACGATGAGCCCGAGCGTGTCCAGGTACCAGTCCAGGGCGGCACGGAACCGGGTAGTTCCCAGGACCACGTGCCCGAGGCGCTGGATCTGCGCGGCGCGCCGAGCGGGCCGCTGCGCTGCGCTGACACGTGCGGGGCGGGTGCCGGTGTTCACCGGCAACGCATCGCGCTCGGGCAGGGCCGGCAACTCGGGCACGCCATGCACCACCCGGACCGGAAAGCCGCTTGGGTCGAGCAGGTCAACAGTGTGACCGCCCCGGTACGGACGCACCGCCCGCTCCGTGGCGCGGGCCAGCCGGTCCAGGTCCCCGCGGGCGTCCGCGGCGAATGCCGGGCCGACGAACCGGGACGTGGCACCACGACGCACCACCAAGCTCGGCGTGCCCGCCCAGCGCCCGCGTAGCACCAGCGTCTCCGGGGTGCGGTCGGTGATCGTGAACCCGAAGTCGGCGAAGAACCGCTCCGCCCGTACCAGGTCCGGCTTCTCGAACTCGAGCCAGGCCAGTCCGGCGATCTTGATGAGGGGGTTCCTGGCCCGTCCCGGATGCTCGCCGGGCAGCCCGCCGCTTTCGCCGTGCAGCGATCGGTGCGGGTCCGGGCTCTGCTTGCTGGTGAGCACGTTGTTGCCGGACATCGTTGATGCCACCGCCGTTCCGTGGTCTAATGGGTCGGATCACTAATGTGATTGAGTATCAGTTTTGAGCTGGACATCGTCAAGAGGGTGGCTACACGTTTTGTGACCAGAGATCACGTGGTGACGGCCGCGGCAGCGTGGGGCGGCGCGCCGGATATGGTGTGATCCGGGACGTGGAAGGGGTACCGATGGCGCAGCCGGCAGCGAACAGCGCACCCGTGGGGACCCGGCTCGACCGGCGCAAGGCGCGCACCCGGCAGGCGCTCATCGACGCCGCCGTCGGGTTGATCGCCGAGGGCCGTGGAGAGCGCGCGAGCATCCAGGAGATCACCGACGCGGCCGACATCGGGTTCGGCTCCTTCTACAACCACTTCGAGAGCAAGGAGCAGCTGTTCCGGACCGCCT
>Ga0081539_10004185_pt1 | contig 16344 bp, 22 predicted proteins | sample TabmetS4T2R2_FD_71023 | JGI IMG/M metagenome (GOLD analysis project Ga0081539, IMG submission 71023) | Tabebuia heterophylla rhizosphere microbial communities from the University of Puerto Rico - S4T2R2 | ecosystem: Host-associated > Plants > Roots > Rhizosphere ...
TTTTTTCTCTCCCCTGACCTCGCCGACGGGGCGGGGCTGCGGGAGCCGCGGGGGGGAGAAAGGGGGAGGCGGCTCCCCCCCCGCCACAACGAGCTGCTCCGCGAACGGATCGTCGAGAGCGGCGGCGAGGTGATCAAGCAAACCGGCGACGGGTTCTTCGCGTCGTTCGACAACCCGAAGGCGGCCGTCGACGCCGCCGTCGCGATCCAGCGCGCCTTGGACGCGGAGATCGTGGCCCCCGACGTGAGGATCGGCGCGCACACGGGAGAGGCCTTCACCGCCGACGGCGAGACGCGCGACTTCGGCGGGCCCGCCGTCCACACGGCCGCTCGTATCGGCGCCGCCGCAGGGCGCGCGGAGATTCTCGTCAGCACCGAAACGCTCGACGGAATCGCTTCGACGTACCGCGTTTCAGAGCCACGCGTTGAAACGCTGAAAGGCCTGGAAGCTCCCGTCGAGATCGTCGCGATCGACTGGCGCTGATCCGGGCGGAGTCAGACGATCGCGCTGCACCTCTGCGTCCACGGGGACGCCGATCCCAACACAACCTGCGCGCTGTTCGACGACGTCGCGATCGGCTGAGCCGGGATCGCCTCAGGCGTTCCGGGCTCGGGCATCGGCTCCCTGGTCATGAAGAACCCGGCCGCCGATGGGGCACCCCGAGCCCACCACCCGCTGCGAGCCTAACGAGGATTCCGTGCCGTGTCTGTGCCGATGTCGTCCCGAGCTGCCGCGCCTCACTCCACGTCCGGGTCGATCTCGTCCGCCCGGCGCGCGGCGGCCTGCGCGGCCTCGCGCTCCTGCTGCGCCGTCTGCGCCTGCTCGCGCGCGAGGTTCTCCGCCTGCTGCGCCTTCTCCTCGCGGACGCGTGCGCGATCGCGCATCACGGATGCGTCGCTCCGCTGCTGCTCGGTCCGCTGCTGGCGGCCGCGTGACAGCCACCAGGCGACCGCCGCGAGTACGACGACCGCGACGATGACGATGACGATCCAGGCCACTGTGCTCATGGGTCCTCCACTGTCCGGGTCGGGTGCGGGCGGGAGGCGGCGCGCCTCCCGCCCTGGGTCGCCGACGACGACCCGATTTCCGGCCGTGCGACGACGGCTTCGCCGCCGTCGCTTGCAGCCCTAGCGAGTCCGTCAGCGCGGCTCGCCGTAGTAGCCGCCGAGCTGCGCGCGGTACGCCGTGTCTCCGTGCTTCGACTCGTCGTACTCGGGGGCGTTCTTGATCTCGTCCTTCGTGCGGTTGACGAAGACCGTCTCCGCGTCGAAGTCGACCTTGTCGATGACGCCTGCGGGCAGCATCACTTTCTTGCCGAAGATCCACGGGCCGGTGTCGACGACGATGAAGCTGCCGCCGACGTCGTCGGTCGCGTCGTCGATCTTGCCGATGCCACCGTCGCTCGCCTCGACGTTGAAGCCGACGAGGGCGTTGCCGCGCCACGTCGTGTCGCGATAGGTCCACAGGTCTGTCGTGGCCATGACCTGCTCCTCCTTCCGTTGTTTGTCGAACCTGCTAGGTGGGTTTCGCCTACCCGGGGGCGCGGGAGACTAACCGCCTTTCAGGCCGGAAGCAGGGGCAGGTGACGCTCGACGATCGGGCTCGTGTCGACGCCTCGCGGAAGCGTTCCGTACGCACGGCCCCAGTCGCGTGCAAGGCGCGTCGCGCAGAAGGGCTCGGCGACCTGCGAGCCCGCGCGGAGCAGCACCGCCCCGGCGAGACAGAGCGCGAGCCGCTCGACCACGCGTCGCGCATCGCGTTCCGACGGTGCGGCGAGCTCGGTGCGCAGCTCCGAGACCGCCGCGTCGAGGCGGGCATCCGCGCCGGCGGCGGCCTCGAGCTCCGCGATGACGGCCTCCAGGCTCTCCGGCTGGCGGTCGAGCGCGCGCAGCACGTCCAGCGCCTGCACGTTCCCCGCCCCCTCCCAGATCGAATTGAGCGGGCTCTCGCGGAACAGCCGCGGGAGCACCGACTCCTCGACGTAGCCGTTGCCGCCGAGGCACTCGAGCGCTTCCGCGACGAGCGGCGGCGTCGTCTTGCACACCCAGTACTTCGCGACGGCGGTCGCGAGGCGCCGGAACGCGACGTCGTCCTCGTCGTAGGCGCGCGCGAGGCGAAGCGCGAGCGCGGTCGCTGCCTCGGCGTCGACGCAGAGGTCGGCGAGGACGTTCGCCATCGCCGGCTGCTCGACGAGCCGCCGTCCGAACGCAACGCGATGCGCCGCGTGGTGCGTCGCCTCTGCGACCGCGCGCCGCATCACTCCGACCGAGCCGAGGACGCAGTCGAGCCGCGTGTGCACGACCATCTCCATGATCGTCGCGATCCCTCGACCCTCCTCCCCCACGCGCCGCGCCCACGCGTGCACGAGCTCGATCTCGGCGGACGCGTTCGACCGGTTGCCGAGCTTGTCCTTCAGCCGGAGGATGCGGAACGCGTTGCGCTCGCCGTCCGGCAACACCCGCGGGAGGAGGTAGCACGTCAACCCTGCCGGTGCCTGCGCGAGCACGAGGAACGCGTCCGACATCGGCGCCGAGCAGAACCACTTCTGGCCCTGCAGCGTCGCCTCGCCGTCGCCGAGCGGCTCGGCGCGCATCTCGTTCGCGCGCACGTCGGAGCCCCCCTGGCGCTCGGTCATCGCCATTCCGCAGGTCGCGCCCGTCTTGTCCGAAGCCGGGCGAAGCTGCGGCTCGTAGCTCGTCGACGTCAGCAGCGGCACCCACTCGGCGGCGATGTCCGCCTCAGACCGGAGCGCGGGCACGGCCGCGAACGTCATCGAGAGCGGACAGCCGACGCCGGCCTCGACCTGCGCGAGCGTGACGAACGCGGCGGCGCGGGCGACGTGCGCGCCCGGCCGCGGATCGCGCCACGGGGACGCGTGCAGCCCGTGCTCGATCCCGAGACGCAGCAGATCGTGCCAGGCGGGATGGAACTCGACCTCGTCGATCCGCTCGCCGAAGCGGTCGTGCGTCCGGAGCTTCGGCGGGTTCTCGTTGGCAAGGCGGCCCCATTCCAGGGGCGCTCCGCCCAGCAACGCCCCGAACGCACGCAGCTCCGCATCCGCCCAATCGGCTCCCTCGCGCGCGACCGCCTCGACGAGCGGCCGGTTCTCGCCGTAGAGGTCGTAGCCCGCAAGCGGCGGCGGCTGGTTCGCGCCGCGCTCGGTCGCGGACGACTCGAGCGTCACGGGCGGACCGCGGACGCGTAGGTCCCGAGCAGCCGCGTGAACGTCGCGTGCTCGCTCAGCGTCGCCAGCGCCTCCACCATCTCCGGCCTGTCGGCGGCAGCCTCGACGTCCGCGTAGAAGACGTACTCCCACGGGCGTCCGGGCCGCGGCCGCGACTCGAGCTTCGTCAGGTTCAGATGACGCTCGGCGAACGCGCCGAGACACCGGTACAGCGAGCCGGCGACGTGGCCGACTCCGAACACGAGCGACGACTTGTCGGGCGTGGCAAGCGGCTGAGGGTCGCGGGAGAGCGCGCCGAAGCGCGTCGAGTTGTCGGGATACGTCTGGATGCGCTCCGCAAGCACGTCCAGCGCGTACAGCTCGGCCGCGCGGCGCGACGCGATCGCGGCCGTCCGCTCGAGCCGCTCGTCGGCGATCTTCTTCGCCGCGCCCGCGCTGTTGTACTCCGCGCGCACGGTCACCTCGAGCCCGCTCAGGAACTCCTCGCACTGCGCGATCGCCTGCGGATGCGACATGACCTCCTGCAGGTCGTCGATCGCCGAGCCCGGGAGCGCGAGCAGGCAGTGGTCGACGCGGACGACGGTTTCCCCGACGAGGTGCAGCCCGTGCCTGAGGAAGAGGTCGTACGTCTCGTTGATGCTCCCGGCCTGCGAGTTGTCCATCGGCACGAGCCCGCGGCTCACGCGGCCGACCTCGACCGCCTCGAAGACCTTCCGGATCGAGGGCAGCGGCCGGTGTTCCGCCTCGGGGAAGAGCGAGACGACGCCCTGCTCCGAATACGCGCCCGCTTCGCCCTGGTAGGCGACGACCTCCACGATCGGAGCTTACGTAGCGTTCACGGGAATGCTCGCCCACGTCGCCGCCGCGGCCCTGATCTGTCTCGATCCCGGCCACGGGACGCTGCCGCGCGTCGGCGCGCAGACCGAGCCGATCGGCCCCGGCTCGCGGGCGTCGAAGATCAAGGATCCGGGCGGCGCCTCCGGCGAGGCGACCGTCAACCTCGAGATCGCATTGCGGACGCGCGCCTTGCTCCGCGCCCGCGGCTACCGCGTCGCGATGACGCGAACTCGTGCCGGCTACGCGGGCGGGAACATCGCGCGCGCCCGCTTTTGCAATGCACGCAACGCTGCGCTGATGCTCAGAATCCACGCGGACGGTTCCGCCAGCGCCGCCTCGCACGGGATCTCGACGCTCTACCCGGCCTTCCACCGCGGCTGGACGGACGACATCTACGCGCAGAGCCTGCGGGCGGCGCGCGACGTGCAGCACGCGCTCGTCCGCGCGACCGGGGCCCGCGACCTCGGGACGATCCCGCGCAGCGACCTGACCGGATTCAACTGGGCGAACGTCCCCGCGATCCTCGTCGAGACCGGCTTCCTCACGAACGCCCGCGAGCGTGCGCTGCTGCACACGGCGTCGTACCAGCAGCGGATCGCGCGCGGCCTCGCCGCCGGCGTCTCAGTCTTCGTCGCGACCTGAGAGCTCGTCGATCCGCGCGCGCGTCTGCTCGTGCACCGCGCGCCTGCGCGCCTCCGGATCGGCCTCGTCGACGGGCGTCGGCTCGGCCGGCGCGCGCGCGTCGGGATCGGCCTGGTCGAGCGGCGTCTCGCCGGACTCGAATTCGTCGCGCTCCTCGGCGACCGACCGCGACTCCTCGAGCCTCGCGCGCAGCGCCGCGGCCGGATCGGGCTCCGCCTCGCGCCTCCGCCTGAGCCAGCGAAACACGGGCCGATGCTACAGTGGGCGCCGCTTCCTGCCTTGCCTACCGCCGCGCTTCCCGAGCGACGTCACACGGCAAGGCCGCTCAGACCGAAGGAGGACATCGGGACCGTGAACGAGTACGAGATCCTGCTCATGCTCGACCCTGACCTCCCGGAGGAGCGTCAGAACGAGATCGTCACGCGCATCCGCGAGCTCGTCGAGCGCGGAAGCGGCACGTGGGTGCGGCAGGACGCCTGGGGTCGCCGCCGGCTGGCGTTCGAGATCCAGAAGAAGACCGACGGCGTCTACCACCTGCTCGAGTTCGACGCGACGCCGGAAACGCTGGACGAGCTGTCGCGGATCCTGAAGATCACGGACGGCGTGCTTCGCCACATGGCTGTGCACCGTGTCCGTTCCAGCCATGGCCCGGGGCGGCCCGCGAGCGCCGACGTCCCCGAGCCCGACTACGCTGCTGCGAACGCCCGTTCGCAAGAGGAGGAGTAACACATGGCAGCTTCGATCAACCGCGTCGTGCTCGTCGGCAACCTGACGCGCGACCCCGAGCTCCGGCACACGCCGAGCGGCATGGCCGTCTGCTCGCTGCGGATCGCCGTCAACACGCGTCGCAAGGACGCATCGACCGGCGAGTGGGGCGAGAAGCCGAACTACTTCGACATCACCGTCTGGGGCAACCAGGGCGAGAACTGCGCGCAGTACCTCGCGAAGGGCCGGCCGGTGGCCGTCGACGGGCGGCTCGAGTGGCGCGAGTGGGAGGCGCAGGACGGCTCCAAGCGGCAGGCGGTCGAGATCGTCGCCGACTCGGTGCAGTTCCTCGGCGGCCGCGGCGAGCTGGGCGGCGAGAACCAGTACGTCCCGGCGGGCGCGACCGCGCAGGCCGACGCCGACTTCGGCTCGTCCGCAGCGGACGACGACATCCCGTTCTAGGAAGGACGCATGGCAGCAAAGAGATCGCGGACACAGCAGAGCGACAGGCCGCGCACCGGCGGCAGGGGCAAGCCGAGCACCGCGCCGACCCGGCGCAAGTCCTGCTTCTTCTGCAAGGACAAGATCGACGAGATCGACTACAAGAACGTGAACCAGCTGCGCCGCTACATGTCGGAGAAGGGGAAGATCCGCTCGCGGCGCATCACCGGCGCGTGCCGGCGTCACCAGCGCCAGGTCGCCGTCGCGATCAAGCGTGCGCGCGAGATGGCCTTGCTCCCGTACGTCACGGGCTAGGCGCCGATGGAAGTCATCCTCCTCAACGACGTCGAGAAGGTCGGGCTCCGCGGCGAGGTCGTGAACGTGGCGCGTGGCTTCGCGCGCAACTACCTGCTGCCGCGGCGGCTGGCCGAGGTCGCGACGCCTGCGAAGGTCGCCGAGCTGCGCAAGCGCGACGAGCAGCGCGCGCGGCACGAGGCGCGCTCCTTCGAGCAGGCGCAGGAGATGGCGGCGACGCTCGGCGAGACGCAGCTGCGCTTCGACGTCAAGGCCGGGCCGACGGGGTCGCTCTTCGGATCGGTCACGCCGACGGACATCGCCGACGAGATCTGGCGCGTGCGCAAGATCCGCGTCGACCGCCGGAAGATCGGCATCGACACGATCAAGCGGATCGGCCGCTACGAGGTGCCGATCGAGCTCTTCCAGGACGTCGCCGTGGACGTGAAGACGATGGTCGTCCCCGAAGGCGGCGAGCTGCCCTCGGACGACGAGCTGCAGGCGATGGAGCAGGCGGAGCAGGCCGAGATCGAGGCGGCCACAGAAGCGCAGGAAGCGTCGGAGGGCGAGCTCGAAGCCGTGCTCGCCGCCGAGACGGCTGCCGACGAGGCCGAGGCGCCCGAGCCGGCGCCGGCTGCGTCGGAAGAGCCGCAGGCCGAGCCCGCATAAGCGCCGCGCCTCCGGGTACGGCGCGAACATCGCCGGCCGCACTCCCGAGCACGAGCTTCGCGACCTCCTCGACCGCGAGCGCTCCCGCGCGCTCGTCCGCGACCTCGTCGCGGCGTTCGGACGGAACCGACTGCTCACCTACGCGAGCGCGGTCGCGTTTCGCGCCCTCGTCGCGTTGATCCCCGTCGCGCTGCTCGGCGTCGCCCTCCTCGGCGCGGTCGGCCAGCAGCAGGTGTGGAAGGACACGCTCGGCCCGCCGATCGACGAGCGCGTGCTGCCGCAGGTGTGGGCCGGCGTCGACGCGACGGTGCAGCGGATCTTCGACACGGGAGGCTGGTTGCTGATCGCATTTGCGCTGGTCCTTTCCGTGTGGGACGTGTCGAGCGCGGTCCGCGCGTGCAGCAGCGGCCTGAACGAGATCCTGGGGACGCGCGACCGTCGCCCGACGTGGCTGCGGTTCGCGGTCTCGATCGTCCTCGCGGTGTGCGTCCTCGTCTGCCTCGTCGGCGCCGCGCTGCTGCTGACGGCCGGCGCGTACGTCGCCCATGAGGTCGGCGGCGCCGCCGGCTACGCGATCTCGCTCGCGCGCTGGGCGGCCGCGGTGTTCCTGCTCGGCCTCGCGGTCGGCGTCACCGTTCGCTTCGGACCCTACGACCCGCCGTCTCCGCGCTGGGTCAGCGCGGGGGCGGTGCTGATCGTCGCGACCTGGCTCGCGACGTCGCTGCTCTTCCGGTGGTTCGTCGCGTCGTTCGCGAACTTCCGCAGCGGGCCCGGCGTGCTCGCGGCGTTTCTCTTGCTGACGACCTACTTCTACACCTCGTCGCTGATCTTCATGGTCGGGATCCAGCTCGACGAGCTTCTGCGCTCGGACGCCTGACGGCCGATCCACAGCTCCGTCCACAAGCGACGGCGCCCTCTGCACCGCCTGGGGAGAACAACGAGAAGTTCGACCAAAGTGCTGCAGATTCGTCGAGGTTGCGTGTGGACAGCCCTGTGGTCAGCAGTGGCCGAATCGGCCGATTGCGTCGGCGGGACGTGTTGATACGATACGAACAGATGTTCTGTTCTCCCTGCTCACAGGCAATCCACAGCTGTGGAGACGCGGCCCTCCCGGCCGTCCACCGGCGGCCCTTTGCACGTCTAGCTATCCGGTTACGACCTGTCTTGAATGCGCGGCTGTAGTGGTCGCCCAGCTGCACTCGCCGGCCGCCCCGGTCCCACCTCAGAGCCTCGAGGCCGAGGAGTCCGTCCTCGGGGCGATGATGCTCTCCCCCCACGCGATCGGGGCGGTCAGCGAGATCCTCGACGGGGGCGACTTCTACCGCGAGACCCATGCCAAGGTCTATCGCGCCGCGCTCGCGCTCTACGCCAAAGGCGAGCCCGTCGACGCGATCACCGTCGTCGACGAGCTGGAGGAGCGAGGCGAGCTCGAGGCCGTCGGCGGCAAGCAGCGCGTCCAGGAGCTCGCCTCCCTGGTGCCCGCGACGGCGAACGCGGCGCACTACGCGCGGATCGTTCGTGAGACGTCCACCCTCCGCGGCCTGATTCGCGTCGGCGGCGAGATCGCGCGCCTCGGGTGGGAGCGCCCGGGTGAAGCTCCCGACCTCGTCGACCAGGCGGAGCAGATCCTCTTCGCGCTCTCGCAGTCGCGCGTGTCGGGGGACTTCTCGCACATCGAGGAGCTGCTCAAGGAGAGCTTCGAGCGAATCGTCCAGCTCTACGAGGCGGGCGTCGAGGTCACCGGCGTCCCCTCGGGCTTCCGGGAGCTGGACAAGATCACGTCCGGCTTCCAGCCGGGCAACCTGATCATCGTCGCCGCGCGTCCCTCGATGGGGAAGTCGGCGCTCGCGCTCTGCACCGCGGCGAACATCGCCGTGCGGCACGAGATCCCCGTCGCGCTCTTCACGCTCGAGATGTCGAAGGCCGAGGTCACGCAGCGGCTGATGTGCAGCGAGGGGAAGGTCGAGTCGCAGCGCCTGCGCACCGGCAAGCTCGCGCAGGACGACTGGTCGCGGCTCACCGCGGCGTCCGACAAGCTGATGAAGGCGCCGATCTACGTCGACGACACCGGCTCGCTGACGATGATGGACATCCGCTCGAAGTCGCGGCGGCTCAAGAGCCAGATCCCGCAGCTCGGTCTGATCGTCGTCGACTACCTCCAGCTGATGACGTCCGGCCAGACCGTCGAGAACCGCGTGCAGGAGGTGTCGCAGATCTCGCGCCAGCTGAAGGTGCTCGCACGCGACCTCGACGTGCCGATCATGGCGCTCTCGCAGTTGTCGCGCGCCGTCGAGCAGCGGCACGACAAGCGGCCGATCCTGTCCGACCTCAGAGAGAGCGGATCGATCGAGCAGGACTCGGACCTCGTCGTCTTCATCTACCGCGACGAGTACTACAACCCCGACGAGACCGACCAGCAGGGGCTCGCCGAGGTCATCGTCGCCAAGCACCGCAACGGGCCCACCGACGCGCTGAAGCTCTCGTTCCTCAAGCGGTACGCGAAGTTCGCGGACCTCGCGGCGGCATGAGCGTCGCTCGCTTCCGTTGGGGGACCCATGTTTCCCCCACGCCCCCTCCCCGCTCATGCTCCGAGGGCGGCGCATGAGCCAGGTCGTCTACCTCGGGCCCGACTCGACCGCGTTCGCCGTCCCCTGCGAGACGTGCCTCTCGTCGGAGGAGGGCTCGCTCGCCGCCCGCCACCGCGCTTCGAAGGTCGAGGGATCGCTGCGCGCGGACGTCGACATCGGCTTCCGCACCTGCCGGCGCGGCCACCGGATCCTCGTCAAGCGCGTGCGCTCGCGGTCGGCCGCATGACGGCGACGCTCGCGCCCGCGCCGCCCGAGGCGCCGCGCGCGTGGAACGAGCGCATGCTGCTCTCGTATCCGAACGGCGGCACCGTCGCCTACGACCCCTGCGGACGCTTCTACCGGCCCGGCGACCTCGTCAACGGCTACGTCGTCGACCGCTTCGAGCTCGACGGCGAGCGCGTGGTCGCGATCCTCCGCGCGAGCTAGCCCGCCGGCCGCAGGATCGGGCACACTTTCTCGTCGTGCCTGCGACCGTGATCGTCGGCGCGCAGTGGGGCGACGAAGGGAAAGGCAAGATCGTCGATCTGCTCGCGCAGCAGTCGGACGTCGTCTGCCGCTACCAGGGCGGGCCGAATGCGGGGCACACGATCATCGTCGGCGACGACACGTACAAGATCCGGCAGACCCCGAGCGGCGTGATCTCCGGAAAGACGTCGGTGATCGGCGCGGGCTGCGTCGTCGATCCCCAAGTCTTCCTCGCCGAGATCGACGAGCTCGCCGCGCGCGGCATCGACACGTCGGTGGTCGTCCTCTCCGGGAACGCGCACCTGATCATGCCGTGGCACGTCGCGATCGACCAGGCGTCCGAGCGGCGGCTCGGCAAGCTGCAGATCGGAACGACGCGGCGCGGGATCGGCCCGGCCTACGCGGACAAGGCTTCGCGCCTCGGCATCCGCGTCCAGGACGTCCTCGACCCGAAGATTCTGCGGCAGAAGGTCGAGGTCGCGCTGGCGGAGAAGAACGTCTGGCTCGAGCGCGTCTACGAGGTCGAGCCGTTCGAGCTCGAGGAGATCTGGTCGCGGTACGCGGGCTTTGCGGAGCGGCTGGCGCCGTTCGTCGGCGACACGTCGCTGCTCGTCGACCAAGCGCTGCGCGACGACAAGCACGTCCTCTTCGAAGGCGCGCAGGCGACGCTGCTCGACCTCGACCACGGCACGTATCCCTTCGTCACGTCGTCGAACCCGATCGCCTCGGGCGCGGCGACGGGCATCGGGATCGGACCGAACCGGATCGACCGCGTGATCGGCGTCGCCAAGGCCTACGTGACGCGCGTCGGCGAAGGCCCGTTCCCGAGCGAGATCCCGTCGCCGCAGCAGGAGCACGTGCGCGAGCTCGGCGGCGAGTTCGGCACGGTCACCGGCCGCGAACGCCGCTGCGGCTGGCTCGATCTCGTGGCGCTGCGATACGCCGTCCGCCTGAACGGGATCACGTCGCTGGCGCTGACGAAGCTCGACGTGCTGTCCGAGTTCGCCGAGATCCCGGTCTGTGTGCGCTACGCGCTGCCGGACGGGACGGAAACCGAGCACTTCCCCGCGCACCAGTCGGACTTTCACCACTGCCGGCCGGTGTTCGAGTCGCTGGCCGGTTGGGAGGAGCCGCTCGCCGACGGGCTCCCGGATGCCGCCCGGGCCTACGTCGAGTTCGTCGAGCGCGAGCTCGACGTGCCCGTGAGGCTCGTCGGAACCGGCGCGGGCCGGGAAGCGGTCCTCGCCCGCTAGCCGCCGACCGTGCCGCGCACGAACCACGCCCGCGCGGTGAGCGTGAACGGCCCCTCAGGCTCGCCGAGGCGGCGGCGCACTGCTGCACGCACCTCGGCCAGGCGATCGGGGTCGAGGCCGGCGGTGTAGGCGCCGCTCGGACCCGGTCCTCCCGGGAACCCGGACCAGTAGTCGTCGAAATCCACATACGCGGCGTCGACCACGAGCTCACCGGTCCGGACGTCGTCGAGGCCCGCCTCCGACCACAGCTGCCCGAGCTCGTCGCGGTTGCAATAGCGCATCGTGACCGCTTCGTCGGGCGCGTCGGGATCGACGTCGCGCGCGCCTTCCCAGAAGCGGCGGAGCATCCACATCTCGCCTGCGTAGTCCCAAACGCAGGACGAGACGACGCGCCGGCCGACGCGGGCCATCTCGCCCACGCCGGCCCGGGCGTCCGCCATGAAGTTGACGACCAGCTGCGAGGAGACGACGTCGAACGAATCGTCCGCGAACGGAAGCGTCTCCGCGGCGCCGATTCGCACGTCGACGCCGGGCACGCGCGCGCGACACGCGTCGACGAACGAATGCGACGGGTCGACGGCGGCGACGTTCTCTGCGCCGAGGCGCGCGGCGAGCTCCTCCGTCAGCGCACCGGGACCGCAGCCGACGTCGAGCGCACGGTCGCCGTCGCGGACGCCGCTGCGCTCGATCAGCGCTCGGGCGAGCGCCGAGGAGTAGCGGCCGACGTGGCGGTCATAGGCGTCGCGCGATCTCTCGAAGCTCATCCGGCGTGTCCGCGTCGACGAGCAGATGTTCGTCGAGCTCGACGGTCGCAGTATCCAGGGCGCGCAGCGCGCCCGCGAGCGACAAGTCGTCGCCGCCGAGGCGCGCCTCGATCCGCGGCAGCGCACGTCGGGCGATGGCACACGGCGCCGGCGTCGAGACGGGCCGCGCCGCCTCGCGACACGCCTCCCCGAGTGCCTGCAGGATCGCCGGGGTCACGAGCGGCGCGTCGACGGGCAGAAAGACGCAGACCTCGTGTCGCGCGGCGCGAAGGCCCGCAACGATCCCCGCGAGCGGCGCGCGCAGCTCCAGGCCGTCGTCGACGACGGCGAACGGCAGGTCGAGCTCGCCCGCCTTCCCGACGGCCAGCCGCTCCTCGCAGGCCGTCCCGAGCACGCGCCACGCACGTTCGGCGAGGGTCTCGCGGCCCACTCGCGCGTACGCCTTGGGCGAACCGAACCGCGTGCTCGCCCCGCCGACGAGGAGCACGCCGGTCAGTGCTCGATCCGCCACGCCTCGCTGTAGACGTTGACCCGTCCGCCGCGCACGAAGCCGCAGAGCGTGATCCCGCGATCCGCTGCGAGCTCGACCGCGAGGGAGGACGGCGCACCGACGGCGACGACGAGCGGACAGCCGGCCACGGCCGCCTTCTGCACGAGCTCGAACGACAGCCGGCCGCTCACGCAGAGCAGGTGCGAGCTCAGCGGCAGGAGCCCGGCGCCGGCGGCCCAGCCGATCACCTTGTCCATCGCGTTGTGGCGGCCGACGTCCTCTCGGACGCAGACGGGGTCGCCGAGCGGGTCGAACAGCCCGGTCGCGTGGAGCCCGCCCGTTGCGGCGAACGCCGCCTGGGCCGCGCGCAATGCGTCCGGAAGCTCGGCGATTCGTGCGGCCGGAACGCGCAGCCCGGACGTGGCCCGAGGCGCGTCGACGGCGATCGCCTCGAGCGCGCCCTTTCCGCAGACGCCGCAGGACGACGTCGTATAGAAGCTGCGGCGCAGCGTGGCGGCGTCGAATCCGGGCGCTTCCACGTCCACCGTGTTCGCGGCCAGATCCGCCGGCGGGTGCGCGGCGCGCGCGGCAATGCCTTCGGAGAGGCAGAACCCGAGCGCGAGCTCCTCGTCGTGGCCGGGGGTTCGCATCGTGACGGCGACCGGCTCGCCGTTGACGCGGATCTCGAGCGGCTCTTCGACCGCGACGCGGTCGCGCTCCTCGACGGCGGCGGGAAGCCGCATCACGTCCACGACCGACGAGGCATATGGAGGCATGTCCGTTTGTGGCGGGCGCCCCCCGCTTTCAGCGTACCCGGCGATCTCGCGCGGTCTGGTCACGATTGTGCGCCGAGAGTGTGCACGCGGACGTGCACGACCGGTGCGGACAGATCGGTGTTGTCGAAGACGACGTCGGCTCGAGCGGCAGGGTCGACGTCGGCGACGTAGAGGCGCTGGCCCGGCGCGTAGCGCGTCTCGTAGCGCGCTCGCGCTTCCGCGGCGCTCCCGTGCAGCGCGCGATCTCGTTCGACGCCTCGCCGGATGCTCTCCCCGAGCGATACGTCGACCCAGATCGCCAGGTCCCAGCAACCGTCGAGCTCGCGTCGCTGGAGGAAGACGCCGTCGACGAGGAGCACCGCGTCCGGTTCTGCGACTTCGGGCGCGGCGGCGACGGGCCGGTCCGCCGCGAGGTCGAACGCCGCGCGCCGGTAGACGCGATCGCCCTCCGGGCCGAGCGGGTCGAGGACGCTTGCGCGCAGCTGCGCCCAGTCGAACGCGTCGTCGTAATACCCGGACGCCGAGTTCGCCCCCTGCCGATAGCGGACGCGCCGCGGCCGGTGGAAGTCGTCGAGGGACACGCGAATCGCCTCGCGGCCGCTCGCCGCTACGAGCGGCGCGAGCTGGTCGGCGAGCGTGGTCTTCCCGGCCGCGTCGAAGCCGTCGATGGCGACGCGTGTCGGACGATCGCGACGCACCGACACGATCACACTCGCAACCTGGTCGAGGGCGTTCGCGCGGCCGTTCACCTTCTCAGCGTACGTATCGTTCGAGTCGAAACGCGCTCTGAACGCACCCCGACGGCGCCGCGCACGAACGTCGACCGACCACGCAAACACCACGAAACCAACCACTCGCGAAGCGCGCAGCGCGAGCTCCCGAGCGCGAGCGAAGAGAAGCGAGCGACTAGGGCGCGGAACGCTCGCTGCTGAGGTGCTCGTAGAGGCTCCGGTAGCCCTCGATCGCGGCGCCCACGTCGCCGGGATCGACGTCGCCGGCCTCGGCCACGCGCGTGATCTCGCGCGCGGCCAGAAACGGACGAACGAGGTCCGGGTCGTCGCCCTGCTCCGTCACCACCTCGTCGAGCTGGACGCCGCGCTCGGTGAGCATCTCCTCGATCAGGCGATCCATCTCGGGCAGCGCGCCGGCCGCGTCCTCTGCCGCCGCCTCCTCGAGCTGGCTCCAGCGAGTCGCCCACTCGTGGAGATCCAGTCCGGGTTCGGTCATCGGGTCGAATCCTGCGCAACCTCGCGGATCTTGAAACCCGAATAGGATCCTGCGGCGTGAAGGTGCTCGTCGTGGGGTCCGGGGGTCGCGAGCATGCGCTGGCCTGGAAGCTCGCGCAGAGCGCGAACCTCACGCAGCTGCATTGCGCGCCCGGAAACCCGGGGATGGGACGGCTCGGCGACTGCCATCCGGTCCGCGAGGGGGATGCCGAGGGGCTGCTCGGCCTCTCGCGCGCGCTCGACGTGGATCTCGTCGTCGTCGGGCCGGAGGCGCCGCTCGTCGCGGGCGTCGCGGACGAGCTCCGCCACAACGGCATCCCGGTGTTCGGCCCGAGCGCCGAAGCGGCGCGGATCGAGGGCTCGAAGGGGTTCGCGAAGGACGTGCTCGGCGCCGCGCGGGTGCCGACCGCGGAGCCGATGTCCGTCGCTCGCGCGCCGTGCGTTGTCAAAGCGGACGGCCTCGCCGCCGGCAAAGGCGTGTTCGTCTGCCGGACGCAGGACGAGCTCGACGCAGCCCTCCCCGCAGTCGCCGCGCTCGGCGAGACGTTCGTCGTCGAGGAGCTGCTCGAGGGCATCGAGGTGTCCGTGTTCGCGCTCTGCGACGGGGTGAACGCCGTGCCGTTGCCGGCTGCACAGGACTTCAAGCGCGCCTTCGACGGCGACGAGGGGCCGAACACCGGCGGCATGGGCTCGTACTCGCCCGTGAGCGGGGTCGACGCCGAGGAGCTCGTCGACGCGATCCACCGGCCCGTGTTGGCAGAGCTCGAGCGGCGCGGCGCGCCGTTCATCGGCATGCTCTTCGCCGGACTGATGCTGACCGACGACGGCGCCCGCGTACTCGAGTTCAACTGCCGCTTCGGCGATCCGGAGACGCAGTCACTGCTGCCGCGGCTCGACGGCGACCTGCTCGGGGCGCTCGCAGCGGCGGCGGAGGGTGACGTGCGCGACGTCGACCTCGACGTCACGGAGGAAGCCGCCGTGACGGTCGTGATCGCCGGCGGCGAGTATCCCGACCGGAGCGACACCGGCACGCCGATCGAGGGGATCGACGCCGCCGAGGCGACCGGCGCGCTCGTCTTCCAGGCCGGCACGGCGCTCCGCGGCGACACGCTGATCACCAACGGCGGCCGCATCCTCGACGTCACGGCGACCGGGCCGACGGTCGGCGCCGCCCGCGAGCGCGCCTACGCGGCCGCGCGCCGCGTCTCCTTCGCGGGCGCGCGCTACCGGACGGACATCGCGCAGGAAGCAGCCGCCGTTGTCTGACGCGGTCGTAGGGATCCTCGTCGGCTCCGAGTCCGACCGCGAGCGGATGCAGGGCGCGTTCGACGAGCTGGACAAGCGCGGCATCGCGTACGAGTTCGACGTCCGTTCGGCGCACCGCCAGCCCGAGGCAGTCGCCGAGTACTGTCGCGACGCGCGAGGCCGCGGGCTGAAGGTGCTGATCTGCGGCGCCGGCCTCTCCGCCGCGCTTCCCGGCGTCGCGGCCGCGCACACGGATCTCCCCGTCATCGGCGTGCCGTTGCGATCGTCGCTCTCGGTGCTCGACGGCGTCGACGCGCTGCTCGCGATCGCGCAGATGCCGCCCGGCGTGCCGGTCGCGGCCGTCGGCGTGGACAACGCGCGCAACGCCGCCGCGCTCGCAGCGCGCATCCTCGACGTTGCCTGACCTGACCGAGCTCGTCGGGGAGCTCGTCGCGATCGACTCGGTCAATCCGGACCTGATCGCGGGCGCGCCGGGAGAGGCGGAGATCGCGGAGCTCGTCGCCGACTGGTCGGGAGCGCACGGCCTCGAGGTGCAGCTCGTCGGCGACGCGGCGCGTCCGAGCGTGATCGCGACGGCCCGCGGCTCCGGCGGCGGCCGCTCGCTGCTGCTCAACGGCCACCTCGACACCGTCGGCTTCGCAGGGATGGACGCGCCGCTGACGCCGCAGGTCCGCGACGGGCGCATGTACGGACGCGGCACCTACGACATGAAGGGCGGTCTCGCGGCGATCCTCGACGCCGCCG
>Ga0081539_10004186_pt1 | contig 16343 bp, 17 predicted proteins | sample TabmetS4T2R2_FD_71023 | JGI IMG/M metagenome (GOLD analysis project Ga0081539, IMG submission 71023) | Tabebuia heterophylla rhizosphere microbial communities from the University of Puerto Rico - S4T2R2 | ecosystem: Host-associated > Plants > Roots > Rhizosphere ...
GGGCGCCCCGCCGGGGCGGCCCCCGCCGCCCCGGGACGGGCGGGCCGCCCGTGGGGGCCAGACCGCCGAAAAAGGGCGGCCCCGCCGCGCCGCACGGTGAGCGAGCCGCCGCCGAGCCGCTACAAGGTGGTCGAGCGCGGCCGGCGGCTAGTGGTGATCGACACGCGTTCGGGCAGGGAGGCGTCATCGGCCCGATCGCCCGATCGCACGCATGCGCCGGGCGAAGGACTCGATCCGGTCGACCGCATGCTCGACCGCGTGACGGGAGCGGTGGTCAGCGCGGCACCGCGCTCGGTCGACGACCGCAGCGGCCGTCCGATCCTGAAGACGTCGCCGCTCTACGATCTCAAGGGCCCCCGCCGGGTGATCCTCGACGAGGGTACGCAGCGCGCCTTCGCCGGCGTGGTGTTCATCGCCCTGATCGTCGGATTCGTGCTGCTCGCCGTCGCGGTCGAGTGGCCGGCAGTCCTGATCGCGCCGGCGGTCGTGCTGATCAACGGCACGAGGCCGATTCGGCGGTGGATCACGGCGCGGATCGATGCGCTCGATCGGGCGGACGGCTAGGACAGCCGGCCGCCGTTCGGCACCTCGTGCGACGGGCCGATCAGCACGACCTTGCCGTTCTCGTCCGGGAAGCCGAGCGTCAGCACCTCGGACATCATCGGCCCGATCTGGCGCGGCGGGAAGTTGACCACCGCCGCCACCTGGCGTCCGACCAGCGTCTCCGGCGCGTAGTGCTCGGTGATCTGCGCCGACGAGGCCTTGCGTCCGATCGGGTCGCCGAAATCGATGGTCAGGCGATAGGCGGGCTTGCGCGCCTCGGGGAACTCGCGCGCCTCGACGATCGTGCCGACGCGGATGTCGACCTTCAGGAAGTCGTCGAAGCCGATCGGCTCGGCCGGCGGCGCGCCGGCGGCGTGGTTCACATGCATCTAGACGCTCGCGCCGTCGAAGCGGGTGATCTCGAGCGCGTCGGGGTCGATACCGTCGGTGCAGCGCAGGTTGATCGCGACCATCGCCTTGCCGTCGGGCGCCGTGCCTTCGGCGAACGGTGCGCAACCGCAGGTGGTGCAGAAGTGGTGTTGGATATTGTGCGACTTGAAGGTGTAGGTGGCGAGCGCCCCGCGTCCCTCCACCGCCACCGTATCGGCCGCGGCGAAGTGGAGCAGCGAACCCTTGCGCCGGCAGATCGAGCAGTTGCAGGCGAGCGCCTTGGTCGGCGCGGGTTCGTCGAGCGTGTAGCTGACGGCGCCGCAATGGCAGCTTCCGGTGACGGACATGGCGAATCTCCTCCCTCTTTCCCATCTCTAGCCAGCCAAAGCCGCGCCGACCACCGCCGGACTCGCCTCCGGCTCGAGTTGGTCGAGCGTGCATTGGCGCGGCGCCTTGTCGGGCCGCCAGCGCAGGAAGGCGGTGCCGTGGCGGAAGCGCTGGCCGGTGACGTGATCGTAGCGGACCTCCGCCACCAGCTCCGGCCGCAGCGGCTGCCATTCGGCCGAGCGCTCCGTCGACCAGCGGCTGGGACCGCCGGGCGCGTCGCCGGTGAAGCCGGGCGGCTCGACCAGCTTCTCGAGGTGTGCCGTGAGCGCGGCGCGGTCGGGCATGTTCGAGGTGAAGCCGACATGGTCGAGCCGGCCGCTCTCGTCGTAGAGCCCGAGCAGCAGCGAGCCGACCACCGGCTTGCCCGTCGCATAGCGGAAGCCGCCGACCACGCAGTCGGCGGTGCGCAGGCGCTTGACCTTCACCATCGCCCGCTCGCCGGGCCGATAGGGCTCGTCGAGCCGCTTGGCGACCACGCCGTCGAGCGCGCCGCCCGTCTCCGCCAGCCATTCGCGGGCCCGGGCGGGATCGCGGGTGACGGGCGACAGGCGGAGCGCGGGCGAGGGATTCGCCCTGACGAAGGCCTCCAGCCTGCCGCGGCGTTCGGCCAGCGGGGCGGCCGGGTCGCCGAGGTCGTCGAACAGCATCAGCTCGGCCGGCGTCTCGGCGGCAAGCTTCGCCACGCGCCTGGCCGAGGGATGCAGCCGCATCTGCAGCGCGGCGAAGGACAGGCTGCCGCCGACCGGCACGATCAACTCGCCGTCGAGGCGGAACCGCTTCGCCGGCAGCGCGGCGAGCGCGGCGACCACCTCCGGGAAATAGCGGCCGAGCGGCTTGCCCGCCTTGGACCAGAGCTCGACGCAGTCGCCGTCGCGCAGCGCGATGCAGCGGAAGCCGTCCCATTTGGGCTCGAACTGCCACCCCTCGCCCGATGGAAGCTCGGCGGCGAGCTTCGCCTCCATCGGCGCGGTCGGAGCCGCCACCTCAGGCGTCGGCGAACTCGGCCTCGGCGTTGACCTGGCCCTCCGCCATCGTCGTGAGCTTCTCGTCGGTCGCCTTCTCCTCGGCCAGCGTCTCGGTCAGGATCGACGCCGCCTGGCTCTGGCCGAGCTGGTTGGCCCAGGCGACCAGCGTGCCGTAGCGGGTGATCTCATAATGCTCGACCGCCTGGGCGGCGGCGATCAGCGCGGCGTCGAGCACCTTCTTGTCGGCGATGTCACCGGCGATCTCGTTGGCTTCCTTGATGATGCCGTCGATCGCCGGGCAGGTGACGCCCTGCGGCTCCTTGCCGAGCAGGCCGAAGACCTGGTCGAGCCGGCGGATCTGGCCCTCTGTCTCGCTGAGGTGGACCTCGAACCCGGCCTTGAGATCGGGCGAGGTCGCCTTGTCGATCATCTTCGGCAGCGCCTTGGTGATCTGGTTCTCGGCGTAATAGACGTCCTGCAGCGTGTGCAGGAACAGGTCGTCGAGCGTTGCGATGTCCTTGCTGAACAGGCCCATGGCGGACTCCTTGTCCTTGATCGGTTTCGGGATGCGCCGCCGCGCAAGGGGGAACGCGGCGGCACTCGGCAACAACGCGGCGCCGGGACTCAAGTTGCTGCATCAAAGAGTCTTTTTGCCGCCGAATGCGATCGGCCGAGCGCGAAGCCCCTTTGCCGTCGTTCATGATATGTTCTAGACTGGCCCTGCCATGCAGGGACGATTCGCCTTCGGTGCGGAGATGGAGATCGAGCGCTGGCGGGCGGCATTGGCGCCGCTGGCCGCCGGCGTGGTGCCGGGCAAGCCGCGGACGCCGATCGGGCAGCTCGTCAAGTCGATGATCAGCGGCCGCACCCGCGACGAGGTGTCGCTCGAAGCCTATCGGCAGCTGGGCCGCCGGTTCGGATCGGTCGGACGGCTGGCGGCGGCCGAGCGGCGCGAGGTGCAGGCGGCGATCCGCGACGTCACCTTCGCCGAGGACAAGGCCGCCCATCTCCTCGAGACGCTGCGCCGGATCGGCCGCGAGCGGCACGGCTACAAGCTCGATTTCCTGGGCGAGGTGCCGCTCGACGATGCGCTGGCCTGGCTGGAGCGTTTCCCGGGCGTGGGGCGCAAGGTGGCAGCCTCGACGCTCAACGCGAGCACGCTCGCGCGGCCGGTGTTCATCGTCGACAGCCATGTGCTGCGGATACTGCGGCGGCTGGGCTTCGTCTCCGGGACAGCGGAAGCGCAGGCGGCGAGCGAGGCGGTGACCGCGGCGATGCCGCACTGGTCCGGTGCCGACTTCCTGTGGTTCCACGTCGCCTGCAAGCGGCTCGGCCAGACGCTGTGCCGGCCGGAGGCGCCGCATTGCGACGCCTGCCCGCTCTTCGCCGACTGCAGGCGCCGAGCTAACCGATTGACATCCGCCTGATCGCCCGCCCATCGAACGGTCATGGCCGAGATCAAACTGCATCCGAGCTGGCTGGAGCCGCTGCGTAGCGAGTTCGACAGCCAGTATATGGCGGACCTGCGCAGCTTCCTGGTCGAGGAGAAGGCGCGCGGCAAGCGCATCTTCCCCGCCGGCAGCGAATGGTTCCGCGCGCTCGACCTGACGCCGCTCGACCAGGTGCGCGTCGTCATCCTGGGGCAGGATCCCTATCACGGCCCCGGCCAGGCGCACGGCCTGTGCTTCTCGGTGAAGCCCGGCGTCCGCACGCCGCCGAGCCTGGTCAACATCTTCAAGGAGATGGAGAGCGACCTCGGCATCGCGCCCGCCCGCCACGGGTTCCTCGAACATTGGGCCACGCAGGGCGTGCTGCTGCTCAACGCCGTGCTGACGGTCGAGATGGGCCTCGCCGCCTCGCACCAGGGGCGCGGCTGGGAAAAGTTCACCGATGCGATCGTGCGGCAGGTCAACGCCAAGGAGGAGCCGGTCGTGTTCCTGCTGTGGGGCAGCCATGCCCAGCGCAAGGCGGCGGCGGTCGACAGCATCGAGCGCGGCGGGCGGCACCTGGTGCTCAAGGCGCCGCACCCCTCGCCGCTGTCGGCGCACAACGGCTTCTTCGGCTGCCGGCACTTCTCCAAGGCCAATGCCTTCCTCGAGAGCCGCGGCCTGCCGCCGATCGACTGGGCGCTGCCCGCGCCGGAATAGGGCGGGCCGAGGTTGACCAAATTGACGCGGCGGCATGTCTGCGTGGGCCGCACGAGGGGAGGCAACGCCGGCGCGCCCGCGAAGCGGCGGGAAGGCGCCACCGACGCGCCACGCGCGCGACAGGCCGGCGCCACCTGCGTCACACCTGCGCGACAGGCACGCGCCACCGGCGCGCCACCCCGGCGACGGATGCGCGACACCGGTACGACAGGCAAGCGACAGGCGGGCGCCGCCGACGCACGCAGATCGCGACAGGCAGGCGGCGCCCCCGCGTCACGCGCGCGCCGGTGACGCGGCGGGTGGAGCGGCCGGCACGCTATCGTGCGCGAACGGATCGGCCATCCGGCGGGCATGGAGCGCGAGCGCATGGTCCCACAGGCGGTCGAACGGCGTGCCGGCGAGGCGCCGGCGCAGCCGGTGGACGCCCGACCGCGACATGCCCGCGGCCCGCGCCGCGCGCGCGACGCTGCCGCTCTCGGCCAGCGCGGCGAGGAAGATGCGCTGCAGGGCCGGCGTCCACTGTGCGCGGTCCGGCGGAACGCGCGGCTTGAGGGTTCGGGGAGCCGCCGGCGCGACATCGCGCGCGGGCGGCGGGTTGCGGTGGGGATGCTGTTCCATCGACGAGGATAGAACAGATGAAATCCTACATTGGAAGGGGTTTTGCGTGGCGTGCGCGAACTCGCCAAGTCCTGGATCGTGAACGCGTAAACGGAAATGACGGCAGGCGGTCACCAGCTGGCATGGGAACGCCCTTTGGCTGCGCCGACTGCTATCGCTTGGCCGGTTCGCCGAGGAAAGCCAGGATCGCGGTCATCGTCGCTTCGGGCTGTTCTTCCATCAGCCAGTGACCGGAATCACGGATGCTGAGCCCACGGACATCGGTCGCGGCGAAGGCGATTTCATTCGCGAAGCCCTGCCCGAACGACTTTTCTCCGCCGATCGCGAGAACGGGCATGGTCAGCTTGCCCTCGGCGAGAAATTTCCGGTTATCCAGAGCGTCCTGGCGGAAGGCCGCGAATTGAGCGAACGCGTCATGGATCGCGTGAGGGCGGGAATAGAGCGCGGCGTAATGGGCGCGCGTCTCCTCGTCGATGTGCTTCGGGTCGGCGGATAGCTCGTTGTAGAAGCGATCGAGGTAGATTCGCTCCCGGCCGGCGACGAGCCGCTCCTCATCGGGCCCGAAGAAGTCGAAGTGCCAGGTTCGCTGGTCCTTGACCACGCTGTCCCAATTGCCGAGCCCGGGCAGCGGCGCGTCCATCACCACCCACCGGGTGACCCGGCTGCGGTTCTGGGCGGCGAAGGCGTAGCCGACCATATTGCCAATATCGTGCGTGACCAATGCCAACGCCCCGTCGAAGCCGAGCGCGTGAAGCACCGCCGCAATGTCCGTCGCCTCGCTCTTCTTGTCGTAGCCGGTCTCGGGATGCGACGAGAGTCCCATGCCGCGAAGATCCGGGACGACGACGCTGTGGTCGGCGGCCAGCCGGCTCGCGAGCGGTGCCCACATGTCCCCGGTATCGCCAAACCCGTGCAGCAGCAGGACGACCGGCCCGCGTCCGCCGACCCGCGTATGGATCGTCGCCCCGTCGACGGGAATATCGCGTATCTCGAAGTTCGGAGGGAATGGATCGACCTTGGCAGATGCCGGGACAGCGGCGAAGAGTCCGGCAACAAATATCGCAAGGAACCAGCGAGTCTGACGGTCCATGTCGACCTCCCCTGTCGGCCGATCCCTACCGTAGCAGCTGGTCCGCCAGCCGTCACGGCATGACGATGGTCCTACCATGGCCAATCACTGGAACAGCGGCAGCTCCGGCATCAGCCGCCAGCGTCCGACGATCTCGTGCCGGGTCGCGCCGACATGGCTGTGGATCAGCACGAACTCGTCGACCTGCCAGGCGATCGGCACGACCGCGCGGCTGAACGCCTCGCCCTCGCGATAGCCGAGCGTCAGGTGCGGGCTGAAGCTCCAGTTTTCGCGCGTCTTGAGCCCGCTGCGCTCGACCTCGGCGTGGATCGCGCGCTGGAGCAGCGCCAGCCCGGTCGAGCGCCGGCCCGGCCGCAATGCCACCGACCGCACGGTGCCGACCACGCGGTCGAGCGTCAGCTGGAACGCCGCCGCCTCCACCGCATTGCCGATCGCGACCAGCTCGGCGATCAGCTCGTCCGGCCGGCAGGGGTGATCGTCGAAAATCTCGAGCGTGATGTGGGCGTGCTCGGATCGGACCGGCGTTCCGTCGCCGCAATAGGTGCGGCGCATCCCCGCGATCGGCGGCTCCGCCTCGTCCGCAGGCTTGATCGCGAAGAACGGGCGATGAAGGACGGGCGTCGATCCGGGCGATCTCAGGTACATTTCTCGGGCCTCCGACTCACCTTTTTGTTCTTTATATGTTCTCTTCGCGCACGAGTCGATGCCGATTGACGCCGTCCGTTTCCGCGCCGACAAGAGAACCGCCTATCGACCGGGGACATGTCATGGCGAAGCGGGGACGTATCGGCGCGGCGGCAGCTTTGGCCGCGCTGCTGGCGGCGTGCAGCGGAGGCGGCGGCAGCGGCGGCGGCGGGGCGATGGTCACGCCGAGCCCGACGCCGACCCCCACTCCCGCGCCGACGCCGACTCCCACCCCTACGCCCACGCCCGTCGCCGGCTGCAGCCTGCGCGAGCGGCAGGATTGGGTCGCGGCGCAGATGCGCGAATGGTATCTGTTCCCCGAGACGCTGCCGGCGAGCCTCGACCCCGGCGTCTACCCGACGGTGGACTCGTATCTCGATGCGCTGACCGCGACCGCGCGGTCGCAGGGGCGCGACCGCTATTTCACCTATCTGACCTCCATCCAGGAGGAGAATGCCTATTATGAGTCCGGATCGAGCGCCGGCTTCGGCTTCCGCCTCGGCCTCGGCGGGCAGCGGCTGTTCATCATCGAATCCTTCGAGGGCGGGCCGGCGCTGACCGCCGGGATCGATCGCGGCACCGAGATCCTGGCGATCGGCACGACGGCATCGAACCTGCGCAACGTCAGCGACATCATCGCGAGCGCAGGGACCGCGGGCATCACCGATGCGCTGGGCCCCGACACCGCCGGCACCGCGCGCGTGCTGCGCGTGTCCGATGCGGGCGGCACCCGCAACGTCACCATCGCCAAGACCGACTTCGAGCTGACGCCCGTCTCCAGCCGCTACGGCGCCAAGGTGCTCGACGACGGCGGCCGCAAGATCGGCTACGTCAACCTGCGCACCTTCATCAGCACCGCCGATCCGGCGCTGCGCCAGGCCTTCGCGAATTTCCGGGCGCAGGGGATCACCCAGTATATCGTCGATTTCCGCTACAACGGCGGCGGCCTCATCTCGATCGCGGAGCTGATGGGCGACCTGATGGGCGCCAACCGCTCGGCCTCCGACGTGTTCGACTATATGACCTTCCGCCCCGAGAAGGCGGCGGAGAACGACACCCATTATTTCACCGCCCAGCCCCAGGCGGTGGCACCGGCGAAGATCGCCTTCATCGGCACGAGCGGCACCGCGTCGGCGAGCGAGCTCGTGATCAACGGCTTCCTGCCGTACCTTCACGCCAACATGGCGCTGGTCGGCACCAACACCTACGGCAAGCCGGTCGGCCAGATCGCGATCGACAAGAGCGCCTGCGACGACCGACTGCGCGTCATCGCCTTCGCGCTGGAGAACGCCGCTCACCAGGGCAGCTATTTCAACGGCCTCGCCAGCACCGTCGAGGCGAGCTGCCAGGCGAGCGACGACATCAGCTATCCGCTGGGCGACCCGCGCGAGGCGTCGACCAAGGCGGCGCTCGATTTCCTCGCCGGGCGGAGCTGCACGCGGATCAGCACCGCCAGCGCGGCCACGCGCGAGATGACGGTGAGCGCGCCGGGCGGCCGCGAGCTGCTGGCGCCGACGCGGCCGAGCACGATGCAGCGCGAGGTGCCGGGCGCGTTCTAGGCTGGCTTACTCGGACGGGCAGTTGCCGGGGCGCTGCTCGGTCCTGCCGCCGGTCAGGTACCAGGTCGACCGGCCCTCGACCGAATCGTCGTTCTCGTAATAGCAGACTTCGGCGCTCGACCCGTCCGGCGCGATCGCGACCGACCAGTTGTGATAGCCGCAATTGTGCTTTTCGCAGCCCCAGGCGAGGATGCGGCCCTCGCTCATCACGATCGGCGCGTCGGGGCCATCGTAGTCGAACACGAAATCGCGCGCCTTGGCGTCCTTCGCCGCCGCGCCGACCGCGGCCCTGACCAGCGGCTCGTCGAGGAAGGTGCGGCCATTCACCTTCTCCGACGGGTGGCGGCCGACATAGGCGGCGAGCGGGCCGGTATCCGGCGCGGCCGTGTTAGTAAGGTTGGCGGCAGCGTCGTTGGTGGCGGCCGCGATATTGATGGCACCCGCGGCGGCATTGGCGGCGGGCTGGTTGGCAGGTTCGCCTTCCCCGCTTCCGCCGCAGCCTGCGAGCAGCAGCGCGGCGGCCAGCGCCGCTCCCGTCCGCGAACGATCGATCATGGCATCCTCCCTGTTCGCCGGCCGACTCGACCGTGCCGGCGCGATCATGACGGAGCGCGCACCGGCGGCAAGCGACTTTGCGGCCGGCGGGTTCAGCCCGGCTGCTCCAGGCAGGCCGCGATCAGGCGCGCTTCCGGCGTCCTCAGCGCGGCCCTGCTGCCGCACAGGAAGATGCCGTTGCGGCAGGCCGGGGCGGCGGTCTCGAGGCCGAAGGCGCGGCAGGCATCCGCAGGCGCGATCGTCGCGCCCCGCCCGGCAGCGACGCTGGCCAGCGCCTCCTCGAGCTCCTCGAAATGGTCGTGGCGCCGCAGGAACGGCGGCTGGCTGCCGACGATTTCGGCGAACCAGCGGCCGAACACATATTCATATTCGTCATAGGTGACGAAGGGCAGCCGGCCGGCGCCGGCATCGGCGGTTCCGGCGGCGCCGACCAGCACGAGCTCCTCGTCCGCGACCGCCAGGCTCTCGAACGGCGCGGCGACCACCGGGCGATAGGTAAGGGCAAGGTCGATCTCGCCGCGGCCGAGCGCATCCAGCAGCGCGTCCTGGCTGTCGGTGCGCAGGACCAGGCGCTGCTCCAGCGGCAGGCGCGGAAGGAGCGCGGGGACCAGGCGATAGCGGCCGAAGCCGGTGACCGCCCCCAGCCGGAGCGGCGAGACGACCGGCGCGTCGGAGCCGATCGCGGCGCAGACCCGGTCGATGTCGGACAGGGCGCGTCCGACCACGTCGAATATCTCGCGTCCCTTGGGGGTGAGGCGGAGCGAGCGCCCGACACGCTCGGTGAGCCGGATTCCCACCTCGCGCTCGAACCGGCGCAGATCGGCGTGCACGGCCGGCGGCGACTTTCCGATCCTCTGCCCGGCCGCGGTGATGCCGCCGGCCAGGCCGACCGCATGGAACACGGCCGCGCGCCGCAGGGTGCTGCTGTCCATCATTCATCTGTACCTAAGATTAGCGGCAAGAGGAAAGAATTTTGGAATGATAGCCACGCGCCTAACGAGTGCATGAGGAGGAATCACGATGCGCTTGTTTCTGCTGGCAGCAGCCATTGTCCTCGCGGCCCCTTCGATCGCGCAGGCGCAACCGGACGACGGGAAGCGGATCGCGCAATTCTACAGCTATCGCCTCACCGATCGCGCCCGGTTCGAGAGCGGCTATCGCGCGCATCTGGGTTGGCATGCCCGCAAGGGGGACCGGCTCGTCTGGTATGCCTGGACGGTCCAGTCGGGCCCGCGGCGGGGGCAGTTCATCGACGCGACCGCGGGCGCCAGCTTCGCCGATCTCGACGCGCGGCCCGACATTGCCGGCGACGGCGCGGATTTCGCGCGCACGGCGGCGCCCCATGCCGAGCCGGTCGACGTCGAGACATGGGAGCTCTGGCCGGAGCCGTCCACCGCCACCCCGCTGGAGGACCGCGAGCCGAGCCGGACCGTGGACGCGTTCCTCATCCGGGTGGATCCCGGCGAGGAGCAGGCGTTCGAGCGCGCGATCGGCATGATGGCCGCGCGCAAGGTCCCCGGGTTGCGGGTGAGCTGGTACCGCAGGCTGCGCGGGGAACAGGTTCCTGCCTATATGGTCCTGCTGGCACGCGACCGCTGGGCGGACCTGGACCGGGCCGGGGGCACGCTGTCGTCGCTCATGGCCGGCGCCTATGGCGCGCAGCCGGCCGCGATCCAGCCGGTGCTCGACAGCGTCGCCTCGATCGACACCGAAAGCTGGAGCTACGAGCCGCGACTGTCGCTGATCCCGGGAACCCCGCTGCTGCCCTGATCCACGCCGTCCCGGCCTGGTGTCCCCACGGCACCAATGATCATGCTCTTGTCATCTTCTGCTATCGCGGCTCCTGACGCATCATCGCTCGATGATGGTCATGGGAGCGTGGCTGCGGGTGGGGAAGACAGGCATGGATCGGCGCGGGACGGGTTCGTCATTGTGGCGCGGCTTCGCCGCTGCGGCCGCCCTGGCCGGCGGGGTTCCCGCCGCGATGGCGCAGGACGCGCAGCCGACCCGGAGCCCGCCGTCCGCAAACCAGGACGGGCTCCGCCCTGTGCTCAACTCCGACGGCGGGAGGACGCTGCGCTTCGACTGGCCCATGCTCAGCATCGGCACCGGCGAATATGAGGAGGGGCCGACCGGCGTCACCGTGTTCCGCTTCGGCCGCAAGGTGCACGGCGCGGTCGACGTGCGCGGCGGGGCGCCGGGGACGGTCAACACCGATTTCCTGCGGCTGGGCTACGAGACGCCCGACCTGGATGCGGTCGTCTTCGCCGGCGGCTCCTGGTACGGACTCGAGGCGACCACCGCCGTCGACACCGCGCTCAAGGACGATGGCGTGCGCAGCGGCTATTGGGACAATATCGGCCTCGCCGTCGGTGCGATCATCTACGACTTCGGCGGCCGGCGGCTGAACGAGATCTATCCGGACAAACGGCTCGCGCAGGCGGCGTTGCGGGCCGCGCGTCCCGGCACCTTCCCGCTCGGCGCGCGCGGCGCCGGCCGCTCGGCGATGACGGGCAGCCTGTTCGGCTGCGACGCGCATTCGGGGCAGGGCGGCGCCTTTCGCCAGGTCGGGCCGGTCAAGATCGCCGCCTTCACCGTCGTCAACGCGTTCGGCGCGGTCACCGACCGCGAAGGCAAGCTGGCCGCCTGCTACCCCGATCCCGCCTGGCCGAAGGACGTGAAGACGAGCCAGCTGCTCACCGATTTCTCCGAGAAGCGGCTGTCGGGGCTGCTCGCCGCCTCGGCCGACAAGGGGCGCAAGAACACCACCGTCAGCCTGGTCGTCACCAATGTGAAGATGAGCCCGGCCGAGCTGCAGCGCCTCGCGATCCAGGTCCACAGCTCGATGGCGCGCGGCATCCAGCCGTTCCAGACGATGTTCGACGGCGACGTGCTCTACGCCGTCTCGACCGACGAGGTCGATCCCGGCCAGGCGACGCTGGGCTTCGGCTCGGTCGACGTCGCCACGCTGGCGTCGGAGGCGATGTGGGACGCGATCCTCGCCTCGGTGCCGCCGCAGCCGGCGGCGCCGGTGCCGGCCAAGCGCGCGGTCGCGGGGCAGGCGGTGCTCGAAGGCTATGCCGGCGACTATCGTTTCAGCCCGATCGCCGAGCTCCGCGTCACCGCGCGCGAGGGCAAGCTGTTCGGCGAGGCGACCGGCAAGTACGACGTCTTTGCGGTCAAGCGCGGCCAGCCGGTCGAGCTGCTGCCGGTGACCGCGACCGACTTCACCGTGCCGGGACGCTATCCGATGCTGCTGCGCTTCGACGGCAAGGGGACGCTGACGGTCAATCCCGGATCATGGCAGCAGGTCGCCCAGAGGACCGCCCGCTGACGTGCCGCGCCTTCAGCCGATGACCGAGCCGATCGAGGAAGCCGATCCGGCCGAGCTGCTCCACGCCACCTACGCCGGGCACCTCCTTCCCGGCCGGCAGCTCGAGGCGTTCCGCCGGTTCGAGCACCTGTTCCCGACGCGCATGGTCCGCCGCGGCATGGCCGCACGCCCGTTGCCGCGCCGCGACGCGCCGTTCCCGGAACTGTCGTTCCGGTCGAACGGCAAGAGCTGCGACCTCTACGACTATGTCTCGCGCAACCGCGGCATCGGCCTCCTCATCCTGAAGGACGGCGCCATCGCGTTCGAGAACCACGAGCTCGGCCATGACGAGCGCACCCGCTGGATGTCGATGTCGATGGCCAAATCGATCACCGCGACCCTGGTCGGCGCGGCGATCAATGACGGCTTCATCGCCTCGCTCGACGACCCGCTCACCCGCTACCTCCCCGAGCTCGGGGGCTCGGGCTATGACGGCGTCAGCGTCCGCCAGCTGCTGCAGATGGCGTCCGGCGTGCGCTGGAGCGAGGATTACCTCGACCCGGCGTCGGACCGGCGGCGGATGCTCGACCTCCAGCTCGCCCAGCGGCCCGGCGCGATCATGGAATTCATGGCGAGCCTGCCGCGCGTCGCCGAGCCCGGCGCGGTCTGGAACTACAGCACCGGCGAGACGCATGTCGCCGGCGCGCTGGTCCGCGCCGCGACCGGGCGGCCGCTGGCCGACTATCTGTCGGAGCGGATCTGGTCGCGCCTCGGCATGGACCAGGACGCCTTCTGGTGGCTCGAATCGCCCGGCGGGCTGGAGGTCGCGGGCAGCGGGCTCAGCGCGACGCTGCGCGACTATGGCCGCTTCGGGCTGTTCATCGCCAACGGCGGCGTGATCGACGGCGAGCGCGTGCTGCCCGAGGGCTGGGTGGCGGAGTCCGGCGGCTGCGCGATCCCGGCGCCGGGGCGCGGCCATTACGGGCTGATGTGGTGGCCGATCGCCGGCAGCGACGGCGGCTATGGCGACGGCGCGTTCCGCGCGGGCGGCATCTTCGGCCAATATATCTACGTCAACCCGAGGCAGCGGGTGGTCATCGTCGTGTGGAGCACCCGCTCGAAGCCGCTCGGCGCCGACGCGATCGAGGACAACGACTTCTTCAACGCCGTGGTCGAGGCGCTCGGGTGAGCGGCGCCGCGGCCGTGCAGCCGATCGCGCCCTTCGTCCCGCCGGCCGGGGAGCGGACGCTGTTCGGCCATCCGCGCGGGCTCGCCTACATCGTCTTCACCGAGGCGTGGGAGCGGTTCTCCTTCTACGGGATGCAGGCGCTGCTGGTGCTCTACATGGCGGGCTATCTGCTCCAGCCCGGCCATGTCGACCGGGTGCTCGGCTTCGCCGGCTACCGCGATATGGTCGAGGCGCTGTTCGGGCCATTGTCGACGCAGGCGCTGGCGACGCAGACCTTCGGCCTCTATGGGGGCTTCGTCTATCTGACGCCGATTTTCGGCGGCCTGCTCGGCGACCGCTTGCTCGGGCGGACGCGTGCGGTCACGCTCGGGGCGGCGGTGATGGTCGCCGGGCATTTCCTGATGGCGTTTGAAGGCGCCTTCCTGATCGCGATCCTGGCGCTGCTGGTCGGCTGCGGGCTGCTCAAGGGCAATCTCGCCGCGCAGGTGGGGGCGCTCTACCCGCGCGACGATCCCCGCCGCGACCGCGCCTTCTCGATCTACTATGTCGGCGTCAACGTCGGCGCCGCCGTCGCGCCGCTGATCTGCGGGACGCTGGGCGAGCTTTACGGCTGGCACTATGGCTTCAGCGCGGCGGGGGTCGGGATGCTGATCGGGCTCGGCGTCTATCTTTCAGGACGTAGGCACCTGCCGCCCGACGGCATCGCTGCCGGCGGCGAGGCGCCGCGGCTGGCACGGAGCGACGTGAAGCCGATCCTCGGCCTGCTGATCGTCCTCGCGCTCGTCACGCTGTTCTGGGTGGCGCAGACGCAGGTGTGGAACAGCTATCCGCTGTGGGTGCGCGACCGCGTGGACCGCGGGCTGTTCGGGCTCAGCGTGCCGATCACCTGGTTCCAGTCGGTCGACTCGATCGCGGTGCTGCTGTTCGCCCCCGTCTGCATGGCGATCTGGCGCTGGCAGGAGCGCCGGCGCGCGGAGCCGTCCGATCTCGGCAAGGTCGCGCTCGGCTGCGCGGTGTTCGCGGCGGCGTGCCTGTGGCTCGTGGTCGGCGAGGCGCTGTCGGGCGGCGCGCAGGTGCCGATGCTGTGGCCGGTGCTGTTCCACCTCACCTGCGCCTTCGGTTATCTCTACGTCGTGCCGATCGCGCTGGCGCTGTTCGCACGCGCCGCGCCCGCCTCGGTCAATGCGCTGATGGTGTCGGTCTATTATGTCGGCATCTTCCTGGGATCGATCGCGAGCGGCTGGCTCGGCCGCTTCTACGGCACCGTCCCGCCATCGAATTTCTGGGCCATCCACGCCGCCATCGTCGGCGCCGCGGCGGTGCTGATCGTCGCGCTGCATCGCCCGCTCGCGCGCCTGCTCCGCATCGGCGCGCCCTTCGTTCAGGAGTAGCATCATGACCGACCGCACCTACGACAACGACCGCCTCCGGCGCCTCGACGTCGCGCATCACCTGCCGGCGCAGCAGGACTGGGGGCTGCAGCGCGCCGCCGGCGGCAGCCGCGTGATCGTGCGCGCCGAGGGCTCGACCATCCACGATGCCGAGGGCAACGCGCTGCTCGACGCGATGGCGGGGCTGTGGTGCGTCCAGGTCGGCTACGGCCGCGAGGAGCTGGCGCGCGCCGCCTATGACCAGATGCGCGAGCTGCCCTTCTACAACAGCTTCTTCCGCACCGCCGCGCCGCCGACGATCGAGCTCGCCGCGAAGATCGCGGAGTTGCTCGGCGGGCGGCTGAACCACGTCTTCTTCAACAGCTCGGGCTCCGAGGCAGTCGACACGCTGATCCGCACCGCGCGCCATTACTGGCAGGTGAAGGGCGAGCCGCAGCGCACGGTGATCATCGGCCGCACCAACGGCTATCACGGATCGACCATCGGCGGCGTCAGCATGGGCGGCATGGCCGCGATGCGGGCGCAGGGCGGGCCATGGGTGCCAGACATCGAGCACGTCCTCCAGCCCTATCGCTTCAACGAGGGGTTCGGCGAGGATCCCGACGCCTTCGCCGCGCGCGCCGCCGACGCGATCGAGCAGCGCATCCTGGAGGTGGGGCCGGAGCGGGTCGCGATGATCTTCGGCGAGCCGGTGCAGGGCGCGGGCGGCGTCATCATCCCGCCCGACGGCTATTGGCCGCGCGTCGAGGCGATCGCGCGCAAATACGGCGTGCTGCTCGGCTGCGATGAGGTGATCTGCGGATTCGGGCGGCTCGGGCGGTGGTTCGGCTTCCAGCATTTCGGCGTCGCGCCCGATCTGGTGTCGATGGCGAAGGGGCTGTCGTCGGGCTATCTGCCGATCTCCGCCGTCGGCGTCGCCGACCATGTCGTCGAGACGATCCGCGGCGCGGGCAAGCCCTTCGTCCATGGCTATACCTATTCGGGCCACCCGACCGCGGCGGCGGTGGCGCTCGCCAACATCGGCATCATCGAGCGCGAGGGGCTGGTCGAGCGGACCGCGACCGACAGCGGTCCCTATTTCGCCGCGGCGTTGGAGCGATTGGCCGACCATCCGCTGGTCGGCGAGGTGCGCTCGCTCGGCTTGCTCGGCGCGATCGAGATCGTCGCCGAGAAGGGGACGAACAGGCGCTTCGGCGGCGCGGAGGGAACGGCGGGGCCGATGCTGCGCGACGCCTGCATCGAGCGCGGGCTGATGATCCGCGCGGTGCGCGATTCGCTGGTGATGAGCCCGCCGCTCGTCATCACCCATACCGAGATCGACCGCATGGTCGACATCATCCGCGACGCGCTCGACGCCTGCCGGCCGCGCCTCGACGACACGCGCGCCGCCGCCTGATCCTGGAGCCATCGATGGCCGACTTCACCCCTTTCCGCTGGGACGACCCGTTCCTACTCGACGCGCAGCTCACCGACGAGGAGCGGATGGTGCGCGACACCGCCGAGACCTATGCG
>Ga0081539_10004187_pt1 | contig 16325 bp, 18 predicted proteins | sample TabmetS4T2R2_FD_71023 | JGI IMG/M metagenome (GOLD analysis project Ga0081539, IMG submission 71023) | Tabebuia heterophylla rhizosphere microbial communities from the University of Puerto Rico - S4T2R2 | ecosystem: Host-associated > Plants > Roots > Rhizosphere ...
CTGCGATCGATAGACGCGCACGGGGCGTCCCCGTGCGCAATCACGAGCTCTGCCGTCGCTGGCGTCCCCACCTCGGGCGCCCCCAGCCACCCACGGAAGCGTCAGGAGAGCCCCAAAACTAGGGTGTTGACCCGATCCGCCGGCCGAACGCCCGTACCTACGGTGGCAGCTCCGCATTCGAAGGAGGCTGCGATGACTGCCACGAGCACGACATCACGCACCGGAACCGTTCAGGCCAACGGGATCGACATCCACTACGTCGAGGCCGGCTCGCCGGAGTCGCCCGACCTCGTCCTGCTCCACGGCGGGCTGGTCAGCACCAACCCGATCTGGGATGTCACCCCCCGTTTCCTATGGCGCCCACATGGGCTCCCTCGCCGAGCGGTTCCACGTGATCGCCCCGGATCAGCGCGGCTGCGGACTCACCCGGCACCCGGGCGGCGAGAGGGTCTCGATGAGCCTGCTCGCGGATGACGTAGCCGCCCTGGTCGGGGAGCTCGGACTGGACCGGCCCGCGGTTGCCGGATTCAGCATGGGCGGGATGGTCGCGACAATCATGGCGATCCGGCACCCCGGCCTGGCCCGAGCGCTGGTCAACGACGCCGGCTGCGACGTCTTCTACCCCGAGTCGCCGTCGTTCTTCCAGCTGCGGATGATCTTCGGCGGAGGCGAGGATGCGACCGAAGCGGACCCCGCTGCGGTAGAGGCGGCATTCGGCGCCGATCCGAAGATGAGTGGATTCCTGTCGCTGATCAAGGCCGACCACGACTCCGCCGGAGGACCCGGCTACTGGCACACCATGCTCCAGCACTTCTTCGAGGCAGCCCAGCACTGGCCCGGATACGGCTTCGAAGACTTTGGCGCAATCGACATTCCGGCGCTGGTTGTCGTCGGAGACAACGACGACCTGTCGCCCGTCGAGGACTGCATCCGCGCCTACCGACACCTGCCGCACGGCCACCTCTGCGTCCTGCCCGGGACCGGACAGGTGATCACGACCGCCAAGGTTGCCGCGATCCTGGAGTTCCTTGACTAGTGCGACGACGCGAATAACAAGCCTCAGGCAAGGAGAGCTTGACTCTCTGCACGGGCACGGCGCCTGACCGGACACGCGACGCCCCCGACGATCCAGTACCTCGGCGGCACTGCGTGCCGCCACCATCAGGATGTTCTCGTCCCGGAACGCCACGACCCTGAGCTGCGGCGGCGCCACGTCCACTACGGTGACGCCAACAGCCGGGACCGGAGACGGAACCGGGGCGGGGCCGGCGCCGGACCGGAGCTCGGCGGCGTGACTTCGCGGCCTGGAGCCACGGAACCGGTCGACGGAACGCTCCCCTGCGCGAGCGCGACCTGGACCATCACGACCATCACCAGGAAGCCCAGGGCCGGAATCGCGGCGGCGATCCAACCGATCAGGGAGCGCTCGGCGTCGACCACCTGAGCGCCGAGCGAGAGGAACACCGCCACCGCCAGCACGACGGCCGGGAAGCGGACGGACAGTTTCGCGCGCTTGCGTCGCCGCATCTCGAGGCCGGCGGCGATCGACATCAGCTCCAGGACGACGGCGTCGGCCCACGCCAACCAGCCGTCCTGACCCTGTGCCGCCGCGACGTCGTGCACGTGCGTGAAGCTGGCCGCGCCCGCCGCGCCCCCGATCACGAGCATGATCGCGACCTGCGCCGTCCCCTCCAGGGATCGGCCGGTCGTCGCCCTCTCTCCGGCCGGGAGCGGTCCGCCGGGCGAGCCACCGGTCTGCTCGGCGGCGGTCACGGCCAAGCCCCATCGCTGGTGCGGCCAAGATCGGCGAGAAGCGAGCCCAGCAGGCGGTCGCCGGTGAAGCTGGCTGAGTGGTGGACCGTTCGCGTGCCCCCGATCGCGAGCATGATCGCGACCCGTGTCATCCCCTCCCAAGCCTGCACGGAGTCGGGGGACACGGCTGTCCCGACATCGGCGCCGAGGGCGGTCCACCGGTTAGCTCCCGCGGCACCGGTGCCACCGCCGCCGTCCGAGTTGTGACGTGACTGTCCGCACAGTGCCGCCAGAGTTTGGGACGAATCTTGCGGACAAACGATCAAGAGGCTGGGCCCGGGAACGCGGAACCTAGCCTCTGACCTGCAATGATGCTGTGGGCGATACTGGGATCGAACCAGTGACCCCCTCGGTGTGAACGAGGTGCTCTCCCGCTGAGCTAATCGCCCGGGAACGTCCGGCCGCGCCGCTCGCGCCGACCCGAACCAGAGGATCGTAGCGAACCGCGAGGGCAGAACCCAACCGGCTTCGGTCGCGGCCCGACCCCGTCCGATTCGGTCACCTTCTGCACGCCGCTCGTCACGACCCGGGTGGACTTGCGACGCTCGTCGACGAAAACCGACCGTTCGCCGCATGGGGCGGTTCGAACCATGCGCTCCTTTTCGTCGACCTCGGGCGGTTCGGCGGTCCGTGGCCAACGGGGGTGACGGGGTCCGCGTGAGCCATGGCGGCTCGCCGGCCGCCGGCCGCGCGCAGGCCGGTGAGCGGCCGATCCGAGACAGCCCGCGGCGCCCGTTTCGGCTACGGACAGTGACGCGGCACCGGCGTACCGCGGTCGCCGGCGGCCGGCCACCCCGAGAACTCGCACCCCGCGCGGCCGGGCCGCCGCCGCAGCGGCCCCGGGCGAGACCGAACTGCGGCGCCATACGCGATTCAGACGTGGATCACGTGCGGCTCCCCGAATTCACGGCTCGAGGCCGGGCACTTTCTCGACCCAGGTATCCGGAACCCAGCCCGGCACACCGCCGATCCGAAGCACCAGATAGACGACGAACGTGACGAAGGCGAATGTCGCCAGCCCGACGAGGATCCGGACCGCGACGTGCTGCCGGCCGAGCCACGTCGTCCAGGACCGCAAGGTGCGCTTGCCGAAGTCCAGGAGGCTCTGCGCCCAGACGAACTCGGTCGCAAGGATGGCAAGACCGACGAAAACGACCAGCCAGCCAGGCCCCGGCAAGGGCACCAGGAGGAGGCCGCCGACCACGATCGAGCCACCGAGGACGCCGATCACCGCCTGGTAGAGGTGCCGGGTCGACCGCCGTGACCGGACGTGTTCACGCCAACGCCTCAAACGGCCCAGCGGCGAATGCTCCGATCGGGCGTCTACCTCGCTGTCCTGCCCCTCCTGCAGCCCCTCCACGAGTCCACTGTAGGACCACCCGTCCGGCGGGTTTCGGATGCCGGCAGGGAGGGAAAGATGCCGCTGTAGTCCACTCGCGTGTCCCCTGAACGGGCTACAGGCACCGTATGGTGACGGGGGATTCGACCAGCTTGATCAGATGCGTTGATACCCGAAGGAGTCCGATGCAGCCGCATGTCGACGTCGAGGCGTCCGTCCAGCTGCGGCTCGTAGTGGCCGACGCGGACGCCGTGCCGCTGCCGGTCAGCCTGCGCTACAGCGCGGCGGACCCCTACGCCGTGCGGGCCGTGTTCTCCGGCGACGGCATGGAAGTCGAGTGGGTGTTCGCGCGGGACCTGCTACGCCGTGGGCTGGCCGCTCCGATCGGTGACGGCGACGTCCACGTGTGGCCGTCCTGGGGCACCGGGCGTGAGCTTCTGATGATCTCCCTGACCTCCCCCGACGGCCAGGCCGTCCTCGAGGCGGGGGCCGAGGACGTCCGGCTGTTCCTCGACCGCACCGCCGCCGTCGTCCCCGACGGCGAGGAGAGCCTGTACCTGGACCTCGACGCAGCGGTGGCCCGCCTCCTCGCCTGAGGACCCCGGGCCCCCGCGCCACGGACGGCGCGCGGCGATCGGTCGCAGGCCCGCCACGGACGGCGGGCCTGCGGCGTCTTTCGGAGAAGGAAGACTAGGGGTCGAGGCCGGTCGCCGCGCGTCGCAGGTACAGCTCCTGGGCCGCCCGCGCCAGCTCCCCGCGCGGCAGCGGGCGGCCGTCGACCGCCGCCTGCGGCTGCACGCCGCGGGTCGAGCTGGTGAGCAGGACGTCGTCCGCCTCCGCCAGCACCTCGATCGGCAGGTCCTTCTCGACGAGCGGCAGCCCCGCGTCCGCCGCCCACTCCAGCAGCAGCTCGCGGGTGATGCCGGCGAGGCAGCCGGAGGTCAGCGGCGGCGTCAGCAGCACGCCGTCCGAGACGACGACGACGTTCGTCCCGGTGCCCTCGCAGAGCTCGCCGCGGGTGTTCGCGAACAGCGCCTCCTGCGCGCCGCGCCGGTTCGCGGCCGCGAGCGCGACGACGTTCTCCGCGTACGACGTGGACTTGACGCCGGCGATCGCGGACCGCTCGTTCCGCGTCCAGGGCACGGTGACGACGGACGGGTCGGCCGGCCACGGAACGGCCGGCGCGACGGCGACGACCAGCGTCGCCCCGGCCGGGCCGCGGTGGGACCCGAGCGGTCCCGGACCGCCGGTGAGCGTGATCCGGAGCCTGCCGTTCGCCAGGTCGACGCCGCGCCCACGGGCCGCCGCGAGGGTCTCCGCGACCGCCGCCCGGACGACGTCGTCCCCGGGCGGCGTCAGCCCGAGCGCGGCGGCGGACCGGCCGAGGCGGCGCAGGTGGCGGGTGACGGCGAACGCCTCGCCGGCCGCCACGTGGCAGGTCTCGAAGACGCCGTCGCCCACCGTCAGCCCGTGGTCGACCGCCGCGACGGCTGCCGTCCGCTCGTCGCCGACACGGCCGTCGACCCACACCACCGTCGTCATGCCCTGACCACTCCCACTCGCTCGTCGTGTCCGGTGCGCCTCGCGCGCCTCGCCGCGCCCGTGGTGAGCCCGACGAGCCGGGCGGCCTTGAGGCGGGTCTCGTCCCACTCGCGCGCCGGGTCGGAGCCCCAGGTGATGCCGGCGCCGGTGCCGAACCGCAGCCGGCCGCCGCCGAGCCAGAACGTGCGGATGCCGACGGCGAGGCGCGCGTGGCCGCGGTCGGCGTCGACGTACCCGACGGCGCCGCAGTACGGACCGCGCGGAACCGGCTCCAGGTCGCGGATCGCGCGCAGCGCGCTGCTCTTGGGCGCGCCGGAGACCGAGCCGGGCGGCGCCGTCGCCGCGAGCAGGTCCGGCCACGTGACGCCCGTGGACAGCCGGCCCTCGACGGTGGAGACGAGGTGCACCAGGCCCGGGTGGCTCTCCACCCGCAGCAGCGACGGGACGGCGACCGTGCCCGGCCGGCAGACGCGCTGCAGGTCGTTGCGGACCAGGTCGACGATCATGACGTTCTCGGCCTCGTCCTTCGGGAGGAGGCCGGCCGCCGTCGGCGCGGTGCCCTTGATGGGGGCGGACGTGACGCGGTCGCCGTCCCGCTCGAGGAAGAGCTCCGGGCTGGCGGTCACGAGGCTGGTGGCCGGCGTCGCCGCCGTCGCCGGGACGTCGACCACGCCGGCATAGGGGGCGGGGTTGCCGGCGGCGAGGATCTGCGCGAGCGCCCACGGGTCGGCGTCGCCGGCGACCGGCGCGTCGAGGACGCGGCACAGGTTCACCTGGTAGACGTCGCCCTCGCGGATCCGGTGGCGGATCTCGTGGACGCCGGCGACGAAGGCCGCGCTGTCCAGGCTCGTGCGCCAGGCGCCGTGGGGGGCTCGCCACGGCCGGCGCGGCACCGGGAGCGGGGCCCGGCGGACGCGGTCGAAGCGCCAGAGGCGCACCTCACCCTCGAACGTGACGACGACGGCCCACCAGCCGCCCCGGTCGAGCGCGGCGGGGTCGCCGGAGGCCTCGGCCGGCCGATCGGCCAGGAGACCGTCGAACCAGGCCATGCCGTCGCGATCGGGCCGGGCCGGGAGCACGCCGGACACGGTAACCCCCGGCCGGGGCCGTCGACACGCGTCATCCGGTTGGACGGGCCATCCGGCGGTCGGCTAACCTTCCAGCGCACGCACGGCGTCGTTCACGTCCTGAATGACGCCGGTGCGATCTGCATGCGGACGTGGCTCAGTTGGTAGAGCATCACCTTGCCAAGGTGAGGGTCGCGGGTTCGAGTCCCGTCGTCCGCTCGGAGGAGCACAGCCTCACGGTGGAGTGGCCGAGAGGCGAGGCAACGGCCTGCAAAGCCGTCTACACGGGTTCGAATCCCGTCTCCACCTCCGCACACGCGGGCGATTAGCTCAGTGGGAGAGCGCTTCCTTGACACGGAAGAGGCCACTGGTTCAATCCCAGTATCGCCCACCGGCGAAGCCGCAGGTCCATGACCTGCGGCTTCCGCGTCTCCGGCCGAAGTGGCCCCACGAGCCGGAGGGCCGGAGGCCCAGGCCCGGGACTCTCGCCGCCAGCCGAGGGCGGCTCAGGTGCCGGTGAACTCCGGGCGGCGCTTGGTGAGGAACGCCTCGACGGCGGCGGCGTGGTCCGCGGTCAGGGCGAGCCTGGCCTGGGCCCGGGCCTCTGCCTCGAGCGTCGTCGCGAGGTCGGTGTCCCACGCCTCCGCGACGAGCCACTTCGTCTCGGCGTAGGCCGCCGTCGGACCGGCGGCGAGCCGCGCGGCCAGCTCGCGCGCCGACGCCGCCACGCCGGACGGCGGCACCACCCGCCCGGCGATCCCCCACGCGACGGCCTGCGCCGGCGTGGACGGCTCGCCGAGGAGCACGAGCTCCCTGGCCCGGGACTCGCCGACCGAGCGGGTCAGGGTCGAGGCGAGGCCGGAGTCGCAGGTGAGGCCGATCGCGGTGAACGCCGTGGCGAGGACGGCGCTCTCGGCGAACACCAGCAGGTCGCACGCGAGCGCGATGGCGAGCCCGGCGCCCGCGGCGTGCTCGGCGAGGTCCTGCCCGGCACAGAACGCGCCACCAGTTCCGGTCAGGACGACGGCAGCACCTCCGGATCGGCGGCGGCCCCTTCCAGCGCGGCCCGCAGCGCCTGCTTCAGCGGCGCGTCGAGAGCGTTGCGCCGTCCCGGCCGGTTCAGGGCGACGACGGCGACCGCGCCCTCGCGCTCGACGAGGACGGGGCCGGTATACGTCACCGCGGGGCCTCGTCGACCTCGCCCGCGAACATCGTCGTCGAGGCGACGTCGAGCCCCGCGGCGTCCTCGGCGGCCGCCGCCATCTGCGGGCTGCGCAGCGCCACCTTCATCGCCTCCCCGTCGGCGAACCACATCTCGGCCACCAGGTGGGGCGCGTCCCCGCCGAGCGGCCGCGGCCGGGTCAGCGTGAACGACAGCAGACCGGGCAGCGCCCGCACGAGCGGGACGTGGCCGCTCTCGTACCGCTCGTCGAACGCCGCCGGGTCGGCCGGCGTCCAGTACTCGACGGTGATGCGGTGCACCTCAGGCCTCCTGTCCGGCGGACGGCCAGCTCGTGGCGACGAGCGTGAGCACGTCGTACGTGGCGACCGGTCTGGCGTCCTGGTTGCGGACCACGGCGTCCCAGCGCACCTCGCCGTAGCCGGCGCCCGGGCGAGGGGTGAGCTGCTTGACCGTGAGCGTCACGTCGATGGCGTCACCGGCCTTGACCGGCGCGAGGAAGCGCAGCCCGTCGATGCCGAAGTTCGCCAGGACCGGCCCGGGAGACGGCTCCACGAACAGCCCCGCCGCGAGGGACACGACGAGATACCCGTGGGCGACGATCCCGCCGAACAGCGGGTTGCGGGCGGCCGCCTCCGGGTCCGTGTGGACGTAGAAGGTGTCCCCGGTGAGCTCGGCGAAGCGCTGGATGTCGGCCAGGGTGACGGTGCGCCGCGCGGAGCCGACGCTGTCCCCGACGCGCAGCTCGGCCAGTGACTTGCGGAACGGGTGGACGTCCGGCTCGTGGCGCCGGGCACCGGTGGCCCAGCGCCCCGTGACGGCGGTGAGCAGGTCGGGCGACGCCTGGACGGCGGTGCGCTGCATCAGGCTCAGGACGCCGCGGACGCCCCCCAGCTCCTCGCCCCCGCCGGCACGTCCCGGCCCACCGTGGACCAGCACCGGCAGGGGCGACCCGTGACCGGCGGACTCCTGCGCGTCGTCCCGGTCGAGCACGAGGATGCGCCCGTGCCATGGCGCGAGCCCCAGCACCACCGCCCGCGCGACGTCCGGGTCGTGGGTGACGACCGAGCCGGCCAGGCTGCCCCGGCCGCGGGCCGCCAGCGCGACGGCGTCGTCGACGTCCGAGTACGTGATCACCGTGCCGACCGGCCCGAACGGCTCGAGCTCGTGCGGCTGGGCCGCGCCCGGGTACGCCCGGAGCAGGAGCGGCGTCACGAACGCGCCGCGCACGCGGTCGCCGTCGAGGATCGGACCGCCCTCCGGATCGCCGGCGACGACGTCGGCACCGGCCCGCAGCGCCTCGACCGCCTTGCGAAGCTCGTCCCGCTGCTGCAGGCCGACGAGCGGGCCCATGCGGACGTCGGGGTTGCGCGGGTCGCCGACGGTGACGGCCGCCAGGCGCGCGGCGAGGGCGTCGACGACGGCGTCCGCGACCGGCTCCGGGACGATGACGCGACGGATCGCCGTGCACTTCTGCCCGGCCTTGACCGTCAGCTCGGTGACGACACCCCGGACGAAGAGCTCGAACTCGGGGTCGCCGACGCGGACGTCCGGGCCGAGGATCGAGCAGTTCAGCGAGTCCGTCTCGACCACGAGGCGGACGCCGCCGTCGAGGACGCTCGGGTGCCGCCGCAGGACCCCGGCGGTGCGCGCCGATCCGGTGAACGCCACGGAGTCCTGGACCGTCAGCTCGTCGAGGAGGGAGCCGGCGCCGCCCGCGACGAGCTGGAGGGCACCCTCGGGCAGGATCCCCGACTCGACGACGACCCGGACGGCGCGCTCGGCCAGGTAGGCCGTCCGGCTCGCGGGCTTCACGATCGTCGGCAGCCCGGCGAGGAGCGCCGGCGCGAGCTTTTCGAGCATGCCCCAGACCGGGAAGTTGAAGGCGTTGACCTGGACGGCGACGCCCGCGGTCGACATCTACGGGCTCTCCGAGGTGATCGGCCCCGGCGTGGCCCAGGAGTGCGTGGAGACCAAGGACGGGCTCCACGTGTGGGAGGACCACTTCTACCCCGAGATCGTCGACCCCGTCACCGGTGAGGTGCTGCCCGACGGGGAGAAGGGTGAGCTGGTCCTCACCTCGCTCACCAAGCAGGCGATGCCGGTGATCCGCTACCGCACCCGGGACCTGACCCGGCTGCTGCCCGGCACTGCCCGGCGCATGCGGCGCATCGAGAGGATCACGGGCCGCACCGACGACATGATCATCCTCCGTGGGGTGAACCTGTTCCCCACCCAGATCGAGGAGCTGGCGCTCGGCATCCCCGAGCTCTCCCCGCACTTCCAGTGCGTCCTGACCCGGGAGGGAAACCTCGACGCGCTGACGGTCCGCGTCGAACACTCGGAGCGCACCTCCGCCGACACCGCGGACGCCGCCGGCCACCACCTCGCCGAGCTGGTCAAGCGCACCATCGGGGTCACTGTCGGCGTCGAGGTCACCGAACCCGGCGCCGTCGAACGCTCGACGGGGAAGATGAGGCGCACGGTCGACCGGCGCCCCCCACGCTGACGTCGCCACGCCCCGTCGCGGGGACGAGGGACGGCCGGCGGGTCAGGAGCCGCCGGCCGTGCGTCGTGGTCACGCCGTCCGGCGTGTCAGCCCGAGTACGCGGCCGGCGCGGCCTTCGGGGACGGGCCGTACTGGTTGTCGCCCGGCGTGCCCTCGCCGACCATGAAGACGATCAGGACGATCGAGCCCACGATCGGGATCAGGCCGACGAGAACCCAGACGCCGGAGCGGTTGGTGTCGTGCAGCCGGCGCACGGCGAGGCCGAGGCTGGGCAGGAGCAGCCCGAGCACGGCCACCAGGTAGAGCAGCGGCGACGTGTTCAGGACGCCGTCGAGAGCCCACGCGACCGCGATCACGATCGCGTAGAACAGCGCGAACCACCAGTACTCCGAACGCCGCGCCCGGCCGTCGAAGTTCACGTAGTTCTGCAGACCTGAGCGCACAGCATCAGGGAAGGACATGGAACCACCTTCGTCACCGGTCGATTCGGGGTGAATCGATCTTTGTTGGGGTGCGTGATCATAGAGGGCACGGAGCGCCCGGCACAGCCTCGACCGCCGCGCACGCGGCCGGACGGTGTCCGACCGGTCGTCGGCGGGCGAACCTCGCACCTGGGGAAGCCGGCGACGCCGGTCCGGCTGCCCCGGCTGCCCCGGCCCCGGGCACGCCGTGGACCGCTACCCGCCGGCCCCGGCGACGGCGTCCACCTGGTGCGGCCGCCGCTTGTCCCGGTACATGCGCTCGTCGGCCACCGCCAGCAGCGCGTCCGCCTCCAGCCCCGGGCCCTCGGCGACGGCGGCGCCCACGCTGACCCCGACCCGCACCTGCGCCCGGCCGAGGTCGAACGGCTCCGCCATGGCCAGGCGGATCCGTCGCGCGATCGTCTCGGCGACCTCCGGACCCTCGAGGTCCTCGCAGAGGACGACGAACTCGTCGCCGCCGATGCGCGCCACGGTGTCGGCGGGCCGCACGGCGCCGCGGATGCGGTGCGCGACCTCCTTGAGGACGGCGTCGCCGGCTGCGTGGCCGTGCTCGTCGTTGACCGGCTTGAACGCGTCGAGGTCGCAGAGCAGAACCGCCAGGGTGCGGAACGACCGGGACGTGCGGATGAGCGCCTGCGCCAGCCGGTCGGCGAGCAGCAGCCGGTTCGCGAGCCCGGTCAGCGGGTCCTGCAGCGCCAGCGCGTTGAGGCGCTCGGCCTCGGCGCGGTCCTCGGTGACGTCGTCGAGCTGCGTGACGGCGAACCGCGGCCGGTCGTCGTCGCCGATGACGCTGACGCTCAGCTCGACCCACACCGCGTGCCCGTCGGCGTGCAGGACGCGGACCTCGCACTCGGACGTCGCGACGTCGCCGGCCGCGAGCCGGACGACGAGGTCGTCGGTCGTCTGCCGGTCGTCGGGGTGGGTGACGTCGGACAGCGTGCGCTCCTCGAGCTGCTCCGCCGAGTAGCCGAGCAGCGCGCACAGCTCGGCGTTGACCCGCCCCAGCCGGCCGCGGTCGACGTCGAGGCTGGTGAGCGCCATCGGCACCGGCGCGCTGTCGAACGCGACCCGGAACCGGCGCTCGGCGGCGGCCAGCTCGTCCGCGGCCCGGACGCGGTCGGTGACGTCGCGGACGAAGCCGTGCACGTGCCAGCCGCCGCGCCAGGTCATCGCGGACGCCGTCAGCTCCACCGGCAGCTCGCGGCCGCCGCGGGTCAGCGCCTTGAGCTGGACCGGGCCGTCGGGCAGCCGGAGCCGGCCGTTGGCCTCCCGGTCGGCCACCACGGCGCGCAGTGCGACGCGGTAGCGCTCCGGGACCAGCACGTCGACGAGGTCGCGGCCGAGCACCTCCGCCGCCGTCCAGCCGAACGTCCGGGCCGCGGCGGCGTTCCAGTCGGTGATGCGCCCGCGCGCGTCCATCCCGACGAACGCGTCGCCCGCGGTGTCCAGCACCGAGCGCCAGCGCTGCCGCTGGGCGTGGTTACGCTCGAACAGCACGATCGCCACCAGGCAGACCAGCGCGAAGCCGACCAGCGCGCCCCACTGCATGCGCCACACGATCGCCGGGGTCGGCTCGTAGAGCGCCCGCGTCGGCGCGACGAACACCAGCCGCCACGGGGCGTTCCGCACCGCGACGCTGGTGAAGTAGCGCTCGTCGTCACCGTCGCCGACGAAGCCGCTCGACCGGCCGGCGAGCGCCGTGGCCACGGCGGCGTCGCTGTCGGCGAGCAGCCGGCCGGTGCCCGGCACGTCTCCCCCGGCGGACACGACGGCGCCCTGGGTGTCGACGACGTAGGTCTGGTACGGGTGGAACGGCGCGGCGTTGTTGAGGTACAGGTAGAGGGGCGTGTTCGCGATCGCGTACGTCACGCTGATCACGCGCCAGCCCTCCGGCGTGAGGAACGGGACGGCGAACGCGATCACCGGGACGCCCTCGACCAGCGACGGGACGACGCCCGACACCGCGCGACGGCCGTCCAGCGCCTGCCGCAGGTGGAGGTACGGTCCGGCGATCCGGCTGCCGATGAGTCCCGGCGACGGCGGCGAGACGGCGAGCAGCCGCCCCTCGGGGTCGAGTAGGGCCCCGGACCGGAACCCCGCGTGCTTGACGATGCTGTCGAACTCCGCCGGCGTCAGCGGCGTGCGCATCGACATCGTGGCCAGCCGGCTCTCGCGGCCGAGCGTGTCGCTGACGTACGCCTGCACGAACCCGGCGCCGGTGACGGCGCGCGCGTCGAAGCGGCGGAGCTGCGCCTCGCGGCGTCCGGACTCGTTGCTGGTGAAGGCCCACCCGACGAGCGTCACCATGACGACGACGGCCGCGACCATGGCCGTCACCCGGAGGGCCATGGCGGTCCTGCCGCGCCCGCTGCCGGATGCCATGCCGTCCTTGCGCCCCTTCGCGGTCACTCGCCGTCCTGCGGGGCATCGACCGGGTGAACGGCCGGCTTGAGCGCGGCGGCCGGAGCACCTGGTGTTCACGGGCCGTTCCCAGGACAATTCCCTCTCGTGAGCGAGCGGGTCACTCGTGCAACGCTGGGCGCGTTGCAGCCGTTGACGCGCGCGCGGCACCTCAGGCCGCCCGCGCGACTCTGGAGCGCCCGCGAGTGGGAGCTGATCCGGCGGGGGCACCGGTCGGTGTCCGAGCACGACCGCTGGAACGCGTTCGCCGAGGGCGACCGGCTGCACTTCCACCGCCGCGGCAGCGGCGCCGGCATCTACCAGGTGCAGTTCGCGCCGGCCGGCGACGGGTGGGTGATCACGGAGGTCGTCATGTGCGCCGACCCCGAGGTGCACCGGGTCGACACCGACGAGCTGCACCGGCTGCACGTGGAGGCGCTCATCGACTCGCTCCTGCTCGGGCTCTGCCGCAGCCCGGCGATCGACGCGCTGCGCGGCGCGCCGGACGGCGAGGGCGGCGGCCGGCTCGCCGCGGGGACCACGGATCAGGGTCGCTCGCGACCCCGCTTCGCGGGCTGAGGCTTCGCGGGCCGAGCCTCCGCGGGCCGAGACTTCGCGGGCCGGGGCTTCCGGGACGACGTCCCGGCCGGGCTCTCGTCCGACGTCCCGGCCGAGGTCTCGGACGACGTCGCGGTCCGCGGTGTCATCGGCACGGTGTGCAGCGTGACCTCGGTCGGGGCGAACAGCCACCCGCCGGCGATCCCGAGGACGATCATCGCGCCGATCCACCCGCCGATCACCTGACCCAGGGGCGGGTTCGCCGTCCAGCGCGCCATGTGAGAACGCTAAGTCACGATCAGTAGCTCAGTGTTGGTAACACGCCCGGGTTCGAACGTTCTCCCGAGAGGCTGCCCGGGCGGACGGTCGCCCCCGAGGCGGTCAGGGACGCAACTGGTACGACCGCCGCAGCGCCTTCGTCTGCGCCCGCAGCCGGCGGTTCTGCTCGGCGTTGAGCCGGGCGTCGCGGCGCAGCTCCTGCCGGCGGCCCTCGGCGACGAGCTTGCGCCAGTCCTCCAGCCGGTCCTGCGGCAGGCGGCCGCTCGCCACGGCCTCCAGGACGGCGCACCCAGGCTCGCCGGTGTGGCGGCAGTCGGAGAACCGGCAGTGGCCGGCGAGGTCGACGACGTCCGCGAACGCGAGGTCCACCCCCGCGGCGTCCGCGAGCCCGACCGAGCGCAGGCCGGGGCTGTCGATGACGGCGCCGCCGCCGGCGACGCGGTGCAGCTCGCGGGTGACGGTCGTGTGCCGGCCCTTGCCGTCGCCCCGCAGCGCGCGGACCCGCATGAGGTCGTCGCCGGCGAGCGCGTTGACCAGGCTCGACTTGCCGACCCCCGAGGCTCCGACCAGCGCCATCACCCGGCCGTCGGCGACCAGCGCGCGCACGGCGTCGACGCCGTCGCCGGTGACGACCGACACCGGCAGCACGGGGCAGAACGCGCCGGCCGCGACCTGCTCCGCGAGCTCGGCGGCGTCGGGGGCCAGGTCCGCCTTCGTGAGGAGCACCACCGGTCGGGCGCCGCTGGCCCAGGCCAGCGACAGCAGGCGCGCGATCCGCCGCTCGTCGGGGTCCGGCACCAGGCCCTCGACCACCGCGACGACGTCGACGTTCGCCGCGAGCGGCTGGCGCGACGACGTCCCGGACGCCTCGGCGCGGGTCAGCAGCGTGCGGCGCGGGCGGACCCGCTCCAGCGTCGTCCGGCCGTCCGGCCAGTGCCGCCAGGCGACGAGGTCGCCGGTGCAGGGCACGGCCTCGGGGTCGGTGGCGGCCGCCGCGAGGATCCCGCCGCCCCACGTCATGCGGACGGCGTCCACGGCGTCGGCGGCGTCGGCGGCGTCGCCGCGCCGGACCTCGACCAGGGCGGCACCCCGGTCGACGCGCAGCACCACGCCGTCGCCGTCCTGGACCCCGCTCGCGTCCTGCCTCACGCCCAAGGACGCTACGCCGCGCCCCCGCCGGCGTCGCCCGATTTTCACCCGGCGGCGTCGGCGCAGGTCGGAGGCACGTTTCCGAGGGGTCAGGGCTCGAAGTCGACGCGGTCCTCGTGGCTGTCGCGCACCGGCGTCATCGGCTGCTCGTGGGCGTAGGCGCCGCGGGCGGAGCGCGCCGCGACCCGCGCCGGCGTCGGGAAGCGGTCGTCGATCGCGGCGTTGAGCGCGGCACCGATGAGGACCGCGATCGCCAGGAAGTACAGCCAGATGAGGACGACGATCGGCGTCGCCAGCGGGCCGTAGATCGAGGCACCGCCGACCGAGGCGCTGATCACGATGCGGAGCAGGAAGCTGGAGAGGACCCAGATGACGAGCGCCAGCACGGCGCCCGGCAGGTCGCGGGTCCACGGCGAGCGCACCGGCGTCGCGACGTGGTAGAGCGAGGCGAGGCCGGTGATCGCGAGCACGGGGACGATCGTCCAGTACAGCGTTCCGGTCCACCCGACGGAGGCGAGCAGCCCCCAGTCAAGCGAGTCGAAGAACCGGCTGAGCAGCGTCGGGCCGATCAGCACCAGCGGCAGCAGGACGATGCCGACGAGCAGCGCGCCGACGTACATCGAGAACGACAGCACGCGGGTGCGCACGATGCCACGGTGGCCGCCGAGCCCGTACATGATCGAGATCGTGTCGACGTAGACGTTGAGCACCCGGGAGCCCGACCAGAGCGACAGCAGGAACCCGATCGACACGACATCGGCGCGGCCGGCGCCCACGACCTGGTCGAACGTCGGCAGGATGACCTTCGAGACGCTGTCCGCCGTCAGGAACGTCAGCGTGATCTGCCGGAGCTGGCCGCGGAGGTCCTGGACGACCTCGCTGCCGAGGTGCGTGCCGACGAAGCCGATGCTGCCCACGAGCCCGAGCACCAGGGGCGGCAGCGAGAGCAGCGCGAAGAAGCCCGCCTCGGCCGCCAGGCCGGTGACCCGGTAGCGGAGGCAGATGCGCGTCGTCGCCACGGTGAGGGAGCCGAGCAGCGCCACCCAGCGCCGTACCCGGCCACCCGTCACGGGCCGGCCGGCGCGAGCCCGGGCGATCCGGTCGCGCAGGCCCGTCTCGGCTGCCACACCACCACGGTAGCCAGCAAAGATGGCGAACACCCGTCGTGATCGCCGTGTCCGGCCGAGCCTCGCTCGCCACGGGTGGCCCGGACCTCCCGGAAGTGCATGATCACCGCCGAGCTGCTGCTCAGCGCGTACCGGACGTGCATGATCACGGGCAGCGGGGGGCGCGTCGACCTCCCCGCGGTGATCATGCACGTCCGGTACGCCGCCGCCTGCTGCCATGCGGTGATCATGCACGTCCGGTACGTCGGCCGGGAACCCGGCCCGCGGCTCGGTACCGTTCTCCGCGTGGCCGACACCGACGACGACCTGAACCAGGTGCCGGCCCCCGCCGACCGGGACGTGTTCGGCGAGGACGCCGTCCTCGTCGAGGCGGTCGAGCGCCACGAGGCCAAGGAGCACCTGGCGCGCCTGCGCGACCTCGGGCGCCTGGCCGGCGCGCCGCGCTCGGCCCGCTGGGCGGCGCTCGCCGACCGCCACCCGCCCGAGCTGCGCACCTACGACGCGTACGGCCGCCGCCTCGACGAGGTCGAGTACCACCCGGCGTGGCACCGCCTGCTGCAGGCGGGCGTGCAGGCGGAGCTCACCGCCGCGGCCTGGGAGGCCGAGGCCGGCAGCGGCGCGCACGCCGCCCGCGCCGCGGCGATGATCGTCTGGTCGCAGGTCGAGACCGGCCACCTGGCCGGGCTCAGCACCACGTACGCCGCGGTCCCGGCCCTGCGCAGCGACGAGGGGCTCGAGGCCACCTGGGTGCCGCGGCTGGCCTCGCGCAGCTACGAGGCCGGGCTGCGCCCGGCGGCGGAGAAGCTCGGCGCGCTCGCCGGCCTCGCCGTCACCGAGCGGCAGGGCGGCGCGGACCCGCGGGCCGGGGCGGCGGGCGCGTC